>Ga0315298_1005576_pt1 | contig 17776 bp, 16 predicted proteins | sample WHS_1_MG_FD_203077 | JGI IMG/M metagenome (GOLD analysis project Ga0315298, IMG submission 203077) | Extremophilic microbial mat communities from Washburn Hot Springs, YNP, Wyoming, USA - WHS_1_MG | ecosystem: Environmental > Aquatic > Thermal springs > Hot (42-90C) | place: USA: Wyoming...
CATATCAAAAGTTTCAGGATTAATATCTTCAGTGGCGCTTTTCTTCAAAACTAAATATTTTTTTGTTTTTATATTAAAAATAATTGCTTTTGTTGCTACTCCAAATTCTGGCATAAGGTTATTTTATAAAATTTACTATGTTTTAACTTTATTGTAAACTGTGTTAATGAGTAATTCTCGGGCATTATATACTAAACTTGCCAAGTATTATGACCTTCTGGCTCCTTTAACGACTAAACAAGAGTGCGTTTTTCTAGATAAAATTTTTAAGAAATTTGGTAATGGTCATATTCAGAAGGTTTTAGATTTGGGTTGTGGGACGGGAAGACATGCTGCTTTGCTTCAAGAAATGGGTTACAAAGTTACGGGAATTGATTTATCTGACCAAATGCTTAATATAGCACGAAAGAAATCGCCAAAATCTACTTTTATAAAAATGGATTTTTGCTTTCCAAAATTTAAAAGAGATTTTTTTGATGCCTCCATCTGTATGTGGAGCACTATTGGTTATATTTTAGATGAAAAGAAATTTAAGGAATTCGTCAAAAATATTACCAAAGTAACCAAAAAGATTCTTGTTCTTTCTCAAACTAATCACGAGAAAGATAATTTTCAGTCGGATGAAAAAAGTGAAAAAGTTATTTTAATTCCAGATGGAAAGATAAAAGTTACTATTATAAGGCACTACAATGGTGAAACGGGAATAAGAGAAGAAAAATACAAATATTTCATTCTTGAAAAAGAGAAAATGACCAAACTTTCTGATAAGAATAAATTGAGACTTTGGGAAATCGAAGAAATAAATAGATTATTGTGGCCTGAATTTGAAATATTAAATATTTATGGCGATTATTCAGCCGAGACTCATTTTGATATCAGAAAATCAGATAAAAAAATAATTGTTTGTAGGAAAAAATCGTAGCGTCTTTTAAATATTTTTTCTTGACAGATTTTTGGTTTTGGATTATTTTAAAATTAAATAATTCTATGGAGGGACCCTTGCTAAATCAACCTTTTATGAAGCCAGGCCTTGTTCCCTCTGGCGGTTGGAGTTTGCGGATTCTACCTCCAAATCCAGCTTTGGAGATAAGAAATGACCCAATTTTTATTGCCATTTTTCTGGCAGTAATTTTATTTTTAATTTTTTTGGCGATTTTCAAAATAAAAATTTTTGGTTACACTCTGGGAGAATATTTAAAACCAATTTGGTATTTTGTTCTTGTTTCTTTGGGAGTTGTTTTTTGGCAATACCAAGAGGGGGTAACGACAGCAGGAGATCCTCTTCCAATTCAAATTAGCCAATGGATTTGGGAACTAATGGTTGCTCTTTCCGCTTACAAACTAGCAAAAAATCCAGGCTTTGGCTATGCCAATATGTTTTTTCTGGGAGTTTTATACAGTATTTTAATTCACGGTTCAAAAATTTCTATTCGCTATTTTTTCTATGGAAGAACTTTTTGGTATTTATTGGATAGGTTTTTATATGGCTCCCTTATTGTTATGGCTTTGGCTTTTGTTTTGGGCTCGGTTTTTGTTTACGATAATCGCCGCCGCAAGTCTTAGGGTGAGTTTCTTTTAATCTTCCGTTTTTTAATTTCCAGAAAAATTTGGTAAAGGATAGCGATTTCCTTCACCGCCAGCTCTAACTGTTAAGAAACCATCCCAAAAAAGAGCAAAAATAATTATTGGCCAGGCAATTTTTTTAGGCAGGGCCATAAGTTTATTATGATATCTTTAGGAAAAATGTCAAATTTTAATCTTCGCCCGAACAATCTTGAGGACAGTTTTCTTTACTTTCGCCAAAATCAGGTTCGCATAAATTATTGCCACAAACCGCTTCTCCGGAAGGAGCAGATGTCTTTTCTTCCAGAGGGGGATTTTCCAGTTTTGTGGTTATGAAAAGCATTCCTCGGCTTTGATAAAACAAATGGGCTAAAGATAAAACTATTACTACCAGGGCTAAGAAAATAATTCTGGTTTTATTTTTAAAAAAGCTTGATAAATAACCAAATCCCAAAACTGCTTCTAACAAATGAACCAAAGTTGGGAAAGAGAAAAAAGGCTGATAATAGGTGAGGGTAATTGTTCCCAAAATCGCTAAATACAAAGCGCCTAGAAGATAGAAAACTTTGGGAATTTTTAATTTCCAACCCAGCAAGATTAAAATTGTCCATAAACTAAAAGCGCTGGCGCAAAAATCAGTAATTTGGCGAAAATTAAATTGATAATGGTTGGTTCCCCAAAGTATTATTGCTACCGGTAAACTGATTAAAACAAAAATAGGGTGAATTAAAGAAAATTTTTCGGCAAAACGAATAATTAAAAACCAAGCAACAATTAAAACTCCGGCCAAAGAAAAGACTTCTTTTAAAATTGAAGGCAAATTTTTCTTTAAAGGCGGCTCTTTGCCAAAACCAGCGATTGGTGGTTTTTTATCGCCAAAATATTCCATCATCGCCTTCTCTAGTGGTGGTGGCTCAATAACTGTTGAGCAGTCAAAAACTTTGTTGGCATTTGGACTTATATATTCTTCGAAAAAATAAACAGAACCACCGGTACCGGCAGCTAAATATTTACCGTTTTGGGCAATATCAATTGCCTGGACAAATTCACCAGCGGAGATTTTTTTCGTTTTCCCATCGGTGAATAAAATCTGGATCTGATTGTCACTTCCCCCCAAAGCGATAAAACTGCCATCTTCGGCAATATCCAAAGCGCCAACCGAGGTATCTAAAACCCAGCTTTTCAAGGGAATATTACTTTTACTACTAAGTAAATAAACATCGCCCTTCATTGTTCCGGCGGCAATAAACTGACCATCGGTTGTTATACTCATTGCTCGGGAGGAGTTCCTTTTTTGGTTGTCAAATTTCCAAAGAGGAGTGGGAGAATCTTTACTAAATAAAACCACAACGCTAGAATCCGGTCCTCCTTCGGTAGCAAAAGCGGCCAGCAAACCGTTGCCAGAAATTTTTGCTTTAGAAACAGGGGAGTCCAAAGTTAGCCTTTCACTTTTTACCAAAGGTTGATTACTCTCCTTGGAAAAAATGTAAGCTTTGCGGTCCGGACAACCGGTTGAGGCGGCGACAAAATTGCCATCGGCAGATAAAGAAAAATCATGAAAGTTGCTATCGCTGGTGAATTTCCAGGCAGGGGAAGAATTTTGAGTGTTCCAAAAAAACAAGATATTGTTTGAGTCTTCTTCAGTTGAGCTGGCGGCGGCATAATTTCCATCGGCGGAAATAGCTACCGCTAAAACTGAAGAAGGAGTTTTATATTCCCAAATTGGTTGGTTATTTTTCGAACCAAACAAAGCTACTTTATTTCCTACCGGAGCAAAAATCTTTGTGCCATCTTTTGAGATTGCTATTCCATTTCCCCGCGGACCGGTGCCGATAGGAAGAAATTTGCCAAACTCATATTCCCAGATTGGCTTATTTGAGGAAGTGGAGAAAAAATAAATATGTTTACTGGTCTGGGCCGCTAAATATTGGCCGTCGGCTGATAAGGCCACCCCACCAACCCATTCCTTGCCAGTGGAAAAGCGCCAAACAACATTTCCCGTTGCTGGTTCAATTAAAACAATCTCATTTTTATCAAAAGCTGATTGGAAAAGTACCGGGCCGTTGTCAGGAGAATCAATGATAGAATCACGAGCTTTGCCTAAACCATTTGAGGCTTCAAAAAAATAAAAATTTGAGCCAAGTTTGTTAGGAACATATTTATATTCGTATTGAACCCCCTTTCGATAGTTATTATCAGCCGGGTTGCTTTTTTGCATATCAATCATTTGGCCATTGAAGTAAATTTTGACGTATTCAGGTGCTCGGCCCTCTTTATCCCGATAAACTACCAAATAGGTATAACGCATACAAACAGGCCCCCATTCTGGATAAACATGGCCGTTAAAAAGTTCAGGATCATTTGAAGTTTTTGGCAGTTTTGGAATTATTTCCCCTGGTGGTTTGTCTTCAGCAAAAGAGTAATTGGTTATTAGTAATTGAGCAATTAGGGAAAAAAGCAAGAAAATAATTAAGGCAGCCTTTTTGGGTAGAAACATTAAGTTAATTATTCATCTTTTGTTAAAAATTATCAATTTCAATTTGACAAAAATTGTTAAGAAGGATTAAATTAAAAATATGATTAAAAAGAAAATTTTACTTTTTCCAATTTTACCTGCCTTGCTAATTGAGCTGGCGGTTTTAAAACGTTCTTTGGATAATTATTTTTCTAGTCAAATTTTTTCTCCTTCAAAGCAGATTGCTTTGGGAACAGAAAGCCAAATGATTCTTGGGGCAAAAACCGATGTTTTTACAGGAATAATGATTGAAAGAATACTAATTGGGGTAATTATTTTTTTGGTTGTTTTAATTGGAATTTTGTTTTTTAAGACCAGCAGGAGATTTAATTAAAACTCTTTCTCCAATTTTTTCCAAAATCTCATAATTTTTCGAATCAATATGGTCGCGCTCCAAAATCCACTTTTTTGTTAAAACCAAAAAAGGCTTTTCTGATTTTTCAAAAATTTCAGGAAGATTTAGGCCGGCGTGAACCAGATGAACAACATTTTTCTGGGAATAAAAAACGGCAGTTGGCCAATAGTCATCATCGATATATACAACACCTTCGTTTTTACCGGCAAGGCGAGAAAGGATTACCTCATCATTTAACGGCTGGTTTTTAACGATATCTTTGTAAAGTCCTTTGACTATTCTTCCTCCAGTCCAAATGACAAAAATTAAAATTAAAAAAGGAGCAAGGGGAACAATTTTGCTGATATTTTGAAGGAAAGCAGCAATTAAAAGAGCAACTACTGGGTAAATAATGATTAAGTGCCAAAGCTCAGTTTTTGAGGATAAAGAAAAGATTAAAAGATAAGGCAAAAGCCATAGATATAAGACTTTAAAAGATTTATTTTTTAAAAAAAACAAAGAAACAAAAAGGGAAACCAAAAAAGGTTTATACCAAAGCAAAATTCCCATATGAAGGTTATAGAAAGTATTTTTAAACGAAAAAAAAGGAAAGGAATTTCTAAGGCCTGAAAAGATTGCCTTATAACCGGGTAATTTTAATCCGGTAACAAAAATATTTCGGTCAATAAATTGCAAGCCGTATTGTCGCCAATTAATAAAATACCAAGGTAAAATAATGACAAGAAAAACAAAAATTGACAAAAGGAAATTTTTTTGATTGAACCTTTCTTTCTTTTTAAAAATTAAATATATTAAAAGAGGGATTATTCCTGCAGCGATTATGGTCTTAGTTAAAAAAGAAAAAGCAAGAACAGCCGAAAAAAGAGGAAGATTTTTTTTATTTTCTTTGAGTTTGGTAGCTAACCAAATTGAGAGCAAAATAAAAAAGGTTAAAATAATGTCCAAATTTCCTTGGCGGGAACGAAGCCAAAACCAGGGAGTTGTTGCCAAAATTATTCCGGCAATAAAACCTACGGTTTGGTTAAACCACTCTTTGCCTAAAAGATAAACAAGAACCACCGATCCAATTCCGGCTAAGGCGGAAGGTAAACGAGCAGTAAATTCACTAATTCCAAAAAATTTAAAAGACAGGGCTATTAGCCAAAAACCAACAGGTGGATGGTCGTAGTAAGGAAACCCGTTCCACCAAAGCAAAAACCACTCGTTTCTTTTTAAGATATTTCTGGCAATTTCCGCATACCAAGCCTCATCCCAACTTTTTAAAGGAGTTTGGCCTAGTTTGGGCAAAAAAAGCGACAGAGAAATAAAAATCAGGATTAAAAGAGGTAAAACGTGAATGAGTTTTTTCATTTTAATTACTGGTTTTATAATTATTATAGCTATTTTATGGGAAAAGTTTTTGAAAAGATTTATCAAGAAGTCAAAAAAATTCCTAAAGGGGAAACGACAACTTATGGAGAAATTGCCAAAAGGGTAGGAACTACTCCAAAGATCGTTGGTTTTGCTCTTCATAAAAACCCAGACCCAAAAAATATCCCTTGTCATCGGGTAGTTTTTAAAGACGGTAGTCTGTCAAAAAGTTATGCTTTTGGGGGATTAGTGGGACAAAAAAGAAAGTTAATAAAAGAAAAAAAGAAAAAAAATGGTATTATAAAATTGTTGATGTTGGACTTAAAAGAAAAAAATCTACCTCAACGTCCCCCAATTTGGAAACTTTTGGGGCCGGCTTTTATTTGGGCTTCGGTTGCCCAGGGTTCAGGCGAGCTAATTTGGTGGCCTTATTTTGCTGCCAAATACGGAACGGCTTTAATTGGTTTAATTTTGCCGGCAAGTATATTTCAGTTTTTTGTTAATCAAGAAGTGGCCCGTTATACCGCCTTGACTGGCGAGGGAATTTGGCAGGGATTTAAAAGAGTAAGTAAAACCTACACAATTTTTTTGTTTTTGCTTGCTTTTATTTGTTTTTTGTGGTTTGGAGGTTATGCTTCCGCTGGGGGAACAGCGCTTTTTAGTCTAACTGGTTTTCCCCAAGGAGTTTCAGAACGAATAGGTTCTCTTTTTTGGGCCTATCTGACGATTTTGATTTTTTCTTTAGGACTTGTTTTTTCCAAAGTAGTTTACCAACTAATAGAGTGGATAATGAAGGCAGTTATTGGAATTACCCTGGCCGGGCTTTTATTTACCATTTTTCAGCCAGAAATTTTTTCCCAACTTCTTTCTTATTTAAAAAATATTTTTAACCCTTTTTCTATTAAAATTCCTCATAATTGGGAGGTGACGGATACCCCAAACTTGTTGACGGCGGTCGCTTACGCCGGAATGGGAGGCTTTTTAAACTTAATGTATTCTTATTGGATGAGGGACAAAGGGATAGGTATGGCTAAATATTTCGGTCGGGTAACAAGTCCAATTACCGGCAAGCCAGAAATAATTCCTTCTTCCGGATTTAAATTTACAGATTCTTTAGAAAATAGAAAAAATTGGCAGGGGTGGGTTAAATATTTACGATTGGATAATCTGGCAGCGGTTATTTTAAATACTTTTACTCTTTTATTGACCACTTTTTTGGCGCTGGTAATTTTACATCCAAAAGGAGAATATCCGTCAGGATGGAAAATTGCGGTGGTCCAGGCTAAATTTTTTGAGGTTTCTTTGGGAACAATTGGCAAATCTTTATTTCTGGTTGCGGCGGCCTTCTTTTTGGTAGATACCTGGCTTGGATTAGCCGATGGAGTTTCTCGGATGTTTGCCGATTTTACCTTTTCCACTTTTAAAAAAGCCCAAAATAAAAGTTTTCGCTTTTGGTATTATGTTTGGCTTTTGTGGCTGATAGTTATTACCAGCATTACGATGCTTCTTGCTCAACCGGGAACTTTAATTACAATTGCGGGAGTTATTTCAATTTTTGCTTTTGTTCTTTTTATTCCCTTGCTTTGGCTTTTAAATTATCGGTTGGTCCCAAAACATTACCCGGATTTTGCCAAACCTAAGACAATTACCGCTGCGGGAGTTATTTCAATTTTTGCTTTTGTTCTTTTTATTCCCTTGCTTTGGCTTTTAAATTATCGGTTGGTCCCAAAACATTACCCGGATTTTGCCAAACCTAAGACAATTACCGCCTTTGCGTTAGGAATAACCTGGCTTTTTTATTTTGTGATTGCCATTTGGTTTGTGCTAACCATTTTTGAAAGAGGATGAATTTTGGAAAATTAACAAAGAAGTTTGTCCTTTTTGTCTTTTTGTTTTTTTCTTTTTTTTTGTTGGAAACTGGGATTCGGTTTAAAGAAGCGATAATTTCCGGTAAAAAACTTTTCTATGATGTAGTCGATAATCAGCCCAAAAATTTTGAAAAAAATTACTCTTTATGGACAAAAAACCTTTTGCTTTTTAAAAAAAGAATCTTGGGAATTGACAAATTTACCAAAAATTATCTTGATAAGAAATACCAACTTAAGAAACATTTAGATTTGATAGAGAAAGTCACTTTGGTTTTGCCGGATATTTTCGCTAAAGATGGTGAAAAAATCTATTATGTTTTGCTTCAAAACAATATGGAACTCCGACCAAGCGGTGGTTTTATGGGTTCTTATGCCAAAATGAAATTTAAAGATGGGGGGTTGAATGATGTTTTTGTTCAAGATATTTACGTTCCGGATGGTCAGATTATCGGTCATGTTGATCCGCCTTTGCCAATTCAAGAAGCATTCAAACAAGGGTGGTGGAAACTTCGGGATGCAAATTGGGATCCAGATTTTCCCACCGCTGCCAAGATAATTGACTGGTTTTTTCAAAAAGGGAATGAAGAAAAAGCTGACGGTATAATTGCCATTAATTTAACAACCGTCAAAAAAGTTCTTAAGGTGATTGGCCCATTATTTTTGGTAGATTATAATCAGACAGTTGATTCGGAGAGTTTTTATCAAATTATTCAATCTCATTCGGAAATAGGTTTTTTTCCCGGTTCAACCCAAAAAAAAGATATTTTGACAGCTGTCGACAGGGCCTTTTTTGAAAAAATTAAAAATTTAAAACAAAAGGAAACTTTGAAAATCTTACAAATAGCTTATCAAGATTTAGAAGAAAGACAAATTTTGGTTTCCTTTTTTGATAATTATTTGGCAAAAACTTTTCAAAAATTTGGTTGGGATGGGTCAATGAAGAAACTTGAACCTTCAACTGAAGCTTTAATAAATGATTATTTTTATTTAGTGGAAGCGAATTTGGGAGCAAATAAAGCCAATTGCTGTATTGAAAGAAAAATTAGTCATGAAGTAGATTTTTCCCAGTTTGGGTTAATTAAAGAAAAAGTAAAGATTAATTTTAAAAATACCGGCAAATACAAAGAAGGTATTCCCCCGTTTTTTTGGGGAGGGACTTATAATAATTACTTGCGTTTTTATTTTCCCGATGTTGCCAAAGTAGGTAAAGTTTTTATAGAAAGCGAAGAGGTTAAACCCGCCAAAATTTTGGCTGAAAGAAAGGAAGATTTAGGATTACAAGGGATTGGTTTTTTTGTCCAAGTTCCGGCTCAAAGTCAAAAAACAGTAGAAATAAATTATGAAATTCCAAGGCAAAATTTTTCCCAAATTGAAAAGCTAGTTTATAAATTAACTATCCAAAAACAACCAGGAATTGATTTTTTCCCTTATTATTTTAAATCAACAAAAAATAATTGGTATTATGAGTTCAAAGAAAATATTAGGAAAGATAAAGAAATTATTTTTGAAGTGGGTTATAATAAATAAGTAAATGAAACGCAGAAGGAAAAAGGCATTTGTCGTTACCAAGGTTAAACAAAAACTGGTTTTTGTGCCGCCGAAAAAGTTTTGGGGCAAAAAGATAATAGGGGTGATTTTTTTGATCTTGGGAAGTGCAATTTTAACCGCTTGTCTTTTTTATTTTTTAATAATTCCTCTTTTTTTTCAAAAAGAATGCCCAAAAGTTTCCTTGCCGAAAGAAGCTGAACAAACTCCCCAAAGAATTTTTATCCCTCGTTTAAATCTTGAGTTGTCGGTTGAAGAAGCAAAACTGGCTGATGGACAATGGGTTTTGGCTGATGCCAGTGTCTGTTTTCTTCCTGGTACCGCTTCATTTGTTGAAAGTGGTAATTTAATAATCTTTGGAAGCAATAAAGTTTTGGCAAAATTAAACCTCATTAAAAAAGAAGATAAAATTTACTTATTTGGTCAAGAAAAATATCTTGTTTTTGAAGTGGTTGAGACGAAAACGGTTTTACCCTCAGATGAAAGTATTTTTGCCGAAAGCAATAAAAAAACCTTGACATTATTTTCCACTTCTGATTATTTAAAAGGTAAAAGATTTGTAGTGAGGGCAAAAAAGATATGATTAATCTTGAAAGATTTAAAAATAAGATAATTGTTATCACTGGTGCTAGCAGGGGAATTGGCCGGGCAACAGCAATTAGATTTGGTCAAGAAGGAGGTTTTGTTTTTGTTTGTTTTAATAAAAATAAAGGAAAAGCGGACGAAGTGGTAGATTTAATCAAAAAAAGTGGTGGGGATGGGATAAGTTTACAAATGGATGTTTCCCAGCCTGAATCAGTAAAAATCGCCGCCGATGAAATTAAGAAAATTAAAGGTAGAGTAGATATTTTGGTTAATAATGCAGGAGTTCTTTTGGGCAAACTTTTGCCGGAATACGACGAAGATTTAATGGAAAAAGTAATTTCTATTAATGAAAAAGGTATTTATCGGGTAACTAAAGAGCTTTTGCCGATTATTCCCCAAGGCGGGGTGATTATTAATTTGGCCTCGAGCGCTGGAGAATCGGGAAGTGAAAGTGATCCGATTTATGCTGCCAGCAAAGCAGCGATTATTGGCTTTACTAAAAGTCTGGCTAAACAATTAGCACCAAAGATTAGGGTTAATGCCGTTGCTCCGGGGGTAGTGGAAACTGATTTGATAAAAGGCAACACTGAGAATTGGCGGAAATTGCGCGCTGAACAGATTCTTTTGCGTGAGTTTGCTCAACCGGAAGATATCGCCGAAGCAATTGTTTTTCTTGCCTCTTCTTCCGCCAAACATATTACCGGTGCCACCTTGGATGTTAACGGAGGATATTATTTAAGGTAATTTTGAAATTCTTTTTTTTTGCTTGTGGTAAACTGAGGTAATGAGGAAAAGACAGCAATTAGCTAAAAAATGGCTAATTATTTTAACTTCAGCTGTTTGCACGATTTTGGTTTTTTGGTTTTTTGTTTTTGGAAAGATTAAAACAAAGGAGTTGCTGAATCCCTTTATAGGGAAAATTCCGAAAACTAAGGATGATTTAGCAAAAATTGGAGAGGATGTTTTAGGAGCGGCAGAAGAAGTTACCGCTTCAAAAAATGCCCAGAAAATTCTTCAGGAAGGTTCAAAAATTTTTGAGACCTCTGAAATAACCGAGCCATTAAGACAGGCAAGAGAAGTGATCATTCAAAGAATAAATGAAGTAGTAGAATCAATTAAAGAACTTCCAGAAAAAGAGATTAAAAATATTAAAAAAGAAGTTTGTAAACAGTGGCTAGAGGAAGAATAGTTATTTTTCTTCAAAAACTTGGGCCTCAAAAACATAAAGATTGGTAGAGGGGTCTTTGTAGCAATCTGGAGGTAAACCGGCTTTTTGCCAGCAAAGCTGAGATAAAAATTCCTCTAAACTCCAACCAGTTTCTTTGGCCACTTGGGGTAAGAAAGTGCCGGAGTGAAATCCCTTTTGGACAACAACCCCATGCTTTCCCAATTCAATTTCTTTCCAATTTTCAATTTCCCTTTTGGGAGTCATTACCGAAATTTCAATTTTAATTTCCCCAAGTTCTTGAGCGGTAACTGGTGAAAAGCGCGGGTCTTCGGTAGCCGCAGCTATGGCCATTCGCTGGATGACTTTATATAAAGGCTCTTTTGGTTCAAATTCACCAATACAACCCCGAAGTTCACCTTTTTTCCGCAGGGTAACAAAAGCGCCAAGATTTTTTAAAAGTGAGGGATTTTTTGGACTAATTTCTGGGATTTTTCCCGAGGTTAAATATTCCTCCAAAGTTTTTCTGGCAATTTCCAAAGCTTCTTTTTGGGCATTTTCGTCTAACCAGTCAGCGGCAGTAGGTAAATTTTTACTAAAGCCGCCTAAGGCAGCGTAGCCAACAACCTGAGATTTTTCCCCGGCAGTATCTCCGGAATTTTCGTATTTTATTTTTTGCCAGTTGACCTTCAACAGTTGGCCAACTTTAAGACCAATTTTTACTGCCTCATGTCCGCAACAAGCGGTTTGGAGATTGGGATAGCCGGCATTTTCTAAATTTTGAATAGTTTGGCTAAACTTTTTTTCATCTCCACTTAAAATTGCTTCAATTGTTTGGCTGTCAACTTTTTTGGCAACTTCATAGGGAGGGTAATGAGATAAGTCAGTCGAGAGAACTAATAAAGTTTGGTCGTCAAAATTTTGGGTGATTTTTTGAGCTAAATCGTTAATTAAGTTTTCATCGGTTTGACTGACTAAAACAGGGACTATTTTGAAATTTTTCAAAACTTTTTGTAAAAAAATTAGTTCTACTTCCAAGGAATGTTCTTCTTGGTGGGGAGAATTATCGGCAAGAATATTACTTTCATTAATTAAATTTTTGGCTAAATCTTCGTCAATTTCTACTTTTCCTAAGGGTGTTTCCCACGCCCCCTTAGCAAAAACCGCGGCGTGGTTAAACCAAGCCCGATGGCTGGCACCTAAAATTATTACCCGACGGTAGTTGAGATTTTCAATTTGTTTAAAACCAGCGGCAGCAGTTGGTCCAGAGTATTGAATTCCGGCGTGGGGAACAAGCAAAATTCTTAATTTGCCCTCGGCAGGAATTTTTTCACTTTGATTAATTAAACTAGTTAAAATTTTATCTAACTGGGCTTTGTCATCAGGATAGAAGGCACCAGCTACAGCTGGAGGACGAATTGTTTGCGTTTCGGGCATAGGTGGTGTTTCTTTTTTTCTTTTAATAACCAAAATTGGCAAGGTTAAGGCTAAAACTAGTAATATTATAACCCCAGCGGGAAAAATTTTCTTCATCTGCCTAAAATTATATAATAAACACGATGGAAAATTTAAAAATTATTAATTTGATTAAAAATTAATCCGCTTCCACGCCCAAAAATTTTGTCTGGAAAATTTTAAGAAAAAATTTAGGGAATGGGTGATTGGAGAGTATGAAAAGCATCAGAAATTTATTTAAAAAATGAAAAAAGGTTTGGAATTCATTTTTTATTTTTTTCTTCTTGGGGTAATTTCGGCGGTGGGGCAGGCAGTGATTTTGCGAGAGATAACCTCCCTTTTTTACGGAAATGAAATTTTTTATGGTTTGGGATTGGGAAGTTGGTTGCTTTTTGTAAGTCTGGGAAGCTTTTTGGGAATAAAATTAAAATTAAGACCAAAACTTTTGTGGTTAATTTTGATAGGAATTTTCTTTTTAGTTCCAGGATTAATTATTTTTCTTCGCTGGTTGGTAGGAGAATTTGTTCCTTTTGGAGAATTGCCAAATTTTTCTTTTGCTTTACTGATTTTAGGAACAATTCTTTTCCCTTTATGTTTTTTTCTGGGAGCGCTGTTTAGTTTAGGTGCTTTAAAAAAGAATGTTAATCTTGCTTATTTTTTAGAGACGGTTGGTTTTGCTGCCGGCGGGCTTCTTTTTGCTTTTGCGCTGAGTAAAATTAGTTTTCCTTTTGGCTTGGAAAAAAGATTTTCCGGTTTAACTCGGGTTATCAACAGCCAATATCAGCAGATTTTAATTAGCGAAAAAGAAGGGCAGAAAAATTATTTTTTAAATGGTCAACTTGCTTTTACTGATAAAGAAAGTTTTGAAAATAAAAAATTAATAAGCCTAATTAATCCTTTTGTAAGTAAACCGCAAAAAATTTTAATAATTTCTTCACCAGGATTGGTCAATGAAGTTAAAAAGGTTTTTCCCCAATCCGAGGTTGTATTTTTAGAAATCGACCAAAAACTTTTGGATTTGGAAAAAGAAATACTGGAGGACAAGATAATATCTTTAAATACTGACCCGAGAAAATTTTTAGCCGAAGATGATAAATTTTGGGATTTAATAATTTTTTCTCCGGGAAATCCTCAAACTCTCTTGGCTAATCGCTATTTTACTTTAGAATGTTTCAAGGCAGTGAAAAATCGGCTGGCTCCTTCAGGTATTTTTGTTTTGCTTTTTTATTTACCAACTGATTATCAGAGCGAAGAAGCAGGGAAATTTGCCGGCTCAATTTACCAAACTTTAGAAGAAGCCTTTCCCAATTTAAAAATTCTTGCCCCAGAAGACCAATTTTTATTTTTAGCAAGCAAAAAGGAGTTTGAAATTTTTCAAGAAAATATTGATTCTGCTTTTTCTGATTATTTTTGGTATCAGTTTAAAAATCCTCAGGTCAAAAAAATTGCCGAAAAACTAAAAACTACTCCGGCAAAAATTAACCGCGATTTTTCCCCGGCAGCATTTTTTTATTCTCAACTTTTTTGGCAAACAATTTTTAGTTTTAAAATACCTCGCTTGATTTCTAAAGTTGTTTCTTTTCTGCCGTTTTTGGTTATTGGCGGCTGGATAATTTCGTTTTTAAAAAGTAGAAAAAATTTCCGCTTGGGTTTATTGGCAGCTAGTTCTAGTTTTATTCTTTTAAGTTTGGAAATTTTGCTAGTTTTTCTTTTTCAAATAAAAATTGGCTATCTTTATCGCCAAATTTCTTTGATTTTTGCTTCGGTTTTGTTGGGAATGAGCACGGGCGTAGCTCTAATTGAAAATTGGAAATTGAAAATTGAAAATTTGTTTTTAGGTTATTTTTTGATTTTTGGCATTTTATTTTTATTAGGTAAATATCCTGCCTTTTGGTTTTTGACTGCTTTTTTTCTGGGGATAGTTGGTGGGGGGATTTTTGCCAAAGTTAATAGACAATATTTAAAAACAAACAAAAACCCCGGCTATATTTATGCTTTTGATTTATTTGGCGGAGTTTTTGGAGCCATTTTGACCAGCAGTTTTTTGTTTCCTGTTTTGGGAATTTTGGGGATGATGTTGTTTTTGGGGGCAATAATAATTGTTGCTTCTATTTCCAGACTCCGGGAATAGTTTCTGGACAATTGGGGGATTTGCCGTTGGAGCTAACTAAATTTTCTTTGACAAAGTAACCTATTCTTTTAATTAGCGGTTGATGATTTGCGGGACAAAAAGTAGTACTTCCTTCCTCATCCTCAATGTTTCCAGTATAAACATATTTCATTCCTGCTTCCTGACAAACCTGCCGCGCTTTTTTAATTGTTTCTTCAGGAGTGGGAGGAAGGTTGGTAAGTTTATATTTTGGCCAGAAGCGAGAGAAATGAACAGGAACATTTTCGCTGGTATTTTCCTTAAGCCAAAGGCACATTTGTTTTATTTCCTCCAAATTATCAGTATAGCCGGGAACTACCAAATGGACAATTTCCAGCCAAACATTGCTCTGGTGGATAATTTTTATGGTTTCTAAAACCGGCTCTAGTTTTCCTCCAATAAGGTTGCCATAAACTTCATTGTTAAAAGCTTTAAAGTCAATTTTGATAGCGTCCATATAGGGTAAAAGCTCTTTTAGCGGTTGGGGGTTGATATAGCCAGAGGAGACCATTACTGTTCGCAGTCCTTTTTCTTTTGCCAGTTTGGCAATATCACGCATATACTCATACCAGACAGTGGGTTCATTATAGGTAAAAGCGATTACTTGGGCGCCAGATTTTTCCGCCTCTGCCACTACTTGCTGGGGAGTCATTGGGGTAAAGGCTACATCTTCAGGGAACCGCTGGGCAATATCCCAATTTTGGCAGTATTTACAGGCTAAATTACAACCGGCAGTAGCTAAGGAATAAGCTTTTGCTCCTGGCAAAAAATGATAAAATGGCTTTTTTTCAATTGGGTCAACGGCAGTCGTTACCGGTTTTCCATAAACCAAACTATAAAGTTTTCCGCCTATATTTTCTCTAACCTTACATAATCCCCGCTGTCCTGGGGATAAAATACAGCGGTTTGGGCAAAGTTGACATTGAACTTTACTATCCTCTATTTTTTGATAAAAACTTGCTTCATAAAGATTTTCTGGAGTTTTATTTTTTGGCGTTTTTGCTAAAATAAACAAAGAGGCAATGATTCCAAAAACAATAATTCCCAAACCGAAAAACTCTTTTTTCATTTTCTTAATTTTAACACTTAAAAATTGACAAAGTGAATTTCGGAATATTAAAATCTTTCTATTAATATTAAAATAGATGGCTGTTAAGATAACTTCTAGATCCGAGAATTTTTCCCGGTGGTATATTGAAGTAATAAAAGAAGCCGACCTGGCGGAGTATTCTCCAGTGCGAGGTTGCATTGTGATCAAACCCTATGGCTATGCTCTGTGGGAAAATATCCAAAAAATATTAGATGAAAAACTTAAGGCAACAGGACATAAGAATGCTTACTTTCCCCTTTTTATTCCTGAGAGTTTTCTTAAAAAAGAAAAAGAACATATAGAAGGTTTCTCACCTCAGTTGGCGGTAGTCACTTATGGAGGCGGCAAACAATTGGAAGAGAATTTAATTGTCCGCCCTACCTCAGAAACAATTATATATGCAAGTTTTGCTCGCTGGATTAAATCTTGGCGCGATTTACCTTTACTAATTAATCAGTGGGCAAATGTAGTTCGGTGGGAATTAAGGCCGCGTTTTTTTCTTCGAACGATGGAATTTTTATGGCAAGAAGGCCACACCGCTCACGCTTCCCATAAAGAAGCGGAAAAAGAGGCTCTAAATATATTAAAAATTTATCGTCAGCTAGTAGAAGAAGAGTTAGCTATTCCGGTGGTCGCTGGGGTAAAATCTGAAAAGGAAAAGTTTGCCGGTGCCCTGCGAACCTTTACTATTGAGGCAATGACCCAAGATAAAAAAGCTTTACAGATGGGGACCTCTCATGATTTGGGTCAAAATTTTGCAAGAGTATTTAATATTTCTTTTCAAGACGAAAAGGGGAATTCAAGATATGTTTGGCAAACAAGTTGGGGGGTAAGTACACGTTTGATTGGAGGAATAATTATGGTTCACGGAGATGACAAGGGAATTGTTTTACCTCCTAAAGTAGCTCCTATTCAGGTAGTTATTATTCCCGTTTGGCCTAATGAAATTGAGAAAAAGAGAGTAATAGAAAAGACTAGGGAGATTAAAGAGAAGCTTGAAACGGAAAAGATAAGAGTTTTAGTAGACGAGCGAGATTATGTTACCTTTGGCGAGAAACATTATGAATGGGAAAAGAAAGGAGTCCCTATAAGGATTGAAATAGGACCAAAAGAGTTAGTTGCCTCTCAAGTTGTTTTGGTCCGCCGGGATACCGGCGAGAAAAAGGCGACCTTAGAAACAGAATTGATTTCGGAGATTAGGAGAGATTTGGAGGCAATTCAGGTTGATTTGTATCGCCGTGCTTTAAATTTTCAAAGAAAAAATACTTACGAAGTATTCTCCTGGGATGAATTTAAGAAGATGATAAAAACAAAGAGGGGCTTTTTAAAAGCTAGCTGGTGTGGGGCAGGAGAATGCGAAGAGGCTATCAAGAAAGAAACAAAAGCAATTATTCGCTGTATTCCCCTGGAGGGAGGAAAAGCTGAAGGAAATTGTATTTTCTGTGGTAAATCCTCAACGCGAAAAGTAATATTTGCTCTTTCCTATTAGCTAGGAAGTTGGTTTTGAACATGAGAAGGATTTTATTATTAATTTTTCTCTCTTTCTTTTTATTGGCTAGAGGAACCGCTCGAGCCTGGCTTGATTGTCCTTATGGAAGAATAAATGATCCTTATCCGGGCCGTTGTAATTTATATACCGATACCAACAATAATCAAATTTGCGACCACAGCGAAGCGCCTCCAAAAGAAACCCAACCCCTCTTTTTGCCTAATTCTTCAAAAAATACCCGCCCATTTTTTACTTTTCTGGGAATAACAGGAATAACTTTAGCAGCCTGGTTTTTAACTAAAAAATTTTTAAAACCCTTAAATTTTCGTCTTTTTTGGAATTTGGTTTTGCTGGCAAGTTTTCTGCCGGTGGGAATAAGCGGGATTTTGCTATTTTTAAATATTCAAATTCCTAACTTTGCTTTTTGGCACAATTTTTTGGGAGTTATTTTTGTAGTCGTGGGACTGCTTCATTTATTGGCTCGTTTAAATTATTTTAAACAAGCTTTGGGTAATAAAATAAAAACCAACTAAAAAGCCGCTAATTTGCCCTAATTTTTGTAGCCAGGGAAATTTGCTAAAAAACCCAAAAATTGCCGCCGGGACAATATATGTGCTTGTTCCTAAGAAAAAGGAAAAAAAGTAAAT
>Ga0315298_1005577_pt1 | contig 17774 bp, 16 predicted proteins | sample WHS_1_MG_FD_203077 | JGI IMG/M metagenome (GOLD analysis project Ga0315298, IMG submission 203077) | Extremophilic microbial mat communities from Washburn Hot Springs, YNP, Wyoming, USA - WHS_1_MG | ecosystem: Environmental > Aquatic > Thermal springs > Hot (42-90C) | place: USA: Wyoming...
CTGGAGCATAGCTAAATCCCAAGATATTTTTAAACCGGACCGCCCGCAGAAGACGTAAGTGGTCTTCTTGAATTCTTTCCGCAGGATTGCCAATAAAACGAATCACTTTTTGAGAGAGGTCTTTTTGGCCGCCAACAAAATCAATAATCTCTTTTTTGATCGGGTCGTAAAAGAGTCCGTTGATGGTAAAATCGCGGCGTTGGGCATCTTCTTGGGCGCTGACCCAAAAAACTTTCGAAGGACGCCGACCATCTTGATACTCTTCTTCACCTCGAAAAGTAGCCACCTCAAAAGTGCCGCTTCGACCAACCACTAAAATCACCCCAAACGCCTTACCAACCGCCCTGGTTTTTGGAAAAAGGGCTTGAATCTCCTCTGGTTTAGCCGAAGTGCTAATATCAAAGTCTTTGGGTTTTTGGTGTGTCAGAAGATCCCGGACACAACCTCCGGCGAGATAGGCTTTGTGGCCTTCTTTTTGGAGTTGGGCAACAATTTTGACTGCTTCCTGATATTTTTTGGTTTTTGGCTCCTCTAACATCGGTCTTTCTTAGACTAGCTTTTTTGAGGAGAACCTGCAAGGGGTTCTTCTTTTTTGACAGAAATGGCGGTATCAGGACAGACAGTTTCACACATTTTGCACCCAATACACTTTTTGATCTCTACTTCCACAATAGGCGTCCCATAAATTCCGGTAAGGGTTTTGGAAAAGTGCAGGGCTTTGGTCGGGCAGCGAGCGATGCAGGTGCCACAAGATTTGCAATAGCGACGAATGATGGTATGGATAATTTTGGGGTCTTTTTTCGAAAGAGAAATGTGGTCCGGCCATTTTCGATGGTCATCAACAGGAATCTTTTTTAACCGTTGAGCGTCTTGAGGAAGTCGTAAACCCAAACCTCGTCCTAATAAAAAGGCTTGTTCGTTTTGATTTAAAAGTAAAACCGGTGCTTTTTGAAATCTTTTCTTTATTGTTTGACGAATCACTTCTGAATCAATGGGCAGAAGAACGGAAAGAATGCCCAAAATCAACATGTTATGGGTTTTGGGTGAAAGATTGTGTTGCGCTGGGGTATTTAAAAAGAAGGCTCCGTTAATCACTTGCGTTTGGCTATTTTGATAGGGTTTGACTCTTGGAATGGCCCGCTCGCACATTAAAACCAAAATATCAGCTGTTTTAAACTTGGGATAAGGAATTGGCAGGGTTGAGATTTGAAGGTAGGCCAGAGAAACGCCACCTCGTTGTTCCACTCCATAATTAGGAATGTAGAGCGTTTGGAAACCTGTTTGGTAGGCAGCAGCTTGAAGAATTTGGGCCATTGCCTGAATTCCTTGTCCTCCTTCACCAGCCAATAGTATTTTGAGGCTGAGATGTTCTCGTTTCATGCCTCCTCCTTGGGTTTTTTGATTTCACCGAGTCGATAATAGTCTTCCATCTCTTTCAAAAACTGAAAGGTTTTTTCGGCATCGGTTTTCCAGTTGGTGGGGCAGACAGAGAGTACCTCAACTAAGGAAAAACCCTTGCCCTTCATTTGATTTAAAATCGCTTTTTTGAATGTTTCTTCTAAGACAAATGGATTACGGATCGAAACCCGTGCAATATAAGCAAACTGATTGGTTAAGGGAATCACTGTTTCTGGGCCCAAAAAAGGAAGACCTGTTTTTTGACAATCTCGACCCAAGGGAGTGGTCGTGGTGATTTCACCTTCCAGGGTGGTCGGCGCCATTTGACCACCAGTCATCGCGTAGAGCGAGTTATTGACCACAATGACGGTGATAGGATCATTGCGGTGAGCAGAGTGGAGTAGGGATTGTAACCCAATGGCATAAGCGCCTCCATCACCGACCAAAGCAAGGGCAATTGCCTTTGGTTTAGCCAACTTTAAACCTGCCATTACTGGTATTGTTCGACCATGATGAGTCTGAATGGTGTCAACATTAAAGAGATTCCAGGCCAAAAGGGCGCAACCAATATCCAAACCCAAAACTGTTTGGTGAGCAATTTTCAATTGGTCAATCGTAAAACCAAGCGATTTTAAAATCACACCATAGCCGCAGCCAGGACAAAAAAGATGAGGAAGGCTTTCTTTTTTATAACACTTCGGAATCATCTTACCCACTCCAAAACCTCTTTGGGGGTAATCCCTAAGGCTGGTCTTTGACATTCGATCATATTTAAAGGCAGACCAGATAAGGCCTCTTTGACCAATCGAGCAAACTGACCAGCGGAAGATTCAACAATAAAAATCTTTTTTGCCTTTTTGGCCCAATGTTTTGCCGCTTGTCTTGGGAAAGGACGCAAGGTGAGTGGTTGAAAAAGAGCCAGATCATCCTTTGCTTCACAAGCAGCCAGGCAGGCAGAAGCAACAGAACCATGGGCGAAAATTAAGGAGTCGATTCTCTTTTTTTGATAAATTCGGTATCGGCTTACCCTTTTGGCGATTTTTTGGTAATCGGCCAGGTTTTTCTTTAAGACAGCGAATAATTCCTCTTCTGTGGAATAGGTATTTCTAATGTTGACAATGGTTTCTTCCTTGCCGAGAATCTCTTTGGTTGAGGCGAGATAACCAGGTTGATGAAGACGAACCTCTCCTTTCGCCTTGGCAAGATAGCCATCGGTTAATAAAAAAGCAGGAAAGCGATATTGCCAGGCAGAGTTGAACGCCGCAATGGTTAAATCATAAACATCCTGCAAATTAGAGGGAGAGTAGACAAAGCGCAAACCCTCTGTATTGCCTCCGAAACAGGTCAATGTGACTTCCTGTTGAGAATAAATAACCGTGCCTGTTGATGGTCCGCCACGTTGGGTGATGATTCCCACAAAAGGAAGGCGCATTGCTTCAGCCATTGAAATCGCGTCTTGCATTAAGACCGTGCCTGGTCCAGCTGTAGCGGTAAAAGCCTTTTTGCCGCCCAAAACTGCTCCAATTACCCCAAATCCGGCGGAAATTTCATCCTCGGTTTGGATGAAACGGAGCTCAGGATGAGAAACCGCCTCTTCAGCAAAGCTCTCTAAAATTTCTGTACTCGGGGTAATTGGATATCCAAACATCAATTGAGCACCTGCTTGGATGGCTGCCTTGACTACAATTTCGTTACCTGTAAAAAGCCCCTTTTTCATTTTTATCCCTTTTGCTTTAAGGATAAAACAATCATCACAAGAAAACAATAACCCCTTACAAGCTTGAAGCTTAATCAAAGATAAAATGTGTGGATAACTGTTTATTGACAAAAAGGAGCGGGTCTCTTATTCTTATAAGCAGAGAGGAGGGTTTATGGGTCTAAAGAGCCTTAAGGAAAGAAATTACGAAAATGTAGCCCTTTTGTTTATTATCATTGGGCTCTTTATTTTTGTCTATGGGCTGATTGGTTGGTTGGTGAATTTCTTGACCCAGACCAATGCCGTCGGCGATGCTTTCCGAAAGATTACAGATGGGGCAATCATCACGGTTTTGGGTTACATTCAAATGGAATTGGAATTGTTGAGACACAAGTAAACTGAGGATTTTTCAATGAAGGTTGAGGTTTATCGCAAAAAGAAGAGGGACTTTCGTTTCCCTCCTAATTTGGATAATTATGAAAAGACCTATCGTTCTTTTCAGTGGCGCGAGGCCGAAGGAGAACTGAGTTGGTTCGGTCGCAAGCTAAATATCGCTTACAACGCGGTTGATCGCCACTCTGAAAGTGACCGCAAAAACAAGGTGGCTCTCTATTGGGAAGATGATCAGGGCAATAAAAAGGAATATACTTTTTGGCAACTTGCTCTTCTTTCGAATCAGGTCGCCAATCTTTTAAAAAAAGAAGGGATTAAAAAAGGAGATCGGGTTTTTCTTTTTCTGCCGCGTCTTTCAGAACTCTATTTCTCTTTTTTGGGTATCTTAAAGACTGGTGCGATTGCCGGGACGCTGTTTCAAGCCTTTGGACCGATGGCTCTTTATGACCGTCTCTCCATCTCAGGGGTTCGTTTTCTTATCACGACTCGAGAATTGGCTCAGCGCATTCACCCCATTAAAAAGAAGTTGCCTCATCTTGAAAAGCTGTTCATTGTTGATGATCGAGCGCGCAGTCCGCAGGAAGTTGATTTTCAAAAAGAATTGGCTCGCTGTAGCGATAAATTCGAAACCGTACCCATGGATAAAGATGACTATGCCTTTATGCTCTTTACCTCTGGGACCACAGGTAAACCCAAAGGTATTGTCCACCGCCATTATAGCATTCTTCAAGAACATTTAACTGCAAAATGGGTTTTGGATATTCATGAGCCAGACATTTGTTGGATTACGGCTGATCCGGGTTGGGTGACTGGGGTGGCTTATGGAATGCTGGGAACCTGGTCGCTGGGGGCTTCGGTTGTCTGCTATGATGGACGTTTTGATCCGGCAAAATGGTATCAAATTCTTGAGAAGTATCAGGTTAGTGTTTGGTATACTGCCCCGACAGCGATTCGCATGTTAGAAAGGGCAGGAGATCAATTAGTGAAAAACTATGACCTTTCTCATCTTCGTCACCTTGCTTCTGTTGGCGAGCCGTTAAATCCAGAGCCGATTCGTTGGGGATTAAAGGTCTTTGGCTTGCCTTTTCATGACAACTGGTGGCAGACAGAAATTGGCGGTATTTGCATCGCGAACTACCCGGTGATGGATATTAAATTGGGCTCAATGGGTAAGCCCATTCCTGGCATCCAGGCGGCCATTGTTGATGATAACGGTCATCCTCTGCCAACTCATCAAGAAGGCAATCTCGCTTTGAAACCCAATTTTCCTTCTTTAATGGCCACGATTTGGAGAAGGCCTCATAAATTTAAAAGTTACTTCAAAAATGGTTGGTATATTTCTGGTGACCGCGCCTTTGTCGATCAGGATGGCTATTTTTGGTTTATTGGTCGGGCGGATGATGTGATTAAGACAGCAGGGGAGCGGGTTGGTCCTTTTGAGGTTGAGTCTGCTTTAGTGGAGCATCCTGCGGTGGTGGAAGCAGCGGTGATTGGTTTACCCGATCCAATTCGAGGAGAGATCATCAAGGCGTTTTGTGTTTTGGGACCGGGTCATTCACCCTCAGAAAAGCTAAAAGAGGAGATTAGCCAATTTGTTAAGAAAAACCTCGCTGGTCATGCTTATCCCCGCGAAATCGAGTTTGTTGATCGTTTACCTAAGACACGTTCTGGTAAAATTTTAAGGAGAGTTTTGAAAGCAAAAGAGCTCGGTCTTCCAATTGGAGACACTTCTACCTTGGAGGAGTATTGATTTAAAGCAAGAAACGAAGCAGGGATTGACCGGTCATTTCTTTTGGTTTAGGCAACCCAAAGAGATCCAATATTGTTGGAGCCACGTCAGCCAGGGTAAATTCAGAAGACATTATCTCTTGTAAGATTTTTTTGGCTTCCGGCGTCGAGTCTGCTTCTGGCCTTTTTTTGTTATCAGGGGTGACCAGGATTAAAGGAACTGGATTTAAGGTGTGAAGGGTTTCTTTGTCGCCAGCTGTTTCTAAATGGACCATCTGTTCGGCGTTGCCATGATCAGCGGTGACCAAGACCGCGCCGCCTACTTTTAAGGTTTCTTCTGTGATTTTCGCCACTGCCTGGTCTGTTGCCATGATTGCCTCCGAAATAGCGATCATATTTCCGGTATGGCCGACCATATCAACATTGGCGATATTGGCAACAATAAAGTGATAGTTTTTTAACCTGGCAATGGTTGCTTGAGCAATTTCATTGGCTTTCATTTTTGGCGCACGGTCAAAAGAAACCACGCGGGGCGAGGGAATAATGAGACGATCTTCGTTTGGGAAAGCCTCTTCGCGACCACCATTGAAAAAATAAGTCACATGAGCGTATTTCTCTGACTCAGCTAAATGAAGTTGTCTCAAATGGTATTGAGAAAGAACCTCCGCTAAACAATTTTTGACAGGGGTTGAGGGGAAGGCGACCCGGACAGGGAGGCTCTTTTGGTATTGAGTAAAAGTGACAAAATAGAGTTTGGGTTTGCGGAAACACCACAAAGGACGGAAAGAAGGATCAACAAAAGCCCTGGTCAGTTGACGCGCCCGATCAGCCCGGAAGTTAAAGAAGATCACGCTATCACCGTCTTGAATCAACTGTTTCGGGAAGACCTTCCCGTTACTTCCAGCTGGAATGATTAAGGGAGGGATATATTCATCTGTGAAACCGTTGCGATAGGCAGAAGCTAAAAGGGAAAGAGCAGTTTTACCATAAAGACCTCGACCTTTAGTCAAAGCCTGATAAGCCCGTTTTGTCCGCTCCCACTGACCATCCCGGTCCATCGCAAAGAAACGCCCCATCAGCGTACTAATTCGGCCAATTTTCTGATTTTGAAGTTCTTTTTCAATCTGGGCAGTGTAGATAAGACCAGAAGTCGTTGGGGTGTCGCGTCCATCTAAAATACCATGGATAAAAAGATCCACCACCTCTTCTCTTTTCGCTAAGGAGATTAAAGCAAAGAGGTGGTCAATATGGCTGTGAATCGCGCCATCAGAGATAAGACCCAAAAGATGGAGTGACCGGTTGTGCTTTTTGGCGTAGGCACAGGCTTCTTTTAAAACTGGGTTTTGAAAAAACGAACCATTCGCGATTGCCTGATTAATTTTGGAAATTTCTTGGTAGATTAACCGACCGCAGCCGATCGAGCCGTGTCCAATTTCCGAGTTAGAGACCTTTCCAGTTGGACCGGCCAATTTCCGAAAAGCCTGAAGAATGAGATGAGGGTAATGGGACCAAAGATAGTTGATAAAGGGTGGATTGGACATCGCGATCGCATTGCCACCCCAGGCTGGTGATAAACCCCACCCATCAAGAATAAGTAAGACGATGGGAGAATATCTTTTGACGCTCATTTTTCAAGCAAGGTTTTGCCTGTCATTGTCTTTGGTTGGTTGATTTTAAGAAGTTGGAGGACGGTCGGTGCGACATCAGCCAAGACGCCGCCTTTTCTGACTGAATAATCACTTCGGACACCAGAAGGTGGGACAAAAATAAAAGGAACTGGGTTGGTCGTGTGTTCGGTATCAGGCTCGCCAGTTTTGGGGTTGACCAGTTGTTCCGCGTTACCATGATCAGCGGTGACCAAAAGATAGCTCTTTGTTTCGTCTGCCTTTTTGACTATTTTACCAAGCATTTTATCGACTACCTCAATCGCTCTAATGGCGGCCTTCAAGTTTCCGGTATGACCGACCATGTCCGGGTTGGCATAATTGACCAGAATGAAGGTATATTTTTTAGAAATAATGCGCTTAATCAGCTCATCAGTCACTTGTTCTGCAGACATCTCGGGTTTAAGATCATAGGTGGCTACTTTGGGTGAAGGAATCATCAAGCGTTCTTCTTTTGGAAACGGTTCTTCCCGTTGACCATTGAAGAAATAGGTAACATGAGCATATTTTTCGGTTTCGGCAATATGAAATTGGGTCAAACCATGTTCAGAAAGGACCCTGGCTAAGGGTTCTTCAATTTTTTCAGGAGCAAAGGCGAAGGAGGTGTTCGGGATATAATCACCATACCAAGTAAAGGTAACAAAAAAGAGATCTTTTAGTTTTTTTACGCGGAAAGCGCGAAAGTTGGGAAGGCAAAACGCAAAGGTGAGCTGGCGCGCGCGGTCCCCCCTGACATTGAAAAAGATGATTGCATCGTGGTCAGCCACGGGTGTCGGTTTGATTACTGTGGGTATAATAAACTCATCAGATAAACCATTGCGATAAGCCTGAGAAACCGCTGCTACTGCTGTTCGGGCGGCTTGACCAATACCTTCGGCAATGGCCCGATAGGCTTTTTCTGTTCTGAGATAGCGTTTATCTCGATCCATCGCATAATAACGACCAGAGATAGTCGCAATAAACCCTACCCCCAACTCGTTAATTTTCCGCTGAAGTTGGGAGATATAAGAAAGGGCTTTGTAGGGAGAGCTGTCACGACCATCAGTAAAAACATGAATCGCGACATCTTTCAAATTTTCTTTCTGACAAAGCTTCAGTAGAGCAAAAAGATGGTCAATGTGGGAATGAACGCCGCCATCAGAGACCAGACCCAAAAGATGCAGTCGGGAGTGGTTCTTTTTTACATGAGCAATTGCCTCTAAAAGGACCTTATTTTTAAAAAATGAGCCTTCCTGAATCAATCGTGAAATATGACCAACATCTTGATGGACAATTCTTCCTGCTCCCAGATTCAAATGGCCTGCCTCTGAATTACCTGGTTCATCAGGAGGAAGACCGACCGCAGAGCCTGAAGCCAAAAGAGTTCCGAAAGGCATATTTTTAGAGAGAAAATTGAAATTAGGGGTTTTTGCCTGAAAGATGGCATTCCCTGTCCATGCCGGGGCAATGCCCCAACCGTCAAGGATAAGAAGAATAACTGGATTCATGAGGCTCTTCCCAGTTCCTCCTGGATTTCTAAGAGACGGTTATACTTGACAATGCGTTCCCCTCGTTCAGGTGCACCCGCCTTAAGATACGAAGCCCCCACGGCGAAAGCGAGATCAGAAATGAAGGTATCGACTGTTTCACCAGAGCGGTGAGAAACAATGATTTGGTATTTCGCTTCCTCAGCCACTTTGATTGTGTTTAGGGTTTCACTGAGAGTGCCAATTTGATTGGGTTTGATAATGATACCGTTGGCTACCCCCATCTTGATTCCCTTTTTGAGTCTTTCTGGGTTGGTGACAAAGAGGTCATCGCCAATCAGGACGAGTTTTTCTTGAAACTCTTTGGTGATTTTCTGCCAACCCAGCCAGTCCTCTTCTCCCAAAGGATCTTCCAAAATTTTAATCGGATAGAGTTTGGTCAGGCGGTGATAATAATTCATCATTCCTTCAACAGTCAGGGTCTGTTGCTCATTGGTTAAGATATAGCGAGGAGGGTGCCAGAAATAGGTGGCGGCTGCATCAATCCCTAAGACAACATCTCTCTCCGGAAGATAACCCGCTCTTTCAATTGATTCAAGAAGAACCTTAATTGCCTCTTCATTAGAGGGAAGGTCAGGTCCATAACTGCCTTCATCACCCAAGGCAAGGGCATAGGCTTTTTCTATCAAGACGATGGTGAGGGCTTGGAAGATTTCTACTGCCACCCGTAGTTTTTCAGAATAGACTTCTTGAGTGGGAGCAATAAGAAACTCTTGGAGATCAAGATTGTTTTTGGCATGCGCCCCACCATTGATTAAGACAAGAAAAGGGGTTGGGAAAGGGTCATCTTTGGTTTTTCGTGGTTTACCCGCTAACTGGGCCAAATATTGATAGAGGGGTTCTTTTTGAGAATTAGCAATCGCTCTGGCTAGGGCCAAAGAGATGCCCAAGATGGTATTTGCGCCGAGATTTCTTTTTTCCTTTGTTCCGTCAAGTTCAATCAGAAATTGATCAATTTTCTCCTGCTCGGCCTCCATTCCCTTTAGTTTTTGATTGAGTGACCCGTTGACAAGAGCGACCGCCTTTTGAACTCCTAAACCTCGAAAACGTTTCGGATCCCCGTCTCTTAATTCGGCTGCTTCAAATAATCCTTTGGAAGCACCTGCTGGTACCGAAGCCCGACCAAAGGAGCCATCATCAAGATAAAGATCGACCTCTAAGGTGGGATTTCCTTTAGAATCTAAAATTTCTCGTCCTCGGATGAGTTCTATTTTGGCCACCGCTCCTCCTCTAGTTTTTGCTTAAGATATCGGATATTTTCAATCTCACGTGGATCGACCTTATTTAAAATAGCAAGATAATAGCTCACAAAGTCAAGGAGATAGATCAAGGAAAGGAGTTCGGTTAAGGGGTCGGTGGCCGGGTTCATGCGGATAGTTCTGAATGGAATGTTTGCTTTGGCAAAAATTTCTTGGATTACGGTGTAGCGGAGCATAATCCGGGGGTGGACAAATTTGGAATCAAGCAAAAGGAGAAAAACCTCCTCGGATAATTTTTTAGGCCAATTTAGACCAACGATAAAATTGTGACAGGCTTCGGGTAATTCCTCCCAAAAAGCCATCTGTTTAGCGTTTTCGTTTAATTGGGTTTTAAACCGTCTGGCCACCGCCCTAAGATGACCAGCACCAAAGACAATCACCATCTTGTTATAAAGCTCTCCGGCCAATTGTTTGGCTTGATTTGAGGTGGTCGGAACCTCTGGTTTTAACTGATTTTGAAGATTTTTTAAGAGCAGGATCGCCTTTTGATAGTCTTCTTTGACATCAATAAACCCTAATTTGTCGAATATTCCTAAAAGCGAGACAAAGGAAAAACCAAATGCCTGACGCGGTTCGGTTTGGTAGTGAAATTGATAGAGCGGCAGTTTGTAAGACTGAGCCCATTGGGTAATTTTGCCGTCTGTTGAAATAACAATGATTTTTGCTTTTTTAGAAAGGGCTTGAGAGCAGGCCGAAAGGGTCTCCTCAGTATTACCAGAATAAGTGCTGGCGATTAAAAGAGTATTTTTATCAACATATCCCGGCACACTATAATCCCTAATCACCTCAACAGGAATCTGGCATCTCTCTTCAACAAAACCCTTTAAGACCTCTCCTCCAATTGCTGAACCGCCCATTCCCACAATCACCACTTTATCCAGACTCAGATAATAGGAGGGCAAGACCACTCTTTTGATCTCTTGCCAGGCCTGTTCACACTGGGAGGGGAAATCAATAAAATGCTCAATAAAATTGCCTGGATCGAATCTGCGATAATTTTCACTTCGGTCTAATTCATTCATTGTTATTTCTTATTTTAATTGTTGGTTTTTGGATTGTCAAAGTTTGGTGCCGGTGGTCGGACTCGAACCGACAAGGGGTTGCCCCCACGGCATTTTGAGTGCCGCGTGTTTACCAATTTCACCACACCGGCCTGTTATTATCTTATTACTTTTTTCGCCTTCCTGCAACCCCTTCGGTTGACAAAAGGATAAAAATTTTTTACCGTTAAGGTAATGGAGGGATAATGGCTGAACAAAAAGAGAAGCCGGGAGTGACAGAAGAAGAAGTGGAACAGGTGATTAGAAGATTGGAAGAGAGGGAAGAAATCCAAAGGAGCAGATTTGAAAAGGAAAAAGATAAACTCAAGGATTTATCTCGCACTTTCGGTTCTCTAAAAGTCAAAAAGCCTGATCAAAGAGCTTTGCCTTCTCCGCCTTCGGACAAAAAGCCTCTTGTCCCTTCACCGCCTTCCTCGCCCCCTCCGCCTTCTTCTTTACCTTCGCCGATTCCTCAACCAAAATCCAGGCATCATAAACGAACTTTGTGGTATCTCCTTTTTCTTTTTATTTTGCTCATCTACCCTCTTTTAAACTACCGCCTGCTTGTTTTGCATTTTCGATACCTTTATGCCCTGAAGTTTAAAAAGGGTGCCTTTTCAATCGAAATTCCCTCAGAAGGGACGGCCGCACAACTTGTGATTCCGAAAATAGGCTTGAAAACTCCGGTGGCAAAAGAAGGCATCAATCAAAAAACAGGTGTTTTCTATCGCCAACCAATTTCTCCTCAAGAAGATGAGCCATTGGTGATTACTGGTCCTTCGTCAATCTATCCTTGGCAAACGGGCCAGCCGGTTTTTGGTCTTTTATATTATTTAACCCGAGATGATGTGATTACTCTTATTGATCAGGGAGAGACCTATCTTTACAAAGTGGTCGCCAAAGAGATTGTCCCCTCGCCTTCTTTAAAAACCTCAGAAAAGATTGACCTTGTGCTTTCTACTCCCTGGCCACCTGGTCTTTCCTTGCGTTATCTTAATATTTATGCTCAAAAAACAGTGGCACCTTCTCAACCAGAACCAGAAGTTTTCTTACCGACTATTGGACCTTGACTTTTTTCACCTCCTGACCCTCTTGAAAATAAATCGTGTTTCCTAAAACCACGAAGTCAGCTGAGGGCAAAGGGAGGAGTTTGGTATTATTTGTTCCTTCTATTTCAATCACTCTTAATTCATGATTAACGACGAACAGGATGTGCTGAAAATCAGGATACCACATCACCTTTTGGACTTCGTGGACAAAGCGGGCGATGACCCGATCATTTTTTTGAGAAGCTTTTTGGAAATAAACTCGGATTTCCGAACCACAACGGTAGAGGAGGATATCACCCCTTTTATTCCAAGCAAAGTCGGTTGCTCCTTTTGGTAGATTGGCTTTTATTGATTCTTCCACCGAGGTTTCCTTTCTTGCAAAAAGAGGTATCACCTTTTCTCGTTCCGGAGATGTTACCGTCTCAATTTTTGGTTCCTTAATAAAGAGAACCGCTCGCTCTTTAATCAATTGACCCGCTTTTAATTGAACCGTTTTCTCCCAGTCCTGATATTGGTCTAATTGAATTTTGAGATGATAAATACCTAGGTGGAGGTCTTTTATTTGGGTAGGAGTTTGGTCGTATAACTTTCCGTTCAGATAGAGGTTGGCTCCTTTGGGTTGGGAAGAGACAAGGATGATGCCCGTAGGTTGAAGGATTTTTGCCTTTGGGTTAATGATGTAACCTGAAGCTTCGACGATTAACAAAAAAGCAAGGAGGATAAAACTAAGAACAACCCAAAACCAAACAAAAAGATGTAAACGGAAGTTATCTGGTAACATTCCTTTGTTTATTATACAATATCCTCAACCAGGAGAAGAAATGGCGCAATTTATTATTCAAGGCGGCTTCCCGCTTAAGGGTGAAGTCAAGGTGAATGGTTCAAAAAACACCAGTTTGAAAATTCTCGCGGCTACCATTCTTACGGACCAAACCTGTCTTTTAACCAACATTCCCCAAATCTCCGACATTGCCGTGATGCTCGAAATTATCCGGAGACTGGGAGGTAAGGTGGTAATTAAAGACCACTCTTTGATAATCAATAATTCCTCTTTGAATTCCGCCTCCCCTCCTGAAGATCTGGTGAAAAAAATGCGGGCTTCAATTGTGGTAGTCGGTCCTCTGCTGGCCCGTTTTAAAGAGATACGCATTTCTCAGCCAGGGGGTGATTTGATTGGGGCACGACCCATTGATACCCATATTGATGCTTTTCGGCAACTTAATGTTCAAGTGGAACAAGAGGATGGTTTCTTTCTCTTTAGAGCCGATCGGGCCAGGGCGAATAAGGTGATTTTAAGAGAAATGAGTGTTACTGCAACCGAAAACATCATGATGTTTGCCGCCACGTTGAAGGGTGAGACAGAAATTAGGGTGGCTGCTGCTGAACCAGAGATTGAAGACTTGGCAAGATGTTTGAATAAAATGGGGGCAAAGATTTCTGGTGCAGGGACACATGTCATTCAGATTAAAGGGGTGTCTCGGCTCAGTGGGGTGGAGCATCAGGTTATTCCGGATAGAATTGAAGCAGGGACCTTTATCATCGCTGCTTTGGCTTCGCGCGGAAAGGTTCGGGTGACCCATCTTATCCCTCAACATCTTGATGCGGTAATTTATAAACTCAAGGAAGCCAATGCCCAACTGGTCATTGAATCAGACGCGGTTTTGGTCAAACCAACCACCTCTTTGCGACCGGTTTATATTGACACCCGACCATATCCAGGCTTCCCCACTGATCTTCAAGCACCAATGGCTGTTTTATTAACTCAAGCCAGCGGAACTTCTCGAATTTTTGAAACCCTTTTTGAAAGTCGTTTTAATTACACCAAGGAATTAGCCAAAATGGGTGCTGATATTACCATTTTAAACCCTCACACCATTGATATTCACGGACCCACTCCACTTTACGGCAAAGAGATTCTTTCTTATGATTTAAGAGCAGGAGCCAGTTTGGTCATCGCCGCACTCATCGCGAAGGGCGAAAGCATCATTGACCATGTTGAGTTGATTGACCGAGGTTATGAAAAGTTTGATGAGCGTCTTAAAGCATTGGGTGCGAAAATTGAAAGGAAGCAATGATTTTAAAAAGATTGGGTATTGATTTAGGAACAACCAATGTTTTGGTTTGCTTGCCCAAAAAGGGTATTGTCATTAATGAGCCCTCGGTGGTTGCTTTAGAAGCACCAGCCAATCGCATCATTGCGATAGGCGCCGAAGCAAAGAAAATGTTTGGGCGAACCCCTTCTTCTATTATTGCTTCCTGCCCATTAAAAGATGGCGTCATTGCGAATTATAAAATTACCGAAGCAATGATTAGGTATTTCATCAATAAAGTCCTTGGAGGAGTAAGGATATTTCGGCCCGAAGTAATGATTGCTGTTCCTGCGGGAGTAACCTCGACAGAACGTCGAGCGGTGATTGATGCTTCTTTAGCGGCAGGAGCGAAAGAAGCCTGGATTATTAAAGAACCTATCGCTGCCGCCTTGGGTGCAGGTATTCCTATTGCTGCACCTTCTGGTAATATGATCATTGATATTGGTGGCGGAACAACAGAGGTGGGGGTAATCTCTTTGGGGGATGTGGTTGCGGTGACCTCGGTTCGGATAGGAGGTAATAAGATGGATGAGGCCATCGCAAACTACATTCGTAAAAAATATAATATTACTATTGGAGAAAATACAGCTGAGGAGATAAAAATTAAAATTGGTGCGGCGATGCCTTTAGAGAAGGATTTAGAAATGGAGGTTTCTGGTTGCAATACCATTACTGGGTTGCCAGAGACGATTTTAGTTCGGACCTCAGATGTGGTTGCCGCTTTAAAGGATGTGTTATCAGAGATTATTAACGCTGTAAAGCATGTTCTTCAAAAAACACCACCCGAATTGGCGGCAGATGTAATTGACAAAGGGATTGTGATGACAGGAGGCGGTTCGTTGTTAAGGAAGATTGATGAATTGTTAACAAAGGTTACAGGAGTACCCTGTCAAGTAGCCGAAGAACCTCTTTTAGCCACGGCCAAAGGAACAGGAATTGCCGTCGAACATCTTGATGCTTATAAAAAGAGTGTTCTCTGGGCACGGTAGCTTCTGAGCAGAAAATGAGAATAGCCTTGGTTCATGAATTTTTAAATCAATTTGGCGGAGGGGAAAGGGTTTTTCTGGCTTTGAAAGAGGTTTTTCCTTCCGCTGACCTCTTTGCCATTCTTTTAGACCCCACACAGCTACCAGAAGAAATCCAGGGTTTAAAGATTCAAACCACCTTCCTTCAGCGTTGGCCCGTTTGGTTGCGTCGAAGGCACCGTCTTTTGTTGCCCTTATATCCTTTGGTGGTTGAACAACTTGATCTTTCTTCCTATGATCTCGTGATTGTTGATTCTAGCTCTTTTGGGAAAGGAGTTCTCACTCGAGCAGATGCCACCTTGGTTTGTTATTGTCATACTCCTACTGCTTTTCTTTGGCATTATACACAGCAGTATCTGGAAGAACAGGGCCTGTCTAACATTTCTAAGACGTTCGTCAGGAAAATATTAGACTACCTTCGCATCTGGGATTATCAGGCTGCTCAGCGGGTTGATTTCTTTGTGGCTAATTCGAAAAATGTTCAGCAGCGAATTAAAAAATACTATCACCGCGACTCTGAGGTGATTTACCCACCTCTTTTTTTTCATGCCGAAGATAACAAGAGAGCCGTTGGACAGAAGAGGTTGGGTTCTTATTTTTTGGTTGTCTCCCGTCTTTCTCGATACAAAAAGATTGATTTGGTCATCTCCGCTTTTCGTAAAAGACCCAAAGATCAATTGCAAATCATTGGTCAAGGACCAGATTATGAAAGATTAAAAAGGATGGCTGGTCCGAATGTCAAATTTGTTGGTTTTGTATCAGATGAAATGTTGCAAAAATACTATCAGAATTGCCGGGCACTCATTTTCCCTGGCGAAGAGGATTTTGGTTTGGTTCCGATTGAGGCAATGGCCTTTGGCAAACCAGTCATTGCCTACCAAAAAGGAGGACTGTTAGAGTCAGTAATTGAAAATAAAAATGGTGTCTTTTTTCGCAGGACGACCGTCAGTGATTTGTTAGACGCTTTGGAAAGATTTGAAAAGTTAGAATCTCGATTTAATCCTGAGGAGATTAAAGAGAGTATTCGGCAGTTTAGCAAAGAGGCTTTTCAAAGGAAAATGAGAGAATTTATACAAAGAGTAACACAAAAGAAAATTTAAGATGCGGTCTTTGAATATTCTTGGGGTGAAGGTCTCTTGTGTTAATTTTCAACAGGCGATGTCGCAAATCGAGAGGTTTATTCGTTCTCAAAAACCCCATCAGGTCATCACCTTAAACCCAGAGTTTGTCATTACTGCCCAAAAAGATAAGGAATTTAAAGAAATTATTAATAAAGGAGACCTGGTTGTTCCAGATGGAATTGGTATTGTTTGGGCTTCGAGATTGATGGGGAGCCCCTTGAAGGAAAGAGTAACTGGCGTGGAGCTGGTTTGGAGTCTTTCAAAATTGGCCAGTCACAAAGGCTACTCTATTTTCTTTTTGGGGGGAAGAGAGGGTGTGGCAAAACAAACAGCCTTTAACCTCAAAAAACACTACCCTAAATTAAAGGTAGCGGGTACCGAATCTGGTTCACCTTATGACCCTACTCTGATTCCCAAAATTAGTTCCAAAAAACCCACGATTCTCTTTGTTGCCTTCGGTCATCCTAAACAAGAAAAATGGATTTTTAAATACAAAAACCGTTTGGGGATTCCGGTAATGATTGGCGTTGGTGGGGCATTTGATTTTATTTCTCAAAGGGTGAAGAGAGCACCCGTTTGGATTCAGAAGATTGGTTTAGAATGGTTCTATCGTTTATTAAAGCAGCCCAGCAGATGGAAGAGACAACTCTCTTTGATTCAATTCGCCTTTTTGATTATTAAGGAATCAGCCATTATCTTCGTATCAAGAGTGATCGAGAAGTTCTTTAAAAAACCGAGGAGGTGATTCATTTGAGAATCGTGGTTGACTGGATGGCTGATCAGCCCGAAGCAGTTACGAATGGCGTGAGAGAGCTTTCCTTGGAAGAAGAGTTTCGAAACAAGATTGTTCTTGTCGGTCCAAAAAGACTATCTTTCTTAATCGGAACCGCTCTTTTGGAGCCTACGGAAGAGTGGGTTGGGATGGAGGAAGAAATAGAGGCGGTGAGAAAAAAGAGATCCGCTTCGATTAACTTAGCCTGCCAGATGGTGAAAGATGGTGTTGCCTCAGCCTTGGTTTCAGCAGGAAACTCAAAAGCAACGGTTTTTGCTGCCTTTCAAGAACTCGGCATGCTTTCAGGAATTAGCCGCCCGGCCATTGGTGTTCTTTTCCCTTCTGCGAGAAGTCAGACGCTTGTTTTAGACTGCGGTGCAACAGTCGACGCCAAACCAATTTTTCTACTTCAATGGGCGATGTTAGGTAAAATATTTATGCAGACTGTTTTAGAAAAAGAAAATGTCTTAGTCGGCATTTTGAACAACGGCACCGAATCAACCAAAGGTAATAAACTCACGAAGGAAGCGCGACTCCTTTTTGAACAATACCTCTCGGAGGAATTTGTTGGCTATCAAGAGTATATCTTTTCGGGCGGAGCGGATATTCTTGTCTGTGATGGATTTGTTGGTAACTTGGTTCTGAAGAATCTTGAGGATGGACTTTCCTTCTTTCATCCCGATTCAATAAGTTACGCTCGGTATGGTGGAGCCCTCTTGTTCGGCATAAACTATCCGGTGATTATCTGCCACGGTAAATCTAATGCCGAGGCAATTAAGAATGGAATTAGATTAGCCAAAAGGGTGGTTGATCAGCAGGTAATTTCAAAAATTAAGGACCGCATCAACAAAGAAAGATCCATTTTTTGCGCCGAGGCTTAGACCTCGGTTTTTTTATTAAAGTGGGGTGCATAAGTTACGAAACATTTGAGACTCCTTAAGCAGAGAAAGGAGTTTTTATGTTGGTTAAACACTTGTGGTTTGGAACGTCTTTGTGTGGTAATAGATGTATGA
>Ga0315298_1005578_pt1 | contig 17769 bp, 17 predicted proteins | sample WHS_1_MG_FD_203077 | JGI IMG/M metagenome (GOLD analysis project Ga0315298, IMG submission 203077) | Extremophilic microbial mat communities from Washburn Hot Springs, YNP, Wyoming, USA - WHS_1_MG | ecosystem: Environmental > Aquatic > Thermal springs > Hot (42-90C) | place: USA: Wyoming...
GACGTTATACCGTCCCCACGGGCAAAAAGCCAGCCCCACCGCTCCCCGGCATTACCTCAAGAACTTAGGATTCACTTTGCCGGGGCCCTGCCGGACGGCACGCGCTCAAGCGGCGCGTGGGCGCGTATCGAGGGTCGCTTTGACGTGATCGAGCAGGCGCTGCGCGCCGCGGACATCGTCTTCCTTCAGTGCCAGGCGGGCCTGATCCAGCCGGCCGTCGACGGCGCTCGCCCTCGCCTGCGTGATGCGGTGGTCCTGCAGGTCGGACTGGGTCTGGCCGCTGAGTTCACGCAATTCCGTGTACGCATGCGTGCGCGCACTGAGCTCGAAATGCAGTGCGAACGCCGCGACCCCTACGCACAGCGCCACCGTGGCGCCGATCAGAACGATCAGTTTCATGGCGCAAAGTGTAGCGGAAAGCGCCCCGGGCCCGCCACAACCCACTCAACACGCCGCGGCCCGCACCGGCAGGCTCATGCGCACTTCGAGACCGCCGGCCGCGACGTTGCGGGCGCTGATTCGCCCGCCGTGCACCCCGATGGCGCGCGCCGCAATGGCCAGCCCGAGCCCATCCCCGCCCACGGCGCGGTGGCGCGCCGCATCGACCCGGTAGAACGGCTCGAAGATCGCCTCCAGATCCTTCTCCGGCACGCCCGGGCCACGATCGCGCACGGTCACCTCGATGTCCCCCGCCCCGCCGCTCGGCGGGGCGATGCGCCGGGCCTCGACCTCGACGTCGGTCCCGGCCGCGCCGTAGCGCACGGCGTTGCGGATGACGTTCTCGAAGGCACTGCGCAGCAGTTCCGGGTCGGCCACCGTCTGCAGCCGGGGCTCGGCCGAGAGCACCACCCGGCAGCCGCGCGCATCGGCCTCGATGGCCACGTCGGCCACGATCTGCTGCAGCAGCGCGCCGGTGTCGAGCGGCTCACCGGCGATTTCTCCCGGCGCCCGCTCGAGCCGCGCCAGTCTGAGGATGCGCGCGATCAGCTGCTCGAGCCGGTCCGCCTCGCGGCCGATCCGCTCGAGCTGACGCGGCACCTCTTCCTCGCGCTGTGCCAGGGAGAGCGCCAGTTGCAGCCGGGTGAGCGGCGAGCGCAACTCGTGCGAGACGTCGCGCAGCAGCTGCTGCTTGGACTCGAGCAGTCCCTGCAGCCGGCCCGTCATGGCATCGAAGTCCGCGGCGAGCCGCGCCAGGTCATCGTGCCGGCCGCGCATGTCCGGACCGACGCGCACCTGGAGATTGCCGGCCGCCACGGTGCGCGCGGCGCGGCGCAGACGGTCGATGGGGCCGACCAGGTAGCGCGCCAGCAGGAAGCAGATGACGGTGCTCACGATGAGCGCCACGGCGAGCGTCGTGCCACCGACGCCGGGCAGCCCCAGCGCACCGAAGAACAGCAGCGGATGGCGCTGCAGTCCGGTCACCACCACCTGATACATCCGTCCGTCGGGTTGGGTCAGCACCAGCGCCCCGCCGATCGGCGGCGGACGGCCGTGCGGACCGCCCGGACCCGGCACCAGAAAGACCCGCAGCAATGCCGGCACGGAGCGACCGAGGATGTCGTGCTCGTTCGGGCCGATCACGAAGGTCCGCCAGTAGTACGGCCCGCCGCGCAGCCCCTCGGCCCAGTGCTTCAGCGCCGGCGGTCCGCCATGTTCGAACGCGACCGCGGCCTGCTGGAACAGCGCCCCGCGCTGCGCCCAGGGCATCTGCTCGCGGTGCACGATCACCTCGTCCACCGCGGCGGTCACCGTACCGACGAGAATCAGCGCGATCGCGAGCCAGAACGACCAGAAGATGCGCCAGAAGAGCGAGTGCATGGACTCAGCGCTGCATCAGGGCGTAGCCGGCACCGCGCACGCCCTGGATGCGGATGTGGTCGGTGAAGCGGGCGAGCTTGCGGCGCAGGTTGCTGATGTGGGTGTCGAGACTGCGGTCGGTGGGCAGCAGCCGCCGGCCGAGCGCCTGCTGCATCAGTTCCTCGCGCGTCACGGTGCGCGTATCGGCCTGCATCAGCAACTCGAGGATGCGCAGCTCCGCGCTCGTGAGCTCGAGGTCCGCCCCATCGACCTGGGCGCGGTGCGCGCGCGCATCGAGCGTGAGCGGGCCGAACGCGACGAGGCCGCCGGCGGGCGCATCGGCCATGCGGCGCAGCACCGCGCGGATGCGCGCCACCAGCTCGCGCGGGCTGAACGGCTTGGCCAGATAATCGTCCGCGCCCATCTCCAGACCCACCACCCGGTCGATTTCCTCCCCGCGCGCCGTGAGCATCAGCACCGGCACGCGGCTCGTGGCGCGCAGCCGGCGCAGCACCTCGAAGCCGCTGAGTCCGGGCAGCATCACGTCGAGCACGACGAGGTCGATCCCGCCGCGCGCGAGCCGCTCGAGCGCACTCTGGCCGTTCTCGGCGCTCTCGGCGCCGAACCCTTCCGGCTCCAGGTACTCGCGCAACATCGCACAGAGCTCTGCATCGTCATCGACGAGCAGCAGCTGCGCGCGGGCCTCGGCGGGACTCACGCAGGATTCTCCAGCGTGAACACCTGACGCTGATCATCGTAGGCGAAGATCTCCGCGTAGCGGCCCCAGCTGATCACCGCCCGCAGCGTCTGCTCGGCGGCCTCCTCGGCCATGTTGTCCTCGAGCTCATCGAGGAAGCGGCTCTTCGGAGCGCGGTGCGCGCTGCGCTCATCGAGCACCCGGCGCACGTGCGCGGCGAGCGGAACGTAGGCGAGCAGGTGACGGGCGAAAAGACTCTTGCGCTCGTCGGTGTCGGAATGGGCGAAGGCGAGTCCGGCCTCGGTGAGGCGGATGTCGCCGCCGCCGACTTCCGCCAGACGCAGCATCTGCAGCGTCTCGGCCACCGGGAACAGATCATCGCCCTCCATGTGCAGCGCCTGCGCGATGGCCGGCAGATCGGCGCGCCCGCCATAGGGCGGCTCGCTCACCGCCTCGATCAGACCGGCGAGCAGGTTGGTCGAGACGTGATCGAGCGGGGTACCGATCCCGACCGGCGCGGGCCGCTCGGCGCGCGCGCCGTCGCGGCCGTGGCCGGGGCGCGCAGTCATCTCCACGTACACCCGGTCGACCAGCGCGCGAAAGCGCGGGTCGAGCGGCTCGCGCGGCTGCGGCAGATCGATCGGGATCTCGCTCACCACCCGCCCCGGATGGGTGGAGAAGATGAGCAGGCGGTCGCACATCTGCACCGCCTCCTCGATGTTGTGCGTCACCAGCAGCACCGCGCCGATGGGCAGCTCGCCGCGGCCCCACAGATCGAGAAAGTCGTTGCGCAGCGTCTCGGCGGTGAGCACGTCGAGCGCGGAGAACGGCTCGTCCATCAGCAGGATGTTCGGATGCACCACGAGCGCGCGCGCGAAGCCGACCCGCTGGCGCATGCCGCCGGAGAGCTCGCGCGGATAGGCCGACTCGTAACCGTCGAGTCCGATCAGGTCGATCGCCGCGAGCGAGCGCTTGCGGATCTCGGCTTCCGGCAGGCGCATCGCCTCGAGCCCGAGCTGCACGTTGCCGAGCACCGTGAGCCAGGGGAACAGCGCGAACCCCTGAAACACCATCGAGATGCCCTCGGCCGGCCCCGCGACGGGAGTGCCGAGGTAGCGCACCGTGCCGCGCGAGGGCGCATCGAGGCCGGCGATCAGACGCAGCAGCGTCGATTTGCCGGAGCCCGAGCGCCCGAGCAGCCCGACGATCTCCCCGCGCTTGAGCCTGAGGTTCACATCCTCGAGCACCAGCAGCGGATCGCCGTCGGGTTTGAAGAAGCTGCGCCCGATGTGCTCGACCTCGAGCAGCGCTTCGGGTGCGGCGGCAGGCATCGCGGCGTCGTTCATGGCGCTCCCATCAGCTCAGCTCATGCGGAATTTGCGCTCGGCGCGCGCGTAGAGCGGACGCCAGAACAGCCGGTTGATGATCACGACGAACAGACTCATCACCACGATCCCGAGGACGGTGCGCGCGAAGTTGCCGGCGCGGGTCGCATTGGCGATGTACGCCCCGAGGCCGCTCGCCGCCAGGTGCTTGTTGCCCCAATCGGCGACCTCCGAGACGATACTCGCATTCCACGCGCCGCCGGCGGCCGTGATTGCCCCGGTGACGTAGAACGGAAAGACCGCCGGCAGTGCGATCCGCCGCCACCACAGCCAGCCGCGCACCTTGAGATTGCTGCCGACCTGCTTCAGTTCATTCGGCAGCGAGGACGCCCCGGCGATCACGTTGAACAAGATGTACCACTGCGTGCCGAGAATCATCAGCGGGCTGAGCCAGATATTCGGATTGAGCCGATACGCGACGATCCCGGAGACCACCACCGGGAACAGCAGGTTCACCGGAAAGGCGGCCAGGAACTGCGCCACCGGCTGCACCGCTGCGGCCAGCCGCGGACGCAGGCCGACGTACACCCCAATGGGCACCCAGATCGCACTCGCCAGCGCAATCAACACCACCACGCGCAGCAGCGTCAGCAGGCCGAGTCCGACCACGTGCAGCACCTCGTACGGCCGGATGTGCGCGAACACGTAGCGCGCGGTGGCCCAGCCGATCGCAGCCACCACGAGCGCCACCGCACCGTACCAGAGCGACTCGCGCCAACGGCTGTGGGTCCGCTCGCGCGCCACGCGGCGCGGCTCGTTCGGGTGGCTGAACCCCAGGCGCAGGACGCCGGCGAAGGCACCGGCAGTGAGGCTGAGCAGCCGCGAGCGGCGCATCATGGTGAGCGCCCAGGAGCGGCTCGGGGTCAACCCCGACTCCTGCTCGAGCCGGAACCAGTCGGCGCTCGCGATCAGCGGGCGAAAGATGATCTGATCGTAGATGAGGATCACGACGCTCATCGCGCCGATGGCCCAGCCGATGGCGCCCAGATCGCGCGCCGCGATGGCCCGCGCGATGTACGAGCCGATGCCCGGCAGCGTCACGGTGGTGTGCCCGACGCTGATCGCCTCGGCGGCGACCACGAAGAACCAGCCGCCGGACATCGACATCATCATATTCCAGATGAGCGCGGGCATGGCGAACGGGACTTCCAGCCGCCAGAAACGCATCCACGGTCCCAGATGAAAGGCACGCGCCGCCTCGTCCAATTCCTGCGGGATGCTGCGCAAGGAGTGATAGAAGCTGAAGGCCATGTTCCACGCCTGGCTGGTGAACACCAGGAACACCGCGGCCATCTCCGCCCCGGCCACCCGGCCCGGCGTGAGCGAGAGAAAGAACACGATCAGGAACGAGAAGCCGAGGATCGGCACCGACTGCAGGATGTCAAGCAGCGGCACCAGTACCGTGGCGGCACGGCGACTCTTGGCCGCGAGCGTCGCGTAAGTAAAGGTGAACAGCAGCGAGGCGAGCATCGCCACCAGCATGCGCAGCGCCGTCTGGGCTGCGTACCCCGGCAGCGCCCAGGGGCTGAGCGAGATCGGCTCGCTCTCCAGGTGCGAGAGCGGACGGGTCAGCCCATACGCCGCATGCGCCAGGTAGGCCAGCGCGGCGAACACCAGCACGAAGGCGAGCACGTCCCATCGGCCGGGCACGAAGCGGCGCCTGAGAACGGAGATCGGCAGCCGTTCGGTGCTCATTCGGTCAAGTGTGCCCGATCAGGGTGACAATTGGCACCGTCTGCGCCAACCTACGGTACCATCCGCAGCACCTTTACCTTCGGGGTGTCTGTATGAAAACAGCCACACGGCTCGCCTGCGCCGCGCTGCTCGCGCTGGCCTCGGCCGGCCTGCCGGTCGCACACGCGGCGTCCGGCTCCTCCTTCACGCAGGACGTGCGTCACGCGAGCGAACGGATCGCGCAGGCGGCGAAGAAGTTCGGCCATGTCGTGGCGCGCGATACGCGTCCGGCCCGCGAGCGCATCAAGACCGACGCGACGCGCTTCGGCCATAGCGTCGCGCACACCGCCAAGCGCGTCGGACACACCGTAGCGCACGACACGCGTCCGGCCCGCCAACGCGTCAAAAGCGACGCGAAGCGCTTCGGCCACAGCGTCGCCCACACCGCCAAGCGCGTCGGACACACCGTAGCGCACGACACACGTCCGGCCCGCCAACGCGTCAAAAGCGACGCGAAGCGCTTCGGGCATACCGTAGCGCACCGGACCCGCCCGGTCAGAAGCCGCATCAAGCACGATGCGAAGCGGGCCGGCCATGCGATCGCGCGCGGCGCGAAGTCGTTCGGCCACGCGGTCAAGCGCGCCGCGCTGCGGCTGAAGCAGGCGCTGCATCGCAAGCACGGAGCGGGCTCGCCCGAATGAGCGCGGCCGCGCCTGAACGCTGCGACGTGCTGATCGTCGGCGGCGGCCCCGGCGGCTCGAGCGCCGCGGCCAGTCTCGCGGCGAGCGGCCACCGCGTGGTGCTGCTCGAGAAGGCGCGCCACCCGCGCTTTCACATCGGGGAGTCGCTGCTGCCGGCCAACCTGCCGCTGCTCGAGCGTCTCGGCGTTGCCGAGCAGATCCACGCCATCGGTCTGCCGAAGTTCGGCGCGCAGTTTCATGCCGAGGCGCCGGCGCGCACGCAGCGCTTCGCCTTCGCCGACGGCTGGAACAAGGCGCTGCCGGGGGCCTACCAGGTGCGTCGCTCGGAGTTCGACGCCATCCTGATCCGGCGTGCCGCTGAGCTCGGCGCGACGGTGATCGAGGAGTGCCGCGCGCGCGAGGTGCAATGGCACGCCGAGCACGTGAGCGTGCAGGCCGAGCACGGCGGCGCGCTGCGCTGGTTCGAGGCGCGCTACCTGATCGATGCCTCCGGGCGCGACACCTTCCTCGCCTCGCGCCTGGGCACCAAGCAGCGCAGCCGCGCGCACGAGAGCTGCTCGATGTTCGCGCATTTCGCCGGCGCGTGGCGCGACAGCGACGGCGCGCGCTGCGGCGACATCTCGCTGTTCTGGTTCGAACACGGCTGGTTCTGGTTCATTCCGCTCGCCGACGGAACCACGAGCGTCGGGGCGGTCGTGTGGCCGCAGTACATGAAGAGTCGCCGTCAGGAGGTGCGCGAATTCTTCCTCTCGACCCTCGAGCACTGTCCGGCACTCACGGCGCGGCTCGAGCACGCCGAGCTCATCACCGAAGTGCAGGCCACCGGCAGCTACAGCTACCAGTGCGCCGAGGCCTGCGGGAAGCGCTATCTGCTCGTGGGTGATGCCTACTCGTTCATCGATCCGGTGTTCTCCTCCGGCGTGCTGTTCGCCATGGTCGGGGGCGTCGCCGCCGCCGAGGCGCTCGAGGTCTGCCTGCGCGAGCCGCGCCGCTCGGGCGCGGCGCTGCGGCGCTTCGCGCGCACCGTGCGGCGCGGTCCGAAGCGCTTCGAGTGGTTCATCTATCGCATGACGCACCCGGCGATGCAGTCGCTGTTCCTCGCCCCGAAGAATCCGCTGCGCATGCGCGAGGCGCTGCTGTCGCTGCTCGCCGGGGACATCTTCGCCGACACGCCCCTGTGGCCGTCGCTGCGCGCCTTCCAGGCGGTGTTCTTCCTCACCGCGCTCGGCATGCCGCGCCGCTCCTGGGCCGCGCGCGCGCGCCGCGCGCGCCGTCTCGACGCGCTGCAGCACGGATGAGCGGCGCGATGGGATTACGCCTTGCGTACCAGCCGGCTGGCGCGCAAGAGGAACGGACCGGCACGCTCGCCCTCGCCCGCTACGGCCTGCCGCCGCCGCCGGCCGCCGCCGCAGCGGCGCCCGACGTGGGCGTGTGCATGCCGGTGCTGGCCGGACCCGAGGCGCTGATCGAGCACTGGAGCAGCACCGAGCCGGTGCGCTACGGGCGGTGCGGCGCGGTCCGTCTGGCGCACACCGCCGAGCTGACCTTCGGGGCGATCGAGGCGGCAGAGCCGCCGGACGGTGCGGAGCGCACCGGACTCGAGACCGCCACCGAGTGGGCCTATCGGCAGGTACACGCGGCGCTCGAGGCGAGCGGTCACGAGCACCTGGTGCGGGTGTGGAACTACCTGCCGCGGATCAACCTCGAGACACACGGACTGGAGCGTTACCGGCAGTTCAACATCGCGCGCCAACGCGCGCTCATCGCCTGCGGGCGAGCGGTGCGCGGCAACGTGCCGGCCGCGAGCGCCCTCGGCGCGGCCGACGGTCCGCTGGTGGTGTATTTCCTGGCGGCGCGCACCGCGCCACGCTGCCTGGAGAACCCGCGCCAGGTGAGCGCCTACCACTACCCGCGCGAGTACGGGGAGCGCTCCCCGAGCTTCTCGCGCGCCACGCTCATCGAGCATGCCGGCGGCGACGCACTGTTCATCTCCGGCACCGCCAGCATCGTCGGGCACCGCACGCTGCACGCCGGCGATGCCGCCGCACAGACGCGCGAGACACTGGCGAACATCGAGGCGCTGCTCGGGGAACTCCCGGGGTTCGCCCTCGAGCGCCTCGCCTACAAGATCTACGTGCGCCACCGAGCAGACCTCGAGACGGTCCGCCGGGAAGTCGACGCCGCACTGGGCGCCGGCCCGGCGCGCGTGTACCTGCAGGCCGATGTCTGCCGCGCCGACCTGGATGTGGAAATCGAGGCCGCCGGCGGCTGCGGCGGTCCCTGAGCGCGACCCGGGAGGCCCTTTGGTGCTGCAGCGCCTGCGCGATTACCTCATCACCTACGCGCTGCTCACCACGCTCGCGGTGATGATCGTCGGCTGGACGGTGCTCGCGCTGCTGCTGATCGCGCCGCTGCCCGAGCGGCACCGGCGCGCCGCTGCCCGCGGCACCATGAGCTCGGGCTTTCGTCTCTTCGGGCGCTTCCTCACCTTAAGCGGCGCGTACCGCTTCGAGCTCGATGCGCTCGATCCGCTGCGCACCGCGGGCGGGCTGATCCTCGCGCCGAACCACCCGAGCGCCTTCGATGCGATCGTGCTGCTGATGCGCCACCCGGACCTCGCCTGCGTCATGAAGCCGGCGCTGCTGATGAACCCGCTGCTCGGCGCCGGGGCGCGCCTGGCCGGCTACATCCGCAGCGAGCCGCCGCGCCGCCTGGTCAAATCGGCGGTGGCCGAACTGCAGCGCGGCGCGGCGGTGTTGCTGTTTCCGGAGGGCACGCGCACGCTCCACCGGCCCGTCAATGCACTCACGGCCAGCGTCGCGGTGATCGCCAAGCACGCCCGCGCGCCCATCCAGCTCGCCTTCATCGAGACCGACTCGCCCTACCTCGGCAAGGGCTGGCCGGCGTTGAAGGCGCCGCGGCTGCCGATCCATTACCGCGTGCGGCTCGGCCCGCGCCTCGCAGCGCCCGAGGACGTGGCGGCCTGCATGCGCACGCTCGAGGCCGAGTACGCCACGGCGCTCGCCGCGGCGCCGCAGAATGCCTGGCTCGCCGCGCACCCGGTGCAGACCCCGTGACGCCCTCCGCGACGCACCTGGTGCTGATCCCGAGCTACAACCCGGGTGAGAAAGTGTTCGAGACGGTGCGCGCCGCGCGCGAGCGCTGGGCCCCGGTGTGGGTGGTGGTCGACGGCAGCACGGACGGCACCGCGGCGCGGCTCGCCGCCCTCGCCGCGCACGACCCGGGTCTCGAGGTGTTCGTTCACGAACGCAACCGGGGCAAAGGCGCGGCGTTGCTCAGCGGCTTCACCGAGGCGCTGTCGCGCGGCTATACGCATGCGCTCACCCTGGACTCCGACGGGCAACATCCCGGGGAGTGCATCCCGGCGTTCATGCAGGCCTCGCTCGGGGCGCCCGGGGCGATGGTGCTCGGCGTGCCGCGCTTCGACGCGAGCGCCCCGCGCATCCGCGTGCTCGGGCGGCGCATCTCCAACGGCTGGGCGCGCCTGGAGACCCTCGGGGCCGGGATCGGAGACTCGCTGTTCGGCATGCGGGTCTACCCGCTCGCCCCGCTCGTGGCCGAGATGCGCCGGCGGCGCGGGATGCGCCGGTTCGACTTCGACGTGGAAGCCGCCGTGCGGCTCAGCTGGCGGGGCGTCCCGGCGCTGAACCTGCCCGCCCCGGTCCGCTACTTCAGCGCCGCCGAGGGCGGGGTGTCGCACTTTCGCTACGGCCGCGACAACGCACTGCTCACCGCCATGCACGTGCGGCTGTTTTTCGGCTTTCTCGCCCGCCTGCCGCGCCTGATCGCACGGCGGCTGCGCCGGCGGTGAGGCCCAGGTCGCAGCCTCCGGCTGCCCGCCTTGCAGGGCAGCGCGGCACTGTATAATTTGCCGCCGCAGGACTCACAGAAGAATGCCCTTGAAGCCGATGCCCGAACTCGCTTCCCCCCTGATGCGCCCGCGCGAGGCCGCCGATGCCCTGGAGGGCGAGCTCGCCGAGCTGATCGTCGCGGCGCTGAACCTGGAGGTCCCGGCCCCCTCGATCGATCCCGAGGCACGCCTGTACGGCGAGGGTCTGGGTCTCGATTCGATCGACATTCTCGAGATCGCGCTCGTGGTCTCGAAGCATTACGGCGCGCAGCTGCGCGCCGACGACGCGGCGAACACGGAGATCTTCCGCTCGCTGCGCCATCTCGCCGCCTACGTGGCGGCACACCGGACGAAATAGCCTCTGGCTGCCGAGCCGCTGATCGGGCACCCCGGACCGGAGGCGGTGCTCGCCTACCGCGACGGCCACCCGATCCGCGCCGCGCAGTTCCTCGCGGCGGCCGCGGGCCTTGCCGCGACGCTGCCGGCCGGGCGCCACGTGATCAACGTCTGCGCCGACCGCTACCGCTTCGCCGTGGGACTCGCCGCCGCGGTGCTCGCCGGCAAAGTCAGTCTGCTGCCGCCGAGCCACACGCCGCAGGTGGTGCGCCACCTGCGCCAGTTCGCTCCGGACGTGTTCTATCTGACCGACGCGGCCGACTGCGCCATCGATCTGCCCCAGGTGCGCTTTCCGGACACACCGGCGCCGGTGCCACCGTGGCGCGTGCCGCACCTGGCGGACGAGACCCTCATTGCCTACGTGTTCACCTCGGGCTCGACCGGCGTGCCGGTGCCGCACCCGAAGACCTGGGGACGGCTGGTCGCCTGTGTGCGCGAGAGCGCCAGGCGGCTCGGCCTCGCCCCCGGGACCGCGCTGCTCGCCACCGTGCCGGCGCAGCACATGTACGGATTCGAATCGAGCGTGCTGCTCGCGCTCGCCGCCGGCGCTGCGCTCGTGGCCGAACGGCCGTTCTACCCGGCCGACATCGCCCAGACCCTCGCGGCGCTGCCGCGCCCTCGGGCGCTGATCAGCACGCCCATCCATCTGCGCGCGATCCTCGCCGCCGGGCTCGCGCTGCCGCCGGCGGATCTGATCCTCTCGGCCACCGCCCCCCTCGATGCCCCGCTCGCCCGCGAGGCCGAGGCTCACTTCGCTGCACCGCTGATCGAGATCTACGGCTCGACCGAAACCGGTCAGCTGGCCACGCGCCGCACCGCCCGGGAGCAGGTCTGGCACCCCTGGCCAGGGGTGGGTCTGACACTCGAGGCCGACCGCATCTGGGCGCGCGACGGACACCTCGAGGCGCCGACGCCGCTCGGCGATGCGATCGAGCTGCTCGAGGACGGCACGTTCAGGCTGCAGGGCCGTCTGGCCGATCTGGTCAACATCGCCGGCAAGCGCAGTTCGCTCGGCTACCTCACTCACCAGCTGCTCGCCATCGAGGGCGTGCGCGACGGAGCGTTCTTCCTGCCCGAGCGCAGCGGCGCGGGCGGCATCTCGCGCGTGGCCGCCGTGGTGGTCGCCCCGGGACTCACCGAGGCGGATCTGCTCGCGGGCCTGCGCGAGCGCCTCGACCCGGTGTTCCTGCCGCGCCCGCTGCTGAAAGTCGAGCGCCTGCCGCGCAACAGCACCGGCAAACTGCCCCAGGAGGCACTGGCGGCGCTGCTCGATGCGGCGGGGCGCCCGTGAAGCGCGTGCCCCTGACGGTGCCGGCCGATCACCCGGCCTACGCGGGGCACTTCCCCGGCGCGCCGGTGCTGCCCGGCGCGGTGCTGCTCGATGCGGTGCTCGAGGCGCTCGAGGACGGCACACCGCGCCCCTGGCAGATCTCGGCCGTGAAGTTCTCCGCCGCGGTGCGCCCCGGGGATCCACTCGAGCTCGAGCACGAGACGCTCGAGGGCGGCGCGGTGCGCTTCCGGGTGTGCAGTGGCGTGCGCACCGTGGCCACCGGTATGCTCAGCCCGACATGAACGCGCCGGCCGGCAAACTGCGCGCCGCGGCCTGGACCGAGCGGCGCGAGCGCGGCAGTCTCACGCTGCTGCGGCTGATGGCGCGATTCTCGCTGCGCCTCGGGCGCCGGCCCGGGCGGGTGATCCTGCGCGGCATCACCGCCTACTACTTCCTGTTCGCGCCGCGCGCGCGGCGCGCCTCGCGCGCCTACCTGCGCCGCGCCCTGGGCCGCGCGCCGCGCGCCGCGGAGCGCTTCGCGCATCTGCTCGCCTTCGCCAGCACCATCCATGACCGGGTGTATCTGCTCAACGACCGCTACGACCTGTTCGACATCGAGGTCCACGGCGAGGCGCTGCTGCGCGAGCAGCTCGCGCGCACCGGGGGACTGCTGCTGTTCGGGGCGCACCTGGGCAGCTTCGAGGTCACGCGCGCCGTCGGCCGGCGCGCCGCGCTGCCGGTGGTGATGGCCGCCCACACGCGCAATGCGCGCAAAATCAATGCCGCGCTCGAGGCGATCAGCACCGCGCCGCCGGCCGTCGTGCCGCTCGGGGACAACCCGTTCGCGCTGCTCGACGTGCAGTGCCTGCTCGAGCAGGGCATGTCCGTCGGCATCCTCGCCGACCGCACGCCGCGCGAGCAGCACACCGAGACCGTCGAGTTTCTCGGCGCCCCGGCACACTTCCCCAGCAGTCCGTTTCGCGCGGCCGCCGCGCTCGGCCGGCCGGTCGTGCTCATGGCCGGCCTGTACCTCGGCGCGAACCGCTACCGGGTCGTATTCGAGCCACTGGCGGACTTCAGCGGCCTGCCGCGCGCGGCGCGCGCCGCGGCGGTGCACGCCGCCATTGAACGCTACGCGCACACCCTCGAGCGGCTCTGCCGCGCCCATCCCTTCAACTGGTTCAACTTCTATGACTTCTGGGCCGATCGGTAAGGGCACGCGAGCGGCGCTCGCGGCGCTCGTTCTGCTCCTCGGTGCCGGCGCAGCCCGCGCGGCCGGGGCACCGTTCACGCAGTTGATGGCGCTGCTCGCGGCCCGCCGCAGCGGCACCGTCACGTTCGTGGCGCGCACCTACGCGGCTGGCCTGACCCGACCGCTGGTCAGCTCCGGAGTGCTCGCGTTCCGCGCCCCCGATCACCTCGAGCAGCGCACGCTCAAACCCGTGCCGAGCGAGCTCATCCTCGACGGCGAGCACATGACGGTGCGCCGCGGCGGTGAGACGCATCACTTGAACCTGCGCGCCTACCCCGACATTGCCGTGTACGTCGATGCGCTGCGCGAGACCCTCGGCGGACACGGCAAGGCGCTGCGGCGGCTGTTCGCGATCGGCTGGCATGGGACGCTCGCCGCATGGCGGCTCACGCTCAGGCCCATCCAGGCGGACGCGCACGTCCGCGAGATCCGTCTCGCCGGTGCCGGCGCCAACATCCAACGCATCGAGATCCGCGCAGCCCAGGGCGCGCGCACGGTGCTGCACCTCAGCGCCCCGACGGCGCCATGAACCGGCGCGCCGCCGCCGTAGGGATCTGGGCGGCGCTCGCGGGGATCGCGGCAGTGCTCGTGGCGCGGGCGCGCTACAGCGCCGATCTGTCTGCCTTCCTGCCCCGCGCCCCGAGCGCGCGCCAGCGCCTGCTCGTCGAACAGTTGCGCAACGGCATCGCCTCTCGCCTGCTCATCGTGGCCATCGGCGGGGCAACACCCGAGGCGCGTGCCGAGATCTCCACGGACCTGGCGCGCACGCTGCGTGCCGAGCGGCGCTTCAGCGCGGTACAGAACGGCTCGGCGGCCGCCGAACGGCGCGACGGGGCCTTCCTCTTCGCACACCGGTATCTGCTCAGCCCCGAAGTGACGGCGCAGCGCTTCACGACGGCCGGGCTGCGTGCCTCGATCGGACGCACGCTCGGACTGTTGGCCGCGCCGGGCGGCGTCCTCGCCGCCCCCTCGCTCACGCACGATCCCACCGGCGAGATGTTCGCGGTGCTCGGGGCGTTCGGCCCGAGACATGCGCCGCGGCGCACCGCGGGGGTCTGGGTGAGCCGCTCGGGCCGCGAGGCGCTGTTGCTGGTCCGCACGCGCTCGCCCGGATCGGACACGGACGCCCAGGCCCGCGCCATTGCGGCGATCCGCGCGGCGTTCCGCGAGGCGGTGGCACGCACGCACGCGCGTGCCACGCTGCAGATGAGCGGCCCGGGGGTGTTCGCCGTGGCCGCCCGCGCACGCATCACACGCGAAGTGATCCGCCTGTCGCTGCTCAGCGGTGCGCTGCTGCTCGTGTTGCTCGCCCTCGCCTACCGCTCCCTCGCCGCGCTCGTCCTCGCGCTCGTGCCGGTGGCCTCCGGCGCCCTCGCCGGCGTCGCCGCCGTCGCGCTGCGCTTCGGCGTCGTGCAAGGCGTGACGCTCGGCTTCGGCGTGACGCTGATCGGTGAGGCCGTCGATTACTCGATCTACCTGTTCGTGCAGTCGCGCACCGCCGGAGCGGCGGGCGACTCTGAGTGGCAGCGCAGCGCCTGGCCCACCGTGCGCCTCGGGATGTTCACCTCGGTGTGTGGGTTCGCGGCGCTGCTGCCCTCGGCGTTCCCGGGGCTCGCGCAGCTCGGATGGTATTCGCTCACCGGGGTGCTCGCCGCCGGCCTCGTGACCCGCTTCGTCCTGCCGCAGCTGCTGCCGGTGAGCTTCACGGTGCGTGACCTTCGTCCGCTCGGCGCCTGGACCGCGCGGCGGCTCGGGCAGCTGCGCGCCGCACGGCTCGTGTTGGTGCTGGTGGCCGTCGGCGCCGCCGTCGTGCTGTATGGGCACCGCGAGTCGCTGTGGAACCGCCAGCTCGCCGCGCTGAGCCCGGTGCCGCGCGCCGCGCAGCGGCTCGATGCGCGCCTGCGCGCTGCCCTCGGCACGCCCGCCGGAGGCGACCTCGTGGTGCTCTCGGCCGCCACGCGCCAGGCGGCGCTCGAGGCCGCCGAGCGCGCCGCCGTGCCGTTGCACGCGCTGGTGGCACACGGGGCGCTCGGGGGCTTCCAGAGTCCGGCGCAGTTCCTGCCGAGCCGCGCGCTGCAGCGCCGACGCCAGCAGGCGCTGCCGAGCGCCGCGGTGCTGCGCCGCCGGCTCACGCGCGCGTTGCGCGGACTGCCGCTCGATCCGGCGCAGCTCGCCCCGTTCGTCGCCGCCGTCGAGCGGGCGCGCCAGGCCGCGCCGGTCGACCGTGCGGCCCTTGCGGGAACCTCGTTCGCCGCTGCGCTCGACGGCCTCCTGGTGCGCAACGGCACGCACTGGGACGCGCTGCTGCCGCTCGAGGCTCCGGCGGACGGGCCCATCGATCTGGCGCGCGTGCGCGCCGCGTTCGGCGCGTCGCCCGCAGTGCACGCCACGGTAATGGACCTCAAGCACGAGGCCAACCGTCTGTACGCCACCTACCTCGGCGAGGCGGTGCACCTGGCGCTCGCGGGACTGGCGGCCGTCGTGGTGCTGCTCTGGGCCGTGCTGCGCAGCGCGCTGCGCACGCTGCGCGTGGTCCTGCCGCTCGCGCTCGCGGTGCTCACCGTCGCCGCGGCGTTGGCGCTATTCGGCGTGCACCTGACGCTGCTGCACGTCATCGGCATGCTGCTCATCGTGGCGATCGGCTCGAACTACGCGCTGTTCTTCGAGCGCGGCTCGGCGCAGCCGACGCTCACTCTCGCCTCGCTCCTGCTCGCCAACGCGGCCACCGTACTCGCGTTCGGGGTCCTCGCCTGCTCCACCGTGCCGGTGCTGCGCGATCTGGGCCAGACGGTCGCCCCGGGGGCGGCACTGGCACTGCTGTATGCGGCACTGCTCGCCCCGGCCGCGCCGGGCGGGCGCGCCCCGGGCTAAACTTCGCGCATGAGCGCGCCTCGCATCCCGCCCCGCTGGCATCCCTCGCCGCTGCTGTTCGCCTCCGCCGGCGTGCACGGCGGGGCGGTGGCGGCCGTGCTCGCCCAGGCGCAGCTGTGGCCCTGGGCACTCGGCGCCCTCGCCGCCAATCACGTCCTGCTCACCGGGGCCGGACTGTCGCCGCGCAGCCGGTGGCTCGGCCCGAACTGGACGCGCCTGCCGTCAGCCGGCGCCGCCGGCCCGGCGCGGGTCGCACTGACGCTCGATGATGGTCCGGATCCCGAGGTCACCCCGCGGGTGCTCGAGCTGTTGGCCGCGCACGGCGCGCGGGCCACGTTCTTTTGCATCGGCGAGCGGGTCGCGGCGCACGCCGCCCTGGCGCGCGAGATCCTCGCGCACGGCCACACGATCGAAAACCACTCGCACCGGCACCTGCATTACTTCTCGCTGCTCGGCCCGCGCCGCCTGCGCGCCGAGATCGAGCGGGCGCAGGAGACGATCGGTGACGTCACGGGTCGCGCGCCACGGTTCTTCCGCGCCCCGGCGGGATTGCGCAGCCCGCTGCTCGATCCGCTGCTGCAGCGGCTCGGGTTGCAGCTGGCGAGCTGGACCCGGCGCGGCTTCGACACGCTCGAGCGCCGTCCGCAGCGCGTGCTCGATGCGCTGGTGCGCAATCTGAGCGCCGGGGACATCCTGCTGCTGCACGACGGGCATGCGGCCCGCACCGAGGCGGGCACGCCCGTGGTGCTGGAGGTGCTGCCGGGGCTGCTCGGGGCGTTCGCGGCCGCGGGGCTCTCGCCCGTGACGCTGCGTGAGGCGCTCGGCACATGACACCGCTCGCGCTCACCCATTTCACCGCCACCAGTGCCATCGGACACGGCCTCGCCGAGACGCTCGCGTCGCTGCACGCCGAGCGCGGCGCGCTCGCGCCGTGCGCATTTGAGACCGCCGCGCTCGAGACTTGTATCGGCGTGGTGGCGGACCTGCAGTCGGTGCACCTGCCGGCCTCGCTCGCACGGTACGACTCACGCAATCATCGTCTGACCCTGCTCGCGCTCGAAGCCGATGGATGCGCAGCGGCCGTGCGCCGGGCCGCAGCCCGCTACGGCAGGGAGCGCATCGGCGTGCTGCTCGGCACCAGCACCTCGGGGATGCTCGAGACCGAACTCGCCTACCGCCGCCGCAACGCCGACGGCGCGCTGCCCTCGACATTCGATTACGGCGCCACGCACAACAACTATGCGCTGGCGGACTTCGTGCGCCAGGTGCTCGCACTGGAGGGCCCTGCGACGGTGATCTCCACCGCCTGCTCTTCGAGCGCGAAGGTGTTCGGTGCCGCGGCGCGCATGATCGAGGCGGGACTGATCGACGCGGCGCTGGTCGGCGGCGTCGACTCGTTGTGCCTGACGACACTGTACGGCTTTCACGCCCTGCAGCTCACCTCGCCCCGGCCGTGCCGGCCGTTCGATGCGGCGCGCGACGGCATCTCGATCGGCGAAGCGGCGGCGTTCGCGTTGCTCGAGCCCGAGGGCCCGGACACCCCGCCCGATACCGTGAGGCTGACGGGCGTCGGTGAGTCGAGCGATGCCTATCACATGTCCTCGCCGCATCCGGACGGGCTCGGCGCGCAGGCCGCGATGCGTCAGGCGCTCGCCGCAGCGGGCCTGAAGCCGCACCAGATCGAGTACATCAACCTGCACGGCACCGGCACGGCGAGCAACGACAGCGCCGAGGCGCGCGCGGTCAACGCCGTGTTCGCGCAGCCGGTGCCGTCGAGTTCCACCAAGGGGGCCACGGGTCATACCCTCGGCGCCGCCGGCGCGCTCGAGGCGGTGATCTGCGCCCTGGCGCAGAT
>Ga0315298_1005580_pt1 | contig 17767 bp, 15 predicted proteins | sample WHS_1_MG_FD_203077 | JGI IMG/M metagenome (GOLD analysis project Ga0315298, IMG submission 203077) | Extremophilic microbial mat communities from Washburn Hot Springs, YNP, Wyoming, USA - WHS_1_MG | ecosystem: Environmental > Aquatic > Thermal springs > Hot (42-90C) | place: USA: Wyoming...
CCGCCGCAGGTGGACTGGCTCGCCCGGCAGATCGACCTGCAGGCGATGATCACCCGGGCCAGCGGCCTGCTCAGCACGGTCGGCGCCTCGTTCCTGCGCGGCTCGCTGGCGCAGGCGGTCGAGATCGTGCTGACCTTCTACATCCTGTTCTTCTTCCTGCGCGACCGCGCGCGGGCCGATGCCGCGCTGCGCGCCGTGCTGCCGCTGACCGGGCCGGAGACCGACCGGCTGTTCAGCCGCACCGCCGATACGGTCTATGCCGTGATCTACGGCACGGTGATGGTCTCGACCCTGCAGGGCCTGCTCGGCGGGCTGATGTTCTGGGGCCTCGGCCTCGCCGCGCCGCTGCTCTGGGGCGTGGTGATGGGGATGCTCTCGCTGGTGCCGGTGCTCGGCGCCTTCATCGTCTGGATTCCCGAGGCGGTGCTGCTGGCGCTGAACGGCCACGAGGAGAAGGCGATCATCCTCTCGCTCTGGGGGGCGCTGGTGGTCGGCACGATCGACAACGTGGTCCGCCCCGTGCTGGTCGGCAACCGGCTGCAGCTGCACACGGTGCCGTCCTTCATCGCGATCATCGGCGGGCTGATCCTGTTCGGCCCGCCGGGTTTCGTGCTCGGCCCGCTGATCGTCAGCGCGACGCTCGTGCTGTTCGAGGCGCTGCGGGCGCGCGCGGAAGGCGGCGCCGGCCCGTCCTGACCGGCGCCGCCGCGCTCAGCGCCCGCGGCCGCCGCCGCTCATCCCGCCGCCCATGCCGCCGCCGCCGACGCCGCCCATCCCCGAGCGGTTCTGCATCTGGTCCTGATACTGGTTCTGGTTCTGATTCTCGTACTGGTTCTGGACGCGGTTCTGCTCGCCGTTGCCATTGCCGTTGCCGTTGCGCATCTGCGCGCGCTCGTTCTCGCGGTCGCGCTCGCGAAGGCGGTCGCGCTCGCGCTCGCGCAGCCGCTCGGTCTCGGCGTCGGCCCGCTGGTGCAGCCGGTCCTGCTGGCGCTCGCGCAGGCGTTGCTGGTCGAGCAGGCGCTGCTGGTCCTGCGTGCGAAGCTGATCCTGGGTGCGGGTCTGGTCCTGGGTGCGGGTCTGGTCCTGGGCGAAGGCGCGGCCGGCGCCCAGCGCGGCGAGGCCGGCGGCGGCGAATGCCAGCACGGCGCGGCGGTGACGAAGGGTGGACATGGCGGATGATCTCCTCTGCCTGTGCGATGCACCGGCGCGCCCCGTGGCGCGCCAACGGGCTCAGGCTAGGAGCGGGCGTGGTTGCTCCCCTTGATCCAGCGCAAGCATCGCCCTGCCCGTTCGGACGATGCCCGTCCGGCCGGATCAGCCCCGGGTCTTGAGATAGCGGCTGAAGGCGTTCAGCGCGATGTCCGACACGTGGTGCTCGATGCCCTCGGCATCGGCCTCGGCGGTCTCGGGCGGCACGCCGACCGCCTTGAGCAGGGCGACCACCAGCCGGTGCCGGGTGCGCACGCGCTCGGCCAGCGCCTGGCCCGCCTCGGTGAGGAAGACGCCGCGATAGGGTTTCGCCGTGGCCAGCCCCTCGCGCTTGAGCCGGGCGATGGTCTTCACCGCCGTCGGGTGCGAGACGCCGAGGCGGCGGGCGATGTCGATCGGCCGCGCCTCGCCATTGATCGCGATGAGGTCGGCGATCAGCTCGACATAGTCTTCCAGCACGGCGCTCGCCTGCGCCGTGCGCGCCTTGCCGAACCGGCGCGCCTGGGTGGGCTCGGCGGGCAGGTCGTCGGGCGGGGGGTTCACGGCAGCTGGCATCTCGGTCTCCGCATCGGCCCTGCATAGCCGGCCCGGCGGGGAAACGCCAACCGCGCGCGGTCAGTGCAGTTTCGGCAGCCAGAGCGCGACGATGCCGAGTGCGGGCAGCACCGCGCAGATCTGGTAGACGGTGGTGATGCTGGTCCAGTCCGCCACCACGCCGAGGCCGGCGGCGCCGAGCCCGGCGATGCCGAAGGCGAGGCCGAAGAACAGGCCGGAGACGGCGCCGACCCGGCCCGGCACCAGCTCGTTCGCGTAGACCACGATCGAGGCGAAGGCGGAGGACAGGATCAGCCCGATGATGACCGAGAGCACCACCGTCATCGTCTCGCCGACATAGGGCAGCGCGAGGGTGAAGGGCAGCACGCCGAGGATGGAGCCGATGATCACGGTGCGGCGGCCCACCCTGTCGCCGATCGGCCCGCCGATCATGATTCCCGCCGCCGCCGAGGCGAGGAAGATGAACAGGTCGATCTGCGCCGCCTGCACCTTCAGGCCGAAGCGGTGCATCAGGTAGAAGATGTAATAGGAGTTGATGCTCGAGAGGTAGACGAATTTCGACATCATCAGCACGCCGAGCAGGGCGAGCGGGACCAGCACCTTGCGCGTGTCGAGGTCGGCGGCGGTGAGCGCCGTCCGCTGCCGGGGGCGGGCGTGGCCGCTGGCGCGGAACCAGTGGCCGAGCGCGGTGAGGAGCGCCATGCCGCAGAGGGCGGCGATGGCGAACCAGGCCATGCTCGCCCGCCCGCGCGGCAGGATGAAGAAGGCGGCGAGCAGCGGGCCGAGGGACTGGCCGAAATTGCCGCCGACCTGGAAGATCGCCTGGGCGAGGCCGTGCCGGCCGCCGGAGGCGACGCGGGCGATGCGCGCCGATTCGGGATGGAAGATCGACGAGCCCATGCCGAGCAGGCAGGCGCCGGCCAGCAGGATGTCGTAGCTCGGCGCCCAGGCGATGGTGACGATGCCGGACATCGACAGCGCCATGCCGACCGGCAGCGAGTAGGGCATCGGCCGCGCATCGGTATAGAGGCCGACGAGCGGTTGCAGCAGCGAGCCGGTGGCCTGGTAGACCAGGGTGATCAGGCCGATCTGCGCGAAGTTCAGGTGAAAGCCGCCCTTGAGCAGCGGGTAGACCGCCGGCAGCAGGACCTGCAGCATGTCGTTCAGCAGGTGGCAGATGCTGACGCCGACGAGCACGGCCATGGCGGTGCGGCCGGTGGCCTGGGGGCGGGTCTGGACGGTGGCGCTCACGTGTGGGTCTCCCGGACGGGGAGCGGTTATGCCATGAAAATGCGCGCGAGGCCTCTCGCCCGGCGCAATCATGCCATGCTAGCGGAGGGACATGGTCAAGTTCCGTTTCGCACCCTCCCCCACCGGTCATCTGCACGCGGGCAATGCGAGGCTCGCGGTGGTCAACGCCCTCGCCGCGCGGGCGATGGGCGGGACGCTGCTGCTGCGCATCGACGATACCGACCGCGAGCGGTCGAAGCCGGAATACGAGGCGGGGATCGAGCAGGACCTGCGCTGGCTCGGCATCGGCTGGGACGAGATGGCGCGGCAGTCCGACCGGATGGACCGCTACGCGGCGGCGGCGGAGCGGCTGAAGGCGGCGGGGCTGCTCTATCCGTGTTTCGAGTCGGAGGAGGAGCTCGCGGCGAAGCGGGCGCTGCGGGCGAAGCGGCATCTGCCGCCGGTGTATGACCGGGCGATGCTGAGCCTGACGGCCGAGCAGCGCGCGGCGGCGGAGGCGGGCGGCAAGCGGCCCTATTTCCGGTTCAAGCTGTCGGACGGGGCGGTGGCGTGGAACGACCTGGTGCTGGGGCGGCGGGAGGTGGTGCTCGGCACCGTGTCCGACCCGGTGCTGATCCGCGCCGACGGCACGCCGCTCTATACGTTCACCTCGGTGGTGGACGATCTGGAGCTGGGGGTGACGCATGTGGTCCGCGGCGAGGATCATGTGACCAACACGGCGGTGCAGATCGACCTGATGCGCGCGCTGGAGCCGCGGCGGGCGGTGCCGGCGTTCGGGCATCTGCCGCTGATTTCGGACGTGACGGGCGAAAAACTGTCGAAGCGGGCGGGGAGCGTTTCGGTGCGGCAGTTCCGGCGCGACGGGATCGAGGCGATGGCGCTGGTCTCTTACCTCGCACGGCTGGGCAGCCGGCGCGACCCGGAGCCGCTGACGCTGGAGGAGCTGGCGGGGACGTTCGACCTTGGCGATTTCTCGCGCGGGGCGCCGCGCTTCGATCCGAAGCAGTTGCTGGCGCTGAACCGGCGGGTGCTGCATGGGCTGCCTTTCGAGGCGGTGGCCGAGCGCCTGCCCGAGGGGTGCGGAGCAGAATTCTGGATGGCGGTGCGGGGGAACCTGGACCTGCTGTCGGAGGCGCGGCTGTGGTGGGCGGTGGTGAGCGGCGAGATCGAGACGCCGGCGCTGCCGGAGGCGGCTTCGCTGCTGCGCGCCGCGTTGGAGGCGTTGCCGCCGGAGCCGTGGGACGAGACGACCTGGAAGGGATGGACCGGGGCGGTGGCGGCGGCGAGCGGGGCGCGGGGCAAGGCGCTGTATCTGCCGTTGCGGCTGGCGCTGACCGGGGAGAGCCACGGGCCGGAGCTGGCGGCGCTGCTGCCGCTGATCGGCCGGGCGCGGGCGGCGGCGCGATTGGAACGCGCCGCGGGGTAATCGGCGCGCGCGGATGCGTCCGGCGGCGGGGCCGTCGGGCGGGCGGAAAACGGATGGCTTGCCCGGTCAGGCGGGCGCGGGCGGGGCGCGCGGGCGGCGGAGCGGATACGTGCCGGGCCGGGCCGGGCGGTGCGGCCGGGTCGGCGGGTCGGCGGCGACCGGGGCGCCGGGTGCGCGGGGGCGGCGGGCGCGAGATTGCGGTGCGGGGAGCAAAATCCCGAGGGTGCGGCAGAGCGGGCGGAGGATGCGGCCGAGCCGGGGTTCGGCGGCGATGAGGGCGCGGGTTTCGGGTTCGGCTAGGAAGGCGCGGAGTTGCGAGGCGGCGGCGGTGGCTTCGGGCACCGGGGCGAGCAGCCAGCCCCGGCGGCGCGGCAGGTCCGGCGCGCTGCGGGCGCGGGCCGGGCGCGCGGGGGTTTTGCGCGGACGCGGCGGCGGTGCGCCGGCGGCGAGGCGGGCGAAGCGGGCGACGGCGCGTTGCAGGCGGGACCAGAGCAGGACGGTCATGGCGTGCGGATCGGCGAAGGCCGAGCCGGGCCGCGACGTTTCGCGCACGAACGCCCCGTTAGCGCCGCGCCTGGCGACGGCGGCGCAGAGGGCGTGGAGGATCGCGGCGAAGCGGGCGGCCAGGTTCATGCCGCGCAAAAGACCATGGACGGGCGGGGGTGGGCAATTTTTTTCTTCGCGCGCCGGTTGTGTGACCTGGGACATGCCGGGAACAGCATTTCCGGTTTATCTATCGAGACAACGCGTTACGGATAGGCTCGGGACGGCACGCGCACGCGGGGCGGCGGCCAGCGGCGGAAGAAGAGAGGAGGCGAAGAATGGCAATCCAGGCATCTTAGGAATTCCCCGGCCTCGGGTTCGACTACGATCCGGCATCTGCTCTGTATTTCAAGGTTAGGATCACAGCGCCCCCGCGTCGCGGGAGCACTATCGTGAGTCACTCCCCACAGGATTTGGTATCAATACGTTTTGAGATTGACGCTGAAGTAGAAAGTGGGCTTGATCGTGCAAAGACCAGAACATTGATCGAGAATGCCACGACGCTGGGATTTGTAGACAAGGCAGTGAGTTAATCTGCTTGATGCGTAGAGGAGGGTAAGTCATTGAAAGATAAGTGGGACGCCAAGCATGGGCTAGGCAGGCGCGGCACTGATTATTCGGCCGGCAATGGAGCAACTCATGGCGGTAGCTCGCTTGCACAAGAGCAGATTAAGGCTCGTATCTTCGAGTTGTTTGGAAAGACTGAACACACAGCTGATCAGCGACGGATGGGGATTCCGACGCACTTCGATCAGCTCCAGGGGCTGCTCAAGAATCTGGCGCGCGATGTCGGCGATTCTGACGCCCTCGTTATTGAGCAGCAGATTAAGAAATACATTATGGACGCAGTGCAGCGGGCGAACATTGATATTCCTCCGCTCGGACTTGTGCTTCCGACTTCAAAACTTGTTTGGATCTTCTTCCGGCAGGGGCAAAACTTCTACTGTTACGGACAGGGCTTTCCAGGTGATCTCGCTGCAACCTATTCATATTGGAAGGTTTCCGGGACCGAGCTTGGCGACTTCCGCAAGGAATATAGCGTCTACAAGGCATGGGCCTATTATCGGGACATTGCGACCCCCGCCATCACCGCGCAGAATGCCAACTACACGGTAGTAGGGAACTTTTTCGGTAATGGTCTGCAATTTGAGTAGCTGCTCATCCCCGCCGGGAGGCGTGTTGAATCAATTGTGAATTGACGTGACCACGTCGGATGCGATTCGACGGGTTTCGTGACCGAGCTTCCTGATCTATCCGTTCTATCGCACGCCGAGAAAGATGCGCTGATCCGTGCTCTGTGGGAAGCATTGCAAGCTTCGGAGCGGCGGAACGTGGAACTGACGGTCCGGCTGGCCGCTGCTGAACGCCGGATTGCGGAGTTGGAGGCGCGGCTGAACGAGCCGGCGAAGCGGCCTGCGGCCATTCTTGACCGCGGCTGCGCGCGACGCCGAGCGGACGATCAGGCCGGGACGGAGAAACGGCGCTCCAGCCGAACCAAGAAACTGGCTAAGGGCAGCGGGGGCGCCGCTACCTGCGGTGGTGGCCGCGTCGCTCCAGAAACGGCCGAGGTTCCACTCGCCGCGTCGAGGAGGCCAAGGTTATCATCAAGGAAAACCTGCGCAAACTGAATCAGCTCGACACCGGCAAGGCACTGCTCAAGGCCATCGCGAAGTCGCGGCCGGGATCGCACGGCCATTTTCCGAACGGCGTGAACGTTGTGCTTCAGCCTCCCTTGTCGCGGCAGTACAGCGCGCCCGGGCTGGTCGGCGGCAACGGCAACATCCGGGTCGGCGACCAGGCGAAATATGACGACTGGTATTACGGCCGGAAGGGCGCTCTGATGCCGTCGATGGCTGCGAAGATCGCGTGCCAGGGCGTCGACGAGGCGGAAGGCCGCGGCAAGATGATGAGTGGCGGCAAGGTCGGCTGCGGCTGCTGCTGCTGGGTCTATTACAGTAACAACGAGCTGCTCACGAAGGACGGGACCTGGCTGATTCCCCATATCACCCTGGGCCACGAACTCATCCACGCATGGCACTACCTGAACGGGGCCGCCGAGCGCGACGACCGGAGCGAGGAGCACATGACGGTTGGCATCAAGGGGTTCGGGGACATGCCGTTCACCGAGAACAAGCTGCGCGCCGAGGCCGGCCTGCCGGTGCGGACGAAATATTTCGCCGACGACTGAACGGCCCGAAGCGGCGATCCCTGCCAGCCTCTGTCGGCGGTTCGGGCGCGGCGGGCGGTTCAATTCTGCACGAGGTTGACCAGATCGAAAATCTCCCGGCGGATCTCTGTCGCCGCGTAGGCGGCGGGGATCGAGGTGGCGAGGGGGCTGGCGCGGTAGGCGTCGAGGGCGGCGCGGGTTTCGAAGATGTAGATGCCGCAGATGTCGCCGCTGAGCGGGTCGAGGCCGAAGGATTTCTGGACGAGGCCGGGCACGGCGGCGAAGTCCGCGGCGCGGGCGTTCATGCGGCGGACGAGTTCGTCGGCCGGCAGGGGCGAGGAAATCCGGACGGAGAGGATGGCGCGCATGGGGCTCCTGTGCGGTTCGCGGGGCCTCAGGTGAGGCCGGGGAGCAGGATCTTCAGGCCGGCGGTGACCATGCCGACGGCGATGGCGGCGAGGATCATGCCCATCAGGCGGGTCATGACCACGCGCATCCGGGCGGAGAGCAGCCGGCCGATCGAGGCGGCGAAGTAGAGGACGACGATCAGCACCGCGAGCAGCAGCGCGGTGATCAGGCCGAAGGCGACGTATTCTGGCACACCGCGGGCCTGCCCGGCATAGATGATGAGGGTGGCGATGGTGCCGGGGCCGACCACGAGGGGGAAGGTCAGCGGGTAGAAGGCGATGCCGCCCTCGGCGTCGTCCGCCGCATCGGCGGCGGAGTCGGCGGATTTCTCGTGGTCGCCGCGCTCGTGCGCGGTGATCGGGTGGCCGTTCAGCATCGAGAAGGCGATGCCGAGCAGAACGAGGCCGCCGGCGACGCGGAAGGCGTCGATCGAAATGCCGAAGAAGCCGATGATCGCGTTGCCGGCGACGGCGATGACGAGGCACATCACCGTGCTGTAGGTGCCGATCTGCAGGGCGATCGAGCGCTGTTCGGCGACGGTGCGGTCCGCCGTCATCGACAGGAAGATCGGCAGGGTGACGAAGGGGTTCATGATGGCGAAGAACGCCCCCAGGAACCGCGCGGCGAAGGCCAGATCCATGTTTTTGCTCCGTTCTCCGTGGCGCGCCGGCCCCTGATGCCGGGCGCGGAGCGTCACGTAGGGGCGGCGGGAGCTTATGTCAGCGGCGGATGACGGGATGGTGAGCGGGGCGGCGTCATTCGGGGAGCTCGACGGGGGCGAGGGCGGCGAAGGATTCGGCGGGGCCGGGATTCGCCGCCGGTGCCGCGCCGCCGAGATGGCGGACGATGCCGCCGACGGCGTTGAGCGCGGTTTGCACCGCCCCCTCGGCCCAGGCCGGGGTGAAGGAGATTTCGTCGCCGGCGAGGAAGAGGCCGCGCTGCTCGGGCGGCAGGTCGTCCTGCATGAAGTGGCAGTACATGCGGCGGTTGTAGCGGTAATGGCCGGGGAGCGCGCCCTTGAAGGCGCCGAGGAAGCCGGGGTCGGCCTCCCATGAGATGGTGACGGGATCGCCGATGATGCGGGCGGGCAGGTCGACATCCGGGTAGATGGCGGAGAGGGCGCGGAGCATGAGGGCGACGCGGCGCTCCGGCGGCAGGGGAAGGACCTTCAGCGCATCGCTCATCCAGGAATAGGAGAGGCAGATGACGGCCGGGCGGTCCGGCCCGTTGTCGAACAGGTAGGTGCCGCGGGTCAGCCGGTCCGACAGGGTGCAGGACATGCGGTAGCGGTTGGTGACGGGGTCGCGGTCGCGCCAGAAGGGGCGGTCGACCATCACGAAGGTTTTCGAGGACTGCATGTAGCGGGTGCGGTCGAGCGCCATCCACAGTTTCTGGGAGAACAGGCGCTCGTCGGTCTCGATCGCGGTGGTGAGCAGCCAGGTCTGGCAGGTGGAGAGGACGGCGGCGTAGCGGCGCTCGTGGCCCCAGCGGTCGGTGACGGCGATGGCGCCGTCGGGCGCGCGGGCGAGGCGGGCGACGCCGGGGCGCGGCGCGCCGTTGTGCAGCGCGGACAGCGTGGTGCCGGCCGGCCAGTGGACGAGGCGCGACGGCGCGTGGGCCCAGAGGCGGCGGGGCAGCTGCTCGACGCCGCCGATGACGAGGCGCTGGTCGTCCTCGAGCTCGGTGAGGACGACGCGGAGGATTTCGAGCATGGAATTCGGGAAGTCGGAATCCCAGCCGCCGGTGCCGAAGCCGACCTGGCCGAAGACCTCGCGGTGGTGGAAGGACAGGCGGGCGAAGGCGGGGCTGGAGGCGACGAAATCGTAGAAGGTGCGTTCGTCCCAGGCGGCGACGATGGGGTTCCACAGCGATTTCAGGGCGGCGACGTCGCGCACGCGGAGGGCCGCCTGCAGGGCGGCGAAGCCGGATTGCTGCTCCAAAGCCTCGGCCCAGGCGGATTGCACCTCGGCGAAGAAGGGCGGCAGCGGGCCGGTGCCCTCGATATAGGTCGTGGTGCCCTCGAGGTCGATCACGGTGCTCGGCGAGGCCGGCGAGAGCGGGTTCGGGAAGGGCGCGGTGTCGAGCCCGACGAGGTCGAGATAGTGGTAGAAGCCGCGCGACGAGGTGGGGAAGCGCATGCCGCCGAGCTCGGCGATGACATCCTCGGCGCCGGCGAAACGCTCGGAACGGAGGCGGCCGCCGAGACGGCCCTGCTCGTAGAGGACGGGGCGGAGGCCGAGCTTCATCAGCTCGTAGGCGGCGACGATGCCGGCGATGCCGGCGCCGATGATCGCGACCTCGGCGCCGTGCGCGGCTTCGGGCAGCGCGCCGAGGCCGGCGGGGTGGGACAGCCAGTCGTCATAGGCGAAAGGGAAATCGGGGCCGAAACAGGTAACGGCGGGTGCGGTCGTGCGCGGCTGGCTCATGGACTCCTCTTCCCTCGCGGTGATCGGGCCGGTTGTCGCGCAGAACGGGCGCGGGGTGAAGCGGGGGGCGATTTTTGCCGCAGCGCACAAAAAGCCTTGCCCTCGCGGCGAGGTGACCATAGGGTCCGGAGGTCAAAAAAAGTTACAAAGGGGGTACAGGGCGGTGCAGACATTCAGGCGGCTGCTGGTGGCGAACCGGTCGGAGATCGCGATCCGGGTGTTCCGGGCGGCGACCGAGCTCGGGATTACCACGATCGGCGTCTATGCCGAGCAGGACAAGCTCTCGCTGCACCGCTTCAAGGCGGACGAGGCCTATCTGATCGGCGAGGGGATGGGGCCGATCGAGGCGTATCTGTCGATCGAGGAGGTGCTGCGCGTCGCCGAGGAGGCGAAGGCGGACGCGATCCATCCGGGCTACGGGTTCCTGTCGGAAAATCCGGAGTTCGCCGAGGCCTGCGCGGCGCGGGGGATCGCGTTCATCGGGCCGGCGCCGCGGACGATGCGCACGCTGGGCAACAAGGTGGCGGCCAGGCAGCTCGCGGAGAGCGTCGGCGTGCCGGTGATGCCGGCCTCCGCACCGCTGCCGCGGGATGCGGCGGAGATCGGGCGGATCGCCGCGGAGATCGGCTATCCGGTGATGCTCAAGGCCTCCTGGGGCGGCGGCGGGCGCGGGATGCGGCCGATCGAGGGCGCGGAGGGGCTGGCCGAGCAGGTGGAGACGGCGCGGCGCGAGGCGCTGGCGGCGTTCGGCAATGACGAGGTGTATTTCGAGAAGCTGGTGCGGCGGGCGCGGCATGTCGAGGTGCAGATCCTCGGCGATTCGCACGGCAATCTCGTGCACCTGTTCGAGCGGGACTGCACGATCCAGCGGCGGCACCAGAAGGTGATCGAGCGGGCGCCGGCGCCGTATCTCGACGCCGCGACGCGCGAGGGGCTGTGCGCGGCGGCGCTGGCGATCGGCCGGGCGACCGATTACCGCAATGCCGGGACGGTGGAGTTCCTGCTCGACCGCGAGACCGGGCGGTTCTATTTCATCGAGGTCAATCCGCGCATCCAGGTGGAGCACACGGTGACCGAGGTGGTGACCGGGCTCGATATCGTGAAGGCGCAGATCCGCATCGCCGAGGGCGGGCGGATCGGGCGGCCGGACGAGACCGGGATTCCGGCGCAGGAGGCCATCGTGCTCGACGGGCACGCGCTGCAATGCCGGATCACCACGGAAAACCCGGAGAACAATTTCATTCCGGATTACGGACGGATTTCCGCCTATCGCGGGGCGTTCGGCTTCGGCATCCGCCTCGATGGCGGGACGGCCTATTCGGGCGCGGTGGTGACACGCTTCTACGACGCGCTGCTGGAGAAGGTGACGGCCTGGGCGCCGACGCCGGAGGAGGCGATCGCGCGGATGGTGCGGGCGATCCGCGAGTATCGCATCCGCGGGGTGAGCACCAACCTGCCCTTCCTGGAGGCGCTGCTGACGCATCCCGCGTTCCGCGCCGGGGATTACACCACGCGGTTCATCGACACCACGCCGGAGCTGTTCGCCCTGCCCCGCCGGCGCGACCGGGCGACGCGGCTGCTGCGCTACATCGCCGACGTGACGGTGAACGGGCACCCGGAGACGCGGGGGCGGCGGCGGCCGGCGGCGAGCGCGCGGCGGCCGGAGGTGCCGCGGCTGGCGGCGGCGCCAATCGAGGGGACGAAGCAGGTGCTGGAGCGGCTCGGCCCCGAGGGGTTCGCGCAATGGATGCGCGAGCAGACCCGGGTGCTGGTGACCGACACGACGATGCGCGACGCCCACCAGTCGCTGCTGGCGACGCGGATGCGCAGTTACGACATCGTCGCCGCCTCCCCCGCCTATGCCGCCGGGCTGCCGGGGCTGTTCTCGCTGGAATGCTGGGGCGGGGCGACGTTCGACGTCGCCATGCGGTTCCTGACCGAGAGCCCGTGGGAGCGGCTGCGCGAGATCCGCGAAGCGGTGCCGAACATCCTGTTGCAGATGCTGCTGCGCGGGGCGAACGGGGTGGGCTACACCAACTATCCCGACAACGTGGTGCGGCATTTCGTGCGGCGCGCGGCGGCGGGCGGGATCGACCTGTTCCGGATCTTCGACTGCCTGAACTGGGTGGAGAACATGCGCGTCGCCATCGACGCGGTGCGCGAGAGCGGGCGGCTCGCCGAGGGGGCGATCTGCTACACCGGCGACATTCTCGACCCGGAGCGGGCGAAGTATTCGCTGAACTATTATGTGGGGCTGGCGAAGGAGCTGGAGGCGGCGGGCTGCCACATCCTCGCGATCAAGGACATGGCGGGGGTGCTGAAACCCTCGGCGGCGGGCGTGCTGGTGCGGGCGCTGAAGGAGGCGGTGGGGCTGCCGATCCATCTGCACACGCATGACACGTCGGGGATTTCGGCGGCGACGGTGCTGGCCGCGGTGGAGGCCGGGGTGGACGCGGTGGACGCGGCGATGGACCCGATGTCCGGCCTGACCTCGCAGCCCTGCCTCGGCTCGCTGGTGGAGGCGTGGCGGCATACCGGGCGCGACGCCGGGCTCGACCCGGTGGCGATCCGCCAGCTCTCATTCTACTGGGAGGCGGTGCGGGCGCAGTATGCGGCGTTCGAGAGCGACCTGCAGTCCGGCGCGTCGGAAGTGTATCTGCACGAGATGCCGGGCGGGCAGTTCACCAACCTGCGCGAGCAGGCGGCCTCGATGGGGCTGGCCGAGCGCTGGCACGAGATCGCCCGCGCCTATCGCGACGTGAACATGATGTTCGGCGACATCGTGAAGGTGACGCCGTCGTCGAAAGTGGTGGGCGACATGGCGCTGATGATGGTCAGCCAGGGCCTGTCGGTGGGCGACGTGCTCGACCCGACGCGGGAGATCGCGTTTCCGGCCTCGACCATCGAGATGCTGCGCGGCGATCTCGGCCAGCCGCCGGGCGGATGGCCGGAGGCGTTGCAGGCGAAGGCGCTGCGCGACGAGGCGGCCTATACGGTCCGCCCCGGCTCGCTGCTGCCGCCGGCCGATCTCGACGCGATGCGCACCGAGGCGGAGAAGCGCTGCGGCGCCAAGATCGACGAGGACGAGCTCGCCGCCTATGCGATGTATCCCGACGTGTATGCCGCCTATCGCAAGGCGCGGGGGCATTACGGGCCGGTGGCGGTGCTGCCGACGCCGGTGTTCTTCTACGGGATGGAGCCGGGCGAGGACATCGCCGTGGATATCGAGCCGGGCAAGCGGCTGGTGATCCGGCTGCAGACGCTGACCGAGACCGACGATGACGGCGATGTGCGGGTGTTCTTCGAGCTGAACGGCCAGCCGCGCATGGTCAAGGTGCCGAACCGGGCGGCGACGCCGACCCGCGCGCACCGGCGCAAGGCGCAGGACCAGGCCGAGGGCGAGATCGGCGCGCCGATGCCCGGCGTGATCGCCAGCGTGCTGGTGGCGGAGGGCCAGGCGGTGACGCAGGGCGAGGCGCTGGTCGCGATCGAGGCGATGAAGATGCAGACGCGGATTTCCGCACCGCGCGACGGGCGGGTGAAGGCGCTGCACGTCAAGCCGGGGGACGCGGTGGACGCGAAGGACCTGCTGGTCGAGATCGGGTAGTTCCCTCAGACGGTCAGCAGCGCGTCCAGCGGCGCGAAGACGGTGGCCGGGGCGTAGTGGCGGCTTATGTAGCCGAGCGCGTCGGCATCCTCGCCGCCCTGGGCGAGGGCGGCGAGGATGGTGGCGCCGAAATTCGCCGCCGTGTCGGCCACGTGAACCGGCAGCACGTCATCCGGCGCGAGGCCGGCGCGGGCCTCCTGGGTGGCGACCGTCCAGAGTCCGTGGCGGGCATAGTCGAGCAGCTTGACCTTGAGGCCGGAGCCGGTGCGCAGCGGGGCGATGGCGAGGGCGGCCTCGTGCAGCACCGGCGCGAGGTCGGGCACGCGGCCGAGGCGGCGGATGCCGGCCGGCAGGCGGCCGAGGGCGGCGCCGCAATCGCCCGCGAGATCGAGACGCAGGCGCGGCCGCGCGCCGCGCAGCCCGGGCCAGACATCGCGCAGGAACCAGCGCAGACCGTCGAGATTCGGCAGGTTGTCGGAGCCGACGAAGACCAGCCGGTCGGGCGCGCGGGCGATGCCGGGCGGGCGGGGCTGCGGGGTTGCCGGCATCGGCACGGTGAGGACGCGGCGCGAGGGGCACATGCGGCGGAGCAGGGCGGCTTCCTCGGGCTGGATCGCGACCAGGGTGCCGGCGCGGGCGAGCAGCGCGGCCTCGTCGTCGCGGCCGAGTTCGGCGGGGGCGACGCGGTAGCCGGCGAGGCGAAGGGCCGCGTGGCGGCGGTGGAACAGGTCGTGCGTCAGCAGCACCGAGGGGATGCCGGCGAGGGCCGGTTCGTCGAGCAGGCGGGCGCGGAAGATGGTGTCGATCAGGATCGCGTCGGGCCTGGCGGCGGCGAGGCGCGCGGCGATCCAGCCGGCTTCCGCCGGGGTGATGGCGGCGCCGAGCACGACATCGTTGGCGCGGCGGCGCGGGACGGCGGCGGGGGCGAGGCGGCGCATCAGGGCGGCGGCGGCGGCGCGCGGCTCGGCGGCGAGGAGGGTGCGGCCGAGGCGCACGAGGCGCGGGCCGGACACGGCGCCGGCGCCGGGCGGCAGGCGCATCACCGGCCAGGGCAGGCGCGGCCGGGTGAGATAGAGATCGACCGTGTGCCCGGCCTCGCGCAGATGGGCGATCAGCGCGTGATTGTAGGCGAGATGGCCGGCGGCACCCGCGCGCGGCCACTCGTCGGTGACGAAGCCGAAGCGGCGGCGGCCTTCACGCGGCATGGCCGCAACCTCCCGGTCGGCGCGGGAGAGTCACGCCCCGCCGCAAGCGGTCAGGCGCCGGTCCTGGCGATCCCGTTCTGGTCGAACAGCGTCTGCAGCTCGCCGGACTGGAACATCTCGGTCACGATGTCGCAGCCGCCGACGAACTCGCCCTTGACGTAGAGCTGCGGGATCGTCGGCCAGTTGGAGAACTGCTTGATGCCGTCGCGCAGCTCGGGGTCCTCGAGCACGTTCGCGGTCTTGAAGGGCACGCCCATGTGGGTGAGGATCTGCACCACGCGGGCGGAGAAGCCGCATTGCGGGAACATCGCCGTGCCCTTCATGAAGAGCATGACGGGGTTTTCCTCGACGGCGGTCTTGATGCTGGCGAAGGCCGGATTTTCGGTGGCCTGGCTCATGGGATGTCTCCTGGGGAAAAAGGGCGCCGGGCGTTACTCGGGCGCCGAGGTCTGCAGCGCGAGGGCGTGCAGCACGCCGCCCATCCGCCCTTGCAGGGCGGCATAGACGAGCTGGTGCTGGCGCACCCGCGAGAGGCCGCGGAACTGCTCGCTGACGACGGTGGCGGCATAGTGCTCGCCATCGCCGGCGAGGTCTTCCACGGTAATCCGCGCGTCCGGCAGGGCGGACTTGATCATGTCCTCGATTTCGGCGGCCGACATGGCCATGGGGAGTGTCCTCGTCGTTCAGGCGAACCAGCGCGCGAAGAAGGCTTCGTGCGCGGCACGGATTTCCGACAGTGATATGGCGATGCCGTCCGGGCCTGTCAAATGATCGCCACCGCTGCGGCCGAGGGGGCGGGCGGGGATGCCGGCGGCGGCGGCTTCGGCGATCAGGGCGGCGCCATCCGCCGTCGCCGCGACGTAGCGGGCCTGGTCCTCGCCGAACCAGAACGCGTGCGGGGCGATGCCCGCGGGGATCGCGGCCAGCGCGATGCCGGTGTCGCCGGCGAGGGCCATTTCGGCGAGGGCGACGAGCAGGCCGCCATCCGACACGTCGTGGCAGGCGGCGATGGCGCCGGCTCGGATTCTGCCCCGGATGAAATCGCCGTTGCGCTTCTCGGCCGCGAGGTCGAGCGCGGGCGGCGCGCCATCCTCGCGGCCAAGGATTTCGCGGAGGAAGAGCGAGGCGCCGAGTTCGCCGCTCGTCTCGCCGATCAGCACGAGGTCGAGGCCGGGGGCGAGGGCGATGCCGGTGGCGGCGGCGCCGTCGTCGATCACGCCGAGGCCGCCGATCGCCGGGGTGGGCAGGATCGCGGTGCCCTCGGTCTCGTTGTAGAGGGAGACGTTGCCGGAGACGATCGGGTAGTCGAGCGCGCGGCAGGCTTCGCCCATGCCGCGGATGGCGGCGACGATCTGCCCCATGATCGCGGGTTTTTCCGGGTTGCCGAAATTCAGGTTGTCGGTCACCGCGAGGGGGGTGGCGCCGGTCGCGGTGATGTTGCGCCAGGATTCGACGACGGCCTGGGCGCCGCCGGTCTCGGGATCGGCGGCGCAGTAGCGCGGCGTGCAGTCGGTGGTCAGCGCCAGGGCGCGGCGGCTGCCCTCGATGCGGACGATGGCGGCGTCGGCCTGGCCGGGGCGGCGCAGCGTCTGCCCGCCGACGGTGCCGTCATACTGGTTCCAGATCCAGGCGCGGGAGGCGAGGTCGGGGCAGCCGATCAGGGCGAGCAGGGCGGCGCCCGGCGGGAGCGGGCTTTCGACCGGGCCGAGCGGAGCGGGTTTCGCCGGTTCCACCCAGGGGCGCTCGTAGAGCGGCGCCTGGTCGGCCAGCGGGGCGAGCTCGATATCGGCCTCGACCCGGCCCTGGTGCTTCACCACGATGCGGCCGGTGTCGGTGATGTGGCCGATGACGGCGAAGTCGAGCTCCCATTTCTCGAAGATGGCGCGGGCCATGGCCTCGCGGCCGGGCTTGAGGACGATGAGCATGCGCTCCTGGCTTTCGGAGAGCATCATCTCGTAGGCGGACATGCCGGCCTCGCGCTGGGGGACGGCGTCAAGCTCAAGCTCGATGCCGACGCCGCCCTTCCCCGCCATCTCGACCGAGGAGGAGGTGAGGCCGGCGGCGCCCATGTCCTGGATCGCGACGATGGCGTCGGTCGCCATCAGTTCGAGGCAGGCCTCGATCAGCAGCTTCTCGATGAAGGGATCGCCGACCTGCACGGTGGGGCGCTTTTCCTCGGCGTCGGCGCCGAATTCGGCGGAGGCCATGGTGGCGCCGTGGATGCCGTCGCGCCCCGTCTTCGAGCCGACATAGACGACCGGGTTGCCGATGCCGGCGGCCGCCGAGAGGAAGATGCGGTCCTGATCGGCGATGCCGACGGTCATCGCGTTGACCAGCGGATTGCCGTTGTAGGAGGGGTGGAAATTGGTCTCGCCGCCGACGGTGGGCACGCCGACGCAGTTGCCGTAGCCGCCGATGCCGCGGACCACGCCATCGACCACCCGCTTCGTCACCGGCAGCGACGGATCGCCGAAGCGCAGCGCGTTGAGGTTGGCGACGGGGCGGGCCCCCATGGTGAAGACGTCGCGCAGGATGCCGCCGACGCCGGTCGCCGCCCCCTGGTAGGGCTCGATGAAGCTCGGGTGGTTGTGGCTCTCCATCTTGAAGATCGCCGCCCTGCCCTCGCCGATATCGACCACGCCGGCATTCTCGCCGGGGCCGTGGATGACCCAGGGGGCGGTGGTCGGCAGCGTTTTCAGCCAGATGCGGGAGGATTTGTAGGAGCAGTGCTCGGACCACATGACCGAGAAGATGCCGAGCTCGGTGAGCGTCGGCACCCGGCCCATGATGGCGAGGACGCGGTCGTATTCCTCGGCGGCCAGACCAAAGGAGCGGGCCAGCGCGGCGTCGATCACGGTGGGGTTCATGCCGCCCTCCCGATGGCGTTGAGACTGTCGAACAGGGGTTTGCCGTCGGTGCCGCCGGTGGCCGGGTCGACCAGGTTTTCCGGGTGCGGCATCAGGCCGAGAA
>Ga0315298_1005581_pt1 | contig 17766 bp, 15 predicted proteins | sample WHS_1_MG_FD_203077 | JGI IMG/M metagenome (GOLD analysis project Ga0315298, IMG submission 203077) | Extremophilic microbial mat communities from Washburn Hot Springs, YNP, Wyoming, USA - WHS_1_MG | ecosystem: Environmental > Aquatic > Thermal springs > Hot (42-90C) | place: USA: Wyoming...
ATAGAGGAGACCCGCCGTCGTCGCGAGATACAGACGCGTTACAACGAGGAGCACGGGATACGGCCCGAGACGATCCGGAAGGCCATCCGGGCGGGCATCGAGCGAGAGATTGCGTCGGCATCCGCAGCGCGTATCGCGGTGGGAGAGGCGGAAGAGGAATACGTCACCCATGAACTGATCCGCGACCTCGAGGCCGAGATGCACGAGGCTGCGGAACGTCTGGATTTCGAGAGGGCGGCGGCGTTGCGCGACCGCATTGTCGAAATACAGCGTCGGCTCGGCGTGACACCCATAGCGGACTGGAAGCCGAAGAAGGTCCGCAGGGGAAGGAAGCGCCGCCGCTGGTCCGGTGCATGATGCGACCGTCGTCCTCAAAGACCAGGTCCGCAGTGAACGCGGAAAAGTTGACAGGCTCGGCGGATTGTGATAACTATCAATCTGGAAGGGCGATTAGCTCAACCGGCCAGAGCGCTTGCCTTACAAGCAAGAGGTTGGTGGTTCGAGTCCGCCATCGCCCAGGCTGAAATCTGGAGTGCCGCGATGTTCGTGGCGTCCCTGCGATAGGGCCTCCAGCGGCGTTTTTCATGGAGCATGTCGGCCCCGTAGCTCAATTGGTTAGAGTGCCAGATTGTCGATCTGGATGTTGCGGGTTCGAGTCCCGTCGGGGTCGCCATCTGCAACAGCCTTGCCCGACGACCCCAGATCCGTTCGGGCAAGGCTGTTATTCTGCATTGGCAAGGATGACCGATGGAGTACCGATGTTCTTGCGGGCGCGTTCTTCGGGTGCCCGACGGGATGGCCGGAAAGAAAGGGAAATGCCCCGGATGCGGCAAGGTCTTCGACCTCCCTGCTGGACCCGGTCCGCAACCCGGATCTAAACCGGCGCAGGCCCGCCCGCCGGCAGCCGCCGGCAGTCAGGGGACCGGCGGAAAGATAACCCTGAAGTGCTCCTGTGGGCGTTCGCTTTCGGTTCCTGCAAGCGCCGCGGGAAAACAGGTGAAATGTCCCGCGTGCGGAAGCGCCGTGCCGGTCCCGGCGGCATCATCCCCTGCCCCCGACGAGGAGGAGTTCGAACTCGAGGTGCCTGCAGCGGCGCGTGTGAGCGCGGGGGACACATCCGGTTTCGGCTATGCTAGCGCACATTGCCCCAACTGTGGCAGCGAGATACAGAGGGGGGCCATCTTCTGTGTTGAGTGCGGCACCCATCTGGGTAGCGGCAAACGCGTCGAGACCATGGTCGAGGCCCCGGCACCGGCTCCATCTGGCCGCCGGCGAAGGGGGTCGGGACGCCTCGGAACGCTCGTCGGACTGATCCTCCTCATCATCCTCGTCGCGGGCGCCGTCGCTGCGTTCACGGTCTTCCGCGGGAAATTGAGGCCGCTCATCGGAAGGTTCTTGCCACGCGCCACCTCGCGGAGTCAGGGTGGCGCGAGCGAGGGACAGGCGGAGGCCGAACGCGGAAGTTATCTTGCGACCGTTGTGCGCGCGCCTGGACAGGCCCGGGAGACCACCGCGCTGCTGAGCATCCAGCAGGCCATCGAGTCGTTCAAGGCAATGCACGAACGGCCGCCGCGCGATCTGGAGGAGCTCAAGGCGGATATCGGCACGCTGCCCGAGGCCCCGCCCGGAATGGAGTTCGTGTACGACCCCTCCAGCGGCAGGGTGGATGTTCGCCGGGCCGAAGCGGCCAAATAGCCGGAGGCTCGTCCCCGGCAGGGGGCGTCCGCCTCACTCGTGGAGTTCGACGATATCCCTGTCGCGCAGGACGTGGTCGCGCTTGACGTAGATGCCCTCGTACTTTCCGCTGCCCCAGACGCGTGCGGAGCGCAAGGTCTCTGCGAACTCCTTGTGCACGCGGATCGCCAGGTCCAGCACAGTGGTTCCCTCTGGCACGGTATAGGGCACGTCGAGGTCCGGCTTCTTGCCCGGCTCCTTTGTATAGACCCTGATGACCTTGAGGAGTCGGAATATCTGCGCTCTGAGGTTGTCGAGGTTCAGGCCTGTCAGGGCCGACACGGGCCAGATATCGAATCGTTCGGCGTAGAATTCACGGAGTATCTCGAGCCGCGCCTGTGCGCCTGGCGCGTCGAACTTGTTGGCCACGATGGCCGCGCGCCGGTAGGTCCTGCCGGGCTCGCAGGGTGATCCGGCAGGCTCGCGGACGAGTTCGACACGCACGCCCTGGAGCCGCGACAGAACGGCCCCCAGGCCGTCGAGGACCTCGTCGCTCCCCAGGTCCGCCACGATCAACGCTGCGTCGGCCCGGCGCACGATGTCGGGTAGCCACGGTTCCATGAACTCCGATGTGACCGGTGGCGTATCCACGAGTTGTATCTGGACGTCCTCGAACACGGTCATGCCGGGCTGGGGCAACTTGGTTGTGAACGGATAATCGGCGACGAGCGGGGAGGCGTTCGTGAGCGCCTTGAGGAGTTGCGACTTTCCCGCGTTTGGCGGGCCCACGAGGGCCACCTGACCGGCGCCCTCCTTCTCGACCTTCACTGCGGCAGCACGCTTCCCGGCCCGTCGCGATTCGCGCTCCATCTCCTGGCGCAGCCTGGCCAGTTTCCGCCGGAGATCCCCTTGCATGTGGTCGGTCCCCTTGTGCTTCGGGATGACCCGCAGCATGGTCTCCAGGCAGGCTATCTTTTCCTCGAGCGTGCGCGCTGCCCGATACTCTCTCTCTGCTCTGTAATATTCCGGGGTCAGATTGGCCGGCATCGGATCAGGATAACCTCTCGCGACGGACCCGACCCAACAGGCGGCGGCTAGGCGTACTCCTCCGCCGGCGGTTCGGGTACAGACTCCAGCAGTCGCTCGATGATGTGGTCCGGTGTTACGCCTTCGGCATCTGCGTTGAAGTTGGTGAATATCCGATGGCGGAGCACCGGGGCTGCCACACTGCGGACGTCCTTGCAGGAGACGTTGTAGCGACCTTCCATTATAGCACGGGCCTTGGCGCCGAGCACGAGATACTGCGCAGCGCGCGGGCCGGCACCCCAGGTGAGCCAGTCGCGGACGAATTGCGGCGCCTCGGGCGACTCCGGCCGCGTGGCCCGGGTGAGGTGGATCGCGTAGTTGATGACGTGATCGCTGACTGGCACGCGACGCACGATGTTCTGGATCGCGAGGACGTCCGAACCCCGGAGAACCGGACGCGGCTCCGGAAGTTCCTCTCGCGTCGTGCTCTTCACTATTTCCCTCTCCTCCTCCAGCGTCGGGTAGCCGATATTTACCATGAACATGAAGCGGTCGAGTTGCGCCTCGGGAAGCGGATAAGTCCCCTCCTGCTCGATGGGATTCTGTGTCGCCAGCACGAAGAACGGCAGTTCCAGCGGATAGTCGCGGCCGGCCGAAGTGACCCGATATTCCTGCATCGCCTGCAGCAGCGCCGACTGCGTCTTCGGTGGCGTCCGGTTTATCTCGTCGGCGAGCACGATGTTGGCGAAGATCGGGCCTTTCACGAACCGGAAATGCCGCTTGCCGGTCGCGGTATCCTCCTCGATGATCTCCGTTCCGGTGATGTCGCTCGGCATCAGGTCCGGTGTGAACTGGATCCGGCTGAACTGCAGCGTGAACAGTTTCGAGATGGTGCGCACCATCAAAGTCTTCGCCAGTCCCGGAACACCCACGATGAGGCAATGCCCGCGGCAGAACATCGCTATGAGAATCTGTTCGACAACCGCGTCCTGCCCCACGATAGTGCGATGGATCTCCCGGAGCAGGAGCCGCTTGGCCTTCACCAGTTGCTCGACGGCCTTGACATCCTCCGCCCTCGGAGCCGCATCAGGCGCCGAGGTTGCCGGCGGCTTCGCTTCCACGCTCATGCGCCTCCCTGATAGGACCCGTCCATGGACACAGTCTAAACCGTGCAACTCCCATTGTGCAAGGCGGTGCCTGGCGAACCTTGCGAGGTGCAGGGGACGCTGGCATCCTCCGGTTGCGCATCCGGCCGGGAGTGGTAGAATCGGGCATCCGTTCGGAAATCCTGATGGAGGTCGGCCCGCGATGACATGCGTTCTGGAGGTCGCGATAGAGGCGGCACGGAAGGCCGGAAAGATATTGATGGACGGGATGTCCCGGCCTCTGGATGTCGAACGACGGGTTGCGCATGACGTGAAACTCTCCATGGACCGGAAGGCGGAGGAGGCGATCGTCTCGGTCATCCGGAAGGCATTTCCCGCTCACTCGATCCTCTCCGAGGAATGTGGCCGCATCGGGCAGGGCGGCGAGTACGAGTGGGTCATTGACCCGCTCGACGGGACCTACAACTATTTTCGCCGCATCCCATTCTGGACGACGAGCATCGCCGTCCGCTGCCGCGGGGAGGAACTGGTGGGGGTCGTATTCGACCCATGTCGCGATGAACTTTTCATTGCGGAGAAGGGGAGCGGGGCCCGACTCGGCGACCAGAAACTCCAGGTGAGCGGTGTCGCCCAACTCTCGCGGGCTGTGATCGGCGTCGCATACAGCCCCAAGGAGGAGTTTATGCGCATGAACGCCGAGACGGCCCTGTCGCTGGCGACTACGGTTGACAAGATCCGGTCGCTGGGTTCCGCGGCTCTGGAGATAGCGTACGTGGCGTGCGGGAAACTCGATGCGTTTTTCGAATACGGGATCTGGCCGTGGGACGTCGCCGCCGGCGTGCTTCTGGTCCGCGAGGCGCAGGGCTCCGTGACCGTGGCTGCCCGCGCGGGCGGCCGGTTGGATGTCCTGGCCTCGAACGGTCTCCTGCACGATGGGCTGGCGCGGCTGACCGGCATCCGCCCGCGCGCCGCGGAGGGGCCTCGCGCCGGGTCGTGATGGTGGATGAGCCGCGCGCACCGGTCAGGAGCGGATGCGTTCCTCGAAGAAAGCCCGGTGCGTGAGGAATCGGAATCCTCGCTCTCGAGCGTACACCAGGACGGCGCGCGTGATGTGCATCTCGGGGTCGTCCAGGATTGTGCACCAGTCGTGCTGGACGGCGCTCCACACAAGACCCTTGGCCGCCACGTAATCCAGGTCTCTTTTCACGTGCCGGAGGTATCGTTGCGGGTTGCGCCGCAGGGCCTCCTCGCACTCCTCTATCGCGGTCTCTCCCTGACCAGGGATCTCGAGCATGTCGGCGTACCCCTGGGCCTCGTAGGTGAACGGTTGGACCTCGAAAGGCACAGGGCTCCAGTCTCGCGCATTGCGGGTGTAAGTCCTCAGGAGCCTTATACCGATGGCGGAAAGTCGGTAGAGCAAGTCAGGCCGGTCCGAAAGCCCGCGATAGTAACCCAGGGGACCCGCAAGGCCAATTGGCCTGACGCCGAGCAGCCGCTCCATTTCGTCGGAGGTGCGTGCGACCTCGTCGAGCGCCACTTCCGGCGGCGGTGCCTCGAACACGCGCGTGCCGGCATGGTTCTCCTGACAGACCGTCTTCAGCGGAACGCCTGACCAGGTGCACTGCTGGAGGTCTGCCAGTTCTCCGCAGGTGTCCCGGAGGCGCTGGAAATCCGCCAGGTAGGGTGTGATGAGTTCTCCGCGAATGAAGAACGTGCACGGCACGCCCATTTCCTGGTGGAGCCGGGCGGCCTGCATGAGGAAGGGCCCCAGCACCCCTGGCCTGATGCGGTCCGATGAGTTCACCATGTAACCGAAGAGGAGAGTCGGGCTGGTGTCGTTCATTCTCGCGCTTCTTCTGCATGTGGGAAATCGGCGACGGATTCTAGCAGCGGACGCGCCGGGGGTCAACGCAGTGTTGCAAATCCAAGCCCGCGTCGCTATGTTGCGGGTCGTCGCCGATGCCTCGTCCGTGGAGGGTCATCTCGCTCATGGGCAACCGTCGTGCGTCGCTCTTGATACTCGGTTCGGGCACCTCGTATGGCGTCCCGATGATCGGCTGCGACTGCGCCGTCTGTCGCTCTCCGGATCCCCGCAACAAGCGAACCCGCGCCTCGGCCCTGGTCAGGATAGGGGACACGTCGTTCCTGATAGACACTTCCACCGATTTGCGTGCTCAGGCGCTGCGCCATGGCATAAGGGAAGTGGATGCAGTTCTCTACACGCATTCCCACGCGGATCACCTTCATGGCATAGACGACCTCAGATCCTTTTCGGCGCGGAGGCGGCGACCGGTTCCAGCGTATGGGGACGCGCGTACGATGTCTTTCATCCGTCAGCATTATGGGTATATCTTCAGCGATGTTCGCTTCGAACTCGGCTGGGGCATACCCAGGATCGAACTCCACGTCATCGAAGGTCCGACCCTCATCTGCGGGGTCGAGGTGATACCCGTTCCACTGGTGCACGGAGGGCGTCCCGTCCTCGGGTATCGCATAGGCTCGATGGCATACCTGACCGACTGCAATGGCATCCCTCCCAGTTCCTGGCCGCTTCTCGATGGGCTGGAAGTCCTCGTGATAGACGGCCTTCGCCCCAGGCCTCAACCGACGCACTTTTGCATCTCCGAGGCGCTCGACGTCGTGGCGCGGTTACATCCGCGACGGGCCTGGATAACGCACCTGACCCACGATGTGGAGCATGCGGCGGTCGAGGCAACCTTGCCGGACGGAGTCCGTCTCGCTTACGATGGGCTGGAGGTGGAGTTCGATCCCGGACCCACGGAGGAGCGAAACGCTACGGTCCACAGACAGGGAGTCGAGAGGTGCTGATAGACATTCACGTTCACGCGTGCAGACCGCGACATCCGGGTCTCAGCCGTCCGAACGGCAGCCGCTATCCCACGCCCGACGAACTCCTGAAGATGATGGACGACGCGCACATAGACCGCGCGGTCGTCATGTGCGTAGTCAGCCCGGAATGGCGCTACACGATCGTGGCTCCCGAGGAGGTTATCGGCATATGCCGCGAACATCCAGACAGGCTCATACCCTTCTGCTCGCTCGACCCTCGGTACTTGACCAACGACACGCGCGCCAATTTTCGCCCGTTGCTTCGTGCTTACAAGGAGATGGGTTGCAAGGGGGTGGGCGAATACATCCCCAACCTGCCCTTCGACGACCCGCTCAACATGAATTTCTTCGCACAGGTCGAGGAGGTCGGGCTTCCGCTGACCTTCCACATTGCGCCCCAGATCGGCAGTTACTACGGTTGCTTTGACGAGGTCGGGCTGCCCAGGCTGGAGAAAGTCCTCGCAGCGTTCCCCGGGCTCGTATTTCTGGCCCATTCCCAGCCGTTCTGGGCAGAGATCGGCACGGACGTCATCCAGAACGGGAGTCGGGTCCCTTATCCCAGGGGGCCGGTCAAGCCCGGCCGCGTCGTGGAACTCATGCGTCGCTACCCGAACCTTTATGGCGACCTCTCCGCGGGCAGTGGCTTCAACGCCATAAGTCGCGACCCGGAATTCGGATGCGCGTTCATGGAAGAGTTTCAGGACCGCCTGTGCTGGGGCACCGACATCGCCAACGTCCCCCAGGAATTGCCCATAGTGGACTATTTCGAGAAACTCCGCGCGGGTAGGCTCATCTCCGAAGAGGCTTACGAGAAGATCACCTGGCGGAACGCCGACAGGGTCCTCGGACTCGGCCTGCAATCCTGAGTCGGACCCCCGTATGACAGGAGAAGATGTTGCCGTGGCCGGTGACCTGGTCGAGCGACTTCGACAACTGAAGGCCGAGCGCAATGCGGTGATCCTGGCCCACAATTATCAGCGGGGCGAGGTTCAGGACGTGGCCGACTTTGTGGGCGATTCGCTGGGGCTCGCTCGACAGGCCGCCGGGACCTCTGCAGAGGTCATCCTCTTTTGCGGCGTGGATTTCATGGCCGAGACGGCGGCCATCCTGTGTCCCGGGAAGGTGGTCATAGTGCCTGACCTTCGCGCCACGTGCCCGATGGCCAACATGATCAGCGCGCGCGAACTCAGGGAATTGAAGCACCGCCACCCGGACGCGGTCGTCGTCTGCTACGTCAATAGCAGCGCCGAGGTCAAGGCCGAGAGCGACATCTGCTGCACCTCGGCGAACGCCGTCGAGGTCCTCCGCAGCCTGCCTCCCGACCGCGAGATCATCTTCGTGCCCGACCGCAGTCTGGGCGAGTACGCTTCACGAAAGGCGGGGCGCAGCGTCATACTCTGGCCCGGCTACTGTCCAACGCATCACCGGATAATCGCACCGTTCGTCCAGAAGGCCAAGGCGGAGCACCCGCGGGCGCAAGTGGTCGTCCACCCCGAATGCCCCTCCGACGTGGTCTCCATGGCCGATCATGTCGCGAGCACCTCGGGCATCATCAGGTATTGCCGGGAGTCTGATGCCGAGGAGTTCATAATCGGCACCGAGGCAGGCATACTTCATCGCCTGAGGAAGGAAAACCCTGAGAAGCGGTTCTACGAGGCCTCCCCGTTCGCTGATTGCCCCAACATGAAATTGAACACGCTGGAGAAGATGGTGTGGGCCCTGGAGGAGATGAGATACCGGGTGACGGTGCCCGATCCCGTGTGCAGCGCGGCGCGGCGCTCCATAGAGAGGATGCTCGGGTTGTCCGGCCGCCCGGCCCGCTGAGGCCGTATTTTCACTTGACACGCCGTGCAGGGATGGTATCATATAAGATGAAGGCTCAGGAGGCGACGAGCCGATAGACGTTTTTCCCCTGCTGCTCACCGTTTGCTACCACATCGAGCGTCCGTCTCAGTCCGGGTGTGGCTGCATCGGAGAAGGGGGCATGCCTGGTCGCCGAGCCTGTTCTGCCGGTCCGACGTCGATCCAATACTTTGGACTTCCTTTTCCGTGTTGAAGCGAGCCCGTAGGACTCGAAGGATACCGTCCGGCAAGCGACTCCGCGCCTAAAGACGCTGTCCAGGGAACGCGGCGTCGTGCTCCGGTTGAGCCAATGGTAGCGTCGAACCTTCTCCCCCGACCTGTCTCTCTGGCTGGCGGCGTGAATGCCTGAAAGGTTGTACATCATAGATGGTCACTCCCATCTCTACCGTGCCTTCTTCGCAATCAGGGGTCTCACCACCCGTGACGGGCGCCCCTCGAACGCGGTCTTCGGCTTCACCGCGATGCTCAGGAAACTCATCAACGAGCACCGCCCCGATTACCTCGCAGTGGCATTCGACCGACCGGGGCCCACGTTCCGGCACCAGCGGTTCGACCAGTACAAGGCCAACCGTCCGGTGCCGCCCGAGGAGTTCCGCTTGCAGATACCCATGACGGAGGAGGTCCTGAGGGCGATGGGCATCCCCATCTACGCGGCCGAGGGCTACGAGGCCGATGATATCCTTGGGACTCTGGCGCGCCAGGCCCGAGAAAAGGGCCTCGATGTCGTCCTTGTCACCGGCGACAAGGACACTGCTCAGTTGCTGGACGACCATGTCGCGATACTCGACACCCGCAAGGGAGAACTCACCAGCGCGGCGACATTGCGAGAGCGGGACGGCATCGAGCCCGCCCAGGTGATAGACGTGATGGCGCTGGCCGGCGACCCGACCGATAATGTGCCCGGGGTTCCGGGCGTCGGCCCCAAGACTGCGCTCCGCCTGATCCGCAAATACGGCTCGCTCGATGAGGTTTTGGCTCGTGCCGGTGAGATTGAACCACCCTCTCTCGGCGCCAGGCTTGCCCAGAACGCCCATCTCGCACGACTGAGCAGAGACCTCGTCAGGATTGACACGCACGCTCCCGTCGAACTGGATCTGGAGCGATGCCGACTGCGCCCACCAGACCCCGATAAACTCGCTCCCATCTACGAGAAACTCAGTTTCCATCAGTTCCTCGAGGACCTTCCCCGCACCCCGAGCGAGGAGAAGGCTGAGTACATCCTCGTGAACACGCCCGGGTCGTTCGAGAGTTTCCTCTCTCGCCTTCGCGAGGTGCGCCGGTTCGCAATGGACCTCGAGACCACCAGTTCGTCGCCGAGGGTGGCCAGGATCGTGGGACTCTCGTTCTCCTGGAAGGAGAGGGAGGCCTGGTACGTGCCCGTCCGCGGCCCTCTCGGGGAGACCACACTTGACGAAGCGGCGGTCCTCGATGCGCTTCGCCCCATCCTGACCGACTCCGACGTGCAAAAGGTCGGTCAGAACATAAAGTACGATATGGTTGTCCTTCGCAACTACGGCATCGAACTCCGGGGCGTCGCATTCGACACGATGCTCGCCGCTTACGTCCTGGACGCCGAGCGACACAGTTATTCGCTCGACTCGCTTGCGGCGGACTATCTCGGCCACCACATGACACCCATAACCGACCTCATCGGCAAGGGCAGCAAACAGATCACCATGGACCTCGTCCCGATAGAGCGGGTGAAGGATTATGCCTGTGCCGACGCCGACGTGACCCTCAGGTTGAGCCACAGGCTCGAGGAGGACCTCCGCGCTGAACCGGACCTCCTCCGACTCTTCGAGGAGATCGAATTACCGCTGGCCTCGGTCCTTGCGGAGATGGAGCACCACGGCATAGGCTTCGATCCCGGAAGGCTCGGCGAGATGTCGGCCTGGCTGGGTGAGAAACTCGCCGAGTTGGAGAGGCGGATCTACGCGGAGGCGGGTCAGGAGTTCAACGTAAACTCTCCCCGCCAACTCGCCGCTATCCTCTTCGACAAACTCGGCCTGCCACGGATTCGACGGACCAGGACTGGCGCCTCGACGGACAGCGAGGTGCTCGAGGAATTGGCGTCCAGGCATCCACTTCCTGGTCTGGTCCTCGAATATCGCCAACTGAGCAAACTCAAGTCCACCTATGTAGATGCGTTGCCGTTGATGGTCCTTCCGGAGACGGGGAGAATCCACACCTCGTTCCAGCAGACGGCGACCTCGACCGGGCGATTGAGCAGCAGCGAGCCGAACCTGCAAAACATCCCGGTCCGCACCGAGATCGGCGAGCGGATCCGTGCCGCCTTCGTGCCCGGGGAACCCGGCTGGGTCTTCCTCTCAGCCGACTACTCGCAGATAGAGTTGCGCATACTCGCACATGTGTCGGGCGACCGCGCCCTGCGGGAGGCGTTCGAGCACGACCAGGATATACATCGAGTCGTCGCAGCGCAGATCCACAACGTTGCCCAGGAAGCAGTGACGCCAGAGATGCGGCGCGCGGCAAAGACGGTGAACTTCGGCATCATATACGGGTTGACGCCTCGCGGTCTCGCGCGCGACCTGCGCATATCCACCGAGGAGGCCGAGAGGTTTATCGAGGCCTATTTCAGCCGATATCCAGGGGTGAGGGAGTTCATCTCCGAAACGATCGCAAGGGCGCACCGCGACGGATTCGTGCGCACCCTTTGCGGTCGTCGTCGCCGGCTGCCCGGCCTGAGCGACTCGAACCACGCCGTCCGCCAGTTCGCCGAGCGCGCTGCCGTCAACGCCGTCATACAGGGAACCGCGGCGGACATGATCAAGATCGCCATGATCCGCATCAGCGACCGATTCAAGAGTCAGCGGTTGCGGGCACGCATGATACTTCAGATCCACGACGAACTCCTCCTCGAACTTCCGCCGGAAGAGATCGAGGCGGTCAGGGAGACCGTGGCGGCCGAGATGACCGGCGCTCTGCACATGAGCGTGCCGGTGAAGGTGAACATTGCCATCGGCAGGAATTGGATGGAGTCGAAGTAGTCATGTCGCGGCAGGCGGCGCCGTGGCACGGAGAGGCACGGGCGGGTCGAGCGGCTTCGCTGGTCGGTGAAGAAAGGGCGCGAGCGGCCAGCGTTTGCCCCTCTCTCATGCGTGCCCGCCGTTCGCGCCGGCCCGTCGTGGTCGGCCTCACCGGTGGCGTCTCGTCGGGCAAGAGCACCGTGGCCGCGATCCTGGGGCGCCTCGGAGCGATGGTGGTAGATGCCGACCGTCTGGCCCACGAGGCCCTGGACCTGCCCCGGGTTCGACGGGCCCTGCGCGAGAGGTGGGGGGAAGACGTGTTCGACCATTCCGGCTCGCCGGACCGCAGGCGCATCGCCAGGATAGTTTTCCGCGACCCGGATGCGCTCGCAGCGCTGGTCAGTGTGGTGCACCCGCCTGTGATCCGAAAGATACGCTCTATACTCCGCGAGGCGGCAAGGGAGTCGAGATGGCCCATGGTGGTCATAGATGCGCCGCTTCTCGTCGAGAGCGCCCTCGATCGCCATTGCGATGCCATCGTGTTCGTGCACGCGTCGCAGCGACGACGCGCCGAACGCGCGCGCTCGGCACGAGGATGGAGCCTCGCGGAAATCCGCCGACGCGAGGCCCTTCAGCGTCCGCTGGAGGAAAAGCGGAGGAAGGCCCACTACATCCTCGATAACAACAATGGTCGCAGCCGCTTGCGTGCCGCTGTCGCGCGGCTCTTCTATCAACTCACCGGAGCGTCGGGAACGCCCGACGGTCCCATACCATCCAGGAGGTGAACCTCATGGGCAGGGGAAGACCCAGCGCTTTCCGCGCAAACAACAGCACCGATAGACAAGACCCCAACAATGGCAGCAACAATAACGAGCGTTCCTCCACCGCCCAGGCGCAGAACGGAGGACAGCCATCGAGTCCCGCCGCCACCACGTCGCCACCGGAGGAGGGGCGCCTGTTCATCTCGGATCTGCAGCACATGACGATACAGGAACTCCGCGAGACGGCCAAGCGCGAAGGTCTGAAGGACTATTCCCATCTCAACAAGCAGGACCTCCTCTTCAAGATACTCAAGGAGAGGTGCCACAAGAGCGGTGCCATGTACGGGGAGGGTGTCCTCGAGGTCCTGCCGGACGGCTTCGGATTCCTGAGGTCGCCGGACTACAATTACCTCCCTTGCCCCGACGACATCTACATATCGCCCTCCCAGATCCGGAGGTTCGGCATACGCACCGGATGCATCGTGCAGGGACAGATCCGGCCCCCCAAGGAGGGCGAGCGCTACTTCGCCCTCCTCAGGGTGGAGGCGATCAACCATCAGCCGCCCGAGAAGATTCACGAGCTCATACCTTTCGACGAACTGACCCCGCTGTACCCGCAGGAGCGGCTGATCCTGGAAGACAGCCCCGACAACATCGACATGCGCATAGTCGATCTCATAACGCCAATCGGGAAAGGTCAGCGCGGACTGATCGTCGCTCCGCCGAGAACGGGCAAAACGGTGCTCATCCAGAAGATCGCCCAGTCCATCGAGCACAACTATCCCGACGTGAAACTGATCGTGCTCCTCATCGCCGAACGACCGGAGGAGGTGACCGACATGGAGCGGTCGGTGAAGGGCGAGGTCATCAGTTCCACCTTCGACGAGCCGACCAGCCGCCACTGCCAGGTCGCCGAGATGGTCATCGAAAAGGCGAGACGCATGGTCGAATATGGTGACGACGTCGTCATCCTGCTCGACTCCATCACACGCCTCGGCCGCGCATACAACGCCGAGGTCCCCCACAGCGGCAAGATACTCTCCGGCGGAGTGGACTCCAACGCACTCCAGCGGCCCAAACGCTTTTTCGGGTCCGCCAGAAACACCGAGGAGGGTGGGTCCCTGACGATCCTCGGCACCGCCCTCATAGATACCGGCAGCCGTATGGACGAGGTGATATTCGAGGAGTTCAAGGCGACCGGCAACATGGACCTGCACCTCGACAGAAAACTCGTCGAAAGGCGTGTGTTCCCTGCGATCGACATCGAGAAATCGGGTACCCGAAAGGAGGAACTCCTTCTCAGCCCCGAGGAACAGAAGCGTATATGGGTTCTTCGACGCGTCCTGAGCGAGATGCCGGCCGTCGAAGCGATGGAACTGCTGAGGGATCGTCTGTCCCGTACGAAGAGCAACGCCGAGTTCCTACGCACCATGAACCTGAACGCCTGACGGCGTCTGGTGTTTCGCATGGATTGGCGGCTGGTCGGCCTTTTCCTCCTCATCGGCGGTTGGCTCTACGTCGCGGTTCTCCTTGCGGCGGCGGACTGGCGCTGGAATCTGGGCCGGATCGTACAGGCGCTTCTCTTCTCCGGCTTTGCCGTCGAGGCGCTCCTCGATCGCCGCGATTCCATCGCGTGGCTCGGCACGGCCGTTGCGCTCTTTCTCCTGAGCCTGCCCGGTGCCCTTCTGTGCCAGCGTTGCATTGCCAGGAACCTGCTCGGCGGCCGCCTCCGGCGCGCCAGATTCTGGATGCGCCTCTGTACGATCCTGACCTGGACGCGCCACCCCGGCGCCCGTAGCGCGGGTGAGCGGATTGCTGCCCTGGTCCGTGATCGGGTACCGGACCCGGGGGAGAGGAGGCACTACTTGCCGCTCGTCCTGTCCGCGTTGGCAGCACCAACCCGTGCACATCTGGTGGCGTCGGAGATCGAGGCCCTCGCTGTACTCCAGGATTACCCGGGGGCACTGAGCCTCTATGATGCGCACCCGTCATCCACAGTGCTCCGGGAGGACCCGGAAGTACTGTACGCCGTAGCCGTGGCCTGCGCGGAGATCGGGGACCTGAAAAGATCTATCGAGATATTCCGCCAGGCCGATGCGGTTTCGGGAGGAGGCCAGACCGCCCGGTTGCGGCGCCTCGTCGCGTGGATCCGCATCCTCGCGTATGCAGGCCGACCGGAGGCAGTGGAACGAGTGCTTGCGGGATCCGCCTCGCTCTTGCCCATGTTGCCGGCAGCGTTTCCACATCTCTGGCGTGGTGTCGCGAGGCTCAGGGCCGGCGAGACTGCTGCGGCGCTGGCGGATTTGAGGCGCGCGCTTGCGAAAGTTCCTCCCGGAGAGAGCCTCATGAGACAGAAGGTCGAGGCACATCTCCGGATTGCGGAATCGGGGTTTGCCGGGCCTCCTCCTGCGCTGGACGAGGAGACCGCCCGTTCGCTTCTCGCGCTGGAGGCTGCTTCCGCGCCAGGCGTCCCGCTGGAGGGTGTCGCAGGGGGTGAGCCTTTCCGCGCGAGGGTCACCTGGTGCTTCATCCTCCTCTGCGTTCTGTCATGGTTGCTCATGTGGCCCGGTGTTCGTGGCACAGAGGGTTTCGCCCTCATGCGCTTCGGTGCGAACGTCCCTTCGCTCGTCCGCCACGGCGAATGGTGGCGGCTCGTCAGCAGCATATTCGTGCATGCGGGATGGCTTCACCTTCTATTCAACTGTTACGCCTGCTATATCTTCGGCCGCTTCGTCGAACGAATCGCAGGGGGGGTGGGGTTTATTCACGCTGTTCATCGCGTCGGGCGTCGGCGGAAGCGCGGCGAGTGCGTTCCTGGGGTCGTACGTCATGAGTGCCGGTGCGTCGGGTGCAGTGTTCGGCCTGTTGGGCGCGGCGCTCGTGCTGGTGGTCAGGTTGCGCAGCACGCTGCCGCCGATGAGAAGGCGCGCCACAATGCTCTCGTTGCTTTTCATCGCAGCGTTGAGCATGAGTTTCGGGTTCTTCGAACCGCGCGTTGACAACCTCGCGCACGCTGGCGGATTCGCGGTCGGTGCAGTGGGGGCAACGGCGATGGCATTCTTTCCGGCGGGCTACGCGCGCCGGCTAGGCACGTGGGCGGTCCGTATACTCTGCGCCGCGGTTTTCGCCGTCGCTTCGGCCCTCGCCGCGGACTACGCCATCTCGGGCGGCTATCCGCTCAGGGTGCCACCCATGACGGCCTACACACCGCGTAGCGGGGCGTGGCAAGTCTCGGTGCCCGTGTTCTGGGAGCGGGCGTTTCAGGGCAGGGAGGAGATGGCGTTTCGCGACCCGCTCGGACCGATGCTCTATGTGGCGTCCGGTTCCCGGCCCGTCATGATTGCCCCCCACGCTACCGGCCTGCGCCGGCGCGTGAGGCAAATGGGCTCGCGGGTGTGGACGGAATGGACGGGCTTCGTCAAGGCGAAAGGCGGGGTCGAACTCATGGTGATCTGTCGGACGATGGTCGGGGGCCGATGGTACCTCCTGGAGTTTCGTGCTCCCGTCGGCGAGCGGGAGAGTGCAAGGCGTGTCGCGGCAAAATATCAGCCGCTTCTCGATGCCATCCTCGAGCGGTTCACGATTTCCACGACGGCGGTCACCGCAGGTTGTACTTCTGGATTTTCCGGTACAGCGTGCGCTCGCCTATCTTGAGAAGTTTCGCCGCCTCCTCGCGGTTCCCGTTCGTCATGAGGAGCGTGTTCTTGATCATCAGTCGTTCGGCCTCCTCGAGCGACATGCCGGGGCGAATCTGCTCGAAACCCTCGGGCAGCAGAGGTCTTGCGCTCTTGTCGCTGGGCCGCGCGACGTCCGATCCGCCGGGTACGAGACTCCCCGGCGGCTCCGTGCCAGCAGCGGGGCCCGTGATCTGCGGTCGGGCTGGCGTCGCCCTCGCGACGCTTATGTAGGGGGGTATGTCCTCGACGTCGAGGACCCCGCCCGTGCTGGTGACGACCATGGATTCGATGCAGTTCCTGAGTTCGCGGACATTGCCAGGCCACGAATAGCGATAGAGAGCGCTCCTGGCCTGGGGCGTCAGACCGTGGATGGTCTTTCCGTAAGCATCGCTGAACTTCCGGAGGAAATGGTCTATCAGGAGCGGTATGTCATCCGGTCTGGCCCTGAGAGGCGGCAGGGTGATGCGCACCACGTTGAGGCGGAAGTAGAGGTCCTCGCGAAAACGTTTCTCGCGAACGAGTTCCTCGAGGTTACGATTGGTTGCCGCGATGACGCGGACGTCCACCTTTATGGGCTCGTTGGATCCGACGCGGACGATCTCGCGTTCCTCCAGGACGCGGAGGAGTTTTATCTGGGTTGACATCGGCATATCGCCGACCTCATCGAGGAAGAGTGTGCCGTGCTGGGCGTATTCGAAACGTCCGCGGCGCGTCTGGTCGGCCCCGGTGAAGGCACCTTTCTCGTGTCCGAAGAGTTCGCTCTCGAGAATGCTCTCCGAGAGGGCGGCGCAGTTGAGCCCCACGAATGGCCTGGCACGGCGGGGCGAGTTATTGTGAATGGCGCGGGCAACGAGTTCCTTGCCAGTGCCGCTCTCGCCTTCGATGAGGACCGTCGCATTGGTGGCCGAGATCTGCGTGAGGACGTCGAGGACGCGTTGCATCTGTTCGCTCTGGCCCACGATGCCCTCGAAGCCGAAGTGCTTGTCGATCTGGCGCTTGAGGGCGGCGCGTTCGCGCACCACCCGCTGCTTCTCCGCCGCCTTGCGGACCTGCTCTCGCAGGACGTTCGCATCCACCGGCTTCTCGAGATAGGTCATCGCCCCCTTCTGCATCGCCTCCACGGCGGTGTCTATGGAGCCGTGGCCGGTAACAACCAGGACCTCGACCTCGGGCCAGAACTTCTTGGTCTCCTCGGTTATCCGCATGCCGCTGACGTCGTGCATGACGAGGTCGGTGAGGACGACGTCAACCTCGCCGGAGCGGATGACATCGAGCCCCTCGGCGCCGGTGGTGGCGATGCGGCACTCGCAGCCGATGGATTCGAGGACTTCCGCGTGGGTCTCGGCCTCGGCGCGGTCGTCGTCTATGACGAGGACGCGCAGGCCAGAGCACTGTTCGTTCGCCCGGACGGTGTCAGCCATGTGTATCGGTCGCCCCTTGGGCCGGTGCTATCGGGGATTGTGGCCGGGCATCCGCCTCGCACATGGGCAGGCGTACGCTGAAGCACGTGCCGCGCCCGACGTCGCTGTGCACCTCGATCGACCCGCCGTGTTCCTCGACGATCTTGCGCGCAGTCGGAAGGCCGAGGCCGGTGCCACCCTTTCGCGTGGAGTAGAAGACCTCGAAGATCCTGGTCATGTCCTCGGGGCGAATGCCCTTGCCGGTATCGATGACGTCCACACGCGCGCCGGTGCCATCGCGCGAGGTGCGCAGGATGACCTCGCGCGTGGGCGACTGGGCAACGGCCTCCTCGGCGTTGAGGATGAGGTTGAGAAGAGCCTGCTTGATGAGGTTGATGTCAAGATAGCAGGGGAGTGAACCC
>Ga0315298_1005582_pt1 | contig 17761 bp, 15 predicted proteins | sample WHS_1_MG_FD_203077 | JGI IMG/M metagenome (GOLD analysis project Ga0315298, IMG submission 203077) | Extremophilic microbial mat communities from Washburn Hot Springs, YNP, Wyoming, USA - WHS_1_MG | ecosystem: Environmental > Aquatic > Thermal springs > Hot (42-90C) | place: USA: Wyoming...
CGAGCTCGATGTCATCTGTCAGATGGGGTTCGCCGGCTACTTCCTCATCGTCGCGGACTTCATCCGCTGGGCGAAGGGCAATGGCGTGCCCGTCGGCCCCGGCCGCGGCTCCGGCGCAGGCTCCCTGGTGGCCTACTGTCTCGGCATCACCGATCTCGATCCGCTGCGCTACGAGCTGCTGTTCGAGCGGTTTCTGAACCCCGAACGCGTCTCCATGCCCGACTTCGACGTCGATTTCTGCATGGCCGGGCGCGACCGGGTGATCGAATACGTCGCGCATCGTTACGGACGCGAGCGAGTCTCGCAGATCATCACGTACGGCACCATGGCGGCGAAGGCCGTGGTGCGCGACGTCGGCCGCGTGCTCGGCATGAGCTACGGCTATGTCGACAAGATCGCCAAGCTCATTCCCTTCGAGCTCGGCATCACCCTCGATGAAGCGCTGGAGAAAGAGCCGGAGCTGAAGAAGCTCTACGACACCGAGGAGGAGATCCGCACGCTGATCGATCTGGCCCGCTCGCTCGAGGGCCTCACGCGCAATGCCGGCATGCACGCCGGCGGCGTGGTCATTGCGCCCTCGGTGCTGACGGACTTCACGCCGCTGTACTGCGACGATGCGGGCGGGAGTCTGGTGACGCAGTTCGACAAGGACGACGTGGAGGCCGCGGGACTCGTCAAGTTCGACTTCCTCGGGCTGCGCACGCTCACCATCATCGACTGGACGGTCAAGGCGATCAACGCCAAGCGCGCCGAGCGCGGCGAGCCGCCGCTCGACATCGCGAAGATCCCGCTCGATGACGCGTTCACCTACGAGCGGGTGTTCAAGACCGCGCAGACCGTCGCGGTGTTCCAGTTCGAATCCGGCGGCATGCGCCGGATGCTGAAGGATGCCAGGCCCGACCGGATCGATGATCTGATCGCCCTCGGGGCGCTGTACCGGCCGGGTCCGATGGACCTGATCCCGGAGTACATCGCCTGCAAGCACGGCAAGAAGCCCGAATACCTGCATCCGGAGATGCAGCAGGTGCTCGGCGTCACCCACGGGGTGTTCGTCTACCAGGAGCAGGTGATGCAGATCGCCCAGCGCCTGGCCGGCTACACGCTCGGCGGGGCGGATCTGCTGCGCCGCGCCATGGGCAAGAAGAAGCCCGAGGAGATGGCCAAGCAGCGCGGGGTGTTCCTCGCCGGCGCCACCGCGCGCGGCATTGCGGAGCCGACCGCCAATGCGATCTTCGATCAGATGGAGAAGTTCGCCGGCTACGGATTCAACAAGTCGCACGCTGCCGCGTACGCGCTGCTGTCGTACCAGACGGCCTACCTGAAGGCGCACTTTCCGGGCGAGTTCATGGCCGCGGTGCTCTCGGCGGACATGGATCACACCGACAAGGTGGTGACCTTGATCCGCGAATGCGCCGAGATCGGCCTGAAGGTGCTGCCGCCGGACGTGAACCACTCGCAGTACGCCTTCACCGCCGAGGGCCGCACCATCCGCTACGGCCTCGGCGCGGTGCGCGGCGTCGGGCAGGGCGCAGCCGAGGCGCTGATCGGGGAGCGCGAGGCGCGCGGGGCGTTTGCGAATCTGGAGGACCTGTGTCGGCGGCTCGATCTGCAGAAGCTCAACCGCCGGGTGCTCGAGGCGCTGCTGCGCTCGGGCAGCTGCGATGCGCTCGGGCCGAACCGCGCCACGCTGATGGAGCGTCTGCCGACAGCGATGCAGCTCGGGGAGCAGGGCTCGCGCGCGAGCCGCGCCGGTCAGGACGACCTGTTCGGGCTCGCCGCACCCGAGCCGAGTGCGCCCGTCGCCGCACACGCTGCGGAGCTGCCCGAGTGGCCGCAGTCGGTGCGGCTCGCCGGGGAGCGCGAGACGCTCGGGCTGTATCTGACCGGGCATCCGATCGGCGCGTACGAGTCGGGACTGGCGCGCCTGGTGAGCCACCGCATCGGGGATCTGATCGGCGAGCGGCCGATGCCGGGGGCCGAGCCTGCGCGCGGGCGAGGCGGGCGCACCGTCACGGTGGCCGGGCTCATCGACGAGGTGCGCAAGCGCGGCCCGCGCACGATCCTCACCCTCGATGACAGCACCGGGCGTATCGAGGCGAGTCTGTTCGAGGAGCAGTTCCAACAGTTCAAGGCGCTGATCAGCAAAGATGCGCTGGTGCTTGCCGAGGGGCAGCTGCGCTTCGATGAGTTCTCCGACGGCTGGCGGATCGGCGTGCGGCGCCTGACCGACCTCGCCAAGGTGCGCGAGCAGCAGGCCCGGCGCATCGTGCTGAAGTGGCCCGAGTCGCCCGCGACGGCCGCGCTGCAGAGTCGCCTGGCCGAACTGCTCGAGCGCTACCGCCCCGGGCCCTGCGCGCTCGTGGTGGAATACGCCGGCGCGCAGGCGCGCGGGATGCTGGCCCTCGGCGAGGCGTGGCGCGTGCAGCCGGCGGCGGAGCTGATCGAGGCGCTCGAGCAGCTGTTCGGCGGCGCCGCGGTGCGCGTGCTCTACAGTGCCCCGGCCGACGCTCAGCAGCGCTCGGCGGACGGGCACTGAGGCGGGGTGCTTGCACCGCGGGCGCCCCGCCCGTACCCTCGCGCCCAGCACGAGACAACCCCGGGAAACCGCATGGCCGTCGCCTTTCTCGAATTCGAACAGCCCATCGCCGAGCTCGAAGCGAAGATCGAGGAGCTCAAGCACGTCACCTGCGACCCCGAGGTCAACATCCAGGAGGAGATCACGCGGCTGCAGGCCAAGAGCCGCCAGCTCACCACCAGCATTTTCGCGAGCCTCACGCCCTGGCAGATCACGCAGTTGGCGCGCCATCCGCAGCGGCCGTACACGCTCGATTACATCGCTGCGATCTGCACCGACTTCAACGAGCTGCACGGGGATCGGATGTACGGCGACGATCCGGCGATCGTCGGCGGCCTGGCGCGCATCGACGGCCGCGCCGTCGTGCTCATCGGCCACCAGAAGGGGCGCGACACCAAGGAGCGCGTGCGCCGCAACTACGGTATGCCGCGCCCCGAGGGCTACCGCAAGGCGCTGCGGCTGATGCAGCTCGCCGAGCGCTTCGAGCTGCCGCTCGTGACGCTGATCGACACCCAGGGGGCGTACCCGGGCGTCGGGGCCGAGGAGCGCGGCCAGAGCGAGGCCATCGCCCGCAACCTGCTCGAGATGTCGACGCTCGCCGTGCCGGTGGTGACGGTGGTGACGGGTGAGGGCGGCTCGGGCGGGGCGCTCGCGATCGGCGTGTGCGACCGTCTGCTGATGCTGCAGTACAGCACCTACTCGGTGATTTCCCCGGAGGGTTGTGCCTCGATTCTCTGGAAGAGCCAGGACAAGCGCGAGGCGGCTGCCGAGGCGTTGAACCTCACGGCCGACCGGCTCGAGAAGCTCGGTCTCGTCGATCAGGTGATCGCCGAGCCGCTCGGCGGCGCGCACCGCGATCCGGCCGCGACCGCCGCGAGTCTCAAGGCGGCGCTGCTCACCCATCTCGATGCGCTCGAGGCGCTGTCGCGCGAGCAGCTGCTCGCGGCGCGCGCCGAGCGCATCGCCGGCTTCGGCGTGTTCGACGAGAGCGGCTCGTGAACGAGTCGCCGCGCCGTTGAGCGGTTCGCGCTCGCGCGCCGGCGCTGCGGGGTACTCCCCCGAGCGGCTGAGCGCGGCGCTGGCCCCTCTGCTGCCGCAGTTCGCGGACGCGCGCCTGTGCGTGGCGTTCAGCGGCGGGGTGGATTCCACCGCGCTGCTGGCGGGCCTCGCCCGCTTGCGCACCCGCCCCGCGGCACTGCGTGCGGTGCACGTTGATCACGGACTGCACGGCGAGTCCGCGCGCTGGAGCCGTCACTGCCGGGCGCTCGCACGAGCGCTCGGCGTGCCCCTGAAGGTCGTGCGCGTACACGTCGAGAATCCCCCGGGCGGCTCGCTGGAGGAGGCGGCGCGCACGGCGCGCTACCGGGCGCTCGCGGGCGAACTGAGGCGCGGCGAGGTGCTGCTCACCGCCCACCACCAGGACGATCAGCTCGAGACCGTCCTGCTGCAGCTGTTTCGCGGCTGCGGCCTGGCGGGACTGGCGGCCATGGCCCCGCGCGCCCCGTTCGGGACGAGCGAGCTGCTGCGCCCGCTGCTGGGCTTCCGCCGGGCGCAGCTCGCCGCCTGGGTCGGCGCCGAGGGGCTCGTGGTGAGCGAGGATGCCTCGAACCTCGATGAGCGCTTCGACCGCAATTACCTGCGCCGCCAGGTGCTCCCGGCGGTGCACGCACGCTGGCGCGGCGTGGCGGGCGCGGTGTCCCGTACCGCGCGGCTCGCCGCCGAGGGCCAGCAGCTGCTCGAGGCGCTGGCCCTGAGCGACCTGGAGCCCGCCCGTGACGGTGCGGCGCTCTCGGTCAAGGCGCTGCGCAGGCTCGCGCCGGCCCGGCGGCGCAATGCGCTGCGCCTGTGGATCGGTTCGCACGGGGTCCCGCTGCCCGATGCCCGCCGGCTCGAGGAGATCGCCGGTCCGGTGCTCGAGGCGCGCCCCGATGCGCATCCCGAGGTCCTCTGGGGCGGCACGCGACTGGTGCGCCACGCCGATCTGATCTGGATCGAACCGCTCGCCGCGCTGTCGGGTCCGTTGCGCCCCGGGGCCGAGGTGCCCTGGGACGTGCGGGCCGCGACGCGCTGCGAACTGCCGGGCGGATGCGGCGTGCTCGAACTTAAGGCCGATGCGCACGGACCGCTCGATCTGGATGCCCTCGGCACGTCGCTCACCGTGCGCTGGCGCAGCGGCGGGGAGCGTCTGCGCCTGCGGCCCGGAGGGGTGCGCCGCGCGCTGAAGAGTCTGCTGCAGGAGGCGCGTGTGCCGCCGGCAGAACGGGCCTGCCTGCCGCTCGTCTATCACGGGGATACGCTGCTCGCGGCGGGCGATCTGTGGTTCGATGAGAGCGTGCGCGCGCGGCGCGGCGCGCGCCGTCGAGCGCGGCTGCTCTGGAAGAAGACACCCCACGCCGGCCGCTGATGTGCTAGTCTGCATGCCCGTCGTTCATGCAGCCATGAACATCCGGCAGCGGTTCCAACGGCGGTTCACCTAAACTCACGATTTATATGACGCGATTCGTATTCGTCACCGGCGGTGTCGTATCCTCGCTGGGCAAAGGTATTGCCAGTGCATCGCTCGGCGCGATCCTCGAGGCACGCGGCCTGAAGGTCGCGATGGTCAAGCTCGATCCGTACATCAACGTCGATCCGGGCACCATGAGTCCCTTCCAGCACGGCGAGGTGTTCGTCACCAGCGACGGCACCGAGACCGACCTCGACCTCGGGCACTATGAGCGCTTCGTGCGCACCACCACGGGGCGCAACAGCAACTTCACCACCGGGCGGATCTACGAGCGGGTGATCGCCAAGGAGCGCCGCGGCGATTACCTCGGCGCCACCGTGCAGGTCATTCCGCACATCACCGATGAGATCAAGCGCAGCATCCAGCTCGGCGCCGAAGGGGCCGACGTGTGCATGGTCGAGATCGGCGGCACGGTCGGGGACATCGAGTCGCTGCCGTTCCTCGAGGCGATCCGCCAGATGGGCGTGGAGCTCGGCCACAGTCGCTGCGTCTATCTGCATCTGACGCTGGTGCCGACCATGGGCGGCTCCGGGGAGATCAAGACCAAGCCGACGCAGCACTCGGTGAAGGAGCTGCGCGGCATCGGCATCCAGCCCGATGTGCTGCTGTGCCGCTGCAAGCTTCCGTTGCCCGATGAGCAGCGCCGCAAGATCGCGCTGTTCACGAACGTCGAGGAACGCGCGGTCATCTCCGCGCTCGACGCCGAGGACATCTACCAGATCCCGATGCTCCTGCACGAGCACGGTCTCGATGACATCGTGGTCGGCAAGCTCGGCCTCGACGTGCCCCCGACCGACCTGTCCGAATGGCGCCAGGTGGTCAGTGCCAAGGCCAACCCCGAGGGGCAGGTCGACATCGCCATGGTCGGCAAGTACGTGCAGATCCGCGACTCGTATCTCTCGCTGCACGAGGCGCTGATGCACGGCGGACTGAAGACGCGCACGCGCGTCAACATCCACTACATCGAGTCGACCGACATCGAGACCCAGGGCACGCATGCGCTGAAGGGCATGGACGCGATCCTCGTGCCGGGCGGGTTCGGCGAGCGCGGCATCGAAGGCAAGATCCTCGCGGCGCGTTACGCGCGCGAGCACGGCGTGCCGTACCTCGGCATCTGCCTCGGCATGCAGGTGGCGATCGTGGAATACGGCCGGCACGTGCTCGGACTCGCCGGCGCCAACAGCACCGAGTTCAACCGTGCCACGCCCCACCCGGTGATCGCGCTGATCAGCGAGTGGCAGGACCAGGCGCGTGGCGTGCAGACCCGCGACGAGGCGTCGGTCAAGGGGGGCACCATGCGCCTCGGGGCGCAGGAGGTGCTGCTCGGGGCCGGCACGCGCGCGCACGACCTGTACGGCAAGGACGTGATCCTCGAGCGCCATCGGCACCGCTACGAGTTCAACAACAATTTCCTCGAACGCTACCGCGATGCGGGGTTGCGTTTCTCGGGCTTCTCGCGCGACGGGCTGGTCGAGGTGATCGAGCTGCCGAACCATCCCTGGTTCCTCGCCACGCAGTTCCATCCGGAGTTCACCTCCACGCCGCGCGATGGCCATCCGCTGTTCAGCGGGTTCATCCGCGCGGCGCGCGAGAAGCGCGCTGCCGAGCTGCCGCAGGCCGCGCTCGCCTGAAGGCCACGCGCATGCAGCTCGCCGGGGCGCACATCGGGATCGACCAGCCGCTGCTCGTGATCGCAGGGCCCTGCGTCATCGAGAGCGAGATGCTGGTGCAGGAAGTTGCCGGGCGGCTGCGTGAGATCACGCAGCGGCTCGCGCTGCCGTTCGTGTTCAAGTCCTCCTTCGACAAGGCCAACCGGTCCTCGAAGAAGAGCTTCCGCGGCCCCGGGCTCGAGCAGGGCCTGAAGGTGCTCGACGGCGTGCGCCGCACCTTCGGTGTGCCGGTGCTCACCGATGTGCATGAGGACACGCCGCTCGCGGAGGTCGCCGCGGTGGTCGACGTGCTGCAGACCCCGGCGTTTCTCTGCCGACAGACGAATTTCATCCTGAACGTGGCGGCCTGCGGCAAGCCGGTCAACATCAAGAAGGGCCAGTTCCTCTCCCCCTGGGAGATGCGCAACGTGGTCGAGAAGGCGCGTTCGACCGGCAACGAGCAGATCATGGTGTGCGAGCGCGGTTTCAGCTTCGGTTACAACAACCTGGTGGCCGACATGCGCTCCCTCGCGGTCATGCGCGAGTGCGACTGCCCGGTGATCTTCGATGCGACCCACTCGGTGCAGCTGCCGGGCGGACGCGGGGAGAGCTCCGGGGGGCAGCGCGAGTTCGTGCCGGTCCTCGCCCGCGCCGCGGTGGCCGCGGGCGTCGCCGGAGTGTTCATGGAAACGCATCCGGACCCGGCCCGGGCGCTGTCCGACGGGCCGAACGCCTGGCCGCTCGATCGCATCGAGCCGCTGCTTGAGACGCTCAAGGCGCTGGATGCGGCCGCCAAGGCCCGACCGTTCGAAGAGACTTTGCTGGCACAAGATAGGAAGTGAACGATGAGCCGAATCGCCGACGTCCGCGGCCGTGAAATCCTCGATTCCCGTGGCAACCCGACCGTCGAGTGCGACGTGATCCTCGAGTCCGGGGCGCGCGGCCGCGCCGCCGTGCCGTCCGGCGCCTCGACCGGTACGCGCGAGGCGGTCGAGCTGCGCGACGGGGACAAGAAGCGCTACCTCGGCAAGGGCGTGCTGAAGGCCGTCGAGCACGTCAACACGGTGCTGAAGCAGGCCGTGCGCGGCGTCGATCCGCGCGAGCAGGCCGCGCTCGATGAGAAAATGATCGCGCTCGACGGCACCGAGAACAAGGGCCGCCTCGGCGCCAACGCCATTCTCGCCATCTCGCTCGCCAGCGCGCACGCGGCGGCGAACGAGGCCGGGGCGCCGCTCTACCGGTATCTCGGCGAGACGCTGTGCGCCGGGCGCGAGCCGGTGATGCCCGTGCCGATGATGAACATCATCAACGGCGGGGCGCATGCCAACAACAGCCTCGACATCCAGGAGTTCATGATCCTGCCGGTCGGGGCGCCGAGCTTCCGCGAGGCGCTGCGCTACGGCGCGGAGGTGTTCCACGCGCTGAAGAAGCTGCTCAATGAGCGCGATCTGGCCACCTCGGTGGGCGATGAGGGCGGATTCGCACCCAATATCGGCTCGAATGCCGAGGCGCTCGAGCTGATCCTGCAGGCGATCGAGAAGGCCGGCTACACCCCGGGCCGGGACATCTACCTGGGTCTCGACGCGGCGAGCTCGGAGTTCCACCGCAACGGCAGCTACGAGCTGAAGGGCGAGTCGCGCCGCTTCACCAGTCAGGAGTTCACCCGCTATCTGGCCGATCTCGCCGCACGCTACCCGATCATCACGATCGAGGACGGCATGGCCGAGGACGACTGGGACGGATGGGCACACCTGACGCGCGCCATCGGCGAGAAATGTCAGGTGGTCGGCGATGACGTGTTCGTCACGAACACGCGCATCCTCGCTGAGGGCATCGAGAAGCACGTGGCGAACGCTGTGCTGATCAAGCCCAACCAGATCGGCACACTCACCGAGACGCTCGCGACGATCGAGATGGCCGACCAGGCGCACTATGCCGCGGTGGTCTCGCACCGCTCGGGTGAGACGGAGGATGCGACCATCGCCGATCTGGCGGTGGCCTCGGCCGCCACGCAGATCAAGACCGGCTCGCTGTCGCGCTCGGACCGCATCGCGAAGTACAACCAGCTGCTGCGCATCGAGGCGGAGCTCGGCAAGGTGCGGTACGCGGGCCGGGATGCCTTCCCGGTGAAGATTTGATCGCCGGGACGCGCCGCCGTAAGCTCGGCCCGGGGCGTCGCCCCGGGCCACGCATCGCATGAAAGTCCTCCTTGCCGCATTGATCGCCGCCCTGGTGCTGCTGCAGTACCGGATCTGGATCTCCGGCGAGGGCGTCCGCCCCGTCTATCGGCTCGAGCGGGTGGTGGCGGCGCAGGAGAAGCTCAATGCGCACCTGAGCCGGCGCAACGCCCGCCTGGCCGCGGAGGTGGCGGATCTGAAGACCGGCACCGGCGCCATCGAGGAGCGCGCGCGCAGTGAACTCGGCATGATCGGCCCGCACGAAACGTTCTACATGGTCGTCGAACCGCCGCGCTTCCCGCCGGCCGGATCGCGCTAAAGTCATGCGCTACTGGCTGGTGATGCCGGCGGCCGGGATCGGCCGGCGGTTCGGATCCGAGCGGCCCAAGCAGTACGCGCCGCTGCGCGGGCGCACGGTGATCCAGTGGGCGCTCGCACCGTTCCTCGCCGATGAGCGCTGCGCGGGCGCCATGGTGGCGCTCGCCGCGCATGATCCGTACTGGCCCGAAGTGGCTCCACCCGGGGTCCTGACGGTGGCCGGAGGGGCCGAGCGCAGTCACTCGGTGCGCAATGCGCTCGCGGCACTCGCACCGCGCGCCGCCGCCGAGGACTGGGTGCTGGTGCACGATGCGGCCCGGCCTTGCCTGGCACCGGAGGATCTCGAGCGTCTCCTCGGTGAGCTTGGCGAGCATCCGCTCGGCGGACTGCTCGCGGTGCCGGCCGCCGACACGCTGAAGCGCGCCGATGCGCACCGCTGCGTCGCGGCCACCGTCGATCGCACCGGACTGTGGCGCGCGCTCACCCCGCAGATGTTCCGCTACGGCGCGCTGTGTCACGCGCTCGATGCGGCGCACGCGGCGGGCCGGGTGCCCACCGACGAGGCGCAGGCGCTCGAGTGGCTGGATGCGCGCCCGGTGCTCGTGGCCGGCTCGGCCGGTAACCTGAAAATCACGACCGCGGCGGATCTGACCCTCGCCGCGGCTTTGCTGGAGGCCTCGGCATGAGAGTCGGTACGGGTTTCGACGTGCACGCGTTCGGTCCCGGCGAGCACGTGATGCTCGGCGGGGTGCGGGTGGCGCACACCCAGGGCGTGCTCGCACATTCCGACGGCGACGTGCTGCTGCACGCGCTCACCGACGCGCTGCTCGGGGCCGCCGGGCTCGGCGACATCGGTCAACACTTCAGTGACACCGATCCGCGCTGGAAGGGCGCCGACAGCGCCGGCTTCGTCACCCATACGCTCGGGTTGCTGCGCGCGCGCGGCTGGCGCGTCGGCAATGCGGATCTGACCCTGCTCGCCGAGCGGCCGAAGCTCGGTCCGCACCGCGAGGTGATCCGCGCGCGCATCGCGGAACTGCTCGACGTGCCGCCCGATGCGGTCAACGTCAAGGCGACCACCACCGAGAAGCTCGGCTTCCTCGGGCGCGCCGAGGGCATTGGCGCCCAGGCCGTGGTGCTGCTGCTTCAGGCGCGCTGAGCGGACGCTGGCAGCGCAGAGCGGCGCGTGCTAGCGTTACCCCCGGGTCGCCGTCGAATCACAACAGCACACCGGGCCGGCCTTCCCGCCGACGGGGATCGAGGTCCGCACCATCAGGGGGTCGCCATGCGAACGCAACTGAAACCGGCACTGCGCGCGGTGCTGCTCGGCCTGCTCGGCCTGCTCGGCGCACTTTCATTGCCGCTCGCGGTGGCCGGGGATGCCGGCGGCGGGCTGAACATCCCGCCGAAACCGCAGATCGGGCAGCAGAACGTCGCCACTGCCGACCTGCTCGTCGCCCATCCGTCGACCCGACCGTGCATCGTGACGCTGTTTCAGTCCGACACGTTCGACGTGTACGCGCCGCTGCCGTTCACCTACAGCCCCCCGGCCGGCTGCCCCGGTCCGTGGGCGAAAGTCGTGTTCGTGGCGCACTTCAATGAGAATGCCGGGGTGCAGTACGACCGCAGCGCGTACGTGTTTCTCGGTAACGCGCCGCTGTATTTCGGGACCACACCGGAGCCGACCGCGAGCGTCGGTCCGGTCTGGACGGTCGAGCGCGACGTGACCGATTACAGCGCGCTGCTCGCCGAGCCGCAGTCGGGGGCGGCGACGATTTTCAACATCGTCAACAGCACCTACACCGGGGTGATCCACGGCAGCGGCTATCTGTATTTCTACCCGGCGCCCCATGACGAGGACGGCGAGGAAGGTGCGGCGCGCGCCGACGGACGCGTACGGGGCACAGCGCCCTCGGCGGTCTATCCGCTCAACAGCGCCAACCAGCCGAGCTACCTCGATACGCCCGCGCAGCAGCTTTCGCAGCAGATCACCTTCCCGACCAATATGACGCACGTGTACCTCGAGGTCACCGCGCAGAGCCAGATCGGGGACGAGTTCTGGTACACCTGCGTGCCCGATCAGTACGTCCAGGAGCTGCAGAGCTGCGGCAGCAGCGGCTATCGTCAGGTGGTGGTCGAAGTCGACGGGCGCACCGTCGCCTATGCGCCGGTCTCGCCGTGGATCTTCACCGGCGGCATCGATCCGTTCCTCTGGCAGCCGACGCCGGGCGTGCAGACGCTGAATTTCAAGCCGTTCCGCGTCGATCTGACGCCGCTCGCCGCCGAGCTCGACAACGGTAAGCCGCACACCATCGCGGTCAGTGTGTATAACGATGGAAACTACTTCTCCGTCGCCGCGAGTCTGCTCGTGTACCAGGATATGCGCCTCAGCGCGATCCGCGGCGCGGTCACGGAGGTCGACGTGCCGGCCCTTGCCCCGAACGTCACTGCCGATCTGGCGAGCGGCGCCGGCGGCAGCGTCAGCGGCTCGGTCAGCGTCAGTTCCGCGGTGCGCACGCGCCTTTCGGGCTACCTCGAGCTGCCCGACGGACTGCGCAGCACGTCGGTCGAACAGGACTTCCAGTTCGCCAACCGGCAGAACTATACGATCAACAGCACCGTCTACGACCAGCAGATCGCGCTCACCAGCGCCGTGCGCACCGTCACGCAGGTGAGCGGAGCGGACCGGCGGGCCGAGCGCCGGGTGAGCACCTGGAGCTTCCCGCTCACGGTCAACTATGACCAGGCGCAGCAGGCGAATGGCGATTACGCCATCACCACCTCGGTGCTGCAGCACTTCAGCGAGCGCACCGGAGCGGCCCCGGACAGCGCGTCCGGTCAGGCGCTGAGCGATCGCGTGCGGGCCATCGACACGCTCGAGTTCGACCCGAGCTTCAACTTCCTCGGCCATTCGGGCATGTCCGGTTCCCAGCGCTACGAGTTCCAGCGCCGCGGCCACGGCGAGCCCGAATGCTATGCGCGCACCATCGTCAACAGCGCCAACGCGGTCAGTGCCGTCATGGATGCCCGGCACTGCGATCTGCTCGGCGGATCGCCGTGGCATTGAGCGAGCCGAGCTCACCGCCGGGCGATCACGCCGCGGCGCTCGATCCGCCGCGGGCCTACGGTGCGCCGCTCGGTCGCGTGCGGGTGCGCGCCGAACCGGAGGATTTCTGCGTCGAGGAGTGCCTCGGCTTCGCGCCCGCCGGCGCCGGTGCGCACGTGCTGCTGCGGGTACGCAAGCGCGATGCCAACACCGCGTGGGTGGCCGGTGAGCTCGCCCGCATCGGCGGCTGCCGGCCGTTCGAAGTCGGGTACGCCGGGCTGAAGGATCGGCGCGCGGTCGCGGTGCAGTGGTTCACGGTGCCGCGCGGAGCGCGCGGGCCCGAGCAGTGGAGCGAGGTGCGCGGGGAGGGCTTCGAGGTGCTCGAGGCACACGGCCACACACGCAAGCTCCCGCGCGGGGCGCTCGAGGGCAACCGCTTCCGCATCCGGGCGCGCGGCGCGCCCCCTGAGGCGCAGGCGCTGCAGGCGCGGCTCGAGCGCATCGGCGCGCATGGCGTGCCGAACTATTTCGGCCCGCAACGCTTCGGCCGCGACGGCGGCAATCTCGCCCGCCTGCCGGCCGATCCCGGCGCGTTGCGGCCGTCGGAGCGCGGGTTCGTGCTCTCGGCCGTGCGCAGCCTGCTCTTCAACGCCGTGCTCGCCGAGCGGGTGCGCACCGGCCGCTGGTGCGAGCTCGAGGCGGGCGATCGCGCCCAGCTCGATGGGCGCGGCAGTCATTTCGCGGTCGAGGTGGCGGACGAGACGCTGCGCGAGCGAGCCGCGCGGCTCGAGATCCACCCGAGCGGGCCGTTGTGGGGGCAGGGCGCGCCGGACAGCGAAGGCGCGGTGCGGGCCCTCGAGACGGACATCGTGCGCCGGTTTCCGGCGGCCTGCGCGCTGCTCGAGGCCGCCGGCATGCGCCAGGAGCGGCGCAGCCTGCGCCTAGCGGTGCGCGAGCTCGAGGCACGGATCGAGCCCGATGGGGTGCTGCTGCAGTTCCGTCTCACCCGCGGTGCGTACGCCACGGCGGTGTTGCGCGAGCTGTTCGTGCTCGAGGACTACGAGCCGAGCAGCACGTAGATGGCGCCCGTGCCGCCATCGACCGCGCGTGCCGAGACGAAGGCCAGCACCGGCCCGAGGCGCCGCAGCAGGGCGGCGACCATGCCTTTGAGCACCGGGCCGCGATGACCGGAGCGCAGCCCCTTGCCGTGCACGATGCGCACGCAGCGCCAGTCGCGGGCGAGCGCCTCGGTGAGAAACTCGCGCAGCGCCTGCTTCGCCTGCGGCACCGTCAGACCGTGCAGATCGAGCTCGCCCTGCACCCGGTACTCGCCGCGACGCAGCCGGCGCAGCACCCCGAGCGGCACCCCTTCGCGGCGGAACACCAGCTCATCGCCGGCGGCAAGTGCCGGGTCGGGCGGACCCTCGCCGTTCAGGCTCTCCTCGAGCACGGCCAGCCGGTCGGCGCGCGAGAAGCGCGCCGCGGGCGGCGGCTTCGGCCGCGGCGGGTCCGCCGCGGCGCTCTGCAGCGGCTTCACGTCGCGCATGGCGGCGCGAAACAGCTGCCGATCCTCATCGCGGTCCGATACGCACACGCTACCTCCGCCGATTTTGCTTCCAGTATAGTCGCGCCCTTCCCGAGGATCGTCCTCGCCGAGACTGCACCCCGCCTGTGAAAATTCTGCTCAGCAACGACGACGGCTATCTTGCCACCGGCATCCGCGTACTGCGCCGCCGGCTCGCCGACCTCGGCGAGCTCACCGTCGTCGCCCCCGACCGCAACCGCAGCGGCGCGAGCAACTCGCTCACGCTGGACATGCCGCTGCGGGTGATCGAGATCGAGCCGGGCCTGTACTGCGTGCAGGGTACGCCGACCGACTGTGTGCACCTGGCGATCACCGGTCTGTTCGAAGACGTGCACGACATGGTCGTCTCCGGGATCAACGAAGGGGCCAATCTCGGTGACGACGTGCTCTATTCCGGTACCGTGGCGGCGGCCATCGAAGGGCGCTTCCTCGGGCTGCCGACGCTCGCGGTCTCGCTGTGCACCCGGCCGGGCAGCGGCGGACATTACGAGACGGCCGCGGCGGTGGCGCACCGGCTGGTGAGCGAGATGCTCACCCGTCCGATCGAGTCCTCGCACATCCTCAACGTGAACGTCCCGGACGTGCCGCTCGAGGCGCTGCGCGGCTTTCGCGGCACGCGGCTCGGGCACCGCCACCGGTCCGAGCCGATCGTACCGGCGCGCGATCCGCGCGGCCGGCCGGTGTACTGGGTGGGACCGGCGGGCCCGCAGCAGGATGCCGGCCCGGGCACGGACTTTCACGCCGTGGATGCCGGCTACGTGTCCGTCACGCCCCTGCAGGTCGATCTGACCCGCCACGCGGCGCTCGGCGCGCTGACCGAGTGGCTGGAGGGGTTCGATGGCTGACCTGCGCATGGCCGGCATCGGCATGACCTCAGCGCGCACGCGCGATCGGCTCGTGCAGCGCCTGCGTGAGCAGGGCATCAGCAACCTGGCGGTGCTCGACCGGATTCGCAACACCCCGCGGCACATCTTCGTCGACGAGGCGCTCGGCAGCCGGGCCTACGAGGACACCGCGTTGCCGATCGGCTTCGGCCAGACCATCTCACAGCCTTACATCGTGGCGCGCATGACCGAGGCGCTGCTCGAGGGCGGGCCGCTCGGCACCGTGCTCGAGGTCGGCACCGGCTGCGGCTACCAGACCGCGGTGCTGGCGCCGCTCGTGGAGCGGGTGGTGACGATCGAGCGGATCGGCGCGCTGATCGATCGGGCCAAGGAGCGGCTGAAGGAGCTAGAGATCCGCAACGTGAAGTTCCATCACGGCGACGGGACGCAGGGCTGGAAATCCCAGGCGCCGTTCGAGGGGATCCTGGTGGCGGCCGCGCCGCTCGTCGTGCCGCAGGCGCTGCTCGAGCAGCTCGCGCCGGGCGGCCGGCTGATCGTGCCGGTGGGCCCGGAGGGCGAGCAGGAACTGATGCGCTACACGCGGCGCGAGCAGGGCGTGATGCGCGAGTCGCTCGGGCGCGTGGCGTTCGTGCCGCTGCTCGGAGGCCGCAGCTGAGCGGCTTGCCAGGGCGAGGAGCGCACGGTTAACATACTGTCCGTCTCCTGGCGGCGACAGTCTGGCGTTCGCGATGAGACGAGGGAGAAGGCACAGGGAGGAGGGGACGCTGACACAAAAGCAACAGCCGGATCGCGACCTGGAAAGCAACAATACACCCACGCAGCGCTGGCGCAGGCCGCGCGCGGTCGCAGAGTCCTGAGCCTCTCCCCCTGTGCCTTTTTCGTCCGGCGCGAATTATTCCAGAAACAGCGCCGCCGCCACCCGCCGGTCCTCGTGCACCAGGATGTTGAACGTGCGGCAGGCCGCACCGAGGTCCATCACTTCGAACCCGATGGCGCGCGCGCCGAAGGCCGCGCGCACCGGGGGCGGCGCGAAGCGCTGGCGCGGCCCGGTGCCGATCAGCACCACTTCGGGCTCAAGCGCGAAGATCGGCTCCAGATGCGCCGCGTCGAGCTCCTCGAAGCGCCGCGGTGCCCAGTCGGTGATCAGCCGCTCGGCGCTGACGATGCAGCTGGCGCGCACCTCCTGCTCCCCGATGCGCAGTGCCTCGGCCGAATAGGCCCGCACCGTGTTGACGTGCGTTCCGCTCTCTAATGTGAATCGCATGACGGTACGATACCGCCCGTGAGCGAACTCGTCATCGTCATTACGGATCTGTACCTGGGCGCCGAGCCCGAGACCGCGCCGGCCCCGCGCGGCACGCTGCCCGGCCTGGAGGCGCTCGGGCGCTTCGCGCATGCCGAGCGACTCTCGGACGGCTGGCGGCCCTGGGTGGCACACTGGCTGGATCTCGCGCCCTACGCCGCACTGCCGCCGGCAAGCGTCGCGGCGGCCGCCGCCGAGGTCCCCGCCCCTGCACTGTGGCTCGCCGAGCCGTTGAGCCTCACCGAAGGGATCGGGCGGGTGCATCTGGAGCGGCGCGGCCGGCTGCGTCTCGAGGCGGCCGAGGCGGCGCGCCTCGCCGAGGATTTCAATGCCCTGTACGCCGGTTCCGGCCTGACGCTCGAGGGGCTGCCCGGCGGAACGCTGCTGCTCGGGGCACCGGCCGGGGAGCCGGTACGCACCTTCGATCCGGCCCGTCTGCCCGCCGAGTCGCTCGCCGAGCGGCTGCCGGAGGGTCCGGGGGCCGCAGTCCTGCGGCGCCTCGGTTCGGAGCTGGAGATGTGGCTGCACACCCATCCGCTGAACGCCGAGCGCGCCGCGCGCGGCGCGCCCGGCGTCTCGCAGCTGTGGATCTGGGGCGGCGGGGCGGGGGCGGCGGCGCCGCTCCCCGGCCCGTCGCTGCGCGCCGAGGTGTACGGCGTGGAGGCGTATCTGGCCGGGCTGGCGGCGCTCGGCGGCGGCGCCCTGCGAGCCCCGCCGCAAGCCGCAGCCGCCGTGCTCGGCACCCCGGCGGCCCGCAGGCTGTGCGCGCTCGAGGTGCGCGAGGCACTGGGGCGGGCAGGGCAGGCCGACCTGGTGAGCGCGCTCGCCGACCTCGATCAGCGCTGGATTGCCCCGGCGGTGATGGCGCTCGGCGCCGGCACGCTCGAGCGGCTCTGGCTGCTCGCGAACGATCGGGCGTGGCGTCTGCGCCGGCGGGATCTGTGGCGGCGCTGGCGGCGCGGCCGTCCGGCGTTGGAGGCCCTCACGTGACGCTGCGCGTAGTACGCCGCACGGCCGCGCAGGACGCGGGCGGGATCGGTGACGCGCTGCACCCGGTGCTGCGGCGCGTGTACGCCGCGCGCGGGATTCGCAATGCGCGTGAACTCGAGACGGGCCTCGAGCATCTGACGCCGGTCGGCACGCTGGAGTCGGTCGAGGCCGCCGCGGAGCTGCTGCTCGCGCAACGCGCCGGCGGACGCATTCTCGTGATCGGGGATTTTGACGCCGACGGTGCGACCAGTACCGCGCTGATGCTGCGTGCCCTGCGCGCCTGGGGGTTCACGGCGGACTTCCTGGTGCCGAACCGCTTCGCGTTCGGTTATGGACTGACGCCGCAGATCGTTCGGGTCGCGGCCGAGCGCAAACCGACGTTGATCGTCACGGTCGACAACGGTATCGCGTCGCTCGCCGGCGTCGAGGAGGCGCGCACGCACGGTATCGAGGTGCTCATCACCGATCATCACCTGCCCGGTGAGGCGCTGCCCGCGGCCCGCGTCATCGTGAACCCCAATCTGCCCAGCAGCCGCTTCGAGAGCGGATCGCTCGCCGGTGTGGGCGTGGCGTTCTACGTGCTCGCCGCACTGCACCGGCGGTTGGCCGCCGCGGGGCTGCTCGGCGCCGGCGCACCGGGGGTGGCCGAGTGGCTCGATCTGGTCGCCCTCGGCACGGTCGCCGACCTCGTGCCGCTCGATCACAACAACCGCGTGCTGGTCGATCAGGGTTTGAAGCGCATCCGCGCCGGACGCTGCGTCGCCGGC
>Ga0315298_1005584_pt1 | contig 17746 bp, 13 predicted proteins | sample WHS_1_MG_FD_203077 | JGI IMG/M metagenome (GOLD analysis project Ga0315298, IMG submission 203077) | Extremophilic microbial mat communities from Washburn Hot Springs, YNP, Wyoming, USA - WHS_1_MG | ecosystem: Environmental > Aquatic > Thermal springs > Hot (42-90C) | place: USA: Wyoming...
CATTGCCTTTATCCATTCCAACCACCTCTTTCAAAAAGTTTCTTATGACTTCTTTCCAAAACTCGAGGAAACAAAGAATTATCCTAACCTTTCAAACTATCCTACCCTTTTGAGAATATTGTGGCAATTGGAACATAAAGCCAAAGCCCAAAACGATGAGTCCTTCTCAAAGTGAACCACTTTGAGTCTTTAAGACCATCACAGGGTGTAGAGAGTGTCGTGAAAAAATTAGAGGACCTGTTTTCTTCGGCTTTCATCTCCTCTACCTCAAATAGAGAAAGGCAAAACATAAAAGCAATTACCATAAAAATCACCAGTTATTTTTATATGCGTCCCATATAATGAGAAATGTTCTCTTTTCTCATATAAAATAAACGAAAGGACAGAGTCAAAGAAAATCTTAAAAAGGTCGGGTAGAGCGTGAGTTACTCTCCACTTGATGGAAAGGAGAAACCATGGACTTAGTGACAGGTGGAGCAGGGTTTGTCGGTTCAGCACTTGCTCGTCGCCTACTGGAACTTGGCAGAAAGGTGAGAATTTTCGATATCAATCGAAGCCACTATGTACCAGAGGGAGCAGAGTTCATGCAGGGGGATATGCGCGATTACGAAAGGGTAAGAGAAGCAGTCAAAGGTGTTGAAGTCGTCTATCATCTTGCCTTCGTTCAGGCTTTTAGCAAACGACCTGAAAATGAAAAGTGGGAAATGAATTACGGGGGGACTGAAAATTTCCTCAAAGCATCGTGCGAAGAAGGGGTGGAAAGGTTTGTCCACACATCAACAATCGAAGTCTATAATGCCTTCCCTCCTTTTCCTTGTACCGAAGAATGGCGAACAGATGAGCCATTTGGCTGGTACGGTAGACACAAGAAAGCATGCGAGGAATTGTGCTGGAGGTATCACTTCAAGCACAATTTACCTCTCACAATGCTAAGGCTTCCAACAATTTGCGGAAAGGGCTACTACGTTAGAATTGACCTTCTCCGTGCATTTGACTGGATTCTTGCAAACCGTCCGATTCTCTGGATCGGTGGAAAACAATACAAGGGAGATTTTATCTGGATTGAGGACTGCATAGATGGATATCTCCTCTTAGGGAAGAAAAAAGAGGCAATTGGCGAGGTTTTCAACATATCCTGCTCCGAGCCAAACACATCACTTGAGATAATTGAGGCGCTTTTGCAAACAGCAGGAAACACTCACAAAATACGCTTCGTTCCACCGCAAATCGCATGGCCAATAATAAAATTTGCAACAAGGGTAAACATATTAGACATGCCTGTTGAGCAATTGAGGTATTTAATGGCTGACTACTCCTACTCGATTGATAAAGCCAAAAAACTTCTTGGATATAATCCAAAAATGAACGCTCGCCAGGCAGCGGTTGAACTTCTCAAAGGGTACATGGAAGATAGAGAATTCGTGAAGAAAAAAGCAAAAAATTACTGATGAATTGCTAAGATCCGAACTTATAAATTGCTTGTTTATGGTATCGGTCACCAGGAAAAAGGAGAGTGCTTCCATGACAGGCATAAATAATGAAAATACGGAAATTAAAAACTTAAACGAAAGTGAAACAACCTTGAAATCAGGCAAGGGAAACAAGCGAAAAAAATTATATACGGCAATCTTTACAATCATTCTTGCTCTAATAATTGGTTTTGGAATATTCTTTCTTCTTGCCAGGCCTCCCTCCATTAAACTTCCTGAAACGGAGTCTGAGCTTTCCTCGTCAATCGATAAGGCAAAAGAATTCTTGAATGAAAATGGTAAAAAACTTCTCGCCAGAAAATTAGAAGAGGCACCGGTATATTCCGTTAAGGCAAAACTTGATGAAAAAGAATTTACTCTTTCTTCAGTAGAGCACGTACTATTTAAGAACCGAAGCAGCCAAGCCCTTGAAGAAATCGTATTTCGCGTCTATCCAAAATGTGCTTCAGTAAAGCAGGACCCAAAGGGTAATTTTTCGCTTGAAAAAGCAACGGTAGATGGAAATAACGCTAAAACAAAAATTGAAGGCTCCCTTCTTCGCGTGTCGCTCGGTAAGAAACTTCCTCCACAAGAATCAACTCTCGTCTTCCTTACCTTCAAAGAAAATTTACCAAAAATAGATACGGGATTCGGTGGGCTTCTTTCGGGAATTACCGGCAAGGATGGATACGGTGTCTTTGGAAGAAGTGAAAAAGTTTATAATCTTGGTTATTTCTTCCCGGTTGTAGCTTCATTCAAAGATGGAAAGTGGGAAAACCGCGAGCCACCATCATTTGGAGACATTGAAAATTTCGAATGTTCCTACTTTAACGTTTCGCTTGAGGTTCCCGCAAACTACACAGTGGCAGCAAATGGTAATCTTGCAGCCGAAAAGACAGGTGGTGGAAGAAAAGTCTCTTATTTTACCGGCATCGGGCGGGACTTTACCATCCAGACAAGTCCGGAATATAAAATCGAGAAAAGAAAAGCTGGTGAAATTACTGTTTCGCACTACTACCTCAAATCCAGCGAAAAAATGAAAGAAAAGGTTCTCGACTTTGCGTCCAATACACTGAAAAATTACCAGGAGCATTTTGGCGCATATCCATATAAAAGTTTGAACATTTGCGAAGCCCCTCTCTCAGGTGGGGTCGCAGGAATGGAATTCTCGGGACAAATTCTGATTTCGCAAATGCTTTATGGTGAAACTGGCATAGGCAAAGAAAAACTACCGAAAGAACTTGAGAAACTCGGTGATATCTCAGGACTTCTTGATATGCTTGCAGGAAGCTATCTATCTAACACTTTAGAATTTGTAACCGCACATGAGGTTGCTCACCAGTGGTGGGGCGAAACAGTTGGCAGCGATGCGATTGGCCATCCATGGCAGGATGAATCACTTGCAAACTGGAGTGCCATTCTTTATTTCAGATGGCAACATGGAAAGCAAGCAGAAGAGGATGAGACCGAAAAGCAAATTTACACGGAATATTCATTAGCGCGCCTCATGGGCGCAAAGGATGCAGTAGTTGACCAACCCTCAAGCGCATTTTCAAACCAGCATGAATATACTGCTGCAGTTTATCTCAAAGGTTCGCTTTTCATGAAGAAACTTGAAAGTATAATTGGGACGTCTGCATTCGAAAAAAGTCTTCGCGAATACTATGAAAAATACGCCTTTTTAAGCGCATCACCTGAGGAACTAATATCATGCTTTACCTCTAATTCGACGGACAAAGATAAAGTTCAAGCGCTATACGAGCACTGGATAAAGGAAAAACATGGAGACAGGGATATCCCGGGAATAATGCCGGGCATTCCGGGCAGTCTTGAGGATTTGTTAAGAAAGTTCAAAGAAGAAAGCGGGCTTGATTTCGGTCCCATAGAAGACATGCTAAAGGATCTCATGAAAGACTATGAGGATCTAAACGTTCCTTTTTCAATTCCACTAACTCCTGAAGACCAGACAATATGAGTAGAGCTTTACGCCATTATCTCCACTCAAAGGTAACGCACTTTCGCTTTATCGAACTTTCCTCCTTGGCACTTTTATACGAAGCACTAGCAAGCACGCCTCCGTTTAGGTCAGTAACCTTGAACTTTATCGATTCTCCTGATGCAGAAATAACGAGGTCAGCACTTTTTCTCCTTTTTGGCTGGAGTTCATCCGGTGCACCCTCTTCAAGCATTCTGCCCTCTTCAAAAACCACGGTGCCTTCTTGTAGATCAGATGCAGAAATTCCAGGCGACCTCCACATTTTGACATCAGTTCCATCCCAGAGTTTCATTGAATCCTTTCCATTACTGTATTGAGTAAAACGAATTGTGCTCAAAGCTTCATCGAACCCAATGAGACCTGAATCCGGCTCGACGCAAGCAAGAGTATCAACAGGAAGATCAAGTGTCGGAAGAATGCTTCCCTTTCTAAGATAAACGGGAATATGTTCAATTGGAGAACTCACAATTTTATCAAGTGGTCCTGAGCTCCCCTCCCCCGACCAGTAATCTATCCATTCATCGGGCGGGAAATAGACACTTCTACCTCGTGCGCCCCTTTTCAAAACTGGAGCGACAAGTACCCGGTCTCCAAGCAAAAACTCATCCCCGACTGCAACTGCGCGCTCATCTTCGGGGTAATGAAGGATTAGATGCCGAACAGGAGGTATGCCAGTTTCGCAAGCTTCGTAAGCAAGTTTATATATGTACGGGAATAGGGCGGTATGAAGTCGTGCGTATTCACCAAAGAATTCGAGCGTCTCTTCATCCGTATCGAATTGCCAGCAGGAAAGTGGCTTGGTTCCATGGTGGGTACGCATTACGCTAAGAAATGTGGCAAATTCAGTCCAGCGATAAAAGAGTTCCTTATCTCGCGCTTTCGTAGCAACAACATAACCGGCAATATCTGCAGCCCAGAAGGGCAACCCGCAAAGTCCAGCAGAAAGAACGGCTGGAAGATTTGAAGGAAGACCGTCATACTTCTCGAAATCTGTATTTGAATCTCCCGACCAGAAAACGGGGGCATACTTTTGCGAGCCGACAGAGGCTGAGCGACAGAAGAAGACATAATCTCCATCGGGTCTCAATGAATCAAGCAGTTCCCTGTGCATTTTCTGCCAGAGAAGTGGAAATTCGTTGTGATGTAAAAGACCGCTTTTCCCAGTTGAGGTAATTGAGCCAGGCGGAACATACTCGCCAAAATCAGCCATCCATCCATCGAAACCCGTGCGGACATTTTCTTCAAGAAATTCCATATACCATCTTTTCGCCTCATCGAAGGTAAGGTCTATATGTCCGTAACGATGCCAGAGCCCGGGAATGTGCGAAGTCCCACCTCTCCTGTTCTTGAGGAAATAACCCTTTTCTCTCCCTTCGCGGTATTCGCGACTCCCCTTCTTTATATAGGGGAAAAAGTAAGAAAGCCATCGGAATCCATTCCTGTGAAGCTCATCCGAAAGTTCCCGAGCATCAGGATAGAGTGTTCTGTCTACTTTATACCTTATTGGGAAAATTGTATAAAATCCTTTCTTCCTTCGAATTGAGGGAACAAAGAAGCCCCCCTGCCAATCCTCCGTCCAGATAGCCGTGGTGGGAATTTTCGCTTCTCTCAATTTTCGAGCGACTTCTCTGACCCTTCCTGAGCCAAATATTGCATCGTTCCAGGGTGCAAAGACCCATGGAGCGGGAAGAGTTGCCCTACCCGTGTAGGCAGTGTATTTCCTTACGACTTCAAAAGGAGTTGAACCATAAAAAAGAATCCAGCGGAAAGAACGATCCCAAACAACGACTTCTAAGACCCCGGGATCTGATGAGCAAACATCGTACTCGACTCTTGCGGTTGTCTCAATTAAAAGCCCGTATCCGCGTGTGCTTATGAAGAATGGCATTGGCTTATAAGCAGTAGTCGGTCCATTTGGAAAAGGATTCCATGGCTTGCCCTCAAAAAGCGGACCAAGGCGCTCTCCAAGGCCATATGCCCCCTCTTCAGTCCAGACGTAGAGTTTGTTACCCGTCTGATCAACTGCATTAAAACGCTCACCAAATCCAAGAAATCGCTCACCTTCATGAGCCTTAAGACGCCACCTTATCCAATTATCACTAACCCCTTCAGGAATCCGAATTTTACCCTCCACCACCCCATTACCACTACATTCTTCCCTGAGCTCTGCCACTGGAATCCCCTGAGAGTCCTTAGCGAGAATCCATCCATTCCCCACTTCATCTATATCTCCTGAAGCCTCCCGCCAGGGCTCCAACTTTTTTCTGAAGCGCCACCAGACCAGAATGGGATACCAGCTTACCCTTGCGCAAGTCACGGAAACCGAAGCTCTCCCGCTTGATGCTTCCTCTAAGATAACTAACCCTGAGTGGTCTTTAACGAAAAGATTCCCTTCATCCCTGAATATCTCAACCTCTTGACTTTCTGCCATTCTCCCACCTAAAACTTACATCACTTGCAAAAAAGTTCGTGTATAACTCTAACATGACCAGGCGATTTAGAGCCAGGCAAATCTGATACCTTTCACATAAGATTGAGTATATTTATATAGCCACTGCATGAAAAAACTTAAAAGTAAGTTGACGACTTCCCCAAACGGAGCTGAATCCCTATAATATGTAACCTTGCATTAGCATGTAATATAATCCTCAAACAGGAAGAGAAGTCGAGCGTAAGGAGGAGGTAGTTAAATTGGAGAAAAAATATCCGATGTTTACCGAAGAGCACGAGATGATAAGGCAAACAACAAAAGAATTTGTAGAAAAGGAGGTTGCTCCTCATGTTGATGAGTGGGAAGAAAAAGAAGAATATGACATCTCTGCCTTCAGGAAAATGGGAGAACTCGGTCTCTTAGGATTAAGAGTCGAGGAGGAATATGGTGGTGGTGGTGCTGACTACTGGTCCGTCGTGGCAATGTTTGAGGAACTCGTAAGGAGTGGTTGCTCTGGTTTCCTTACCGCCGTTGGCGTACATACCGAGGTTGCTGTTCCAGCAATTCGGCACTATGGCACCGAAGAGCAAAAGCGAAAATACCTTGTTTCAGCCGTGAAGGGAGAAACCCTTGGAGCGCTTGCTGTTACTGAACCTGAGGCTGGAAGCGATGTTGCCGCCATGAGAACCGAGGCAGTACTCGATGGGGATCACTATGTTATTAACGGGAATAAAATTTTCATATCCAATGGAGCAAGAGCAGACTGGGTAGTTGTTGCTGCGAAAACAGACAAGGATGCTGGATACAATGGGATATCGGAATTCATAGTCGACACGAATACCCCTGGTTTCGAAGTATCAAGAAAACTCGATAAAGTCGGGCTACGTTCAAATGACACGGCAGAGCTTTTCTTTACTGACATGAGAGTTCCCAAGGAGAACCTTCTTGGAGAGCTTAACAAAGGCTTCTATCAGATCATGTCCAACTTCCAGCCCGAAAGGCTTCTAATTGCTATTGGTGCATACGGGGCTGCAGAATTAGCACTTGAGCAAACAATCCAGTACGTGAAGGAAAGAACACAATTCGGACGGCCAATTGGGAAAATGCAGCACAATGCATTCAAGATAACAGAACTCGCAACGAAAGTAGAAGCTGCAAAAGAATTATCATACCGCGCAGCAGACATGTACAACAGAGGATTGGACTGCCTGAAAGAAGTCTCGATGGCAAAATGGTTCGCATCAGAAGTTGCAAACGAGGTTTTATATCACTGCATGCAGTTGATGGGCGGTTACGGCTACATGATGGAATATCCAATCCAGCGCGCATGGCGAGACCTTCGGATAATGACAATCGTTGGCGGAACCACGGAAATCCAGAAACTAATAATATCGAGGTGTCTCGGACTTTAAAATATCAGTAGAGAATAAGGGAATATCATTATCATAGAGGGCAAAACGAGAATAACCTCAAATACCACTTTCTATCGCATTCACATCAAGCGAAGGGAAGGTTATTGAAATCAGGGATATGAAGCCTTTTGATGCAAAACCCGTCAGGCCAAAACTAAGATATGAATACGCTGTTGAAGCAAACCGAGGTTGGTTTGAAATCCATGGAGTAAAAGCAGGGGCCTCGATTAAAGTAATCGAATAGCCCCTTTTCTAAGACTAAAACAAAATCTTCGCGTCAGGTTATCTCTGCTGCAGCGTTTGATATTGCTACCTCACCGCGCTCCTTTGTCTTTACCTGAAAAACTACCTTTCCTTCTTCTTTCCACATTTCGGTTACAATGGTCTCGCCCGGGAAAACATGCCTCGAGAAACGAACCTTAACAGACTTGAACCTCAGCGGGTCATTATCGCAATAAGTCTTGAGTATCGCTCTACAGGCAAAACCAAAGGTGCACAGACCATGAAGAATTGGCTTTTCATAACCAGCCATTTTTGCAAAGTTTGGATCGCGATGAAGCGGGTTTGGGTCTCCAGACAGCGCATAAAGAAGCGCCTGCTGCGGCAACGTTTTCATCTCGACAACACTGTCTGGCTCTCTTTCTGGAGGTTCATTTCCTGCAGCCGGTCCTTTCTCCCCACCAAATCCTCCCTCACCCCTTGCAAATATCCCGAATACATTCCTGTATATAAGGTCTCCAGCCTCGTCAGTTGTCGTGCACTCAAGCTCAATGAGTGCACCCTTTACCTTGTCATAGATATTTGCAACCTTTGGAACCGTTGAAAGTTTACCAATTACAGGCGGCTGCTTGTGAATCTCCAGATACTGCTCTCCGTGAAGAATCATAACAGGGTTAAGTTCAAGTCCCTCGACTCCAAACATGCTCATTAGCGCAGGAAATGGTGGAATCACGCCAAAACTCGGTAGAACAGAGAGGCCAGGTGGGTTCTCATAAACAAACTTCAAATCATCTTCCTCTGGACCCGCACCCACACCAAGAGCGTAAAGGATTATTTTTTTCTGGTCACACTCATACATAATAGGGGGCATCTCAGCCCCAAGCGCCTTCTCAAGATTAATTGGCATATCAAACACCCCCAGTTAGTCTAATTTCACATGACTGAGTGCATAACCTGTCTGGGCTGTAGCTGAATCGTACTCCTTCGCTCCCTCGAGAGATGTAATCTCACTTAGCTTTGCCGCAATATCTTCCGGTGTTACGCTCTCGGGATCATCAAAGAAGACACCAGGTCCCTCAACCATAGCCGCACGACTGAAATAACCGGCACCCGCAGTCAATATCGCGCCAGAAAGCTCGCACTGCTCACTTGCAAGATAAGCAACAACAGGCGAAACATACTCAGGCTTCAACTTCTCCACAACCTGTGGAGGCATTACCGTTGCCGTTAGCCTTGTCCCCGCTATTGGCACAAGAGTATTCGCTTTGATGTTATACTTCGCTCCCTCAAGTTTCACCGTGTTCATAAGTCCTGCAATTCCCATTTTCGCAGCCCCATAATTTGTCTGGCCGAAATTACCATACAGTCCTGCTGCAGAAGCAGTTGAGATTATCCTTCCGTAGTTGTTCTCCCTCATGATCGGTAAAGCAGCCTTAGTGCAGAAGAAGGTGCCGGAGAGATGAACCGCGATCACGATGTTCCAGTCCTCTATATCCATTTTGAGCATGGACTTGTCACGAAGAATTCCAGCGTTGTTGATAAGGATGTCAACTTTACCAAAATTGTCAACCGCAGTTTTTATGATCTCCTGCGCCCCTTCCCAGGTTGCAACGCTTGAGAAGTTAGGAACCGCTTCACCTCCCTGTGCCCTTATCTCCTCACAAACATTCTCAGCAGGGGTGGTCCCTGAACCCGTTCCGTTAACTGCGCCTCCAAGGTCATTTACTACAACCTTAGCACCTCTGCTCGCAAGCAAAAGGGCATGAGCACGGCCAAGACCACCGCCTGCGCCGGTCACTACTGCAACCCTTCCATCGAATCTGATTTCCTCTGCCATAGTCCCATCTCCTTTCAACTCCGAAAGAACTATCCTTTCCAGTTTGAATATTGTAATACTAATAAAAGAGGATTGCACCCCGCAAGCGTAAAACAAATTATTTAGAAAGAGAACACCAATGAATTGAATTCCTTCTTACTGCAAATTATTCCAATAAGATAGAATTAACATCTGGATAATGAAGGGTATTTGTTCAAAAGCGCATTGAGACAAAGAAAGGAAGGAAGATGTACAGAGAGAAGTTTGATCTTTCGGGGAAAGTGGCAATTGTAACCGGTGGAAGCCGTGGAATTGGCGAAGCCGTAGCGCTTGCCTTTTCAGAATTCGGGGCAAAACTGGTCCTTTCAAGTAGAAAGCTCGAAGGACTTGAAGCAGTGAGGGGAAAAATCGAAGCAAATGGTGGGGAGGCATTATGTGTTCCAGCCCACATGGGAGACATCGAATCTCTTGAAAAAGTTGTTAATGAAACGCTAAAGGTTTTTGGCACAATTGATATTCTTGTGAACAATGCTGCAACCAACCCGATCTTCGGCCCCTTGGAACAGGTTGACACAAAAGCATGGGACAAAATCATGGATGTAAATTTGAAGGGGGCATTTTTTCTCACGCAAGCCGCAGGAAAAGTAATGATGAAGAAGGGTTCGGGATGCATTATAAATATAAGCACCGAAGCTGCCGTAAGGCCAGCGCCCGGGCTCGGGGCATACAGCATTTCAAAAGCAGGGCTCGACATGATTACAAAAGCATATGCTTCCGAATGGGGGCGCTTTGGAATAAGGGTAAATGGAATTGCTCCGGGGCTTGTTCAAACCAAGTTCAGTCAGGCGCTATGGGGGAACGATGAAATAAGGGAAAGCGTTGTCTCAAGAATACCATTAGGAAGGATTGCCCAGCCAGAAGAGATTGCCTCCATTGCAGTCTTCTTAGCGTCTCCCGCCGCAAGTTTCATCACGGGCCATACAATACTTGCAGATGGTGGGGCGATGCTCTCATAATTGATAACGTTACTCAATTCATGCTGATCTTCGATAGAAAAGTCTTCATGAGCTGTAACCCAAACTGAGAAAGAAGGTGAGGTATTTGAAAAGTAAAGAGCAGGACAATAATGGCAGCCGATGGTTCAGCTCAATTTCCCTCCTTCGAAGAAATCTTTCATTTGTTGAAAAAGACTTTATAGTTCTTGGACTCGCCCTTGCTATATTCGTTGGTGGATGGTTCGGAGTAACAAGTGGCTCAAATGTATTTGTTACTGGAAGTTTTTACTCTAAGGGATATTTGGCAAGATATGCTCTGTCCGGGACGGTATCTGAAAGCCTTGGAGCCAGAACCGCAGAAATAAGGGTATCGAAAGAGGACAATGATAACGCTCTATTGATTGTAAAACTTCTTGGAAAAAATAATTCCACATACCATCTATTGGTAAACAGGAAAACGGCGAAAATCATACGAGGCAATCAAAGGGGAACGCCGCTTATATTTTATTACGATATTCCCATGAAAAAGCTGTTCCATTCCGAGAAGCCTTCAAAAACATTTGGCGATAACCGCATGCCTTATTTTTCTAACGAGTTTACAGGGCTCAAAGGTACGATTCATGCAAACCTTGCCAAGAAGAATTCCGATAACATCATTGTGTGGTACCACAAGAGTTCAAAAAAAAGTTATGGTCCACAATTCTCATGGGAATTAAACCTTTATGATGAGAAAGGAACGAAGGTTGGTACGATTATAAACGACCTCACAAGCGGTCTACTTCTTGACGCAAGATTTTACCAGAACGGTCTGGGATCAATTACCCTCTTAGAAACAAACTTCCCAACCGGGTTAAATCGGTGGGTTTTATTTTACGGAGTTAATTCAATACTTATCCTCTGGGGAATATTCCATTTAGTACGGGCAAAAAAACACTCAGAAGAATGGTCTTCTCACTGGACATACTTCCCACTTAAGACAACTGATATTGCCAAATTTTTTATCAGGCTCCTTGCCTTTACTGTCTTTGATTTTGCAGGAATTGGCATCCTTACAGGAAATATACGTATACTGCTCGTTTCAGACCTGATTGGTTTAGCACTTTTAGCCTATTCAATCGGCTGGTTTGCTTTCCCCGTTGTTTTCAAATTCATACCCTGGATTCCAGCCTTTGCAGTTGGAGCGGGTGGAAGACATCTTGACTATATCCAATATCCATTTGGTGTTCCTTTATATTTCGTTGGAGTTACATTATTCCTCTTACATAAATATTTAGCCCATAGAGCAGATAAAGAACGCAAATTCAGTAACTTCCTTGATCAACTTCCCGAAGTAAAAAGAGAAGCAATTCTTCGCGAACTCGAGCGCGAAGTAGAAGAGAAAGGAAATAGTACTTGAAGTACAAGATTTACTTTTTTGCATTCTTTGTACTCGGGCACATATCTCATTTTATATCCGATGAGAGAAGCCCGATTCGCCTTTTCTTACTGCGTATATTCGCCCGATTTATCGAGGTTCCGCTTTTGCACCTTTCATATCTTGCCTGCCAAGGAAGATTAAAAATTCTTACCAGATTTGCGCCATTTCGCTTTCTTTTTGTTTATCCAATCGCTTACCCATTCGGACACTGGGGAGACACCGGAAAGCCGGTTCCGGAAAAAGAAGTTGTAAGAATGATAGAGGAAATGGAAGGCCCAATTGGAGTTGGGCCATGCCGTTGCAGGATAGGACACAAAGCATGTGACCATCCGCTTGAAACGGACATTGTTTTCCGAACTGGAGCAGAAGTCTGGCTTGAAGAGCTACCTCACCAATACCGCTTAATTGAAAAAGAAGAGGCTATAAAAATCGTTAGAGAGTGTGCAAGACTCGGACTTTTCCACATGGTCTTCATGCATTGTCTCGTAGGCGGAGCTGTAAATGAATATGTGATATGTAACTGTTGCACAGATGGGTGTGTGCCTTACATCCTGAACCGCACCCTTGGTCAGAAAATTTATCCGCTTGTGAAAGGCGAATGGGTCGCTTTCGTTGATGAGAACCTGTGCCAGGATTGCAGAAAATGCATCGAAGTCTGTCCATTTGAAGCGCGCTATTCTTCAGGCGGCAAAACAAAAATCAATAAAAATCAGTGCTTCGGCTGTGGGCTTTGTTCAAATGTATGCCCAGGCGCAACGCTTATGGTCAAAAGAAATTGACCCATTCTAATCATCGCTGGGAAATTCAAGAATCTCGCGAAGAACAGGCGCAAGTCTCCCCGGAAAGCCTGCAGTCAGATAGTTCGGGTTATTCCCTCCCCAGGTTATTCCCCCCACGCAAAAAAAGGATATGTTGACAGCATCTTCCAAGATAGGAATAACAGTGGAGTTTCTGCAGATAGACATATCCGCAAAAGCATTTTTAGTTGCTTTCTCAAAAATAGAAGTAATGCGGCCGCTTCGAAAGAGAAAATGGGTCAACCTTGTAAACCAATCGAGTTCGCGAAGCCGGGATAAAGCCTTGTTTGCACTTTTCCCGAGAAAGACGCGCACCTTTGCCTTTCCATGAAGCCCAAGCGCACTCTTTCCTATCATCCCATGATATCTTCGCTGCACTTCATCTGCACCAATTAATCTTATGACTTCATCAAGAACTTCACGCCTTCCCCGAACTATTACAACATCAGGAATTCCTTCAAATAGAGACATAGGAACAAGGCAAAGCCCTGCAACAGGCCAGCTAAGTCTCGGCTCAAGGCTTAAGGAGAATTCATCGATTGGCTCTTTTAGGCCAAGAACATAAGGAGCCCACCCGCATACTTCAATTGAATCAGGTGTAACGAGAAGTCCTTTCCCTTGAGATGATAGTCGCACTGCATCACAGAAAGATACTCCCCTGTATTGCTCGAGTTCATGATATCGAGAGATTTCTTCCCCTGAAAGGACCTTGAGGCAAACCGGCTGTATATCAATTTCTATTCTCTTTTCCTTCACCAATACTCACCTCGTTGACCGGACATCATACTCAAACATTAACTAAACTATTATCCTTAATTTTAAGCAGATAATGTCAGAGTAAGCTTCAAATCGCAAGCCACAACGCAAAGGTTTGAGCCTCTAACTATTTTAATACGCTATTAAACACCAAAACACTTTTTTGAGTTAAGTTTTCGGAAAACCGACGTAAATTTCGAGTAGTAAAGCAAAAAATAAAGAGAAAAAGTACTTGATTATCCTGCCAGAGAGTTCTAAAATTTGCGAACACATAGATAGAAAAATCCTTTAATAGGAGACAAGAGGTTGAAAAAAGAGGCAAATAAAGCAGGCAGAAGCATCATTTATAAGATCTCAAGTTATGCATTAGGAATCCTGATTGAATGCGCTGCAGTTGTAACAATCTCACTTGCTGCCCTGCTTTTGATGTTCATTATCAAAGCAATCGTGCCATGATTCTAAAACCGACTCGCGAAGACCTTAAACTAATTGCCTGGGGTATAGGAAGGGTAATCCTCGGTGTTGGGCTCATAATGACCATTCCCCTTACCGTTGCTATATTTTCGACGGAGTGGAATACCATCCTTGATTTTCTCGTTGGAATAGCATCCTGTGTTCTTTTCTGGCTTATTATTGAGAACACATGCAAAGTAAAAAAAGACCTGACCTGGTTCCACGGGCTCGTCGTGGCATCAGCAGGCTGGATAACTGCAATGCTATTCGGTGCCATCCCTCACTTCTTAAGCGGGCATTTTAAATCCTACCTTGACGCATGCTTCGATCTCATGAGTGGCTACACCACTACTGGTCTTTATCTTTTGCAGGACCTTGATCATGTATCGCACGGACTTAACATGTGGAGGCATCTCCTTACATATGCCGGAGGCCAGGGAATAATTGTAATTGCCCTAACATTCCTTTTTGCAGGAACAGCAGGAGCATTCAAGATTTATGTAAGCGAGGGTAAAGAAGAAAAACTCCTTCCAAATGTTATAAGGACTGCAAGAGCAATATGGATGATAAGCATTACCTATCTTTTTGTTGGAAGCACAGCTCTCATGTTTGCACTACTTCACGAGGGAATGCCAATCGGGCGTGGATTTCTTCATTCAGTCTGGCTTTTCATGGGTGCATGGTCAACCGGTGGATTTGCACCTCAAAACTTGAACCTCCTTTACTATCACAGCCTTATCGTTGAAATCGTAACCCTTATAATATTCGTGATTGGCTCATTCAACTTTGCTCTTCACTACGCTGTCTGGACGGGTAAGAGAAATGAAATTTACAAAAACGTAGAAATTAGATCCTTCGCCACCACATCACTAATTGCAGTACTCATTCTATCAATTGGATTCTCAAAAGTAGGTTTATATACAACTCTTACGGAATTTTTCAGGAAGGGTTTTTATAATCTTGTCTCCGGCCACACCACAACAGGCAACTCGACTATCTTCTCCGTTTCGTTTTATAGAGAATTCGGCTTTATTGCCATGTGGGCTGTAATCCTTGCCATGGCAATTGGGGCAAGTGCCTGCTCAACTGGAGGCGGTTTCAAGGGCTTAAGAATGGGAATAATATCAAAATATCTCTGGGGGGAAGTTAAGAGTCTCGTTTCACCTGAATCCGCAGTAATTAAAGAAAAAATACACCACATAAGAGACATCTGGCTTGATGATGCGATCGTAAAGGGAGCACTGCTAATTGTCTTGAGTTATGTTGGAATTTACTTTTTAGGAGGACTACTGGGCATAATCTATGGCTACTCTCCTTCTGTTGCATTCTTTGATGCGGTTTCAGCCGGAAGCAACACTGGCCTTTCAGCAGGCCTAACCTCTCCTTTGATGCCAGCCCTATTAAAGGTTTACTACATATTCGAGATGTGGGCAGGAAGACTTGAGTTCATGTCCGTATTCGCCCTTTTCGGTACCGGGATAGCGCTAATTCGCGGAAAGAGATTGGGAAGAAAATGAACAGAGGAAAAAAATTTGTAAAAGTCTTATTTCTCTTGCTTGTTCTTTCCATACTATTTTCCTCCCTTTCTCAAGTTGTTTTCGCAGAAGAAACAATCCCTATAAATCGGCTGATATCGAACATGAAGGAATATGATGGAAAAGAAGTGACAATTGAAGGTGAAGTGGTTGGGGATATCATGATAAGGGGACAGAGCGCATGGATAACCGTAAATGATGATCCATACTCAAGGATTAGCCTGGAAGAAGGGGGTTCCTTCAAAGGTCTTTCAAATATCGGGATTGGCGTATGGGCTCAAAAAGAACAGGTTGATGATATAAAAGTACTTGGTGGCTACAAGAACAAAGGTGACATCGTGATCGTGCGGGGAGTATTCCACAGAGCCTGCCACGAACACGGCGGTGACACGGATATACATGCAATTTCAATCGAAGTAAGAAAACAAGGTTATCCTTTCCGTCATCCCATACAATGGTGGAAGCTTCTTCTTGCTATATCATTTTCTTTAGTGTCGGCTCTACTCTGGGCAAAATTGCGCATGAAGAAAAAAGCAGCAATAAGCAGTTCAGGCAAGGGGGCATAAGCTCGAATGTACGTCATTATTGCCGGATGTGGTCGAGTAGGTTCACAACTCGCATTACAACTTGCTTACCAGGCGCATGATGTTATTGTCATAGATAAAGACCGTTTGTCTTTCAGAAGACTTGGAGCTACCTTCAATGGAATCACCTTAGAGGGAGTTGCTTTCGATGAGGAGCTCCTTCGAGAAGCCGGGATAGACAAGGCAGATGCCTTCATCGCGGTAACGAATTTTGATAACACTAATCTTATGTCTGCAGAGATTGCAAAAGGGATATATAACGTGCCAATGGTTATATCTCGCTTGTATAACCCAAAAGGGGAATTAACATTCTTCAAAATGGGAGTTGATTATGTCTGTGGAACCACCTTGCTCGCAGACCAGATTAAGGAAAAACTCTTTCAGGGCGAAGAACTTATTGTTCAGCACGAGCGCCTTGACCTTGGTCTTCAGGTTATTGAATTCGTCGTACCTGCCGAAGCAGACGGAAGACCATCAGGAGACCTTACATCCGGGGTTAGTTCAATGGTTATCGCCATTTTGAGAGGAAACACAGAAATCAAAGCCGATCCTGACACCCCGTTGAGATCAGGAGACCATGTTCTTATCGTTATGCGAAAGGAAGGATGGGAAATTCTAAGGGCGTGTATGGGAGAGGAAGGACTTCAAAGTGCTGTGTGCAGAAACTATATACTTCCAAGGTCAAAAGAGGCAGCAATCCTTGCAGGTCTCGAAGAGAAAAAGATGAAGGTAATTGTTGGTGGATGCAGCGCAGTTGGTGCACACCTTGCTTTCCTTCTTGATATGGAAGGACACGAAGTCACAATAATCGAGGAAAATCCCGAGAAGTTCAAGAGACTGCCCTCAAATTACCAGGGTCAAATCTTTGAGGGGCAAACTCATGAGGAGGATACATTGCGCAAAGCTGGCATCAAAGATGCAGATGCATTCGTTTCCGTGACAAAATTTGATAACCAAAACCTCATGGCAACAGAAGTTGCGCGTCACGTCTTCCATGTTCCAAGGATTATTGCCCGTCTTTTCAACACAGACAAAGAAATCACCTACCAGCAGCTTGGCATAAACTACGTTTGCGGCACTCGCTTACTTGCACAAACTCTATTTGAAAGGATCACCAGGCCACTCTTGATAAGGCGAGCTTCGTGCTTTAACAATCTTTATGATCTCGCGGAGCTCTCCTGTCCAGCCTCATGGCATGGGAAAACGGTATCCGAAGTAGCTGAAAAAGCAGGGGTTAAGTTCGTTTTTATTGGAAGAAGGAGCACCGGACACCTCCCGGGGGAGAACTTCGTCTTAAACGCCGGGGATACGATAATGGTAGTTGGAACGCCACCAAGGCTACAGAGAATCGAAAAGATAATTAAGAGAAGCTAAAGGGGTGATTAAAATTCACATCGTGATCAGTGGAGGAGGAAAAGTTGGCTCTTTCATCGCTAAGGAATTAAGCGAGAAGGGGCACACGGTAATAGTTATCGAAAAGGACCCGGAAATATGCGAAAAACTTGCAATGACCACTAAAGCGATGGTGATACAGGGCGATGCCTGTGATTATCGGTACCAAGAAGAAGCAAGGGTTGATAGGGCAGAAGTTTTTGCTGCAGTTACAGGTGACGATGATGATAACCTCGTAGCATGTCAGCTCGCGAAGACATCGTTCAATGTACCGAGAGTGGTCGCACGAGTTAACAATCCAAAAAATGAAAGAATTTTCAACCTTATGGGAGTTGACGCAATCTCCAGCACCACAGTAATCAGCCACCTGATAGAAGAAGAAACAACTGTCGGTGACATCATAACTCTTCACATGATGAAAAAGGGAAGGATTGCAATCGTTGAAGTAGATATACCTGAACCAGGATGCCTCGC
>Ga0315298_1005586_pt1 | contig 17743 bp, 19 predicted proteins | sample WHS_1_MG_FD_203077 | JGI IMG/M metagenome (GOLD analysis project Ga0315298, IMG submission 203077) | Extremophilic microbial mat communities from Washburn Hot Springs, YNP, Wyoming, USA - WHS_1_MG | ecosystem: Environmental > Aquatic > Thermal springs > Hot (42-90C) | place: USA: Wyoming...
TGTGGCACAACTTATTCTGGCTCAGCTAATATGGAATTTTGTCCCACACCCCTTTCGTAGCTATTCTTTAAACTTGGATTGAATACTGAGCATTGGATACTCGATGGCTCGAAAGCACAAATTGGGAAAAAGGGAATACCACATCGGCGTTAAGCCCGGTGAAGTCGCGGGGTGCGTTCTTCTCCCAGGCGACCCAGCTAGGACCGAGCTGATAGCGAACAGGTTTGATTTCGCCAAGGAGATAGCCCACAACAGGGAGTTCCGCACTTTCACCGGCAAGGTCGATGGGATTCCCATAAGCGTCACTTCAACGGGAATAGGGGGCCCCAGCGCGGCCATCGCCGTTGAGGAGCTGGCCAAATGCGGAGCGGACACGTTTATCAGGGTTGGGACGTCCGGAGCGGTCAGCAAAAATGTCAGGCTGGGAGATATCGTTATAGCCAACTCCGCCGTCAGGGAGGATGGGACGTCTCGGCAATATGTGCCGCTGAGTTACCCCGCTGTGGCGGATTTGGATGTCACCAACGCCCTCGTCGAAGCTGCCCAGATGCTGGGCGCAAGTTATCACGTGGGTCCTGTGGTTTCTAAGGACGCCTTTTACTCGGAAGTGCCCAACCGGACGCCTCTGGCTAGGGAGTCGGCCGAGCTTTGGAAGGTTTGGCGCAGGGCGAGGGTGCTGGCGACTGAAATGGAGTGCGCGACGATTTACACGCTCTGCGACATAAACGGCTGGCGTGGTGGAGGAGTGCTGGCCTGTGTTGGGCCTATGGGAAAGATCGTCGATTCCAGTGCCGGTGTCGAAAAAGCAATAGATGCCGCGATAGGGGCCGTAAAAATCTTGGCGAAGCGCTAGGGCCAATCAAGACCTGGCCAAAAGTTTCCGTTTGTAAACTTCCCGCTCGCATCGCCGGTTATCCGGCTTTCAGGAAATTTATCTTGATATAAGCGACTTTTGCTCAACGCATATCCGGGAAGCCATGGGATTCGACAGAAGATTTAGTTGGTGAGGCAAATAGTGGGATGGGTGCATTTATGGGAGAAACCACGGTGGATGACAAGTGGAGGATATCGATGACCGCCGACGTTCGCGACCGCATCCATAAGGAACAGTCACTGTAGGTGGAAAGGGAAGGCGACCGCATAATAATCAGTCCCAGCATCAGCGCCGAGAAATTTGAGCAGGGGCTGAAGGGCCGCGTCAGGGGCTCCAAGATCCCGCCGGAAAAGCTCAAGGAGATATGGGGCATTGAATATGCTCTTGGTTGATTCCAACATCTGGGCCTACTACTTCGACGCCGACTCGCCGGAACACAGGTCCGTGGTGCCTGGGGTGAAAAAGGCAATCCGGAAGGGGTCCTGATAAACACCGTGGTCGCGATGGAGGTCGCCCACTTTCTGGTCAAGAATCTGGGGTCCGGGGTCGGTAGGAAAAAATTTGAGGTGTTCATGAGGTTTTCACTGACAGTCGACGAGTTCGGCCTCGAGCTTGCGCGAGCTGCAGCCGATGAGCTGTACAGATATTCGCAACTCGGCATCGGAGGCAGGGGCATCACCTTGCTCGCTTCTATGCGGTGGAGAGGCCTGGATAGGACAATGACGCACGACGAGTCCCTGAAGAAGGTGCCCGGCCCGAAGGCGATTGATCCAGTGAAGTCGACGCATTAGCCCCGCTTGACCTGTCTCTCGAAAATCTCCTTGACCCTGCCAAGGGTGTCGGCCTCGATGGGCGATTTGTCGGGGCGCAGCCTAGTTATCCTGGCGAACCGCAACGCCATCCCGCTCGGATACTTGGGGCTCTTCTGGACCTCGTTGTAGGCGACCTCGACCACAATCTTCGGCATGACCCAAACTCTTCTCCCCTCCCTCCTGACCACGAGCCCCTGCAGCTTCCTCGTCATTTCCCTGATCTCATCGTCGGTCAGGCCCTTGAACGTCTTCCCGATGACCTCGAACTTTCCAGTACCCTCGTCCCGCGCGGCGAGGTAGTAGTCGGAAAGCCACTCGTGCCTCCTCCCGTACCCCCACTCGGCGCCGACTATCACGAGGTCCAGCGGCTCGAGGACAGGCTTTATCTTAAGCCAGAGCTTGCACCTGATTCCCGGGGTGTAAGGGCTGCCGGGCCTTTTCGCCATCACGCCCTCGTGCCCGACCCTCATCGCCCGCTCCAGGAACTCCTTTCCCAGGTCAACCCTTGAGGTCGTCAGCTGTTCGGTGAGCTCGATGGATCCGGCGATGGCCTTCAGCTCCTTCCTGCGCTCCTCGTACGGCAGGTCCACGAGGCTCTGGCCGTTCAAGTAAAGCAGGTCAAACAGCTGGAGCCTCACCGGGACCTCCTTGGCCATCCTCTCCACCTCCCTCTCCCGCCTGAACCGCTGGAGCAGGGACTGGAATGGTAAAGGGAAGCCGTCCTTGCCCACGGCGATGACTTCTCCCTCAACTATCGCGCTCTCTGCACGCAGTTCCCGTGAAACTAGATTTACTATTTCCGGCAGGCTGTTAGTCACATCGCTCAGGCGGCGGCTGAATATTCTGACCTCCTTTCCCCGCTTGTGTATCTGCACCCTGGCACCGTCCAGCTTGTACTCGAGGACGGTACTTCCCCCGTGGGTGTGGATGGCATCCCCGATGTCCTGGGCGACCTGGGCCAGCATGGGGCTTATTGGCCTCATTGGTGTTGGGCCGACGTTCCTCAGGCCTGCTTCTCCCGTCTTCGCCGCGAGCCCCGCAACTATGGCGATATCGCCCGCAAACATGGCGGCCCTCCTGACCAGATCAATGTTGATTTTGAAGGCCCTGGACACGGCCATTTCCATGAGTCCTTCCCGAAAACCCGTTCTCATCTCGCCGATGATGATCTTGACAATGTACTTGGCCTCGAGCGGGTCGCATCGATTCAGTAGCCCCTCGATCATCCTCTGCTTTCTCTTTCTGGCTCCCGCTCCCTTCAACCTAGCGACCTTTCTCAGGATTTCTTGTACTTCTAGGAGCTGGAGGGGCTTCTCAGAAAACAGCTGCTGGCGTTTTACTTCTCTTGAGTCGAAGAGGATCGCGGTGGTCGTGCCGATGTCTCCTGATTTGGCGAAGGCGGCGTCCAGTTCCCTGCGGCTGGAACCCGTGATGCGGTAGATGATGTCGACGAGCGTCGCCCAGCTCACGTCCAGGCGCTCGTCGCTCGTGTTCGGAAAGGGTCTTCCTAAAAGCATGCAGACGGCTGGCTCGATTTCCCTTTGGTCAAGTTGCCTGAGGAAGTCGGAGGCTAGGCTGACCATCTCGTTGCGCTTTGTGGTCGTTTCGATTTTCTCACAAAGTTCGGCTAGATTCCGAAATATCATCAACACCAAATTTAATGTTTATTAGTTTTGCATTTACAGTTGTTGAATTAAACCGTTACAGATGCTTCTCAAAAGATCTTTAGATCAGTTTTACCTATTATTTTTGGGATATTATTGAAGCTAGAGCTAAGAACTGATTTAGTCAAAAGTTACAAAAGTTTCTCTCAGCGGGCTCGAATATTAACTGAAACTTGGGCTCAGGAGAACTTGTACTGCCCGGCGTGCCCATCTGATATTTTACAACCAACCCCTTCAGGAAAAAGAGTAATTGACTTTACTTGCCCCAGTTGTGAAGAAGCTTATCAACTGAAGAGTCAAAGCCATCCGTTTGGATATCGAGTTATGAATTCAGCATACGAACCAAAAATTGAAGCTATCCACGCCGGAACTGTACCAAATTTTCTTTTTTTACATTACAATCCGGATGCTTTAGTCGTTTCAGACCTTTTTGTGGTGCCCAAGCATTTTATGTCTGAATCGGTCATCGAAAAGCGAAAACCTCTCAGCGAAAATGCTAGGAGGCACGGTTGGGTTGGTTCAAATATTCTTCTGGGAAACCTGCCGTTAGATGCTAGAATTTCGATGGTGAAAGGCGGCAACGAAATACCCAAAACCATGGTTAGAGAATCATGGAAAAGATTTACTTTTTTACGCGGGCAGTCAGTTTACTCCCGTAGCTGGCTGACAGATGTGCTTGCGAGTGTTAGACAGCTTGAACGAGAAACTTTCACACTGGCCGACATGTACGCGTTTGAGAAAAAATTAGCGAGGCTTCATCCAAACAACAAACACATTCGCCCCAAAATTCGACAGCAGTTGCAGGTCTTGCGAGATCACGGCATAATTGAGTTCTTGGGAAAGGGGTCTTACAGGATCAGGAAATCTTAAATCTTGTTTCAATCAGAGCTGATCTCGTGCCATGATGATAACTTGTCCGGAATGTTGCTACGTTTCCTTGAAGAACATGGGGAAACATCAGTGGGGATGTGAAGAATGCGGGACATCGTTTAATCTTGCCAAGATGAGGGACCGTCTAAATGCGCTCGTGGGTCGCCAGCTTCAAGAAGATTTTATTTGTGAACTCTTGGGCGATCCCGAACCCAATGCTTTCCCCGAACTCGGCGAAAGAGCTTGGAAGTGGACTGGAAAACACGGCACGTTGCATACTCTTGACGCTGGAAATGGTTGGCACGTTGTGATAAAAGGTCAAAAAGTAACCCAATTTAAATGACGTTTCAACGGTAAAGGGCCCAAGCTAACATGTGAGATGGAAGGCGGCAATCACCTTCTTTTTCGATCTCGAAAGTTTGTTGTAAAGCTCTATCGCACTCCCGGTGCTTTGGGCTATGAGTTCAATCCCGCTCTTTCTTAGGTGGTCTGCAGTTTCGCGGGGCACTTCCATCATCCCGGAGTAGCCCTTGCCCACGATCAGCACCTTCGGTTTTTCCTTCACTACATCTTCAATATCCTCGATGTGCAGTCTGTGTCCCTCCCTCCGCCACCAATTGCCCTTGACCCGGTCTGGGAAGATGATGACATCAGAGGTGTACTCTCGGCCGTCGATCACTATTCTTCCAAATTCGTAAGATTCTATCACCGCCAACTTGACACCAATTCAGGGATTCTTTCAGGAATATAAGCAACCTTCGGTTCTGTTCGAGCATTCTTCAGCTTTGTTATTCATAACTTGTCCCCCTTCTGCCGTGTTTTTTCACAACCAGGGGCAAACGCCGAGCGCCGATATCGATGCCCCGGTGCAATTCTTACGGTAAGTTCTGTCGCACGGGCTGCTGCAGACCAGTTCTCAAGGAACGACGCACTGCTTTAGAATTCAAGGTTTAATTTAAATACATATTTATACACACTTTTAAGTATGTGGGAGAAAAGGGAGATGGTGGAGCTGAACAGAAGCGTGGGGGGTACGGGTAAAATGGTCAACGAGAGCAGCTTGGACTTCGCGGTCTCAGCTCAGGGGCAGACCAAGGACTGGCTCCTACAGCTGGCTTACATGGTCAGAGCATTGCTAGTCGACCACGCCTTCGAGGACCACAACAAGAGGACGGCCGTTGCAGCCATAATCACAACGTTTGAGGAGATGAAAATTGCATACGACCCATACGCTGTCAACAGCCTCGCCACCCGCATCGCTAAAAAGAACGTGAGAAATGTGAGAACGATAAGGAGCATGATGAAAGATGCCATCCGATAAGCTTGAAAAGGCCAAGAGGCTGATCGCCCTCCACCCCGAGTGGTTCGAGGCCCTCGGCATCTACGACGAGAGCGGCAAGCTGCCCAGATTCCCGACCAAGGTGAGGGTCAACTTCACGGTCGACGAGGAGCTCTACCACAAGTTCAGGCAGTTCTGCAAACGCAAGGGGCTGAAGATGAGCCAGGTCGTCGAGAACAAGGTCCTGGAGTTCCTCAGAGAGAACGGTGAAATTTCAGCCTCAAAAGTCGAATAAAAGATCTGGAGTGACATTATAAATCGTCTTCATCCATGTCGTCCTCGTCCTGCCACGCCTCCTCACAATCGGGACAAATTCCCAGCGCCGGAATCGACGGCTCCTCGGAGAACTTCTGCGGTTCTACTTGAACGCGCGATCGCGCTCATCGAGCCTCAACCATTAGTATCAAATTTAATACGAAAAATATAAATATTAGTATCAAAAATAATACGAATGTTGAAAGTGGGATGAATGGAGGATTTGATAAGGTTCCTGAACCACTGGTGGAGGGAGGGCAGGGTCAGGGAGAGCTTGGCGAAGGAGTACAAGCGGCGATATTTTGAAGAGCTGAAGGGGCTCCTGAGCAAGAGGCAGATCGTCGTGATATGCGGCCTCAGGCGGACTGGCAAGAGCACGCTGATGTTCCAGCTCATCCAGCACCTCATCGAGGAAGGCGTCCCACCAGCGAACATCCTGTACTTCTCCTTCGACAAGAAGGTGGCCGGGACCAAGCAGGTCCTAGAAAGCTATTCGAGGATGGTGGAGAAGGATTACGAAAAGGAGCGCGTCTTCGTCTTCCTCGACGAGATCTTCAAGCTGGAGAACTGGCACGAGGAGCTGAAGGTGCTCTACGACAGCTTGCCTAATGTAAAATTTGTGGTCTCGGGGTCCGCGAGCCTCAAGGTGGAAAAGGAGGCGAGGAAAAATCTCGTCGGGAGGGCCTTTTACGTGGAGGTGAAGCCTTTGTTGCTCCAGGAATTTTTCGAGCTGAAGTTCAATAAACGGCTGGAAAACGTTAAAGTCTGGGAGGACAAGCTAAGGCTCAATTTTCCATCATTCCTGAGAAAGGCGTTTCCAGAGGTGGTCGACTGGGACGACTTGAGAGCTATGGAATATATCAGAGAACTCGTTCTGGACAAGGTGATTTTTTCGGACTTCCCGACGACGTTTAAGGACGTGGACGTTGGCCTTCTGCGGACGTTAGTCGATATCTTCTTTTCAAACCCAGGAATGTACCTGAACATAGACTCTTTGGCGAGGGACCTGAGGAAAAGCAAGAACGACCTGATCTTTCACATCAGGCTACTTGAGTTCGGGTACCTGATAAGGACCGTCGGTAACTACAGAGGTTCCAAGCTCTCGGCCTCCAGAAAGCTGAGGAGGGTTTATCCCTACCATCCGAGCCTTGTCTATGGCATGTTCAAGGAGGTCGAAGAGTCAAAGCTGGTGGAATGCTGGGTGAGGAGCCATCTGGACACCCAGCATTACTGGAGGGAGGTGGGCAAGGAGGTGGATTTCGTCCACGAGGGGATACCTGTGGAGGTCAAATATAAGGAAAAAATTTCCAGGGAAGATCTGAAAAACACGCTCGAGTTCATGAAAAAATTTAAGGTTAGAAAAGCGTGCGTGGTGTCGAAGGATGACGAGGATGAGATTCGTGTGGACAATATGACGATCAGAGTGGTGCCCGCTTGGCGCTTCGCCCTTCAGCCCGCCTTTTAGAAGCCCTAGATTAACCCCTTGATGTTCTTGCCACAGACTATTCGCAACACGCTACAAATCGCTAGATCGGCGGGTACGAAAGAAATGCCCACGGCGCGCTAAAACTCATCCATGTCGTCCTCGTCCTGCCACGCCTCCTCACAATCGGGACAAATTCCCAGCGCCGCCATCGAAGGCTCCTCCTCAGCGCACTCCTCGCAGTACTCCCTGCCGCACTGGCTGCAGTAACACGTCCTCTCCTCTGGCAATATCCGGCCGCAGACGGAGCATTTTGGCATCCTAAGCCCATGTGAGTATGGTCAAAAATTAGCTTAAAAACCAGACTGTCTTAAAAGGTTCAACCGGAAGACCTCCCCTGAGTCTCGGTCGCTTTTCCAACATTATTTCCGGTGCAGGTCGACTTGCCGATAACGGAATCAAACAATAGATCCCTTCAGCAACATCACTAATTTTATCCTAGTGACCAATGCCAACTCATTTAGAAGGCCTGAAAATCGGTGATGGACAAAAGAGCCCGCACAGACCACTTAGCCCTTGCCCGCGTCGTAATAGAAGACCAACCCATCAACATACCAGATCTTCGGCAGGAAAGCAACCGCGGCAAACGCATCGTCAGCCAGAACACCTTCATAAATGAGGTGTAGATTGCGGCAACAAAAGGCGCCACTAAAATCTAACCCAGCGTCAGGTTCCTCTGCCTCTCCTCTGTCCAAATCTTCCCCCCGGGGTCACCCTCGCTCATCCAACCATCTATGTTTTCACACTGGGAAATAACCTCGGACTTAACCAAAACCAAAGAGCAACGAGGCAACCCCAGAGCCGGCGCCAGTTATGCACGAGCACAAACTCCTGAAAATACCAGATTGGTATGAAAAGTAAAGGATAGGTGACCTGCCCCTTCAGCCAACTTCAGGGATTGACATGCCTTTCCAAGTTTTATCCGACATTATGACCAGATTTCTGCCCAAACGCAAGATATGCCCTTCGGATAAGCTTTAGTTTATTCGATGTTTTTTAAGCAATACCGCCAAAATATTCCATGGTCCCAATGGAGAAGATGGAAATCAGCGTCACCAATCTCCAGTCAGTCCTCGACTGTCCTCTCTGCTTCTGGCTTGCCGAGCACATCGGACCAGCGCCGTCCATCGTCGCCGGCATCACCAGCCAGATGGACTCGGTTATCAAGGGATACATGAGGCAGTTCATCGGGAAATCTAATCTGCCGGACTGGTTCCCGGTCAAGGGTAAATTTTTGGACATCACTCAGACACTGAAGGCAACCGATCCCGCTAGCGGCGTCACCCTGAGAGGAAAGCTGGACGCCCTGGTCCAGAGCCCAGATAGAAAATACCACATCATCGACTACAAAACCGGCAGACCCCAGCGAGAGATCCCGTGCTACTACCAGATGCAGCTCGACGGCTACGCCTATCTGCTTGAACGCAATGGCTACAGGCCGGTGGCGGGAGGCCACCTTCTCTACTTCACGCCTGAGCCGGGAAACATCTCGGAGAGCTGCTTCCCCTTCAAGATCACGCCAGTCCCGGCGAAAACGGATCCCAGCCGGGTTCTGCCGGTTCTGGTCAGGGCAAAGAAGATCCTCGAATCGGAAAGGCCGCCACCCCGGAGCGAGGACTGCGAGATGTGCATCTGGCTGGAGCAGGTGGGGCGGATTTTGACCGGTTGAGACAATGAAACTTAGGATAAAATCCTCAGACATCAAAAAAATTGATGCCCACGCGCTGGAGAGTTTTCCCTATGAGTGCGTCGGTCTGATGATTGGCACATTAAACAAGGATGAGTTTGAAGTGAGAGAGATAGTAAAGGCTAAAAACACGCTTGATTCCCCGGTGGCCTTCGAGACTGACCCGCAGTTCGTCTACCAGGTACACAAGGACGCGGAAAAACGCGGCCTGCAGCTCGTCGGCGTCTACCACTCCCACCCCAACCTGCATGCCTTTGTCAGCAGCCGCGACGCCGACTTCATGAAGTACTGGAGCCACCTGGCATGGTTGATTCTCGGGCTGAGCAGGGACAGGGTCCTTGAGCGAAGGGCGTTCACGATGAAAGAGGGGAAGGTTCACGATGTCGAGCTGGAGATCCTGGGCTAAAGTCAAGCCTTCCGGACCAAGATCTGCCACTCTTTCTTCCCGATCTTTTTCACCCCGAGTACCTTGTGGCCATCAGCCTCCATGCTGCGGGGCACGTTCTCAACGGCCGGGTCATGATCCAATATTATCTCGAGCACCTGCCCGCTCTTGAGTTCCTCGATGGCCAGCTTTGACTTAACGAAGGTATAGGGGCAGACATCGCCGCGGATGTCGATCTTGCGGTCGACCTTTACCTCAGTCATCTTGACCTCACCCTGCAGACAGTACCGTAGTCGACCTGCGACAAGTCCTTGATGAGGGGTCTGTCCCCACAGGATGGACACTTGGGGTTTCGCCTGAGTTCAAATTGATCAAACTTCATGCCGAGCGCGTCGAAATAGAGGACCCGACCAACGAGAAGGTCGCCTGAGCCAATTATGAACTTGATGGCCTCGGACGCTTGAATGGTTCCCATGACGCCCGGAACCGTTCCCAGCACTCCGGCCTCCTGGCAGGTGGGGACAACACCGGGCGGCGGCGCCTCCTTTATGAGGCATCGGTAACACGGCCCCTTGTGCGGTATGATGGTTGTCGTCATCCCCACGAACCGGAGCACACCGGCGTGCGAGAACGGGATGCCCTTAAGCACGCAGGCATCGTTGACGAGGAACTTTGTCGGGAAATTATCGCTACCATCCACCACGAAATCCCAGCCCTTTATGACGTCAAGCGCGTTTTCAGGCTCGAAGCGCTCCTCGAACACGACGACATCTACCTCAGGATTCAAGGCCAAGATGCTGTCCTTCGCTGACCTTGCCTTTGCTTTTCCGATCGCCTTGGTCGAGTGGATAATCTGGCGCTGCAGGTTGCTGAGGTCAACTTTGTCAGAGTCGATTATGCCCATCTTCCCGACGCCCGCTGCGGCTAGGTAAAGGGCTGCTGGAGAACCTAGGCCACCGGCGCCTATGATGAGTATCTTCGAGGCCATTAGCTTCCTCTGCCCCATTCCGCCGACCTCCTTGAGGATCAACTGGCGACTGTAGCGAACAATCTGATCCTGCGTGAAACCGAGAAAATCGCTGCCGCCCGCTATCGCTGGAATCAATGCAACTTCGTCGCCTTCTTTAAGCCTCGTTTCAAAGCCCTGCAGATTCCTTATGTCCTTTCCATTGACAAAGACGTTGATGTATCTCCTCAGCTCACGCGTTTTAGGATCAATAATTTTTTCACCGAATTGTTGCCCAAACTTTTCCACCAAGGCAGTTATCAGGTTCTTCACCGTGGCGATTTGGAGGTCAACATTCGTCTCGGTGGCACCAACGGCGTCCTTGAAAATCATCGAAAACTTCACCTGAACTTTTACCACTTAAACTCCCTCCAACCATTTTACACCTGGGGTCTGAAGATTTATTAAGAGCTTCCGAAAGTCCTCGATCGTCGGCCCGATTCTGAAGGGCTTTATGAGCGATGGGACCAGGCTCTCTTGAGTTTTGAGCCCGTTCCCCGTGATGTAGAGCACTATCTGCTCGTCGCGTTCAACCTCTCCTTCCTCCACCAGCCGTTTGAGCGCGGCCACGACCGCACCACCTGCTGGCTCTGTAAAAACCCCCTCAGTCCTAGCTAAGAGCTTGATGCCATTCAAGATTTCTTCATTGCTGGGCGCCCTCCCGGTTCCGCCTGTTGACCGAACTGCTTGGATCGCGTAGTAGCCGTCGGCAGGGTCTCCGATGGCCAGCGACTTGCACAAGGTGTTGGGTTTCTCCACCGGGATTATCTCGGTAGTACCCTTTTGAATGGCTTGTACAACGGGCGAGCAACCAGCAGCTTGAGCCGCAGATATTCGCGTGCTCCAATCGTCGATGAGCCCGACTTCCTCTAGTTCCTTGAGTCCTCGCAAGGAGGCGTGGAGCAGGGCACCTGAGGCGACTGGCACTATAATATGCTCCGGTGCCCGCCACCCAAGCTGCTCGCAAATCTCGAAGACCAAGGTTTTTGATCCCTCAACGTAGTACGGGCGGACATTGATATTTGCGAAAGCTATGTTGCTTGTAAGGGCTATCTCCGTGGCGAGCCGGTTCGCCTGGTCATAGGTGCCGGCAACCTCGATTATATGCGCCCCGTATGCAAGGGTCTGCACCACCTTCGAAACCTCAAGGCCTTCCGGTATGAAGATGAAGCAAGGGAGCCGGGCCCTCGCTGCATGCGCGGCTATCGCTCCCGCGAGGTTGCCCGTTGAGGCCGCCCCAACTGCAGGGGAGCCAAACTCGATTGCTTTTGAAACGGCAACGCTAGAGGGACGATCCTTGAAAGAAAAAGTTGGGTTCACTGAATCATTTTTCACGTAAACTTCATTTAATCCAAGCTCACGGGCGAGATTATCGGCACGAAGCAAGGGCGTGAGCCCAGCGCCTATGTCTACGATCGAACCACCATCTTCAACCGGCAATAGGTCGCGGTATCTCCAAATTGTTGGCGGGCCACGACCTATCGCTTCCCGTGATAGTGCTCCCGCGATAGCATCATAATCGTAGGCCACATCGAGCGGGCCGAAGCACAGACTACATGCGTGGATGAGCCGCTTCGGGTAGATCTCGCCGCATTCCCTACACCTCAAACCGATCACTTTGTTCATGTCAATCACGCAAACCCTACCATTTATGTAGTTATTATATAAAAGTGTTATTATTACTAGCAGTTATGGCTGAATAGTCGCCGTGACACGCCTGTGCCATTTGAACCGTTGGAATCGTACAACGACGATGAATAACTCCCATGGCACATACGTTACTTGGCTTCGCGCCAAGACTTGATTTCGCCGCCGTATTCCGCTAGCCTGCGTCTAATGTGAAAATTCCTGAACTTCGACCAGAGCCGCGTGTCGATTTCCTCCAAAATTGTCCTCATCTTTATCCCCCTTTCCAGGGTGGCTTGACAGCGCATGCTGTGTGGGATATAACCCATTGATCCGAGATAGAACTCGTCTGGAACGCTTTCGCCGATTTCGAACAGCCTGAGCTCCTCCAGGGTGAGCCGCTTACTGAGTTCTTCTTTGTCCTTCCCCTGATAATGTTGAATACAACACTCAGGTATACCAAACCATCGCCCCCGCGTTATTGAGTCCGTTCCCTGCTTGGAAATGTCCTCCTTCGAGCGGGCAACAAGGTAGAGGCCTCGCCGCCATTCATGTTTAAGTCCCATGTCCTCAATGAGCTGCTCTAGTTCCTCATCACGCTGTTTTCGCTTTATCTCGGATCCGGTTTTCAGACCGTTGGCAACCATGAGCAAGTCCACCGCGGTAGTCGGGGGCTGCTTTAGAAGCCGCTCGGCTAGTTCCTTTGGCATTTTAATCTCACCTTCATTATACATAGAAGGTATTTATCACATAAGACAATATTGCCTTTGAACTGAGCGGGGTTTTACAGATGGACCAGATAGATACTAGCAAATACCAAAACATTCGGAGGTCGATTGATGAAAGTTGGATAAACGTCCACCCCATCCAGAGGGGCGGGATACTTCCCTCAGAGTCCAAAAAAGCCTTGCTCTCCTTCGCCGACGGCTACAGCACGTGCGACTTCTGTCTTGAGGGAAGAATTGATTTGGTAAAAACACCACCCGTCTTTGACTTCGCTGACGACGTCGCGAAATTTCTGAACATGGATGAGGTCACGTTCACACCTGGCGCTAGAGGCGCCAAACAGGCCATTCTCAACTCAATCACCAAGCCAGGGGATTATATAGTCATAGACTCCCTCGCTCATTACACGACATACATTGCCGCTGAAGTGGCCTGCTTAAAATTATCGGAGGTACCTCACAGCGGATATCCGGAATTCAAGATAAAAGCGGAGGATTATGCGGCCAAGATAGAGGAAATCAAAAAAGAAACTAAGAACCTTCCTGCGGCGATCCTGTTAACTCACGTCGACTACCGCTACGGGAACTTGGCTGACGCCGCGGCAGTGGGGAAAATAGCCAAGGAGTACGGGGTGCCATACATTCTTAACGCCGCCTACACCGCAGGAATAATGCCGATTGACGGGAAGAAGCTGGGTGCTGACTTTGTCGTCTGCAGCGGGCATAAGTCCTGGGCATCCAGCGGGCCGATCGGAATACTGGCAACAAATTATGAATTCTCAAAAAAGACTTTCCGCACCTCAACGATTAAAGGGCCCTGGAGCGGTCGTTCCTTCACGAAGAAATACGTGAATATATTCGGCTGCCCTCCGGTCTTCGGCGCTCCCATTGTGACGCTGATGTCGAGTTTCCCCCACGTGGTCGAGCGGGTGAAGCATTGGGACGAGGAGGTGGAAAAAATTAGGAGGTTGATAAAGGAACTGGAGAGGATCAAGGATTTCCATCAGCTCGGCCAGCGACCACACCAGCACACCTTGGTGAGCTTTGAAACCCCTTCGTTTCACAAGATCTCCAAAACTCATCCGCGCAGGGGATTTTTCTTGTACGAGGAACTCAAAAAAAGAAAAATTGCGGGAATACACGCCGGAATGACCAAGATGATGAAGCTCAACACATACGGATTAACGGTGGAGCAGCTCCAGACCGTTGCCGATGCCTTCCACGAGATCGCCCGACAATACGGTGTGGAGGTCGAGTAGTTGAAAAAATATGCACAACTATCCAGCAAATTTAGGAAGTTTTTTCAGCTACCGACGAGCCCGGTTGCCATACATATTTCGGATAAGGAGATACCTGGCCACAGACCAAAGGCTCCATCGTTGTTCTGCGATTTTGTGAGAAAGGCGGCCCATGAGGGAAAGGGCTACCTGATAACAGGGGACGACCTTAACAACTTCAGCGCACGGGTGATTCTTGGCTTTGACGATCCTAAATATGTGGACCTCTATCCCCGCGTTAAACCGGCAAAGACTAAATCGGTTGTCGTCGCACCTCTTGAGGAAATCGAAGTAGAACCAAACGTCGTCGTCGTCATAACGGACCCAAACCACGCCATGCAAATCATCCAAGTGCTGACGAGGGCAACAAAAAAGAGCCTCGAGGCAACCATGACCTGTCAAGCTTCGGCGATTGCTGGAGAGGCTGTGGCCCTGCCATTTATGGAGCAGCGGCCCAATCTGACGCTACTTTGTGGAGGGGCAAGGGGAATCGCTGGATACTCAGCAGATGAGCTGGCGCTAGGCCTCCCATTAGAGGATTTTATAAAACTAGCAGACTTGCTGGTCGAACCTACTCTGAGCAAGGCGCTTTGTGGGTGCCTCATGGACGAACTGCCCAAACACTTGAAAGAGGCTTTTTCAGATTTCGGGTTCGAAAAGGGAACTGACCACTTCTATGGAGACTTCCGTGGAAAGGTCTTCCGCTTTTACCTGGCCAAGGATGAACAGGGCCGCATGACCATCACAAAAGTGCACTATCCTATGAAATTCAAAAATGAGGAAGAGGCGAAAAAATCTGCCAAAGCTGCGATAGAGCTGCTGATGAAACTGGAAGGCACAAGTTCCGTCCTGTCCCGCGAAAACTGGCTCGACTTGATTTTAACGGTCAACTTCCCAGAGGGATTGGAGAAGATTGCCCTGGACAAGAAAGAATTTGAAAAGACCATCACCAACATTCTAACTAAATTTTCCGAAGCAATCGACAAAATTGAGATAGTCGAGTAAAGAAATAAAACCACGCTGCCCACAGTGTGGCAATGATAACTTCACTGTTTCTGAATGACTATATTCCAATCTGTTTCCCCAATCTTCTTCACCTCAATTACCCTGTGCCTCAACTCCTCCGCGGCAGCTGGGATGGTTTCGCAGGATGGAGCGTTGTCGATTGTGATCACCAGCGTGTTACCGGGCGCGACAACATCAAGCGCCCTACGCGCGAAGATTTCAGGATAGGGGCAGGTGAATCCTCGCAGGTCTAGGGAGTATTTGCCTTCTTCCACGCGTTTAATCGAGATTTTCTCTATTGGCTGCATCACCTCAGACCTCCGCTCGCTATTCTCTTCAGCGATTCCAGATTGTGCGCGCGCAGGAACTGGCCGAAATCCCTGAAGCCCTCCTTCAAGCATTTTCTCACCAAGTTCTCCACCGCAGCAATCACTTGCTCGGGTGTGAGCATTCGCTCAATCACTTGGCTAAAAGAGCTGTCATTTCCAAGTCCGCCGCCGATGCAGAGGTTATAGGTCTGCTTGACCTCACCTCCGATGATCGACTTTATGCCGAGCAGGCCGATATGCCCGATTTGGTGCAGTCCGCAATCATTCACACAACCCGAGAGATGAATCAGGAGCCTCAGGTCCTTTATATCATCGCCGAACCGGCTCTCCAGGTGCCTCACCATCCGCCCTGCCAACTGCTTGGGGTGTGGCTCCATCGATTTGCCGCAGAAATCAGCCGCACAGCCAACGATTAGATGGCGCAAAACAGTGCCCTCGGCGGGCAATCCAATCTCACTCAATCTCCTAAGCACTGCATTGAGCCCATCTCCTCCCACATGCGGCAATATGAAATTTTGATAGGGCGTGATCCTGATCTCCCCCTTGGCGAATTCATCGGCTATGTCCGCGATCGCTCTAAACTTCTCGCTCGAGAGAACGCCCCCGATAACTGGGACGCAGATGTAGCTCTTTCCATCCTTCTGTTCATGGATCCCAACATGTTCCTCTCCGCTTACCTCCGGATATCCGTGCTCAAGGCGATCCAGCTTCCGCCCCAGCCTCAGCTCAAACTCATCCCTGAGTTTCTCCAAGCCCCACATCTCGACGAGCCATTTAAACCTGGCCCTCATTTTGTTTTCGCGATTGCCGTGCTCCCTGAACAGGTCGACCATTGCCCTGATGACCTCAAACGCGTCCTCGGGCTCTATGAAGACACCGAGTGGCTTGCCCAGCCGGGGACCGGGCAGGGATGGTCCCAGGGATCCACCAACTATCGCTGCAAAGCCGACCCTTCCTTCATGTTTGATTGCAAACAGGCCGAGATCCTGCATCTCCGGACGCGTACAGGCGAGCTCACAGCCCGTGATTGAAATTTTGAACTTTCTGGGCAAATCAAGATAATCAGGATTTCCTATAAAAAAATCGTTTATGCGTCTGGCGATGGGAGAGACGTCGATTAGCTCTTCCTTGTTCAATCCAGAGACGGGGCAGACGACTACATTTCTGACATCACCATATCGTGCTCCAGGGAAGCCCTGACCGCATTTGTCAGTGCTGAATCCCAGCTGGTCAAGTCTGGAGAAAATCTCGGGAGCATCTTTTCCTTTAATCCAATGCAGCTGAATGTCCTGCCTGTCCGTTAACTCGACATAACCGCCTCCAAATTTATCGGAGAGCTGAGCAAATGCCCTAAGGTGCTCCGAGGACAAGATCCCGCTAGGAACTTTTATCCTCAAAAATTGTCGTGAGCTCAAACCACGGTCTCTACCAAGGGAGAACCTATCAGTAAACCGCGTTAGGTCGGCGGCATTTATTTCTAGGACCTCCATAAGCCTCACCACCACAAATTATTTCTTCGGCACCAGTTTAAACACCTTAAAACCCAGACATCAGCGTCATTTTGGGAGCTGGTAGCCGCCAAAGATTACCTGCGCCACAATAAGCACTAAAATTATGTTGAATATCTGCGCGATGGTGAAGGAAATGAGTGGCTTGCCTTTCCCGGTTTTGACCAGCTCCTTAAAGTTAGTGCCCAAGCCTATCGACACGAAGGCCAACGCAAACCACCAGCTCCGCAATCCACCTATGGTCCCAACCATTTCGTTCACTGCTTTAGAGCCAAGTGCTGGGACGAGCAACAACGAGAACACGAGCGAAGCCAATATAAAGCCAAGGACAAACTTTGGAAATCTGTACCAGATCTCTAGAGGGCTAACTCTGGTGTGAGCGTGCCTGTCATCAACCTTTAAGGCAAAATACAGCGCCATCACAAACGCGGCCACCCCGATAAGGACGTTCTGGGATAACTTCACTATCGAAGCGATCTGCATCGCGGTTTGACTATACAGGGCTCCTGCGGCCACGACTGCAGGAGTGGTGTCGATAGTTCCACCCAGCCACGCACCCGCCACTACATCAGACAATCCAAGTGCCCTGGCGATGAACGGCATGAATATGAGCATCGGTACCGCGAGCAGTAGCACCAGGGACACGGTGTAGCTAACGTGCTTGGGGTTACCCCTTATCGCCCCACCTGCCGCGATGGCTGCCGACACCCCGCAGATCGACACACCGGTGGAAAGAATTGCGGCAAAATGTCTGTCTATTTTGAAAACCCTAGTTGCAATCAGATAGCTAAAGTAGAAGACGACTACAACCACGACTACAGCTTGAATCATGCCGTAAGCTCCTGCGACCAGAATATTTTGGAACAGTATTTCAGCTCCAAGCATGACGAGCCCTATT
>Ga0315298_1005587_pt1 | contig 17741 bp, 18 predicted proteins | sample WHS_1_MG_FD_203077 | JGI IMG/M metagenome (GOLD analysis project Ga0315298, IMG submission 203077) | Extremophilic microbial mat communities from Washburn Hot Springs, YNP, Wyoming, USA - WHS_1_MG | ecosystem: Environmental > Aquatic > Thermal springs > Hot (42-90C) | place: USA: Wyoming...
CAGCATTTCGCCGCAGGGTGAATATTGGCGGGCGACATGCCCATGTCCATCACCGGAGTTCACATGCTTCCTAAGATCATCTACGACCCCGCACTCTCCAAAGCCCTCTTTGCCGGGGGTGAGCAACTATGAGCGGCGGGCTGATTGCTTTGGTTTTGGCCTCCATCACGGGGCTGTTGGCCGTCTGGCTGTGGTTGTCGCAAACCAGCCAAGTCAACACCGTCGCCGACGTGGCGCGGGCTGAGCAGCGCTGCGAGCGGGCGCGATTTGACCAGCGCTTCGATTCCACCCTCTCGGCCAGCAACCCGCAGTCCCAATCAGACGCCCAGCGCGTTGCCCGAATTTGCGGCGAAGCAGAGCAAGCCCGTGCCGCTCAGCGAGCCGCAGCGGCATCGCAAGCCGCACAGATGAAGCAGTTGCAGCAGAGCCTCACCAACTCACTATCCCCCTCAGCATCCCAACCCAAGGAGCAAAAATGAAGCGCTTCAAACTTATCCCCCTTGCTGCCGTTTTAACCGCCCTCAGCGCCTGTCATAACGGCGGGGTAGGGGTAGATAGCTCGGCGGGACAAAAAGCCGCAACAAGCTCAGAAACCGGCCTCAAAAGCGACCGCAGCATCCGTGCGACCACTGCGGGCTCTGCGACCATTCAAATGCCCGCCGCGCCGCTGATGATCGAGGCCCTCACCGAGCTTGCCAAGTCTCAATACCTACCCCCAAAATCCACCGCCAGCGCCACCAGCGGCCCGATGGCGGGCATCGACATCCGATCTTTGATCTGGGGCGGCGCGATGCGGATGCCCCAGGGCGTTCCTGCATCCGCGATGGTAGGCAAACCGTTGCCTTCCTCAGCAGCATCCAGTAGTAATGACGGCATCAATGCGCGCACAGCTCATTTGTTTGGCCTGCTGCCCATCGCCGCTAGCGCCTACCCCTGGAATGGCTGGCCTTTTAACTGTTTTGGTTGCAACAAAGAGGCGGCGTGGGCGCGTGGGATGGCGCGGCAAGTCGTTTATTCCAACCTTATTTTGAGCGAGCTTTACCCCTCACTTGGGGCTCAGGCTCTGGCGGATCCGGCTGCGGCAAAGGCGGCTGTGCAGGCAGCATGGAATAAGTTGCCCGCGCAAACCATTGTCGCCGCGTGGCAGCAGGCGGGCGCGCAGGTAGAGGGATCGGTCAATTTCGACTTCACCGGCTCAGGCCCTGCCCCGATTCACTTCATGATCGGCAACAACGATTTTCAGGCCGGTCCTGCGGGCTGGAAGTGGTCACAATCTGGCGTCGTGTGGTTCGGCGACGGCCACATCAGCGGGCAGGCCCGCGATCTGTCTCTTGCGAGCGCCGTTGACAAATCGACCAGCCAAAGCAGTGGCACCGGCACGAGCACCGGCACGAGCACCGAGCAGGGCGCAGGCGGGAGCGCCGGGGTGAAGTGAGCACCATCCATCCACCCATCAAAGCGAGTGGGCGATGGGTGAGTGAGTGGGCGAGGGATGGGTGAGTGATGGGTGGATGAATGCCGCGCATTGCCACGCATATGACGCAAGAACACGCGCCAGGGCCTTGCATCCACTCACCCACTCACTCACTCACACGCTCAATATCCACTCACTCACTCACTCACTCATTACCCACACACCCACCCACACACCAGCCCGGCCCACCCAGCCGGGTTTTTTCATTTCGCTGCGCGGTGAATAGTGGTGCGGGCATGTGTCCGCATCACCATCACCGGAGTTCACCATGCGCAAGTTCAAGATCGACCTCAAATTGCTGCCCTCGTTGTTGGGCTGGCTGTTTTTCATCATCGCTCTTTCATTCGTCCTTTCTATGTTTCTCACATCCAGCCCCGCCCACGCCGATGGCTTGGATTGCGCGCAACACAAAAACTTCCTTGGTCTGCGCGACGGCTGGGACTGCACGATGCCCGCCTCGACCAACGACCTGACCCTGACCACTGATCCCGGCACGGTGCGGTGCAACGAGAGCACCACACAGTGCGAGAGCAACGGACACGCGACCCTGCGCATCAACAAAGACGCGCTGTCCGTGCTGGGCAATCCGCGCCAGTTCCAAATCACCATGTCATGCACCACGACGCCCGGCAGCGCGGTTGCCGACTGCAAGTTTTCCTCGACGGGTGAGGACTCGAAATGAAAGCGATAGGTCGCCACTTTTGGCGGCTGCTGTTTCCTCAGCGGCTGCCAGCGCTGCGCAGCCCGGCGCTTGTTATTCACCCCTTTGTTCCCCCACACCAGAAGGAGAAGAACCATGTCCAAGATCAACGCCCTGCTGAAAAAACGCGCCGCGCTTGAAGCCAAAATCGCAGAAGCCCAGCGGCAAGAAAAACGCAAGGCCGAAGTGCTGGCCCTGCTTGAAAAGCACAACCTTTTGGGCTTGAGCGACGAGCAGATTCAGGCCGCGCTGCTGCCCAAATCCGCGCCGACAGACCAAAACTTTCAATCTCAATCTGATTCCGGGATCAAGCCATGACCATCCCCAAAATGAGCCGCGCGGAAATCATGGCGCGCGCCGAAGCGAAGCAACAAACCGTCCTCGATTTTCTCGCGAGTGGCGAAGTGTGGACGACCGAGCCGATTCTTTGCCAGTTGCTTTCCCTGAGCGCGCGCCGGGTACAAGTTTTGCTGGCGCGCATGTCACGTGACGCGCTCGTGAGGCCCGAGAAAGTCGAAGGCTTTGGTCGGCTGCGCTGGGCTTGGGGAATCACACCGACCGGCATTGCGTTTTCAGAAAACGCAGCGCCTGACTGCCCGCGTTTTGAAAGTCTGCCTTCCTTGCAATTCATGCAGCACCACCTCGACACCCAGCGCGCACGCCTGCAAGCAGAAGCCGCGGGCTGGGCGTGGAAAGCGGGCAAGTTGCTCTACAACACCGGGCTACTGAAAGTGCCTGATGCGCTGGCAACATCGCCAACCGGCGAGCGCTTGGCAATCGAAATCGAGCGCACGATCAAGACCCCGCTGCGATACCAGCAGATCATCCCGCAAGCCCTGCGCGATGTGAAAGCCGGTCGCTATGACCGCGTGCAATACATCTCACCTCAGAACCGCGCAGACGCGGTGGAGCGTGCCCTGCGCCGCGTGGAATCGGTCAAAGTCGGTGGCGAGCCTGTGAAGCTGACTGATCAACATTGGGCCCGCTTTAGCTTCTCAAATTTGGCCGACTGGCCTACGCCGGGAGCGCAAAAATGAAAACCCTGCTGCGCTGGCTGATGTTGCTTTTCACTCTTTTCGCCGCCCGCGTTTTGCTCGCGCTGGCGATTTTGGCCGGGGTGATTTTCGTGATCGGGCAGGGCATGCAATCGCTCGGATTGCAGCCGCCGACTTCGCAGCAAATCGAAGCACGGCTTGATGCCGCCCGCGTCGAATTGCGCCCGCTGCTGGCTCGCATTCGCGATGCCGTGCAGCCGCCGCCCGCAGCGAGTTCTGCGCAAGCCAGCGCATCGCAACCCGCGCAAAACTGATCGACCTCTTGCGCGCTTTTCGCATTGCGGCCCTCCATTGGGCCGTGCAGTTTTGCTCAAAGCCCGCCGCAAAAAAACGAGAGCCGACACGCCGCTGTATCGCGCCGCATGCCGCAGAATGCTGTCGGCGCGGCGCGTGGCTTGTTTTGCGGCGCGGCAGTGTGCGCAAAGGCACGGTGCTGTGAGAGGGTCGGTGAGGCTCGGGCGAAGCCCTCGGCCCGGCTGGACGCCGGGCAGACCTCACCTAGCCGCTAGGGCGGCTCCCCTCCCACACCACCGCCAAAGACGGCGACGGCACCCCCTCCGCTGCGCGAAGGGGTGGGCGGCAGTAGTCGCCGACTCGCTTCGCTCGGCCCTTCGGGCTGACCAGTCCGCTACGCGGCCCGGTCATCGTCGCCTACTGCCGCCCACCCCTTCGCTACGCTACGGGGCTTCGGGATGGGGGCAGCATGTACCGCGCCAGATTTTCGCTTCGCTTCGCTTCGCTGCGCTTCGCGCAATCTGTCACGTTCCATGCAAAGCCCCCTCTCAGTCTTCGCTTCGCTCAGCCTTCGCCCTCGTTCGAGTTCAGCCTGTCGGCTGCCCTCGAATCGGCCACATCCGGCCCTGGGGGGCCGTCTGTGCCGACCTGCGTCACGGCGCTGGCATTCCTCGCCTTTGGCTCGTCATGTCCCGCGTCCGTTCCTTGGTGCCGTCGGGGCTCCGCCCCCACTGGAACCGGCGCCGTGGGCGGCGCCTGCCTCGGGCGGTTCGGGACTCGACTGCGCTGTCGCTTGTCAAGCCCCTCTCCGTCCACTCGGCTTCCAGCGGCCCTCCCGAGGCAAGACGGGCTGGACGCCCGTCACCAAGCAAAAGCAAGCCGCCTCGTTGGGCGGCACCAAGCACGTGAGCAGGTGATTGATCGTATTTCCCGCAGTGATCGCATGATGATCAGTGTGAGCGATGATCTTTGACTGTTGATTGAGGCTGCTGCTACGCCGCGCCATTTTTTGAGGCTGACCTTCGGTCGCCAACTGATTGAGGCTGACCCTGCGGGTCGCCAAAATCTTGAGGCTGCTGCCTTGCAGCGCCAACTGCTTGAGGCTGCTCCTTCGGAGCGCCAACTGCTTGAGGCTGCTCCTTCGGAGCGCCAAAATCTTGAGGCTGCTCCTGCGGAGCGCCAACTGCTTTAGGCTGACCTTCGGTCGCCATTTTGAGGCTGCTCCTTCGGAGCGCCAGTTGAGGCTGGGCCTCCGGCCCGCCTTGCGCCTTCGGCGCTTGAGGCTGCTCCTTCGGAGCGCCAGTTTCGTCGCCGGGTGAATGTTGGTAGATCAACCCCGGAGCCTGCTATGACTGGAAATCTTCAAGGCGTCATGTTGTCGCTGCTTGCACGTTTGCTGTTGTTCGTGATGCACGCGCCGATGCTTGGAATCCTGTCCGCGTTTTTCGTTTTTTCAAAAAATGCAGACGCGCACGGCGAAGAAAAGAAGGCCGAGCTATTGACTCTGATCTCGTTGCCTTCTGTCCTGCCACCGCTGGCGATGATTGCGCTGTCGGTCATTGCGAGCAAGGCATTTAACACCGACTGGTCGCCTGGGGTGTGGTATCCGATTGCGTGGGTTTTCTCTTTTTCTCTTGGCCTTGGCCTTGCGTTTTACTGGCTGCGGGTCTGGGTGCCGCGATTGAACAGCGTCACGGCACGCTTCACCAAAACATCGCAGCTTGAGCGCAATCGAAGGACAGACGTGCGCGAAATCAGCAAGTTCCTTCCCGCCGAAATCGGCAGCTATGACCCGCAGCGATTCATCGATGAACGCCGGGGTCTTTTCATCGGTCTGGATGAAAAGAAGAAGCCGGTCTTCATCGACTACAAGGAATCGAGGATCCAGCACATGCTACTGACCGGGCGCACGCGAAGCGGTAAAGGTGTGGCCGCGCAGATCATCATTCCGCAGCAAATCGCGCGCGGGGAGTATGTCGTCGTCCTCGATCCCAAGGTGGACAACTGGATGCCGCATGCGTTTCGGGATGCCTGCCTCAAGGCAGGCAAGCCGTACTACTTTTTAGACCTGCGCCAGTCCGCGCCTGCGCAATGCAATCCCTTTCAGGGCTGCGACGCCGAGACGCTGGAGAACATGCTGGTGGGTGGATTCAGCCTGACCGAGAAAGGCGAAGCCGCAGACTTCTACCGGCTTGCAGATCGAAAAGCTGCCCGGCAGTGTGCGCAGTGGCTTGCAGATCACCCTGGCATGACGGCAAGGGATGCGCTGGCCGCGCTGGGTGAGGGCTGGATCGAATCAGCGCCCGCCTTTCATGCTTACATGCAGGAAATGGCCGACCTGAACGCGGTAAACGCAGTGTCAGGCGGCATCGACATTGCGGCAGGGGAGCAGACCGGCGGATGCTTGTATGTCGTGGGAGACATGATCAACCCGCGCATCATCCGCATGCAGCGCATGATTCTGCTGCGCCTGCTGTTCCTTGCCAAGAACCGCAAGGTCATCGACGCGGAGCCGCGCACGATCAGCGTGTTTGCAGACGAGTTCAAGGTGCATATCTCGCGCCCCTTCATGACCAGCCTGGGCGCGTCTGCTGGCTGGGGCCTGCATTGCATCTTGGCGTTTCAGTCTCTGCAAGACCTGGCCGACTGCCCCGCCGATCTGGACAAGGACATGGTACGCGGCGCGGTGATGGAAAACTGCGCTATCCAGCTTTCCTACGCGATCAAAGACCCCGACACGGCCCTGTGGCTGAGCACCGCCACCGGGACGATTCTTGTTGATGATGAAACCAGGACGATCAAGAAAAACATTGCCGCCGCCGAGACGGTGGACAAGGAACGCCGGGTGTCGATGGCCGAGAGGCCGTTGGTGGACACGAACATGTTTATGAATTTGCCGAAGTCCTGCGGCGTGCTGGCGATGCCCGGCACGCTCGCGCGCTTCTGCTACACCAGCCCGCCCAAGACAACCCGCAGTGAAGCGGCGATCACCCTGACCCCTGCGCAGGGCAGCACGGCTGCAACGGGCGCGGCAAGCATTGACGTGTCCAATGCGGCGGCAAGCATCGACGTGCAGCCCACTCCTGACGCGACAAGCGAGATTGACGTGTAGGTGAGGGCTGGAGTTTTGGTTAACCAAATTTCAAGCAAACGTCCAAGCAAACGTCCAAGCAAACCACTTCGCGGGCAGAGCCAAGGCTGCGCCTGTTCTGCCCTTCGATGAACCAGGGTGTCGGGCAGGGTGTCGGGCAGGGTGTCGGGCAGGGTGTCGGGCAGGGTGTCGGGCAGGGTGTCCGTAAGTTGTTGATATGGTTAATAAAACGAGTGGATGGTCTGGTCATAAGTAGGTAGCCACTCCACGGGCAGAGCCACGGCTGCGCCGGTTCTGCCCTTCGATGGTAAGTACCAGTCAGCGCCCGCCTGCGGCGTGCGAGGGATACGCCCTGCGGGCGCTATGTGCGCTCTGGTCAATCTGTCGCGGTCGGGTTGCGGCGGGCGGTTCTCCGGGCGGTTCTCGCCAGTCAGCCGGTCGGGACGACTTTCTGCGCCTTTCGCGGCACGGTCGCTGCGCTCCCTGCAAGTCCTGCGCGCCAGCCCCGCAGGGCGGGGACGTTCGGGCCGCTTCGCTAGTCCCTCACTCTGTCACTTGTCCTTGCAACCGCTCATGCCGCTTCGCGGCACCGGCTTGAAAGCTCGTCAACTGACCCGACCGACCGACCGACGAGTACCTGAAACACCGGAGAACCGCCCGCAGCAACCCTCAAAAGCCCCGCGACAGACTGACCGACGCGCCCACCACACAAAAAGCCCCCTCCCTCACTCCCAACGAGCAGCCAAAACCAAACACCCAACAACAGGAACAACACCATGCAAAACACCAGCACCATTTATGCAACCTGCCGTGCCCCGCGTGCCGAGGTCATCCAGACCAATGAAGGATTCCGCAGCCGTGTCAAAGTCACGCGAACCGGGTGGATGGAAAGCTGCGCTTACAGGGACCCAGCCGATGCTCTTGCGGTTTGTCGCAGATACATCAGAGAAGCCTCTCAAGGCCGCATCGATCCTGTCCGAGCCCTCAAGATCATCTGAGCAAAGAGGCGCTAATTCGCTGCCTGGTGAATCTATCAAACGGTCGATTTTCAGACACCCCGCCAAAGCCGCCCAAATCGCCCCGAACCGGGCGGTTTCGTGTCTGAAAACCCATCCATTTATCAATGTCCGATAAACCCCCCATCAGGATAGAAATATGGAACGCATCGGCTATGCCAGAGTCAGCACCGACGACCAGCACCTGGACCTGCAACGGGACGCACTCCAGCAGGCCGGGTGTAGCGTGATCTATGAGGAAGCGGCCAGCGGCAAGTCTGCCGACCGGCCAGAACTCGCCCAGGCGCTCAAGGCGCTGCGGGCGGGCGATACCCTCAGTGTGTGGCGACTCGACCGGCTGGGGCGCAGCCTGCCCGATCTGGTGCGCATCGTGACAGAGCTTGAGCAGCGCGGCATCGGCTTCGAGAGCCTGATCGAGCGTATCGACACCACCAGCGCCACAGGCAAGCTGACCTTTCACCTGTTCGCTGCGCTGGCCGAGTTCGAGCGGAACCTGATCCATTGCTGACTTTGGTGTGTCGGGCTAATAGGCGTCGGGCACTTGCAGCGATGAATTCACACTACGTACTTTTGGGGAAACTCATCAACCGGTCGGATTGGTGAGGGGTAATTCCGTTCCACTGCACGTCGATCTGCTTCTCCACCACCTGTAAAGCGCAGTGCAGGCGACCTGTCTCCTTGACGAATTGCGCAAGCGCGCCGACGTCCGGACAAAGCCATGTCCGATCCTGCACGGCTCTCCAGAACGCATCTCCTTTCTTTTCGTCCTCACCTGCCAGAAAAAAGACTTCTTTTTGCAGGTCCACTTCGTACTGCGGTGACATCGATCCGTCACGCAAAGGAAATTCAGATGCGTATTCCTTCAGCATGAAGTGTGCCTCGAATCCTGCATCGCGCCGCAAGACGGGCAAGACCTTGTTGAGCGTCATCGACACGGCATCCTCGTCATACCTTGCAAAGGTCGTTTTCCGTCCGCCCTCATCGAAGACCAGCGACGCGTCGAGCGCGTCCGATGGGTCTTCGATACCCGTGTTTGCTCGCATGATTTCGTTCAAATCATGGGAAGGATGGGTGCGCACCCAGCCGGCACGATCCAGAATTTCCAGACCGGGCTTCTGGAAGCATGCCTCATCTTTGGCTGCGCTCAATTCTTTCAATTCTTTCATGTTCCGGGTCAGCAAAACGACGTTGTGTATCCCTTGTGCGATCGCGGCCCGGCGATGCCGGTTGACGCGGCCTGCAGTCTGGATGATGGAGTGCATACTGGACGGCTCGATGATCGCCCAGTCGAAATCGTGATCTCTCCCTACTTCTTCCACCGGGGTTGCCACCACGACAAGACGCACATCGCCCGTGGCGTCCTTGATCCACGGAGCCGCTTCGATCAGGGACTCCACCCAGGCATCGTTTCCCCGCGTGAGGATTCTGTCCAGGTGATGCTCCTTCCACGCGCGCCGCTCAGCAATATCGCGAGCGTGATACGCGCTCACGACAAAGCGCCCGTCCTGGCGCAGTGATTCGGAAACCTCCATGCAGGTCAACACATTCGCCACCCGCACCAAGCCGATGGACAGACGGCACGCCAATCCGGCTGGAACTGCCGCGTGCAACGCGTGCAACTGTATGGCCTGCGCGGCGATGACGTCGGAGAACTCCGCCTGCGTTTGCACGTCCGCCAAGCGGTAGCGTTTCGTGACCTTGGCGGCGCAAAGCGTGCTGCACATGGACTGCATGGTGTTTCGATAAAAGCGATCCGCGTCGTCCTCTGATGGGTTGCGCAAAACCTTCGGCTCGAACTGGTCGCTCGTCATCATCAGCGACCACGGTTGCGCACCGAACATGGCGTCTTGCGCCCTGCGGCCCGCGGCGTATGCCACAGCCAACCCCTTGGCCAGCGCAGGGCTCAGGGTGGCGCTGGAGACGATGACGTTGCGACCGAATGTGGCTGCTGCTTGCACCACGCGCATAACCGCCACGGTGGCGCGCACATCGTAGGAGTCCACCTCATCCAGAATGAGATCGCTGTTGGCAACCCGAATCAAGGCTTTGGCGTGCCGATCTTGTTGCCCAGGCTCGCCGGCGGCCACGATCCAATCCATCGTCGAGACCAGCACGGGGCTTGCGATGAGTTTGGCGAGCTTGTCGTTTGATTGGCCGTCCTGGGCGATATTGGCAAGCCAGGCTGGAACGGGATGCTCCGCGGGAATCAGGTCCAAGTCTTCTTCGGATTCAACGTCATCTTCATCCTCTTTGGAAAAATCCATTTCGATGGTCCCGCGATCGCCGAGCAGGCAAGCGAAATCACGAGCGAACGCCGACGCATCGATTCCCCGGATGTGCTGCCCAAATGCCGCAAAGGTCTGCGTGGTGAGGCTGCGCAGGTTGAAGGCCACAGCCAGCCTGACGGCATCCTTGCCCATGGCAAACGCCATTTTTAGGTTCGCCAGCGTTTTCCCGGCGCCGGTGGACGCGACATTGAAGACCAGTTTCCCTCCAGTGAGGCCGGAAACGGCATCCACTGCGTCATCCTGCCAGGCAAAGCGTGATCCGGGCTGTGCGCGGGATTCCAGAACCGCCCGCACCAGATCGCGATCGACAGTCGGCAGACCTTCTCCGGTGAACATGCGGACATTCGCCGCCGCATGCGTCCCCACTTCGGTCAAGTGCCAGGACAGCGGCTGGTCAAGAAAGCGCGGTGGTAATTTTGGGGCTTTGACCCGTCGCCCGCGTATCGCTTTTGGTGCTTCTTGAACTGGCGTCTTTTTTGTGTTCGCGTACAGGATGCCGGTCTCGCGCGTTCCCTCGAATGTGCGCGAGGACACCTTGTGATCCGCAAAGATCAGTGCCGCACGCGACACCAACATGACCCCTTCCCAATACGCAGGCTGGCGATCGATGCTCTGCAACCGTCCTCGAACGCGATCCATTTTGGAGAGAAGGTCCACCCACCGCGTGGCATCCTCTGATGTCCCATTCGCGAAGTCTGGCTTGTCGAGCACGAAGTGCTGCCACCGCGTCGATAGGTCGATGTGCTCACTTTGCTGCGTGCGGATGTGCTCTTTGCCGGTGATCCCGTCTGGATTTGCCAGCGCGCCGCCCATGGCGCCGTGGTGCGTACAAACGCCCCAGAGCACTGCATCCGTCGGCTTGGAGAGATGGACGGGGATGGGAAGGTGGTGTAGGTGGCCCGGGCCATCAGGCGCATTTTCTTTGGTCTTCATTTCTTCCCATGCCTGCACCAGCGCCGCAGGCGTCATCGCCCCGTCGTCCCGTCGCAGCATGGCTGACAGCAACCACGCGGACAGCCACTCGTGGCGGATCACATCGCCCTGCTTGTTGCCGCCGTTGCCTTCCTGGCTTACCGCGAGCTTCCTCTGGAACCGCTGGCTGGCTTTGCCGAAATCGTGTGCGTAGCCGGCCAACTCCGCAACGAGGCAAGCATGTCGGAAAGGCATGGGGAACTCTCTCTTTCGGTGATGTGTGGCCACGGCAAACCATCCGTTGGCGTCGTAGCCGGATTTGTTGCCCACGATCCAGATCAGGCGCAGGCCAAGCGTTGTGTCACTGCGATAACAAGCAACCGAGGTCTGTCGGGTCGCGCGCCGGCGTAGCGCCAGATGCAGTTCTTCCAGGCCGGCCTCGGTCATGCGCGTCGCCCAGGCGCGATCTCCGATGCGTTGCGCATAGCGATCCAGCAGGGTGCGGGTGCGTGGCAGCGCGCGCTGCTCGCAGTTCGAGATGAAGACGCAGTGCATGGGCTACTCCAGAATCTCCAAGCGCGCGATGGTCGGCCAAACGATGTTGGGATTGGGTGGCTCGCGCGTGAACTCCCGCTTGAATTCGTGCAAGGCGTAGTCCGGCCAGGTCATCAGGCCATCCCGGATGTCAAACCCATTCCGAATGGTCTGTGCCTGGTCTGCCGTGAGGTCTTCCGAGAGACTGACGCGCAGGACGCGATCCTGGCGCGCAAGAGTTTTTGGCATGAAGCCTGTTGGCGCGTCTTTTTCGGACAACGGCTGCGCGTCCATGATGCGTGACAGCATGAAGACCTTGATGGGGAAGCCTTGACCGGAGGCATCCATGTCCTGCGCATGGATGCGCCACTGCAGGCCCGTGAATTCCATGGCGCGCGGCCAGATGCGACGCCAGCGGGCTGACTCTCCGCGGCGCAGTCCCACATAGAGGATGCGCACAGGCTTTTCGTGCAGGGCGGCATCTAAAACAAGCTGCGTTGCTCCCTCATGCAGCGTCTGCGCTGGTTTGGGTTTGGGCCTCAGCATGGGTACGCCATCGTCTGGGAAAACGCCGGTTTCTCTAGGTTCTGCACCTTGCGCCATCAGGGCAAGGATGTGACTGGCCTTGGCCGCATCGGGGCAAGCGGCCTCTGCGCGTGGGAAAACCCCGCGATGCGGAATGGCGTAAAGCAGGTTTGGCCACCGCGCTATCGCCGTGCGCAGGATGGTTGTCGCGCGGTTCGGAGAGAACTCCGTACCGCATGCGCGGTTCACGTCGGCCCGACGGCACACACCGAAAAGGAAGGCCCGACGCAGAACGAAAAGGCTGTCTTTGCTGTTCATTGAAAGAATTATAAAGATAAAATAGCAACTCTAAGAAGCATATAATTTATCAAAAAATAATTCAACAAGGTTGCATTTTTGCGTCGGTGCAGTAGGATTGATTCAACGGGTCAACAGTCGGCCCGCATGACCACCCGGAAAAATCATGGATCAAGAAACACTCGCGCAAATGAAACTGGACTACGCCGGTTTGCTGGCGCTTTGCAAAGGCGGCCCGGCGCGGACCACGCCCGTGCCAGATGACAAACTCAAGAAAGCGTTCGATCCTCATTCCTTCTGCCTGGTTTGCGCATCGAACGTGCCGGAGATCGACTTTTATCTCAAGCTCTTTTCCATGCAGGACTGGTTTGCCGAGCATGCGCCGCCTGCTCCCCCGTCCGGGGACGACGCCGCGGCGCGGGCCTACCTGGACGCCTGCATCGACTCCCTGTCTTCCGAGGTGGTGCGCTGCATGGACGCTGGGCAGTGCGACCCCGCGCAGATTGCGTCCGAAGCGGTACTGGATTGCGGGACGCACTTCTCGGGCAAGCTCATTCACTCGGATGCCAATGGCGCGGCGATGTTTGCGCCGGCCGCGAGCACGACCCAGCCGCACGTCTCAAGCAGATCGCTGGCTGCGCGCAGTATCCGTCTCCCACTGGATCAGTCCAAACTCGACAACAAGGGCGTTTATCAGCGCGTTATCAAGGTCCTCAATCAGGATGCCATCGTGGCGCAGGCAAGAGTCCCGGCAGGTGTCATTGCGGCGATTGAGGCCGGCGCTGCGCGTGCGATCAAACAAGCCGGGCAACGTCGGCCCTCTGTTGTTGATCATCGCTTGCGACAGATCCTCCTGCCTGCGGCGGAGGGCTATCTTGCCGTGAGCCCACTGGCCGCCGGCGGATGGTGTGTCCTCGCAGACCAAGCGGCCGGGGCGGTCGAGATGGCACAGTTTTTACAAGAGCAAGACCGCGCGGAACCGCCTGAATCTCCGCAACCGAAGAAGAAGGGGCCCAAACCCAAAGACATCGCCGCCAATGACACCGCTCCGCAGCCAAAGAAGCCTCGGCGGCTCTTTGAGCGCCTGGGATTCCCTGTTGGCGGCGCGATCGTGCGCAACGCCAGCCTCCATCCCGCCCGGGCGGTGCAGAACCCCCTGTATTTCGGGGTTCCGCAGCGGCAGGTTGACCTGCGTGCCGCGTGGTCTTTTGTTTCTGCGCCTGTGCGCCTGTTCCTCACTAAAGCAGAGTTGGAGAAGTTCGCGGCGCAACACGCGCAGATCCGGGGCTACGACTCCATCGGGCAATCCAGCAGCATCACCGCAGTCGGTGTTCAGGCGAGCGGCGCCCTTGCCGCCATTGTCTACAGCCAGCATCGACGGATGATGGAGTTGTCGGCCGTGATTTCCGAGGCCGATTACCCGAATGGCGAAACCCGTGTCTCCATTGATGAAGCGCTGTTACGTGCCAAGCGCACAGAGCCGCCATCAGAACTCGATCTGTGCATCGTCCGTCGCAGCTTCGGTGCGGAGTACCGCGCCGCCATGGCGCAGGCCATCACGGACGCACTCTATCGGCATGCCCTCGACAAAAAGACCAAAGCCCCGCTGCTTGGGGCGGTGGACCGCGAGCGAATCAGCCGGGCCGTCAAAAACCTATTGGAGTCCGCATGAACTACGTGACGATTGCCTTGCGCGCAAGCAAGACCAGCATGCTGCAAAACCTGTCGATCCTGTCTCCCGCTCCCGTTTTTGCCGCCGTCATGGCCATGCACGCGCTCGACAAAAAGATCCACGGCGGTTTGGGTCTCCAGGGGGTTGGCCTCATTCATCAGAACGCCCAGCCGTGGGTCGAGCATCTGGAGGACAAGGGCTATCTTCAAAGTGAGATCGTCCAGCGCCGCGGTGCTGTGCTGTTTGACAGTGCGCCCGACCCATCAGCAAACCCGATGCAGCCGATGGCGCTTGCTGATCTGGAGTGGACCATCCTGCTGGCTTGTGATCGGGCCGGTAATCCCGCAGAGATTGAAAACACGCTGCTGACCATGCGTTTTGCCGGCGGCGATGTGCGCAGCGCAAGCGTGCGCTGCTTCGAGGATATGGATGGAGCACTGCGCAGCATCCGCAGAGGCTTCTGGATTGACGACGACTCGGATGTGCTCGCCGGCGCAGACGACCCCATGGCGGCCTTGCTGCAGGCACAGCGCAGTGCTCCTTGGCGAGTTCCCGCAAACCTGGGGTATGCCTTGCTGGAACCTCCCGCGCCACGAAAGGGCGCCAGAGACGCGCATCCGCACGCTTTCGCCGAACACATGATCGGGCTGCTGCGCTACACGCCCATTCACCAGGCGCGCGAGACGATTTCCCTCGGAACGCTCTGGCGCTACGGGTGGGACGCAGACCAATTTCTTGTGACAAACCGCCCCGGCGTGTCTTTGTCCCCTACTTGTTCCCCTTCCATCTAACGATTTTTTCTTGAACGGAGGTTTCACCATGAGCATCAAAATTCCTGGCGTCTTGTCGTTTCAACGCGGCATCATCGTGACCGATGGCACGCTGGCGAGCATCGTTCCCGGCGAGTCCGCAGAACGGTTCGTTCCGATCAAAGTGATCCGGCACGGCATCCGCGGCATCAACAACAGCCCAAAGGGTGAAGATGTCGCCAATATCCAACGCACGGAGAGCGCCAAAACGGCGACAGATGCGATTGGCCTCGCTGTGGAGTATTCCTTCCGCACACTGCCTGCGGATCGCCTTCTGTTCGGGTGCTCCGACCCGGACTACCGTCGCGCAGTGGACGGTTTCATCGCCCGATTTTTCGTGCGCGGCATGCCGGAGTTCGACGAGGTCTGCCTGCGCTACGCTCGCAACATCCTGAACGGGCGGTGGCTGTGGCGCAACCGCATGCTGGGCGATGTATCGGTCTCGGCCAAATCTGGCGAATTCGTTTACAAGGGTGACGGCTCGCGCCTGAACGATTTCAATGAATACACCAAGGACGAGAAAGCGCTCGCGCAGAACGTCATCGCATCGGGTTTTCTTTCGCCGCCCAATAGCGCCGCCCCGGCGCTGAATGTCGTGGGTCGTGTGACATTTGGGTTCACCGGGGAAGTCGAGGTTTTCCCCTCCCAAAATATGGTCACTAACAAACCCAAGGGATTCGCTCGCTCTCTGTACAAGGTGGACATGATCTCCCGGAAGGAACTGGTCTCGATTCTTTCTGGCGCAAGCAAGGATGGCGACGACGCTGGCGAATTCATGGCCGACATGATTGATATGGGTCGCGCCGCGCTGCGAGACCAGAAGATTGGAAACGCGATCCGCACAATCGATACATGGTATCCCGACTATGCAGGAATGCCCATCCCGGTCGAGCCCAACGGCGCCAGCCTGGAAACAAACTCCCTGCATCGCAAGCCCGTGGCAGCCAACGCGAAGGGACTGCTCGCGAAGATCGACGAGATCGTTCCATCGGCGACATTCAATCCAGATGCGGCCTACCTCATTGCATTGATCGTTCGCGGCGGTGTGTTCTCCGAGGGGGCATAAGACCATGGCCTACCGCACCTACTTCGACTTGACGCTGCAACCCGACCCGGAGATCCCGGCATGGGATCGCATGGGGGCGCTGTGGCGCGACGTGCACCGGGCCAGTGCCAAAAGCAAAACGCCATTTGCAGTGGCATTTCCGGGATGGATGGGCGAAGGCTTCACGCTGGGGCAGACTCTGCGTGTTTTTGCGCTTGGCGAAGCCGGCGCAAATGCCATCTACGATGTGCTGAAGAGCCACCCGCAATGGGGCGACCTAGCAAAGGGATCGCCCGTGAAAACCGCGCTGGCGAGTGCAGGATTCGAGGCGTACCGCATGCACCGGCTGCCGTCTGGCGTTTCCAAAACCCGGCGCACCGTGCCCCTGGATGTTGCACAGACATTGCAAGCCAAGGCGCGCGAGCGCCGCCTGGCACAGCAAACGGCTTATCCCTTTGTTGTCATGCGATCCTCAAGTGGGCATAAATTCCGCTTGGTGATTGAGCGCACCGCAGCGGACCCCGGGCAGTCTGGCGAACCAAACGGCTATGGCCTCTCGCGCGCCACGCAGATCGTGGCATTGCCGGTGCTGTGATGGCCTCCCGCGAGGAACGCCGGCCGCAGGCTGTGATGTTGTCCAAGCGTGCAAACGTGTTCTATCTGGAGCATGTTCGCGTCATGCAGAAGGATGACCGCGTTGTGTACCTCACCGAGACGAAGGACGGCATCGACCAGTTTGTCGCCATCCCCGACAAGAACACGGCGTTCGTCCTTCTTGGCAAGGGCACATCGATCACGGATGCGGCGGTTCGCAAACTCTCGGAGTCGAATGTCGTCGTTGGGTTTTGCGGGTCTGGCGGCTCGCCTTTGTTTGCTGAAATCGACCTCGCATTTTTGCTGCCACAAGACGAATACCGCCCGCCGGGACATGCGCAGCATTGGTTTGCCCTTTGGTCGGATGAGCCAACTCGCATCGAGATGGGCCGCGCCTTCCTTCGTCACAGGGCAGCCTGGGACAAGGCCATGTACGCGAAGCTCGCGCTACCCGTGCCGCCCGCCGTATTTGATGACTTCGCTTCGAGCCTGAATCAGTGCGCATCGACCACTGATTTGCTGTCCGCAGAGGCACGGTTTGCCAAGACGCTGTATGGATGGCTTTCTCGCATGTTCGAGGTCAGCGACTTCGCGCGGGATGCCGGCGCCAAGAAAAAAGACACTCCACAGCAGCGCATCAACGGTCTGCTCGACCATGGCAACTATCTCGCCTATGGGTATGCTGCGGTCGCCCTGCATGGCATGGGCATCCCCTATTTCTTGCCGGTGCTGCACGGGAAAACCCGCCGTGGTGCGCTCGTGTTTGACGTGGCCGACCTCTACAAAGATTGGCTCGTGATGCCGGCGGCCTTTCGTTGTGGCGCATCCAACGCAAAAGACAACGTGTTTCGCTCTCAGATCATCGAGGCGGCAATCAAGCAGGATCTGCTCGACCATGTGATGACCTTCATTTCGGAATTGCCTGAAAAAGTTAAGTCAAATCAATCACTTGCTGCTTAATGCTGGAATTGATCGTCTTTCAGGCAAATCGCACGGAAGATCTTGATTCTGATGAATTTTTTCTCTGGCATGCACGGTGCATCGCCGCGTAGGCGATTGAGAAGAAAATGCCGACACCGGCGGCGGTGACGCCCAGGTGCATCGCCGCGTAGGCGATTGAGAAGTGGCTGGCCCGGTGCTGCCTGGTGGACGATGAGTGCATCGCCGCGTAGGCGATTGAGAAGTGCCCCTGCAACGGCTGGCGCGGGCCTTGGGTGTGCATCGCCGCGTAGGCGATTGAGAAGACCATGTGGTGTTGCGGAAAGAGGGCGCCGAGGTGCATCGCCGCGTAGGCGATTGAGAAGGTGTTTAGGAAGGCCCAACAGTTTGGCGACCTGTGCATCGCCGCGTAGGCGATTGAGAAGAGTCTGCGCAGGACGCACTGATGCGGGCGCAGGTGCATCGCCGCGTAGGCGATTGAGAAGTATGAGCGCAGTCCGTTCGCCGCGCTGGTGCGGTGCATCGCCGCGTAGGCGATTGAGAAGCAGCACAGATC
>Ga0315298_1005588_pt1 | contig 17738 bp, 16 predicted proteins | sample WHS_1_MG_FD_203077 | JGI IMG/M metagenome (GOLD analysis project Ga0315298, IMG submission 203077) | Extremophilic microbial mat communities from Washburn Hot Springs, YNP, Wyoming, USA - WHS_1_MG | ecosystem: Environmental > Aquatic > Thermal springs > Hot (42-90C) | place: USA: Wyoming...
GAAGGTTTTTTAGGACAGTGTCTAACACATTCAGAGCATAGAGTACAGTTCTCACTGTTCCTCACCTGAAGTTTACCATCGACCAAATTGAGTATTCTTTGAGGGCAATATTTGACGCAATCCCCGCAGCCGTCACATTTCTTGAAGGTTATTGTAATTATAGGAAGATATTTGTAAGCACAAGCTGAGACGGGCTGCCACTTGGCATGTTCTTGACCACGCCCAAGCCTAGCATAGGCTTCCAGTTTGAGCCTCTGACCTGGAGCCAGCTTCACTATCGGAATCTTATCGCTTACAGGTCTGATAGTTGGGTTCTCAGACTTGAGGTCGCCTGAATAAACTGTGATAGTCTTATCTTTTGCTCCAGCCTCCAATGTTAATGAGACCCTGCATCTGTTGCAGCCAAGCTCGCTTTTACAATCGCATTTCTCAGGGAGGGTGTATGTGTCGAGATCTGTAACCAAAGGTATGAGACCTAGCCTATGAGCCAGTACCTCATCAAACAAGATTGAAGTGTTCTCTATTATGATAACGTCGTCTATAGCCATTGTTGGAACTTCAGCTATCATTATCCTTCGTAACGTATTAGCAAAAGCCGGAGTGATACCATTGACTCTGAACTTTAACAGGCCATCTTCCAGCTTGAGTATAGACAACTCCAAATCTTTCAACCTCACTCATTGAGGAGAGCCGTCGGGTTACCTCCTATCGTCATTCCTGAACACTCATGGAGCTAAGCTGAACAGACTTCTTCTAGCCTATTCGGCTACCGTACACATATAAACGTTCTTTATATGTTTATTTAGTCGATGCACATCCAACCGCTTGTCATAAGCAGTTGAGTTTGCAGTCTACTGTAAAAAGGATAACATTTATTTCCATTAGACCAAATGACCCATAGTGGCGTTGTATGAGGGGTGAAACATGTTTCTAAAAGATTCTGTAAAATTGACTCTGGATGGTGCAAAGGCCATCCTAGCTGCAGCAGAACGTAAAGCTAAGGAGATAGGTGTACCGATGGACATAGCCATAGTAGATGAAGGGGGAAATCTACTGGCTTTTGAGAGGATGGATGGAGCGAAGATTACAAGTATCGACATTGCGATTAACAAGGCGTTCACAGCGGCAGGAAGCAGGAGAGGGACCCACGAATATGCTGACATAGCTGCGCCAGGAAAGCCTGCATTTGGAATTCATGTGAGTAACCAAGGTAGATTCATGATCTTTGGGGGAGGATTACCGATCGTGGTCAAAGGAGAGGTTGTGGGAGGAATTGGATGTAGTTCAGGAACGGCGGAAGAGGATAGAATAGTAGCTCAAGCAGGGTTGGATGCTCTCCCGAAAGAGTGAACCACTAAAATATATCAGGAAACAGATAAGGAGAATAGATAAGGCATCCCCAATGACCAAACCTAATTTGAAACTAAATAGCTAGCTTATCACCCCTTCAATAATAATTGAGGTGGTGCTTCGATGCGACTTCTTGGATGTCTCTTAAATCTGACATCTACTGCAGTTACTATCAGCAAGTATATAATGATCCATATGGTGAAAAGAACCTCGCCTATAGATTCATGGAACATTCTCAGGTTAATGTCTATGTAAGCTCCATAGTATATTATTAGAAAGATTCTAATTATGTTAACGAAGAATGTGCCGACAGCTCCTAAACACGCGTAAACTAATTTCTTGAAAGTAGATGTCTGGATTTTTAACATAAGTATGATGATTACTAGGAAGTAGATTACCATACTCAATACTCCTGCACATTGCCAATAAATCTCTATGATTAGAAAACCCTTATTCCCCCAGACCGCTAAAGTCTCGCCTCCTAAATAATCGATTCTCACACCTACACCCCTCAGTAGGAAGACTGTAATTGCCAGTATCGGCTTCATCATAAATTGAAGAGACTCAACGGAACCATAGGGAAATGTAGCGTCCAGTATCAGAATGAAAGCCATTCCTGAAAGGAAAACTATAGGTGTAGGAAAATACTTTAAATTCTTGAAGCCAAAAATGGTCGTGACCAGCACTAAGACATGAGCGGCATAAGCCAAGTAATCTAAAACTCTGGTCCAACTGAGAATCTGAGGTTTTGTTATATAGCCCAGTTTGGAACCCAAATGAGCTATTAGACTCTCTTGACCAAAGACGTATACGGCACAAAAGTAACTTGAGAAAAAAACCGTTGTAACTATAATGGTGAATATTTTCGTACTTGTAAACTCTAGCCTAACAACCTTTCTTATATCAAACCATTCCATCATTAAGAAGATGAAGGCAAATAGTAAGCCGGCTCCCGACCCTTCGTTCCAGCCAAGTATGAAATGGGTTGGATCAATGAATAACAGTGTCGCGATGGGTGCAACGAATGCGAGCAGGAAAATCTCCTTACATTTCATATTCAACTACCTACGCTGCTGGAAACTCAGATCTATCTAGGGCCTAGACAGTAAGAATTCATCTGTTTATATTGATTACCCCCAACCTCCGAAATTGAATAGGATACAGACGGTTAAGTAAAGATAATTGGTTCATCAAACTTTAAATTTATTATAAGATACAGATGGTTCGATGTAGATTCCTCAAAATATTCCTGGAGGACAACCTTTGTCGCATAACCCTCTGAAAGATATAACTGCTACCGTAGGAAAAGAGTTGGTCGATAAGAGGATAACCCTTTGTGTGACTGGCAGCGTAGCTGCATCTCAAGCACCAGAGATCGCGAGGGAGTTGATGCGTAGAGGTGCCGATGTTTATGCAGTCCTTTCCCCAGCAGCATGTAAACTGATTAGCCCAGATTTGATGGAGTGGGCCACAGGGAACCCGGTCATAAAGGAGATCACTGGCAGGGTAGAGCATGTTGAACTTGCAGGGGATTGGCCTGGAAAATCAGACCTGATTCTGGTGGCGCCAGCGACAGCGAATACGATAGGTAAGATAGCGTACGGAATAGACGATACACCTGTAACTACAGTCGTAACAACGGCATTGGGTTCAGGAATACCGGTGATAATTGCCCCTGCCATGCACCAGTCAATGTATAAACATCCCATCGTCTTGGATAATATTAAGAAGTTGAGATGTATAGGCGTCGATGTGCTTAAGCCAGAAATTGTTGAAGGGAAGGCGAAGATAATCAAGACTTCAGCAATTGTGGATGCGGTCATCCAGAAGCTATCATTCAAGGATCTTGAGAGCTTGAGGTGCCTAGTTACAGCTGGCCCCACTGTTGAGCATATAGACCCTGTCCGAATAATTACCAACAGAAGCTCAGGAAGGATGGGGGTAGCGATAGCCAGAGAAACTTCGAGACGTGGTGCGGAGACGACGCTCATAATTGGCCCGACAGAGATTGAAATACCTCTTAGCATAAAGACAATTAGAGTTGAGACTTCACAAAACATGCTTGAAGCGGTTGAAAATGAACTTACCAGTAAAGACTATAAGGTCTTCATAGGAAGCGCCGCTGTCACAGACTACAAGCCAGCAGTCCCTCAGAAGTTTAAGATACAGACGAGGGACACCCCAAAACTTGTAATTGAACTTCAGGCCACACCCAAGATAATAGAGAGAGTGAGAAAGATTCGGCCTGAAATCTTCATAGTCGCATTTAAGGCTGAGTACGGGTTGACCGACTCTGAACTCATTAGAAGGGGTCGAGAATATCTCCAACAGTCAAGCGCCGATTTGGTTGTAGCAAATCATGTGGGCGTTGATGGAGTTGGGTTTGCCTCAGAGACAAATGAAGTGTTCATCGTAGATAGAGATTTTAAGGTCACGCATATAAGTCGAGCAAGTAAAGGGGAAATCGCTAGACATCTTATAGACTATGTAGCTATGAAGCTTGGTGTTAAGAGACAGTGAATAGAATGAAGGTTGCTGCGATACAGATTGGTCCTGCGCATGCGTCGAAAGAGATTATTGAGACTCTAGTTGCCAAATCTGTAGATGGAGGAGCTAGACTACTATGTTTTCCTGAACATTGGATAGGAAATGAGACAGAGAGAGAGGTCTCCTCAACAATCGAGTTAATGAAAGAGTTGGCTAGAAATTTCAAGGTTACAATAATTGCAGGGGGATTCTATCTTGATTTTCAAGACGGACCCTATATTGCAGCGCCTGTAATTAATCTTCGGGGAGAAGTTATCGGACTTCAGAGGAAGATACATCTTTTCGGCGAAGAGAAGAGAAGAGCGAAACCGGGATCAGATGCTACCATCTTCAATATCGATGGGGTTAAGTTTGGGGTTATCGTTTGTTACGACCTAGTATTTCCAGAAGTTGCAAGGGCTCTTGCATTGAAGGGGGCAGACCTAGTGTTCGTCCCGTCAAGAATATTGAGCCACGGCCTCAAGCCGTGGCATCTATATCTCTCAACTAGATGCTTAGAGAACCGTCTACCGATTGTATCTGCCAACATCGTATGGCCACCACAGTACGTAGGGCAGAGTCTCATATTAGGTTTGGAGCAACACATAGATTCATCGATAGTTTATCCAAAGATCATCGCAACCGGTGGGCAGTCCTCTGAAGCAGTTATAGCTGAGATAGATCTGAAGACTGCCAAGATGCTTAGAGAGTCTAGATTGAATGAACGACGTCCTGAAGTTTACAAGTCAATGCTAATGGAATGAATATACGACGAATATGATAATCACAGCGTCTGCTGCCACAACATATTAAAGCTTTTAATAAACCATAGACACCATTGCCAAAAACAATATAAATTGTACTACACAACTATGACTGGAGGAGAAGTATCATGTCTAAGAGTGTCAAAGGTGTTGGTGATGGAGGACTCAACCTAGGACCAGACAAGGAAATAAACAGAGATATTTGGCTGAAAGATGTATTCCCTGAATGGGGAACAATCCTAAACAAGGAGATAGAGGAGACAAAGCCTGAGCAGAATACGTTTGTATTATGGTGGCTCGGCGGTGCAGCGTGGTGGATGAAAACCGCTGGAGGCGCAAACATATGCATAGACCAGTATAGTGGTTCAGGTGGACCTGTGGAGTATAACGAGCTGTCAAAGTATTCTGGAGTGATAAGGATGACAGGGGCGCAGAAGATGTACTGGCTAAGATGTATACCCCATGTACTTGACATATGGGCAGTCAAAGAATGCGACGCTTTCCTATCAACACACATACATACAGACCATGCGGACTTCTACACTATAAAGCCTCTGCTTCAAAATACAAACTGTAAATTCATCGGACCTCCAAGGGTTGGAGAAATATATGAGAGATGGAAGGTTCCAAAGGACAGGATCATAACTGTGAAGCCAGGGGATATGGTGAAGATGAAAGATGTCGAGATACATGCGGTGGAGTCGTTCGACAGAACAGTACTTATCACAGAGCAGGCGGATCTCAGGAAACTTACGATGGAAGATTTCGCGAAGCTCATGGATCAGAAAGCAGTTAACTACGTCTTGAAGACACCGTATGGAACAGTCTACGATGCTGGAGACTCGCATTACTCAAACATGTTCTTCAAGCATGGAAGACAGTTCGATATCGATATTGCCCTAATAACATTCGGCGATAACCCCGACGGAATGACCGACAAGATGAATCCTTACGACGCGTATAGAGCAGCAAAGTGTCTGAGAGCAAAGGTTTGCATCCCAATGCACTATGAGAACTGGGGAATTGTGGAAGGAGATCCGACAGATCTTGAGATGATCGCAAACAAGAAGTTTGCACCATTCAAGGTATGCATAATGAGACCTGGAACAAAGTACGTCTGGCCCAAAGACAAGGACAAGCCCAGAATCTACTATTCACACCAAGTCGATGCAAGCAACTACTTCAGACCAGACCTTGTAGACCTGCCTTTCCCAGCTTACCTCTAAGAAAACTACTACCACCTCCTTTTTTTTTAAAAAAAAAAGTTTGGGCCCAATACAAAGACTTTTCATCTTCCCTCACAGATGGTACTCCCCATATGTTTCACAATATAATTCTAGAAACTATGACGCATTTGAGGAAACTTAAGTCAAATCCGATCGGTCAAACCTTCATCAAAGAACAAAATTCAAAGGGAAGTGTTAGATAATTTGGTGGTCATACATGTTCATCTATAATTCACGAAGCGATCTGAGGTTGGACAGTACCAAACTTCTCAAGCACAGAGTCTAGAACTAACTCAACATTCTTCCCTGTCAATGCACTCAAGGAACATATTTTCACACCCGGCATAAATCTACTGAGGGTTTCGCAGGCTTCCACAACGTGGGTGTCACTAACAAGGTCTACCTTATTGAGACACAATATTTGATGCTGGGGCATCTCGATTCTCCTTGAAATACTGTTTATCGAAGAAATCTTTCTAATGAGTGTTCTAATCGATTCACTTGCATCTACGAAAAGTAGAACAAGGTCTGAATTTGATATTTCATCAAGAGTTGCATAGAAGGCATCTATTATCATTGGATGCATATCCTCTATGAAACCTATGGAGTCTACAAGTATGCATTTGAAGCCTCTCCAGTTTATGAGCCTCGAGCAGGATGTTAATGTTGTGAAAGGCCCTAAACCAACATCCTTAGATTCCGACGTCACCCTGTTAAAGAATGTTGTTTTTCCGCTTTGGGTATAGCCCGCCAGGGCAACTGTTGGGAAGCCTAGTTCACGTCTCCTTTCCCTGAGTTTAACCTTCATCTTTTTAACTCTACGCAGCTTCATATTAAGATTCTTTAATCTTCTTCTCGCAGCTTTCTCATATTCTTTGAATGGGTAGTCTCCTGGACCGCTCCACCCAACCTGCTCACCTACTATTCCTTTCAACTTTATGAATTCCCGTCCCCAAGAGAAGGTATATCTCAGTCTCGCCAACTCTATCTGTAACTTGGCCTCCTCAGTCATAGCCCTTTTATTAAAAACCTCTAGAATGAGCAGGTTTCTATCTATAACCTTGACGTCCCCTATTCTCCTTTGTATCTTGAAGACTTGGCTGGATGGAAGTGTATTTGTAAATATGACCGTATCTGCCTTCCTCTGGTCAACCATTCTCTTAAGCTCCTCAAGTTTTCCAACCCCGATACAATGGCTATGATGAACACTATTTCTCTTTTGCACTAGGGTTCCAACAATCTCGTAGCCTATGTTCCCAGCCATGCTTGATAATTCACCGACTCTCGAAACGTTTCTGGGTAATTTGCATTCGACAATGATAGCTTTCAAAGTAGTTGACTTCACCCGATCCCTCTATAGAGTGGATAACTGCATCCTGCGATTTATAATTATAAAAATCCTTTTATAATCTTACCTTAGGTCATGCAGCGTCTGGTCATAGTTAATTTAATGAGCAGTTGATGGCAGTAACCCTATTAATAGGTTAGATGATCTTAAACGTGACGGTGAAGACTTGTGGATGCATATAACAGTGCCAGACTACCCCTCTATATTTCGGCTGCAGCTCTCATAGGATTAGTTGTCGCGTCGACAATCATTGCTAATATGTATCTCCAAGTTCAGACCACGATAGTGGATTTGCAGTCTAGGGTTGAGAGCCTCCAGTCACAATTACAATCGTTAAGCAGGGAGGGTGAGAATGGTTCTGAGGCTCATCGAGTCTTTCTTCTTATACAAGAGTCTGTCGTCCAAGTGTTAAATAAGAAAGTTGGAGTCAGGGGGTTGGAGCCTTACGCGAGTGGTTCAGGATTCGTCTACGACAAGGAAGGCCGTATCATAACGAATAATCACGTTATAGATAAGGCCGATGTTATTGAGGTTACCTTCCTTGATGGATCAACCTTCAGGGCTACACTCGTAGGCGCTGACCCTTACTCTGATCTAGCCGTTCTTAAGGTTGATGTTGCACCGGATAGACTCAAACCTGTCATTCTAGGCGATTCATCGAAACTTCTTGTCGGAGAGACCATATACGCCGTAGGCGCCCCTTTCGGTTTGAGTTGGTCCCTGACGAAGGGAATCGTAAGCCAGATAGGCAGAACCCTGCCTTCTGCTGGTGGTTATCCAATTGTGGGTGTGATACAGGTGGATGCTGCGATAAACCCTGGGAATAGTGGTGGTCCATTACTCAACTCTGTTGGGATGGTGGTAGGTGTCAATACTGCTATTCAGACTGAGACGGGAGTCTTCTCAGGGGTTGGATTTGCGATACCATCTAACCTAGTCAAGAGGGTATCGTCATCCCTTATCAGTACGGGTCATTATGACCATCCGTGGCTCGGGGTCATCGGTACAGATGTAACTCCATCCATTGCTGAAATAATGGGTCTCAAAGAGGCGAAGGGAGTCTTAGTGATCTCTACCGTCAAGGACAGTCCTGCTGAGAAGTCTGGTGTGCGTGGGGGAGAGAGGTCGGAGATAATTGAGGGGAGGAACGTGACAATAGGTGGAGATGTAATTATAGGTATAAATGATCAACCTGTAAGAAAATTTGAAGATTTATCTTTTTACTTGGAGTATAATTGTAGGCCAGGAGAGAAGATTCGTCTGAATATCATTCGTAATGGTACGATGATAGTGCTGGAGGTTAACTTGGGTGTGCGGCCACCACCATCGAGATGATGCCTGTGTAGACTCCCACCTCTATTTTGCCACTTGATAGGGGATTCTAAAACTCAACCTAGAATCCATAATATGAATTTTAGATGTTGAATAGTATTGATCGGTGCGTATTCCTTGGCTTAAATTGAGGACTTCTGGCAGAATCTTATCGAGAAGAATCGTAGACGGATTTCCCAGTGCTACACCTCTGCATCTGGGATCAACATATATGTAATAATTAGATTCGTACCATCGAATAAGGGCCATGTCGGCATGGCCAAAGAGGGGTTTCTTAACGACTATGAAGGGCCACTGTTTGCACGCTATTGGTTTACTCGCTTGGATACCGCAAACCCACCTGCCTGACGATTGAAATTGGAATATGCAGCGGCCGTCGTGTCTTTTGGCAAGATAGACTTTACCAATATCTATCTTGACAAATGACGAGCCGTAATTCTTCAAGATATTTGCATACTCATCCATTCGGAGGGGTACCCTGAACCATTTGCAGCAGTCACCGCAAGCCAGACACTCCCAGTATCTAACTTTACGCCATGGAAGGAAGACTCTTGATGTCGCCATCCCGGATCTACTATTCTGGTCTTTCGAAAGTCTTCTCCAACTCGATGAGAAGTTCCCTCTGCCTCTTTGTAAGTCTTGTAGGAACAGTGACGTTTACTCTAATATACTCGTCCCCTCTCCCATACTCGTTGAATTTAGGCATGCCTTTACCTGCAATCCTGAATATTGTTCCCGACTGTGTCCCTGGAGGGATTCGGAGCTCTATCTTTCCATTTAGGGCAGGTGCTGAAATCTTCCCGCCGAGGGCTGCTTGCGTGTAGGTTATAGGAACCTCACAGTAGAGGTCAGCTCCTCTCCTCTCGAAGATTGGATGTGGCTTAATATGGACTGTGACATAAAGGTCTCCTGGAGGGCTTCCTCTTGGACCGGCATCACCTTCTCCCCTCAACCTCAGGGTGGCGCCGTCTTCTACTCCTGGAGGGATCCTGATGCTCAATCGACGGTCATGCTTAACATTCCCAGTTCCACCACATGCATTACATGGGGTTTCAACAATCTGGCCTTTCCCCCTGCACCTGTCACAGGTCGTTATCTGTGTGAACGTGAAGAAGCCTGAGGCTGCTGACTGTTGTTTTCTTATCTCTCCTGATCCCCTACATGTTGGACAGGTCCTTAGGCTTGTCCCAGGTTTGGCCCCGCTACCGCCACAAATTGTACAATTCTCAACTCTGGACATAGATATCTCCTTCTCAAGACCGGTAGCAGCCTCCTCCAAACCAATCTCTAAGTCATACTGTAGATCGTATCCCTTTTGGGGTATCCTCCAGCTTCTACTCCCGAAGAAGTGGTCGAATATGTCGAAGCCGAATCCGAAGCCTAGGTCCCTAAAAATCTCTTCGAAGTCTACGCCTCTGAATATGTCTTCAGGCCTGTATCTGTCACCTATCCCTGCTCGACCATACATATCGTATGTTCTTCTCTTCTCATCGTCTGACAGCACGGCGTATGCTTCAGATATTTCTTTGAACTTCTCTTCAGCGTCTGGTGACTTATTCCTGTCGGGGTGATATTTGAGGGCAAGCTTTCGGTAAGCATTCTTTATCTCCTCTTTGGTAGCGTCCCTTGAGACACCGAGTATTTCATAGTAGTCCTTCTCGGCCAAGATGGCCACCGGTGGGGCGTAGTCGTAGTATTCTACGGCGTCTTACCTTCATCTACAATCTTATAGTCTGCATCCACGACTTTCCCTTTTCTATCACCTGATTCACTCTTAGACTCGCTCGTCGACTGCCCTTGGGTTTTTTGAGTCGCCTGTTGATAAACTGAGGTCCCAACCTCCTGCAAGACTCTGGATAGGTCCTCGATCCTCGATCTGATGGCCGCCACATCTTTTCCAGCCAATGCCGACCTCAAGTCGGCAGACGCCTTCTCCAGTCTCTCCCTATGCTCTTTACTGACCTTGTCCCCGAGATCTCTTAAAGTCTTCTCAACAGTATATAGCAAAGAGTCAGCCTGATTTCTAGTCTCAGCCTCCTCTCTCTTCAAGCGGTCCTGTTCAGCGAACTTCTCAGCCTCCTTGATCATCCTCTCTTTCTCTTCCTCTGAGAGTTTGGTTGTTGCAGTTATGGTGATCTTTTGCTGGTTCCCAGTTGCAAGGTCCTTCGCTGAAACATTGAGTATTCCATCTGCATTTATGTCGAAGGTCACCTCTATCTGTGGGACACCCCTAGGCGCTGGAGGGATCCCTGTGAGGGTGAATCTGCCTAGGGAGACATTGTCAGCTGCCATTGCCCTTTCACCCTGCAAGACGTGGATAGTGACGCTTGTCTGGAAGTCTGCTGCTGTGGTGAATATTTGGCTCTTCCTCGTTGGAATGGTTGTGTTCCTCTCAATTATCTTTGTGAAGACGCCACCTAAGGTTTCGACTCCTAGTGAGAGTGGTGTTACATCTAGGAGGAGTAATTCCTGAACTTCTCCAGCTATGACCCCGGCTTGTATGGCTGCACCCATGGCGACGCATTCCATGGGATCTATTCCTCTCTCAGCAGGCTTCCCCATATAATCCTCAACGAACTTCCTGACTATGGGCATCCTCGTTGGGCCGCCGACCAGAATTATCTTGTCTATGTCTTGAGGAGTCATCTTCGCGTCAGCAAGGGCCTGGTTTATGGGGCCTTTACATCGTTCAATGATCGGCATGACCAGTTCCTCAAGTTTTGCCCTTGTCAATGAAATGTTCAGGTGCTTTGGACCCGAAGAGTCAGCGGCTATGAATGGAAGATTTATTTCGGTTGTGAGGGTTGTTGAGAGCTCTATCTTAGCCCTCTCAGCCGCTTCTCTCAACCTCTGCACAGCAACCTTATCATTGGTAAGGTCTATTCCGGTGGTTCGTTTGAATTCATTGATAAGGTAATTGACTATTGCGTTATCCATATCTGTTCCCCCAAGTTGCGTGTCTCCGCTGGTGGATTTGACTTCAAATACAGGTGGCTCAGAGGGGCCTGGTCTGCCTATCTCCATCAAAGTTACGTCTAGAGTCCCTCCCCCCAGATCGAAGACCATTATCTTCAATTCTTTCTCAGCCTTGTCTAGACCGTAGGCTAAGGAGGCTGCTGTAGGCTCATTTATTATTCTGACGACTTCTAGACCTGCTATAGTGCCTGCATCCTTCGTCGCCTGCCTTTGATTATCATTGAAGTAGGCTGGAACAGTAATGACGGCCTTGTCTACTCTTGCACCAAGAAAGGCTTCAGCATCCCTCTTTATCTTCTGCAGTATGAATGCGGAGATCTGCTGTGGAGTATATTCCTTACCAAATATCTGAACCTTATAGTCTGTACCCATCTTTCTCTTTATGGCCATCACTGTGCCTTCGGGGTTTGTGATGGCTTGTCTTCTAGCTGGTTCACCGACTAAGAGCTGCCCATCCTTTGTGAATGCAACAACAGATGGGAATGCTTTCCCACCTACAGTAGTACCTTCAGCGCTTGGGATCATTACCGGTCGACCGCCCTGCATGACTGCAGCTGCAGAGTTGCTGGTGCCTAGGTCTATACCTATTATCTTCGATGCTTGAGAGCTGCTCATTGGAACATCACCGTGAGGTAGCTGACGAATAGATATGAAATTCGGTTATAAAAGGAGAGTTGGCTTAAAGAAAAATATTTTGGAGATTTATATTGGCCCCGCGAGATTACTATCCCCAAGCAGTCCGGTCGAGATTTATCTTTTAACTAAATTTCTTTGAGACTACGACGACGCTGGGTCTGAGAAGTTTACCTTTGAACGTGTAACCTGCCCTGATCTCATCTACAATTATACCTTCAGGAACATCTTCCTTCAAAACTTGGTCGGCGGCTTCGTGGATTTCAGGGTTGAAAGGTTTTCCGACAGCCTCTATCCTAGTCAATCCTTCACCTTCCAGAATATTCATGATTTTTTTCATGATAAGTTCAAGACCAGACCTGAGATCCTTGCAATTATGACTCTCATGAGATATCTTGAGAGCCATCTCCATATCATCCAGTACGGTTAGGAGACTTGAAATTAATCGTTCATTAGCCCTCTTGATGATCTCATCTGTCTCTCTCCTTACTCTCTTCTGGATGTTTTCTATCTCCGCTTGCATATACTTGAGTTGGTTTAAGTATCTCTCAGACTTGGCCTTCTCACTTGCCAGCTCTAGATTAAGTCGTTCGACCTCTCTCTTGAGTTCTCGATCTTCTTCCCTTTGAGCAGCCTCAGACTTGAGATCTTCACAGGAATCTGTTTTGGATATGTCCATCATCAATGCGCCTCCCTGCGATTCTGAATTTTGAGTGGAAGTCTATTTTTATATATTATCAAAATAAACTTTACAAGCAACCTGAGCTCACTCATTATTAATTAGATCTAACGGAAACCATATTCACTGCTCACACATATCTGCTTAAAGATTATAGTCGGATGGAGGTATCTTTTTGGTCCCTGCACCATCGTTGGTGGTTGAGAGAGTATTAGGCCAAAAAGCCATGAACCTTGTCAAATCAATTAGCCTTTTGAATGAGAGATTGAAGGTTCTTGTTTTAAATGGAAAAGTCGTTATACCATTGAGGAGGGAACCTGCCGAGAGTGAGCTTGAGGCTTTCAAACTTGGACTTGGAAGATTTCAAGTTGCAGAGCACACGTTCAAGATTAGGAAGGTGGGGCCTAGAAATCTTGTTGAGGCATTGAATGGAAAACTTCCACAAAATCTGATCAAGATCATACCAAGATCTTATAACATGATAGGCGACATAGCAATACTGGATATTCCTAAAGAACTCAGGACTCATGCTAAAACAATTTCTGAAGCTTTTAAAATATTGAATCCCAGAGTGAAGGCTGTTCTGGTGAAGGTTGGTCCAGTAAAAGACACTTTTCGTGTCAGACAATATGTTGTTCTCAACGGGGGACCCTCTACAGTCACCCATCATGCGGAGCATGGCTTGATATTTCGACTCGACCCTCTGAAGGTCTTCTTCAATCCTAGGCTGATCCATGAAAGGCAGAGAATCGCATCTATGGTTGGAAGCAATGAGACTATTATAGACATGTTTGCAGGAGTCGGTGCTTTTCCAATAATCATTGCAAGATCAAAGGATGTAAGGAAGGTATATGGAATAGACATTAATCCTGAAGCGATATCGTTCATGTTGCAGAATATTGTGTTGAATAAACTTCGAGGCAGAATAGTAGCGGTTCTAGCTGACGCCACATCAGAATTGCCTTTAAGCGGTTTGGCTGATCGTGTCATAATGAACCTCCCTGAGAGATCACTAGAGTTCTTAGGTGAGGCTTGCAGATTCCTGAAGCCTAGAGGTGGTATCATACATATCTACACATTCATAAATGAAAAAGTGGGTGGGGAATCAATACTCCAAAAAATTCGTAACAGAATATGTGAGGTTGGGAGGGAGGTTGTTTCAGTTGAGAGTTTTAGGAGGTTTAAGGAGGTTGCGCCGAGAGAGTGGCATGTCGTTGCGGACGTGAAAGTAGCTTAGGAGTCTACAATCATAGTGATGTTGACTTTCGCATCAGGATCTCTCAGATGTTCTATGAAAACCCTCGTGAAGTCTCTTGCAGCTTTGTTGGAATTTATCATAACGGTCTTTGGGCATACATAATTACTCTTCCTAGCTACTATGGCTCTCCCATCTGTGAAAGTCAGCAATTTACTTCCCCTCCCAACAGCCAAATCGACGATCCCGTCAACCTCTATTATAAATATGATTCTGGCCAATTCGCTTGATGCGAGTCTCTTGAAGCTCGAGGAGAGATCAGCTGCCGCCTTACTGGCTCCAACCGCAAGTATACAGTCACCCTTAACTGTTACGAAATTATCTCTAGTGAACTCGAAAGTAGTTTTATGATTTGCCCTAACGTTTGGATGCCCCCTGGCCTCTATCTTCTCAATTACTCGTGCCATACTTCGATTAACCTCCTTCAGCTACTGTCTCCCAGTTAAGCGTCTCCCAAACTTTTATTCTACCTATTTGAGGATAATGTATCTTGAGGTTACTACTTTTGAATAAGTATGAAGAACTTAGAAAGAAGGCGGTTGAGCTACTCATACAGGAAGGCATATTGAGATCGCCAAGTGTGATAAGAGCCATGAGTATTGTTCCGAGGGAGGAGTTTCTACCGGAAGATGTGAAGTCAGAAGCATATGTAGATGCTCCCCTACCAATCGGATATGGCCAGACGACGAGCGCCCTACATATGACCGCCATGTTCTGTGAGTATGCGGAGCTGACGGTTGGGGAGAAGGTTCTTGAGGTCGGAGGTGGCTGTGGATATATGAGTTGCGTATATGCTGAGGTTGTTGCGCCGAGTGATCAGCCCAGAGAATATTGGGGGCACGTATGGTCGGCGGAGATAATTGAGGATCTGGCGAGATTTGCGAGGGAGAATGTGAAGAGATGCGGATACGCAGATAGGGTTGACATAGTTTGTAGAGATGCATCTTTAGGCTTGGAGGATTATGCGCCCTACGACGCTATAATAGTTACTAGTGCTGCACCGAGTATTCCTAAAGAACTTATAAGCCAACTTAAACCGGAAGGATGCCTCCTAATACCTGTGGGAGATATCAGGTTTTATCAGAATCTTGTCAGGGTCAGGAAACACCTAGACGGCAAGATAACTAAGGAGGATCTTGGTGGAGTAGCCTTTGTACCCATGAGGGGTAAGGCTGGATGGAAGTGAGTCGAAAATAAAACTTGGGCTCCACATTCTATCTGGAGGATGTGGTGAGAGTGAACAGAGGCAGAGTATCTAAATCTAGTATACTCCTCCAATTCATATCTCGAAATCCAGGTTTAGGTGTCGAAGAGATTTCTAAAACGCTAGGATGGACTCCGAGGAGTGTAAAGCTGGTTCTCAATAGACTTGAAAAGTCCGGTCGAGTCTCAACAAGATTCTTCCCAACAGTCTTGCATGTCAATGAGGAGCGTTGGGAAGTCGAGAAGGAGGTTTCGAGTGAGAAGGAGAAGCTTGAGAGGATCATACTCAAGCTTCGGGAGAGGGATAGGGAGACCTTTGAGAAATGTGTGAAGGCAAAAATGTTGAGGGACGATAAACTGGCAACCCTATATGCTAGTCAGTGTGCTGAAATAAGAAGGTTGATAAGAGCAGTCGTTGCAAGTCAGGGGGTTCTGACGAGAATAGGGGTTGCCCTAGAGAGTCTGAGGCTGAGTCTAGGAAGAAAATTGCTGTAAGAAAATTTCAAAAGAATTTCTCCAATGTGGATCTCTCCTTATCAACCCAGCCTCTGATGAGCCTATCGAGGGCGTTTCTCACCCTCCTCTCCGAGAAGTCTCGCTCTCCACATAGGAAGTTTATGGTTGCCTCAACATCTGGCTTCCGCCATTCAAGTCTATAATCGTCTGTAACTTTAGGGTGGAGAAACAGCTTCCTAATCTCCAAAAGGTAATTCAGACTCACACCTTCCGGTAGGGTTTCAAGGGCACTGGTCAAGTCTCCCCTCTCCTTGATCAGTTTCAAGGCGGTCTTTGGACCTACACCCTTGAAACCTCCAGGATTATAGTCTGTTCCGAGAAGGATAGCTAGGTCAATGAGCTGCTCCCTTGTGACCTCTAAAACCTTCAGGATCTTCTCAAGCTCCAACAATTCTAAGTCCACATCGACATATACATCTCTGCCTGGAAGTTTCCTCCTCCCTGTAACTGTAAGGTTACGTATCAACCGCGAGGCTCCGAACAGGAGGGAATCGTAGTCTTGGCTGGCTACTGCCCAGAGGTCATTCTTGGAAACCATGTGAGCAGCTTGAGCCTCACCTTCAGAAGGTGCCTGAATCCACGGTACACCCATACTGTCTAGCAGCCTCTTCGCATCCTCGACCATCTCATCCTTCAATTTAGAGGTCATCTGTGCATATCGCCTAGCCTCCTCTACTGCGCCACGCCTCATAGCCTCCTCATATTTTATAACAGCCTCCTCCTTAACTCTCATCCTCCTCTTGAGTTCAGCCTCCTTCATGGTAGGCGGCTCCCCATCGAATACGTAGGCAACCCATACTCCCCTCTCCATCAAGTTCACAGTCCTGTAGAATAGTCCGCTGAGGTGGCTCGTCACCCTTCCAGAACTGTCCATGAGGGGCTCACCAGCCTCCCCCCTGATGGTTGCAAGAAACTGGTATAGGGCGTTATAGCAGTCGATAGCTATCGATTTTCCATGGAGGTCATCAAAACTGATCTTCTTCCTCTCAACTATCGGTCCGAGATCGACTCCCAAATGAAACACCGAGAAGGTAAAATAGATTATGTTTTCTACAGATGTTAAATATTGTCTCTTTAGAGAATCTTGGGCTACACATAGGTTTAACTCTATCGTACTCTGCCCTTGAAAACAAGCTACATAACCAAATCGATGTGTCCAGGTACCCCATTACTTTCTGGAGGTTCGCATGTGAATGGGGGCGCCACCCCCCCACCCCCCCTAGGGGGGTCGGAGATTGATGTGGGGGTCTTCTACGTTATGACGGATTTTTGTGTCCTAGAGCATCATAGGGTAAAATAATGGTGGAGCTTTGTTTACTGAAAGTAATAGGTTAGGTATGGGCTTTACAGTTACACCCATAGCGATATCGTGGCCTCTGGAATTTTGCGATGCTGCTGAAGCCTCATCTCTCCTCTTTGACAGGTGAGGGGGTTGATCCGATGTATTGGATAATCTTTCTCTGCTGGTGATAGATCTTTAAAGTCACACTCGCCCTCATCCAGTCTTTCAAGGGTACAGTTAGGAATTTTAGGGTATGGGATATGGCTTTATGGAGGGCATCGAATTTTACAGGCTCAGTCTTCAACATTGCCCTGACGCTCTCCCTGACGTTCCAAACTCCGACTGGAAGAATATAGTCTGGATGTATCTCTCTCAAGACCAGGCATGAGGCCTGCCTCCTCATTCCTTTGAGACTCTCAGCAACAGCAAGCCTAGCTGCGTAGTAGCATCCACCGACAGCCGCATATGATGAGCGGCCTCCATAATTCTCATAGTCGCCCATCAATTCAGGGGTTGAGCCATCATAGTTCCAGAATGTTCTTGGATACCATGCTTCGATCCATTCGAAGCTCCAGCTCTCAGGAATAAATATGGCCGCGTAGAGGTTGCCGATATTCTTGAATGTGTATACGTAATACTCATCTATCT
>Ga0315298_1005589_pt1 | contig 17736 bp, 14 predicted proteins | sample WHS_1_MG_FD_203077 | JGI IMG/M metagenome (GOLD analysis project Ga0315298, IMG submission 203077) | Extremophilic microbial mat communities from Washburn Hot Springs, YNP, Wyoming, USA - WHS_1_MG | ecosystem: Environmental > Aquatic > Thermal springs > Hot (42-90C) | place: USA: Wyoming...
TCGCACAGGGCATATAACATTGCATCAATCGGTACACCTTTTTGCTGGAGATGAATCAGATCACTCTTAGCAAATACACTGCACCTGGCTGCAATGCGAGGAGGAGTCCCCTGGTATTTTAAAGCTAAGTCCCCAAAATCTTCTATATCTATACCAAGACGATAAGCCTGTTGCTCCAGGAATCTGCCTGTCCCGGCAGCACACAACGGATTGGTAAACACCTTCCAAGGTTTGTTCAGTCCATCTTCAAGTTCGATTACCAGCGAGCTTTGACCACCGATGTAGATTATTGAACCCGCGCTCCTGTTTTCTCTGAGAATCCCTGAAGCAATTGCCAGTGATGAGCTGTAAGTCGTCCAGTTGTAACTTTCAGGAATTGCTCCCTTGCCGCTTCCTGAGACTCCAATTGCAGTTATTTCAGATAATGGATATTTTTCGTTTAAATTTTTCAGAAGTTGATTAGTGGTTGACCTGGGGTTTGAGATTATTTTCTGAGAACTCAGGTAGCAGATATCACCTGAATCATTCAACAGAGCTATTTTTACATATATTGATCCGATATCTAAGCCAAGAAAATATTTCATATTACCTGTTGAATTATAGCAGAATAATGGATTGAATTTAAAGCGAAGGTAAAGTTAAAAATCATTCTGGCGGCGGATTCAGTGGATCTGACCCCCTTTTACCTCCACATGGAAGGAGAGTTTCTGTAAAAGGGGGTGATCCCGGTATTTCAAATGACATCCGCAATTACCGATAACGGACGTCATGAGATTTCACATATTAATAAATATCCTGATCCCTGAGAATTTGCTCAAGTAATAATTGCCAGTTCCTCTGACCGAGGTTGACTAGATTTGTAATTAGACTTCGAATGCATTCATCGCTGGTTAAAGAATACAGGGTAATACCATTTTCAGAGCAGGTCACCACTATTTTATTATTGATCAGTTTTTTCAGTGCCATACCTGCGTCAAACTGTCGTGTATTTAAAGCATGCAATACTGCAGTCCGGTTGAATTTAGCATTGGGATGACGACCGAAAAACAGGGCAAGCTCTAAACCATTAAGGTCATCAGCAAAGTTTTTCAAGAATTCACACAACCTGTCCTCTATTTTGATCTCTTCCACAACTATACTCCCAATCTGGCGCAGTATGTATTTCGGGGAGCGGTGAAGGAGGAGGTGACTGACTACCGCTCCCCTGCTTAGCACATGGGCTAGCAAGAATAAGGAAGGAGAGAAATCAAGTTAGTACCTTCTGTACAACCCACGTGGCTGCCTCATGTAAGCCGGTACCGAAAGTTCATCTTCAGACTTGATGTTTTTCAGGATTTTAGTAATTTCCTTTTCTCTGGCAGCACCCGAAATTTGATCCTTTGAAGCAAACCCTGTAGCGATCATGGTCAACCTGACTTCGTTGCCCATGTTGGGATCTATGTTGACACCGAAGATAATATTGGCTTCCGGATCAACGGCTTCACCTATGACTTTGGCGGCGTCGCTGACTTCGAACAAGGTCAGACTGTTACCACCAGCCACGTTGAAAAGAACACCTTTGGCACCCTGGATGCTGACATCCAGCAACGGACTGGATAATGCCTCCTTCGCGGCATTAACAGCGCGATTCTGGCCTGACCCACGACCGATAGACATCCAAGCCGGGCCGGCATCTTTCATGATCGCCCTGATATCAGCAAAGTCCAGATTGACCAGACCGGGTACCGTGATAACCTCTGCGATAGCCTGCACTGCATGGCAGAGAACCTCATCTGCCATCTTGAAGGCACCATCAATGCTGGTCTTGTTATCCGAAAGTACCAACAACTTATCATTGGGCACAATAATCAGGGTATCCACCTTGGAAATCAACTGGCTGATGCCCTCTTCGGCAACCTGCATGCGGCGGTTTCCTTCAAAGCTGAAAGGCTTGGTAACCGTAGCAATCGTTAATGCCCCCATCTGTTTGGCAATTTCAGCCACAACTGCGATAGAACCCGTACCAGTACCACCGCCCATACCGGCTGCCAGGAAGACCATGTCAGCTCCAGCCAGAGCTTGCTTGATTTCATCTCTGGTTTCTTCAGCAGAACGGCGACCAACGTTGTGGTCACCACCCGCTCCCAGACCACGGGTAAGCTTTTCACCCAGAGCAATACGCACAGGAGCTTCTGTAATCTCTAGGTGAGCTGCATCTGTATTCATTGCGATGAATTCAACACCACGAATCTGCTCGCGAACCATGCGCGTAATTGCGTTACAACCTGCACCGCCCATGCCTACAACTTTAATTTTGGCTGGGCTGGGAACATAACTCGTTTTAGACATATGTTTTTCTCCTTCAACCTGAATTTTTTACAACCTTTTCTTTACCTGAACAATCTGAGCAGAGAAGCGAAGAAACCCTTTATTCCGGTCTGCCTCGTTTCCACCCATTTCTGGCTGGCGGAATTCTCATTCTTCATCTTCCAGAGGAGTAATCCAACACTGGTGGCATAAGCAGGATCATTAAGCAGAGCGTTGGATACACCATTCAGGGTTGGAGGAATTCCGATCCTGACCGGCAAGCGGGTAATTGATTGTGTCAGTTCAACAATGCCCGGCAGGTTTGAGCATCCACCGGTAAGCACAATACCTGCAGGAATCAACCGGGCATAATCAGTACGTGGTAATTCGAGCACTACCAGTCGAATCATTTCTTCAACACGCGCCCGAATAATCTCACACAAATCACGATAGGAGACACTATGTCCATTTTCGCCGATGATCTTATCGGCTTCTTCCTCTTCAGCGGGAACCAGACTGCCATATTTCTTCTTCATTTCCTCGGCGAGTTCGAATGAAAGCCCCAAACCAGCCGCGATATCTCTGGTGATCTGATGCCCGGCAACCGGTAATACTGAAGTGTGATAAATGCTGCCATCCTTCATCACTGCGATATCGGTCGTTCCACCACCGATATCTGCGATCAGAACTCCAGCCTGTTTTTCTTCCTCTGTCAGGACGGCTTCTGCACTGGCAAGAGGCTCAAGAACCAGATCATCGATTTCTATACCGACCGCATTGATGCACTTGGTAAGATTCTGCACAGATGCAACTGCTGCGGTTATGACATGCGCTTCTACATTTAACTCATAACCGTGCATGCCTACCGGATTCTTGACCTCGTGGCCATCGAGCATGTAAGCCCTTGGGATAACATGAAGCATTTTGCGATCTGCTGGAGCCTTGATGTTCAGGGCTACATCCAGAACTCGCTTCAGATCATCCGGACGAACAAGCTGGTCGGACTTGGTGATAGCTATCGTACCTCTATTATTCATTGAACTGATATGCTTCCCGGTAACACCGATATAGGCTGAATCCAGCCTGTATCCGGCCATCATCTCGGCTTTTTTTACCGATTGGCGGATAGACTCCTTGGCCTGGGTTACATTTGCCACGAGAGCTTTCTCAATACCATGTGATGGAGCAATACCCACACCCAGAATTCTCAAACCAGAGGAGCTATCCAGGGTACCCATGATGGTACAAACTTTCGTCGTACCGACATCGATAGCTGCAATTTTTCTTTTCATTTTTTACTCCTGTTTTCGAAGACTTAAAGCTACCATACTACCCTTTTTGTTTTTTACCCTCTGGTTTCTCGATAGTGGACGTTCCACTTGAGGCACAGAGAGTTGACGAAGTTCCTGATTTCGGCACTGGGAGCTTTATAGAGTTCCGCCAGGAAACCGTGGAGAAGCTCTCCACCGCTCATTCCCGGAGTTGGCTCTGCCGGACCAGGAATGTTGATGTAAACAATCTCCGTCATTAATTTTTGATACTCAATTGCTGTACCCACAGTCACCTCCTTCAAAATTTTTGGTTGGCACTATGTTATCTATTACCAGACCAATGAGTCAAAAATTGTCCTGATTTGTCCTTTTCATTTCCAAAAATTATTTGTCGTAGTTCCAGTTTTTTAAGTCCCTCATTAGGGATGGAATTTTCCAAATATATAAAAAGTACTTCCCTCTTGAAAACCTGGTACCTTTTCAATAAAATAATTGGAATGCAGCCCCCTAAAGTTTAACTGAGGTAAAGCTTTGGTAATTGACAGAAACAAGAAACGCTCTCCGCCCTATGTGTCTTACCGCAGCTTTTTAACCCTGCTGGAAGAATTAAAACGTGGAATTCCTGCTCGCATTGACCGCAGCTACTGGGGAGATAAATTCTCCGGTAGCACCGGTACGCAACTGATGTGTGCGCTGCGCTTTCTAAATTTGATCGATGCTGCCGGTATTCCAACAAATCAATTGAAAGAGCTGGTAAATTCTAAAGGTGTTGCCAGAGCAGAGATTTTGCGTAAAATCAGCCAGGAATCGTTCTCATTTTTGATGAGCAATTCTTTTGACCCAGAAAAAGCTACTTATGCCCAGCTCGAAGAGGTTTTTAATGATATATATCAGGTTGATCGGGATGTTGCTCGCAAATGCATAAAATTTTTCATTGAATTAGCTACAGATGCCGGGATTCCACTTTCCCCATTTATTACCAAAAGGTCAAAAAATTCCAGAAGTTCCACACAAACGGAAAAAATTCCAAAAAGAAATGGGAACAGGACAAACCAGAATTTTTCTATACCGCAACATGCGGAATTAGTTCCACGTCAAATGTCCTGGAAAGAATTATTGTTATCCAAATTTCCCAGTTTTGATCCTACATGGCCAAGCGATGTACAGCTAAAATGGTTCGAGGCGTTTGATGAACTGCTCAAGAGAGGCTTCATCCAGGGGAACGACCAGTCTTAAGAATTAGCCACGGGTTATCAATCCTTTATTCCTCAACTGTCTTCAACTATCAGGATATTATCTTTATTAATGCCAAATCCGAATTGCTCAGCATATGCTATTTGTGGAAGTTGCCACGGATCTTGTGGTAATCGGTTTTTAGCTGGATATGCATTGAGAATTCTGATCCCTTCTGCATCAATAGCAAAAGGATTCCCTGAAGCCAATATATAATCGGGTTCGACAACCTTTCCCTGGGCAGGACCACCGGTTACAAAAGCCTTTCTGGCATCCATAATTATCAGGTCTGGTTGCAAGCATAAATTGATTTCAGCAATCTTGTATTGCAGGTTACCAGCATGTAGCGCTCTGCGATTACCGGGATGCACGAAACCAACTGCCAGCTTCAACGCTCCCGAATAAGTCGCCAGATTGTGCGTCTTGAGACAGGGTAGATAAACCAATCTGTCTGATTCATAACAAACCCGTGGCATGGTTACTTTGCGGAAAAAATTTCCGGGTATCCTGACTTTCACCCAATCATGACTATCCTCAAGCGCTATCAGCCTTACTCCCATTTTGCTAGCCAGATCATACAATCCCAGTTTAGCAAAGACATTGCGGGTCGGCCTCCAGATCCCTCCCGCACAATCCCCGACGATAGGATTGGCTCCGGTTTCTTTTAAAATTTCAAGAACAGCCTGTAAAAAATCGAGAGCGGTTGTGGCCGGTGGAGAATCGGCGCTGTTGAAATTGGGTTTTACGAATACCCTCATGCCGGTTTTAATTGACTTTTCCACTCCTCCCAACAACGTCAGGGACTCAACGATGGATGCTTTTACAGATTTGCGAGCTTTAACCCTGGACACCAAGACTTTCCCATCTTTGAGCCACGGGTTATTCGTACTCAATCTTGGCTCTACAACCGGCAAATTATGCGGTACCATATCACCGAGGAAGTGGTAAATCCCCACCAGCCTTTCTCTTAATTCACTCATCTAGAAGTATTCCTCCGGTTTCTCTATCAACGGAAATTACTAAGCTGTAACTTCGGCTTCTTCCTGGGTTCTCTCCAGCTCTATTTTCTCCATGACCGCCCTCGCAGCCGCCAGTTTAGCCACCGGAATTCTGAACGGGCTGCAGCTAACATAATCCACACCAATCGAACTGAAAAAGGCAATTGATCGGGGTTCTCCTCCATGCTCGCCACATACTCCGATCTCGATGTTTGGCTTGACCTTTTTTGCCCACTCAATCGCAAGCTGAATCAATCTGCCGACACCGTTCGTATCGATTACTTCGAACGGGTTGTCTTTTAAAATCCCTTCCCTGATATAGGTTGTTAAAAACTTCTTCTCGGCATCTTCACGGCTGAATGAATAAACAGCCTGTGTAAGATCATTGGTGCCAAAAGAGAAGAAATCTGCTACCTCAGCAACCCTCGCAGCTCGTAAACATCCCCTGACAGTTTCCATCATGGTTCCCAGTTTTAAATCCCGCATGCCTATCAAGCGCTTTACCCATAATAGCTCCTGCAGGGTGATTACCTGAGGCACCATGATGGAGACATCAGCCGGCACTTCTTGTTTGGCTGCCCAAATGGCATCAATTTGCATCTGGTATATTTCGGGATTAGTTATTCCCAGACGCACCCCCCGGTGCCCCATCATCGGATTGATTTCTCTAAGTTCACAGATTCTCTGGCGTGTCCGTTCGTCTTTGCATTCGGATTCCGAGGGAAGGAACTCGTGCAAAGGAAGATCTAGCAAACGGATTATAATAGGAAGGCCTCCAAGAGCTTCGAATAATGCTTTGAAATCCTGTATCTGTAACTTCTTTAATTTTTGTAAAGCTGCTGTACGCTCGGCTCCAGTATCAGCCAGAATAAACTCGCGTATCACACCCAATCTTTCAGGATCGTTAAATTGCCGCTCGGTACGGCAGAGCCCGATACCTTCAGCCCCAAACTTTCTGGCCATACGGATCGCTTCTGGAGTGTCAGCATTTGCACGTATTCCAATCCTCTTTACGTTTGATGCCCAGCCAAGGAACTCGTTCAATTCTGAGGTGAGTTCAGCATCTACCAGAGGCAAAGCCCCTTTATAAACGTTACCGGTATTGCCATCAATCGTGATCACATCACCTTTTAAGACAACCTGATCATCAGCCTCAAAACTTTCAGTATTTAGATTAATTTTGATATCACTTGCCCCACAGATACACGGTTTACCCATAGCCCTGGTCACTATGGCAGCGTGAGAAGTCAAGCCCCCTCTGGATGTCAGAACACCGGCGGCGGCAGCGATACCCGGAACGTCATCGGGATCTGTCTCAGGACGGACAAGAATTACTCCTCCGTTTTTAGCAGCAGCTTTAATCGCCTCCATCGGATCGAATACCACTTTGCCCGAAACTGCCCCAGGAGCAGCCCCTAAACCCCGGCTGATCGGAACGTATGATTCCGGGTTGGCGATACTCTTGTGAATTAACCCTTTGAGTTCATCTGGAGAGATCCTTAGCAGGGCTTCACTGGTTGATATCAGGTTGGATTTAGCCAGATCTACCACAATTTTAATTGCCGCACGTGAAGTTCTTTTGCCGGTTCTCGTTTGAAGAAGATACAGCTTACCGGATTCCACGGTGAATTCAATATCCTGCATATCCTTGAAATAGTTTTCCAGTGTGTCCGCCAGCCTGCTGAGTTCGTCGTACACTTCGGGAAGCCTTCTCCTTAATTCCTCAATAGGAAATGGGGTTACGGTTCCTGATACTAGGTCTTCCCCCTGGGCATGTGGCAGATATTCTCCAAATAATCCTTTTTCTCCCGTGTTCGGGTTGCGTGAAAACACCACTCCTGTTCCCGATCTTTCATCGGCATTTCCGAAAACCATGGTTTGAATAATTGCCGCTGTGCCCAGATCTGAAGGAATATGGTTCAGGCGACGATACTCTACGGCACGTATATTATCCCATGATTCAAAAACGCGGATTATCGCAGCCAGCATGGTTGCCTCATCCTTGATATTCAGCACTGTATCCATCATGCCCGGCATTGATACAGGCGCAGAAGAACGAACTGATACCTGCAATCCATTGCCGAACGATTTACCAGTTTTACGGCGGATATACTCAAGTCCATCTTTGATTTCATCGTATGGCAGGTCTGTACTCGTCTTGAATCTATGATAAGCATCGATTGAAATTACAAAGCCGGGTGGAACCGGCATGCCAAGTTTAGTCATTGTTACCAGGTTGGCTCCCTTGTTTCCAAGCAGATTTTTATCCTCACAACCATCATCAAAGGTATAAACCAGCATTTCCACCACCTCCCTTAAGGATAATTTTCCTATTTCTATTATACAATAGGAGGAGATTGCCTCCTGTTCTTAATTTTATTCTACTTATGTTATGTAAAACCAATATCCAAATTCCGTTTCCGTATTTCTTAATTATCATTCTGACCTTAGTTTCTTTATTCACGCCTGAAAATTGTCCAAATTAATCCTGAGCCGGAACAAGGCCGTTAAAATGTTTGAGATAGCTGATTCCGTCCGGAATGGAACCAAAAATGGAACCGAATCTGGTTTCAGAGAAAAAGGAATATACTGGAAGATACTTTAAAAATTAAATCATCTCAATTATATATAAATATAAGCCTGCTGGAGGTTGAATGTAAAAATGGAAAATATACGCGATTTAATTATTATCACCGGCGGTTTTCTGTGGATATTTCTGGTTTTAAGTTTATGTCTGATGATATTTACCTTGTATCTAGATACTCATAACCTTGCACGCATGGCCAGAAAGCTAATCAAAGATACCAGGGAAACGGGTAGAGATTTAAAAAAGGCACTCGAAATTTTAAATGATATTAAAACACAGTTTAAGTAATGTATAAAGGAGGAATTATTTCAAGATTAATATAATTCTGGCTGTTCTCGAGATAACCCGGCAGTATTCAGTGAAGTAATCTCTCTTTGAGAACTTTTAGATTGACGACATCTTCTTTGTTATATTCGAGTAATTTTTGTAAGGCTGATTGATCATAATCATTGATATACCTCCACCACAGCCGGATCGCTTCGAGCCCATCTACCTCTTTCAATCGTCTTTCAATTCCCAGTATAGTTTCCACTTTTTTTAAACCACCAAATAATCTGTTTTTCCAGCAGTGAATCATTAAATCATGGTGTTCAATAATATATGAACACAGATTGATTCCTTTCCTGCTGTATATAAAAGGAAGGTCGAAACGTGAGCCATTGTAAGTATATAAATGCGAAACTCCCCTAATAGATTCCAGGATAGCATCCGCAGTGATGTTATCTCCTACCAGTTGAATCAGGTGATCTTCCTCGCCTCTGCAAAGATAGATACCCATCACGGTGATTTCGCTGTATTCTGGAGATAGTCCGGTAGTTTCTATATCTAGATATGCTTCGATGCATGAATTATCATTAACCATGATTCTACAATACCAAACACGTGGTTTCATTTATAATCCTATCCTTTCCAAAGACAATAATCAACCTTGATGAATCTCCCCGACTTGATCTTCAATAAGTGTCTTTTTCCAGTCATATTTCTATGTAAATTTCCGGTAAGATTTCGACTATAATCTATTTTTGAGGATTCAGGGAGCAGGATTCCTGGGATTTTAAAAGTCTGGTCGCCCTGAATTTTCTGTAAATTAAAATGATTTACAAAGGAGAGTGAACATGCCTGCAGTTAATAATACGCCAAACTCTCGATCAGAGAAGGACATTTTCCAGAATCCGGATATATCCTATCAAATTCTGGATGCCCTCGCGGATTGCGTCATTATAGCCACACCTTCTGGTATTCCTGTAAAATTCAACAGCCAGGCCTGCAAATTCTTAAAAATTGATTCAGTGAGTCCGCTACATATTAAAGAATACTTTAAATATTTGGCTCAAGATTATAAACCACCATGGAAATTAATCTCCGGAGATGGTGATCTGGAGTTAACTTCACCTGCTGACATTTTCAAGATCCTTGTCAAAAAGCACATTCTCAGGGATGGTTACCTCTATACTGAATCCAGAGACGGTGATCCCCTGTGGCTAAATATTTCCGCTGTACCTTTGAAAATCCACAATGCAGATAACCTGACTTATTATCTTGTCATCATTAGAGACGTTACAGAATCAAAAAAAACTGAGTTATCTTTGAGGGAACTGAACGAATTTAATACCAGCCTGCTGGAAAATTCCTTTAACCCGATTATTGTCCACAACCCGGATACTTCGATCAGATATGTTAACCCCGCCATGGAAAGACTGGTGGGCTATTCAAGATCAGAGATCATCGGTATAAAAGCCCCATATCCATGGTGGCACCCCGACGACATACCTCATTTAATCGAAAACCTGCAGGAAGGTCTTTCAAAAACTTCCAGAATTATCGAAAGGCGCTACTGGCGAAAAGACGGAGAAATAATCTGGGTAGAATTAAATGGAACTCCTATTATAGTCGAAGGAAAAACCAGATATCTGGTAACTAATCTGGTGGATATCACTGAGAGAAAGCGCCTCAAAGACGAGATGGAATATTATATCCGGGAAATCACCAGAATCCAGGAGGAGGAAAGGAAACGCATTTCCCGTGAACTCCACGATGATACCGCTCAGGCACTTTCTTATCTCGCTCTGGAGCTTGATGCTCTGGCAACTCGCCCAGAAATCGCTTCACAGGATATATTGACCAGACTGGAGAGGTTAAAACAGCTGACCCTTAACGCTTTACAGGAAGTGCGGCGCTTTATTCATGAATTGAGACCCGGTGTGCTTGATCAACTGGGGCTCGTGGCAGCTCTTGAATTGATCATTGAAGAATTTAACGCAAGAAATCAGATACAAATTGAGTTTCAAAAAGAGGGAGAGGAACGAAGGCTTTCAGGCGAAGAGGAACAGTCTCTGTTCCGTATAGCACAGGAGGCTTTGAACAATATCTACAAACATTCACAGGCTAACCATGCTCTGGTAAAACTGAGATTTGATTCTCAATCTGTATCACTGGAAATTTACGACAATGGTAAAGGATTCTCCACCAGTGACATGGATCTCGCTATTTCAAAAGGCAGACTGGGTTTGCTGGGGATGAGGGAGAGAGCAAAACTCATTAATGCCCAACTAAAAATCATTTCTGCGCCGAATTGTGGTACAACTGTACGCGTCGAATTACCGGCTTAGTTTAAAGGTAGATGATGAAGGACGACTACCGGTTTTCTCATCCATCCCACCTGCTAACTTCAACCAGACATGAATTCGGTGCCATTCCAGATACATGTTTTGAGATCAGCCTGGATGAAGAGAGTGCATTAAAGCAGCCTCCTCTATCCGGACTGGCAGGATTACCAGGTTCAACCGGTTCATATCTGGCAGAGCCTTCGTATGAATGCACAACTCCCGGGCGCATACGCTCAGTTAACTGGACGATCCCCAGTACAGCCGCTCGATCGTTATAAAGCTTAACTATATCACCCTGCTTGATTCCCCTTACCGCCGCATCTGCTGGATGCATCCTGACAACCTGCCAGAAATGACCATCTTTGTATAAACGGTGGGCGGGTATTTCTCCCAGCCAGGGAGTATGGCTATCATGGTGTGTGTGAAATGACATACGGGGGTGGGGGACGATCAATTGAAGCGGATATTTTTTTGCCAGCGGTGACTGATGCCCTTCCCAGCTTGGAATATAGCGTGCCAGCGGGGGTCTCTCATCGTCATCGGGCATAAACTTCTTCAAGCTCTGGGACACAAATTCTATCTTTCCACTGTAAGTTCCCAGTTCATTACCTTTCTCTGTGTTCCGCTTTGGATTCCTGTAGTCCGGAGTATCACAATGTCTGCCCTCATAAAACCAGCGCAGTGCAGGAGTTGGTTTATATTTATCCGGCAGCGGAACTACGTAATATCCCTTTTTCTTAAAATCTTCAAATTTGATATACTCTGGTAATTCTGAAGCATAAAAGAATTTTTCTATCCAGTCCTCTTCGGAATTACCCTCAGTATATTCATCCTTTATCCCCAATCTATCTGCCAGTTGGGTAAAGATCCAGTAGTCACTTTTTGATTCGTAAAGCGGCTCAATGCACTTTTGCTGATAAACGATAATTCTGTGATTGCATTCTATTGAACTATGAAGCGAAGCTCCACCGGGATGTGCCCATTCACTAATGTCATTGCGTTCAAGATTCGTACAGGCTGGTAATATTACATCAGCAAATTTTGTTTCGTTGCACCACCAGCAATCCTGATTCACCACAAATTCTAGCTTGGGGCTCTGATACATCCTTGCCCATTTTGTAGTATCGATCATGGTTCCGAAATAAGAACCACCATAGCGATAATACATCTTAACTTCGGAGTACCCTGGAAGAGGATACATGTATTTTTCAAATTGCTGTTCAAGTGAATTGGCACAAATCCCCGGACCCCACCAGTGAACAGGAGGATTCAGAATTGCATCTGGCACCAACAAGCGGTTAATTTTCTGTTTGACCGGATTGGTTGCTGGTTTGCGTGCTAACCTGTTGATCCCTCCTAAATTATAGCCTGGAAAATCCGGCACAGGATTATAAGGTGCTCCCATAGTAGTACCCCAGATATTTACTCCCGGCTTCCCCAATCCCTGCATAGCCTGTAGATAAATCATCAAGCGTGGCCATTCAGTCCCGTATGCCTGACGACAGGCACCGGATTCACCTCCCCTTGTCCCGGCAGAAAGCATCGTTCGCTTGGAAGCCCATTCCCTCGCCAGTGCTCTGATCACACGCGCTGGTACCCCACAGATCTGCTCAGCCCAAACTGGTGTCCTCGGTGTGCCATCCTCTTCTCCAAGGATGTGTCGCACGAATTCCGGGAACCCAAGAGTATGCGTCTCAACATACTCCCTGTCATATGTTCCCTCTGTAAGCCAGACCCAGGCGATCGCTTCTGCCATGGCAGCGTCCGTTCCAGGTCTTGGAGCAATCCACTTATCGGCAAAAATTGCAGCAGTGTAGTTGCAAAATGGATCAATAAAAATCTGCTTGATTCCAAGTTGCTTCAACCACAGGCGCCAGATCGCTGATTCCTGTCCCCCATATACGCCATGGGTCGAATCAGGATCGTTGCCCCAGTGGACAATCAATTCGGTGTGTTTTAAAGCATCTTCCAGCAAATCATATTGTTCTGGAAGTCCTAATCTCCAGAAAAAACCATAAGCGTGTGTCGCCCCCCAGTGCCATCCTTCCCAGCTATCAGGATTATCGACTATTTCGGTAAAACCGATTAGATTAAAAAATCTCGCCCATACACTGGTGCGGTAACCAAAATTCCCCCAATTATGATGTGAAGATGGTCTGGACATAATTGCCGAAGGTCCGTAGGTTTCCCGAATGCGCTTCATTTCAGCAGCGATCAAATCAAGAGCCTCATCCCAGCTTGCTCGTCGGTACCCTGATTTACCCCGATTTTCTGTATGTCTTTCGCCATGAGGATCAAAATCAACTCTAATCAAAGGGTATTTCAATCTATCCTCAGAATAAACTCTTGCTCTTTCAGTAAAAGAATATGCCGGCAAACAAACTTTTCGAAACGGGCTGAAGACCTGATTCCTGGCTTCGATTTTCCATGACGGTGGATCACTATCTTCCAAAATCAACGGACGTATTCTGGTAATCACACCGTTCTCTACATGGACCAATACTGGTCCGCCATTTCCACAATTGACAAAGACCTGTTCAGACATGTATGGTATCCTCCAGGTTCATTATAGACCAGACAGGTGATATCTGTGAACAGGATAAAAGCTTCTTGCTGGGAAAAGCAAAATAATATTCATACCGTTATCCACGAAATCCTGATCTGGTTAAAGAATCACTATTCTAACTAGTACTATAGTGTCATTGTAATGGATTACCGGTGCAATTATAATCGGTCTGAATATCTATACATAAGTAATGATAAGTATATCCGAGTATACTTTTAATTTATGCTAAATAAGTTCATAATGTAATTAAACTTAACCTTACCCCTTATGGATTTGATGCTTGTTGCTAAAATTTTATAAGGTGGCATGGCAATCGTAAATATATATCAAAAGGAAAATATTTCTATTGTTTAAGAAACGGTGTACGGAGGTATCAATGCCTATTAAAATCAACGGAATCGAGTATTACAGAACCAACGAAGCCTGCTTGCTAGCTGGTATCACTAAAAACACATTTTTACGCTGGGTTACTAACGGGAGTTATCCGGATGTCGCTTACCGTGATAGAAGGGGATGGCGGCTTTTTACCAGAGAAGATGTGGAAAGGCTGAAAGCTGAAGTAAATAAGGTTCGTATGGATCAAAAATAGGATGGGCAGAAGAGTTCTCTAAATATATAAAGGGATTAGATTCAATATGTTTGATAACGTATCTAATGGGACCCCATCAAATTTAATCATCGCCCAGGTATCAAAGAAAAAGCTGGGAGAAATACTGGTTGAACAAAAACTTATTACACCTGAAGAATTGGAACAGGTTCTGGAACTCCAGCGCAAAGATGGTGGCAGGCTGGGAGACATTCTGGTCAAGCAGGGTCTGGTCACCATGGAGGACCTGCTTTCCATTCTGAGTGTTCAGTTCAATGTTCCAGTGGCTGATCTAAAAAAACAGCAATTTAAATCCGAGGCTCTATCTTTAATTCCCGAAGAGCTTGCCAGAAGACATACCATCATACCATTGGATGTGATTGATGATACTCTGATCATTGCTATGGCTTATCCCGATGATGTACGTACAATCCGGGATATCTCAACACGTACAGGTAAAAGAATACAGGTAGTGCTGGCATCGCCAACTGAGATCATCAACGCAATTGATCTTTATTATAAAGCTGGCAAAGAACTTGAACAAAAACTTGGTCAGTTAGGTATTACCCCAGACAACAGAGAGAAAACTGCCAATGAGATTTCCGCCGAAACACCTATCGCCCAGAGCCTGGACCTGATTATCCAGCAGGCAGTGAGAGACCGGGCATCCGATATACATATCGAACCTCAGGAAAACAGGGTGCGCATACGGTTTCGTATAGACGGCATCCTGCATGATATGTATTCGTTACCAATGAGCACCCACGGAGCATTAATGTCCAGAATCAAAATTCTGGCCGAGATGAATATCGCCGAGCAAAGACGTTCTCAAGACGGGCAATTCTCAACCAGGGTTGGGAAAAAAGAGATAGATATCAGAGTTGCCACAATGGCAACTGCCTATGGAGAAAGGGCTGCTTTGCGTATACTGGACAGAACACTTACACCTCTAACCCTGCAGGAAATTGGATTCCTGCCTGATCAGCTGGAGCAATACACCAGAATACTGAAAAGTTCATATGGCGTGGTTCTGGTCGGTGGACCAACCGGTTCAGGTAAAACCACAACCCTGTATGCTTCACTCAACCAGTTTGATCGGAATACTCAGAATATTATTACCATTGAAGACCCGATCGAATACAAATTTGCGGATATCAACCAGACACAAATAAATAATAAGGCAGGCATTACCTTTGCCAGCGGGCTGAGAACCATTTTACGCCACGATCCAGATATCGTCCTTGTTGGTGAAATAAGAGACAAAGAAACAGCTTCGATAGTAACACAGGCGGCACTTACAGGCAGGCTGGTGCTGGCAACCATCCACGCCAACGATGCCATCAGCATTGTCTTCCGCCTGATAGATCTTGGGATTGAACCCTATCTGATTTCCCCTACATTGATTGCAGCATTATCACAAAGAATGGTTCGCAGGATCTGTCCTTATTGTAAAGTGCTTACAGAAGTATCACCGGAAGAGGAAGCAGCTTATATTAAAGAACTGGGAGAGAAACCCGGCAAAATGTATCGCGGGGCTGGTTGCAACATGTGTGCAAATACAGGTTACCGCGGTAGAGTAGCTCTCTTCGAGCTACTGGTGATGAGTGAAGGTATTCGACGATTGATTTTATCCGGAGCCAGCGCAGACGAAATACGAAAAAAAGCACTTGAAGAAGGAATGCTGACTGTTCAGAGGGATGGTATGATCAAGGCTAAGCAGGGTATTACCACGATCAGTGAAGTTTTACGAGGCACTTTTTCAGTTTACTGGTAATCTGATAAAAGCAGAGGTAACGATGCGATGATCTACCGATATACAGCATATTCAAGCGATAAGAAAATAGTCAACGGCACATTGGAGAGTACTTCTCTTGAGATGGCAGAAGCTAGTCTCTATCGAGCTGGCTTCAAGCGTATTCTCAAACTTCAAGAAGTTAAATCCACCTCGTTCGACTTCAGAAAAACATTGTTTGGGCCACCCAAGGTAAATGCCCAGGCTTTGCTTGATTTTACCAACGAGCTGGCAATTCTCATCGAATCGGGACTAACTCTGCTTATGGGCTTAAGACAATTGGAGAGACAGACGACGAATGGCGCAATGAAACGTGTGATCATGCAGCTTGCCGCAGATCTTCAGGGGGGCACCCCTTTTCATAAAGCGCTGGCACAGCACCCCCAGGTCTTCTCAGAAACCTATTGCAGTGTCATCGAGGCAAACGAAAAAGCCGGAACGCTGGATGCTGGCTTAAGACAGATAGCAAAAGAATTAAAACAGCAAATTGATTTAAAATCCCAGATTCAAAAAGCGATCACCCAGCCATTGATTATCATTGCCCTGGCTATAGGTGTTGTGATTTTGTTGACGATTGTTGTACTGCCGCCACTGGTAGATGTATTTCGCCAATTTGGTGCTCAGGTTCCACTCACCACCAAGATATTAATCGGATTTTCTGATTTTATAAATAATTATAAGTATATGATTCTGCTTGTAATATTCCTGATAATCTTCGTCCTGGCTCTATTATTTAGAAATCCAAGTACAAAACGTGTTTTCGATAGAATAATCCTGGATGTACCCCTGGCGGGCGAATTGATCATCTGGCATAACACTGCCAGATTTACTCGCACAATGTCGAACCTTTTAAGAGCTGGAATCCTGTTACCAGACACCATCAATATTCTTCTTCGCACAATTGGAAATTCCTATTTCAGGGATTCCCTCGTTGAAGTACGCAGACAGCTTATACAGGGACAATCCCTTTCCTCAGCAATTAGCAGAAACAAAATATTCCCGCAATTGCTTGTTGAAATGGCAGCAGTGGGCGAAACTTCAGGTGAACTTGAAACCGCTTTAAGCACGGTTGCTGATTATTTTGAAACCAAAACGGAAAAAAGAATCAACCGCCTGACTTCTCTGCTTGAACCAGCTCTGATGATTGGTATCGGACTGGTAGTCGGGCTCGTCGCGATTTCTGTTATCTCTACAATCTATGGCCTGGTAGGTAGTTTCGGAGGGTGAATTTTAGTATCTGATCTAAAAAGGAGAACATATGTTAATAAGATTTCTGATCATTATAGGAGTGATTGCAGCACTGGTAGCCAGCGGCATTTTTATCAAAGACTATTACGATGAATCTTCCACTGCTGACTCAATCTCCGCCCAGATTCAAAACAGTCAGAAAAATATTGCAGTTGTATCCGCACAAACCCGCAATCTCGAAGCAGAGTTAGGAGAAATTACGAAACGTTACGAGAGTGCACAAACTGCTATAGAAGCTGAAAAGAATCTTATGCCGGATATAATTAATTCGAATACTATAATTAAAAGCATTTTATTGCTGGGTGATGAAAAGCATGTAAGTGTAATCCCGCTCAGGACAAGAGACTGGACAACGATAAAAATAGACAAGCATGATTACCATGTTTTTCGAATGGATCTTGAATTAAACGGTGAAGAATCAAATATCATTGAGTTTATTGATAAACTACAGTATTCATTGTATCAAACTCTGGTTATAGAAAATGTTAATGTAATCAAAACCAGAGAAACCCCGGAACCATCCGGAACCCCAACACCAACCGCAACTCCTGTTCCTGTGGAAA
>Ga0315298_1005590_pt1 | contig 17731 bp, 13 predicted proteins | sample WHS_1_MG_FD_203077 | JGI IMG/M metagenome (GOLD analysis project Ga0315298, IMG submission 203077) | Extremophilic microbial mat communities from Washburn Hot Springs, YNP, Wyoming, USA - WHS_1_MG | ecosystem: Environmental > Aquatic > Thermal springs > Hot (42-90C) | place: USA: Wyoming...
CTGGCCTTGACTTCCGGGCGGGACCCCGTTTAAATACGCGCTCCTGGCCCAGGTAGCTCAGTCGGTAGAGCAGAGGACTGAAAATCCTCGTGTCGGCGGTTCGATTCCGTCCCTGGGCACCATATAAAACAGTAAGTTGCATAGAAAAAATCCATCAGAAAAACCATTGGCACAGACGGATGGCACAGTAAAACCCTTCCGGATCGGTGGACAAAAAATCCTCGTGTCGTAGCAAAACCTCTGTAACCGTCGGATGTGTCTGCGCTTGAGTTTGGCACAGCCTCATATTACCTTGTCTGAAATCCATCAGAACAAGGCGGGTGAATGGCGAGCATCAATCGTCGTGGCAAGTATTGGCGGGTGCAGATCCGCAAACTGGGCTACCCGTATCTGTCGGCTACCTTCGATACCAAGGCCGAAGCCATGGCCTGGGCGCTCAAGAAAGAAGCCGAACTGGATCGGCAGACCCCCGAAGAAGCCTACCAGCGCGTAGAAACCCGACACTTCCGTCTGGCTGATGCCCTACTGCGCTATGAAATAGACGTGTTACCCGACAAAAAACCCACCACACAACGCCGTGAGTTGGTCATCATGGCGGACCTCAAAGCCACTTTTGGGGAACTGGTCCTGTCTGAGATCAACGGCCAGAGACTGGCCCTGATGGTGAAGCATTGGGAGCAGCCCGGCGACGCCCATCCCAAAGGGCTGGGGGCACATTCCATCCGGCTTTACCTCGCACTCATCTCCCATCTGTACACGATTGCGCGGTCCGAGTGGGGGATGCCGGAGCTCGTCAACCCGGTGCCCCTGATTCGCAAGCCCAAGCTGCCACGGGGCCGGGATCGGCGGTTGATCGGTAATGAGGAAGAGCGGCTTCTGGTTGCGTGTGAGAAGACGAATCCTGAGCTGGCCGACATCGTGCGTTTCGCCATTGAAACAGCTATGCGGCAGGCGGAGATCATGGGACTCACCTGGGACCGGATCGATTTTCGGAACCACACGGCATTTTTGCAGGATACCAAAAATGGAGAGTCCCGCTTGGTACCCTTATCCGTTGCGGCGGAAGACTGCCTGAAGCGGCAGCATGAACGTCGGGAGGGCGCCACAAAGGGAAAAGTCTGGTCCTACACCACAGAGGGGATGCGGGCCAGCTACTTCAAGGCACTCAAGAAGGCCGGCATCGAGGGGATGACCTTCCATGACCTGCGTCATGAGGCCACCAGCCGCTTGTGTGAAAGGGGCTTGCCCATCATGACAGTGCAGGCCATAACAGGGCACAAATCCACGCAGATGCTGAAGCGGTACACGCATATTTCGCCAGCAGCGCTGGTGGCGGCGGTGAGGGGTATTTGAACTATTATGAACGAATCTCTTAAATCGGGGCTGATCGCTAACGCAAACGATTCGTGCTTGGCTGCCAACTTCTGTTCGGCATCTTTTCTGTACAGTCATAGGGTGTGGAGGTGATGCGCTTCAACAATCTTTGTGCCGGTATAAAATCTCGCTTATTCGGAAGATTTTCAAGGAGAGTGTTGGCGTCAGTTGTAATAATTTTTGTGATTTTGATGTTGACTGAATACTTGCAAAAAAATGTAAACAATGGTTTATTTAAAGACCTGCCACTACTTCTCTCAGCTTTAGTTGCTTACATATTCTATCTAGACCAAAAAAAGTTAGAGAAAGTCTATGAGGCAAAACTTGATCTTTATCAGAGCATGCTTATGGAGTTATCTAGAAATTACAACATTCCGGTCAAGATGTTAAAAATTTTCATTAATTCTGATGCCAAAAAAATAGACTTATCCGATCTTTCTCAGGCTCCAGAGTTTTCTCTGGAGTCAAATAATCTTGTTATGACTCTTCTTGCCAGTAATCGAGCAGTCTCTGTCCTAACAGATATTTACAGAAAAATTCAAGAGGTGATGTTTTCGATGACATTGCTTGCGTTTAAGAAACGTATCGGTGTAGAACTTAAAGAGGATAAAGAGGATAAAGAGGATAAAGATGATGAGAATAGCAGTGAAATAATAAGCGGGTTTAAATATCTTTTAGATCTATATTTAAAGTGTATTATATCATTAAAAGAATTGCACGACCTGAATATTTTGCTAATAAATGAGATGCGAAATGATTTGGAGATAGGCCTTATCAGGGCGGGCGATATTAAAAAAATATCTGAGTCACACGCAGCTTCAGTTGAAGAAACTTTTAAGTTCCTGAAGGCGTTAATTGACGAGGTATTTACTGCCGCATTGGCAAGCGCGAAGCGGCGAGAAGAGGGCGATCAACTTCAAAGGGCTGAGTCTGAGTGATACCAGATCCTGCTAGGGGGTAATGTAGGGCAGAACAGGAATCAGCTTGTCAGGCGTTCTCCGCCTCTATGGCCGGAGCACCGATTAGTCTTGCCCAGGCCCATGCGGTATTGCGCTGGATGACGGGAATCCCCGTCCCTTGCGCCCACCACTCGTTGTTCGTGAGCAGCACCACTTGCGGGTTCTGGAGGACGCCCTCGATCCAGACGAAGGGCAATAGCTGGTCATAGCAGATGCTGGCCCAGGTTCTGCGTCCCTCAATTTTACGGGCAGGCGTCCACCAAGCGGCCGAATAGCCCACGTTGGTCGATTTCGTGTAGCCCGTTCCTCGGGACCAGGGGTGCCACATGGACACGGGTACCGGGAAAGCGGAACTGAACAGGATCTGCGGCGGTCCCTCATGCCGCAAGGCTGCCGCCGGCAAGGCTGCCGCCTGCAAGGCCACAATGGAATCCGTTACAAGGCCTGGCTTGCGGGGAACGTTCATTCCCACGAGCCAGGTCTGCCCCCTGGGGATGGCCCGCTGTATGGCCCAGATGTTGCCTGCCCAGTCCGTTTCCAATGATTCTGGGAGCAGCACGACTCGGACACCCTTGTGCGTGCGGAGGGTCGCCAGCGTTTCCCTGACGATTGCCGTGTGGCGAGCCTGATTGGTGAGGATAGACTGGCGGGCCTCGCCCACATCAAGATCCACGCCCAGCCAGCCTTGCAGGCGGCAGCTATGCAGGCGGCAGCCCTGTGGGGCATTTCTGGGTTGCGCCGCGAGACCGTTGGCCAGGATAGCGATCCCGGCTAACGTGGCCACCATCCCCCATTGTAACCGTATCTCAAAGGTATCCAGTACCATCAGGTGTCGCTTGTATATCCCCAAGTCATCGACAAGCAGGAACAGTGTCCCCAGGGCCGCCAGCCCAGCCAGGCCCATATCCGGAAAGAGGGCACCCGCCGATGACAGCGGCGATAGCCAATCGAAAAACGCCAGCGGCGGGATCAGTGCATCGAACAAAAGAACGATGAGTGCCTTCCAGGGCTGGTCGGCAAACGCCCAGCCAGCGGAAAGCAGGGCCGCCGACCCGAGCCACAGGAAAGCCCCTTCCCACATGGGAGCGTGTGCATCAAAAAATACCGCCACGCCCCGCAGAAGCCCAACAGATCCGGCGGTATAGTAAGAGAGCGCCACCAGATAGCGGAATCGCCTGCGGGTCTGGAGAGGAACCAACAGCACAAAGATCAGGGACAGCAAAGGCCCGATCCAGTGAACAGGAAGCATCCAGGACGCCCCACAAAGAGCGGTCAAAAGGACGGAGAGAGGAAAACGGAGGGACATGTCACGCCTCGATTTGCGGATTCTGTTGGGTATAGCTTTTCCCCGCGCCGATCGGCGACATCAAAGGCTATACCCTGGCATCCAGTCCATTCAGGGAGTTCCTCTTCATGCCTATGCGCACCCATCAACCGGAGCAGAGCATCCTCGACTACCGGAAGCAGCAGCAGATTCGTAACGCGCCTTTTCTGGGCATGGCGGCCACCGCCATGACAGGGATCGCGGCGGCTTATCTGGGAGCGAGTCTGGGAGTGCATAACGAAATCGGGCGCTACGCCGCCAATTTTTTTCCTGACTACGTCGCCAAGCCTTTCCTGGGCTTGCCCGTCTATTCCCCCCTGGCTCTGGGCAAGGCGTTTTTTGCTTTCAAGCAATACCCGATGATGGACAGGGCAGTGGAGCTGGCCTTGGGCATTACCGCCGTACCCACCCTGGCTATGGGCGTCTGGCAATTCGTCCGCACCGGTCGTCTACAAAAGCAGATGTACGAGACGGATCTGCACGGTTCGGCCCATTGGGCCACGAAAAAGGAACTCGAACAGATGGCCTTGCTGCCGCCCAGGAGCTTGCGCCCCGCCAGGGACCAGACCAGCAAGCGGGTCTGTTATGTGGGCGGCATTCCCGATGAAAAGGACCACACACAGTACCTGCAACACGCGGGTGCCGAACACATCATCTGTTTTGCGCCGACCCGGTCTGGCAAGGGTGTGGGTCTGGTGCTGCCCACCCTGCTGGGTGGCTGGCAGGAAAGTGTCGTGGTCCACGACATCAAGGGGGAGAATTATTTGCTGACCGCAGGCTGGCGGCAATCCATTGGACAGACCATCCTGAAATTCAACCCGGGATATGGGTTAGACGACAATAACGGCGACCAGGGCACGAAAGCGCAATGCTGCCATTTCAATCCACTGGAAGAGGTGCGGGTGGGTACGCCTTTTGAGGTCAAGGACGTCATGAATATTGCCACGATGATTGTGGATCCTGACGGCAAGGGCCTCAACGACCACTGGCAGAAAACCGGCTTTGCCCTCCTGACTTCGGTGATCCTACATGTGCTCTATGCCGAAAAGGACAAAACATTGCGGGGCGTGGCGGCTTTCCTGAACGATCCTGCACTGCAGAACGTCGATGAGGCATTCACAAAGATGACCGAGACCGAGCATAACCCGAGCGGAAAATTTGATCGCGCCTGGAGAGACCAATACCACACAGACTCCAAAGTTCATCCGGTCATCGCCCAATCCGCCAAGGAAATGCTGAATAAGGCCGCCAACGAGAAGTCGGGCGTCATTTCCACGATGATGAGCTTCCTGTCTCTCTATCGTGACCCGATCGTGGCTGAATGGACGGAATACTCGGATTGGAGCATCACCGACTTGCAGGACGCGGAGAAACCGGTCTCCCTGTATCTGGTCACCAGCCCGGAAGATAAAAACCGCCTGAAGCCTCTTATCCGCCTGGTCCTGAACCTGATCGCTTCCAAGTTCACCAGCGAAAACCGGCTGACACAGGAAAAAGGGCGGATGGTCTGTATAGGGAAACATCCCCTGCTGCTGTTGCTGGACGAGTTCCCGAGTCTTGGGAAGATGGATATTTTCCAGGATGCCATTGCCTTTTTCGCGGGTTACAACGTCAAGCTTTTCCTGATTACCCAGAGCAAATCCCAACTGGAGGATGAAGGCCATGGCTACGGTAAAGCCGGTGGCTCGGTCATTATCGAGAACTGTCACGTCCGCATCTTCTACGCCCCCAATGACGTAACGACCGCCGAGTGGTTATCGAAGACCCTGGGCAAGAAAACAGTCCCCATGGAGAACACCACCCAGAGCCTGGAGGGATCTTTTCTGCCTTCGCCCAAGGGGCAGAGCCGGTCCATTACCTGGCAGGCCAGGGATCTTCTGACGCCGGACGAGGTATTGCGCCTGCGCGGCCCGATCAAGCAGGGATCGGACATCGTGAAAGCCGGGGACATGATTGTCATGGTGTCGGGCTTCGCACCGGTCTACGGGCGACAAATCCTGTACTTCAAGAATACGGTATTCCTGGAACGAGCTCAAAAGTCTCCGCCTGCGCAATCGGAGCCCATCCGGGATCGAAAAAATTACCGCTTCCTGGGTGAGCACGGGGGTGTTCTCGCCGCAAAACCCCAGGATCCGGAACCTGGTCTGGACGACATGGATTTTGCTGATGAGATGCCTGCAAAAGGCGATGTCGCAGAGGGTGGCGCTCAAGATGGACAGTCCGGGAGCACCTCTCTGGAGCAGTTGGAAGCTGAAACCACAACGGTGGAAGAAGAAGAGGAAGCCGCCACGGGCGAAGTTCAGGGGGATCTTACCCAGGACAGGGAGGTCCTCAACGTACAGAAAGACCTGGCCCGCCTAGCGGAGATGCTACCACCGGAAATAAAGGCCGCGTCTGGCGGGGAAGATGCCTGGCGACCAAATGCTACCCGCCTGGACCGTCATGAAGACAGGCGATCAATGGATGGACTCTTGGGAGGAAAGGCGTCGTAGGAACCCACCCAGCAAGTGGCTATGGCTCAGGAGTGGAGCAGGCGATCAAAACTTTCCAGGTTCACCGTTTCTCATAACTTACTATAAAATATGTATTTTTATGTGTCGCATCCGGTTACAGGCGCGTTGCTGGCAGGCAAAATCAAAACCTGATCAAAATGTCGGCATCCGAAATCTGGATGTTTCGCCTAGCGCCCAAGCACAGGTCAATCGTGTCCAGCACCGTGGATTTGTCGCTGTCGCCCGTACCGATCAGGCAATTAATGTGCAGTGGGCTGAGCGGAGTGGAGTGGAGTGACCGTGCGCTGGGTGCGCCGAGTCACGTATACCGGCTGGCATTGGAGTAGGAGAGTTTTTCGCTGACTTCGCCCACTGCCCAAGCGCAAATCCAGGTGGTGCCTACCGCGCATCCTTGATGGCTACTTCGTCGAATCCACGAACGCGAGCGCCATCGAGGTGGACTCAGGGATTCGGAACATCTTTGAACGCTGCACATGTAGCAGCCCACCCCACGATGACCAGCAGCGACTTAGCGCGGCTCGTGCCTACGTATAGCAGCTCTTGCCGCTGTGACAAATCGATGGTGTCCAAGCCCCACAAGATCACGATCGGCGATTCGAGCCCCTTGAACCGTTGGATGGTGTCGATCAGGACCGTGGATTTGCCTCGAACACCCTCCTCAAGCCAAGTCGCTGGCTTCGGCAACGGAAGCCTTCGCAAGGCCGCGTAGTACTCGGCCTTGTGTAAGGCGTCGGCGACCAACACCGCGATATCGCCAGGCGCGACGCCCTGTCTCGCAATAAGGTCGACGATGCGGGCATTGATCTTGGCAGCCTGCGGGTCTCGGCTTGACGACTCGTCAAACTGAACGTCATCACCCTGAATGTCAGGTGGACTCACCGGAACGCCCTTGTAGTGCTTGTAGGCTGCTTCGTGAATCGGTGCAGTGTTGCGGCAATTCGTGGTCAGTGAGAACGGTTCGTCGCGGATGGGGAAAGTCCCTGCGCGGGCATACAGGTTCTGGTTGTCGTCGTAGAACACGTACAGCGGGCTGCTGTCGTAGTTGGTCAGCAGCAGCTCGAGCGGCACCCAAAACTCCTCACGGAAGTCCTGGCCCTCATCACAGACGATCGCGTCGTAACGATCCGGAAGGATTTCGAGGGAGTAGCCAAGCGCATTCGGAAGTTGCACCTCGTAAAGGTCCTTGCCCGGATAGGTGACCTTAGCTTCGGAAACCAGGTCCCGCCCGGATGCACGATTGGCTCTCTCGACCTGTCGATGGCAAAGCTGATGGAAGCTCATCACGTCCAGGTTGCTTGTTCCGGCACACATGCTCGACAAGTGATCAGCCAGTTGCCGGTTGTAGCACGTGAGAAGTGTCTTGAATCCTTCCGAGGCGAGGCGGCGGGCCTTTTCAAGCGCCAGAACGGTCTTTCCCGTGCCGGCACCGCCACTGACTGCGACCCTTCGGTGAGAGCGCAGGAAATCAAGAACTCGCATCTGGTCCTTTGTGAGAACCAATCTGCGTGCCTCCTGCTCGGCGAGGAGCGACGCCACAAGTGGCGCCACGACGAACGATCTCGCGAATACCTCGCGAACCACGTCAATGCCCCGACGGCCGATGGGGGTGAAGCTCCCCGCGTCGTTACCCCAGTAAGCGAACGCGCTGTCGATCCACGCCTTTGGCTCCAGGAGAGTCTTCGCCGAACCGATCAGCACAGTAGGCATGTCCGGGCGGCCAAGTACGTTCGTGTCGCCAACGTCGGGAAAGAACACCGCGTGGCCACGAAGCACATTTCTAAGGGAAAGATCGTGCCATCGTGGGTGCTCATTCAGTTTCGACCGAATCGAGTACTTGGCCCTAAGTGCCTGGCCGATCGGATTGTTGATGGGGTGCTTCTGCTGATGGCGGTCCACTGAAAACCATTCGCCGCTGGCTGCGTCAAAACTTACTCCGCCGCCTTTCACCTCAATGCACAGATAGCCGTGATCGGGATGGCAAACCAGGAAGTCGGTTTCCCCATCCTTCGCTTGTTCCTCTTCTCGTCGCAGTATCCACCCGACCTGAAAAAAGACGACGTAATCCTGCGGAAGTTTGTCCCTCAGTACTCGGTAGACTTTCGCCTCTGCTTGCGATGGCAGGTCATTAAGTTGCGCCTCAGAGAGATCAGGAATCATTGTCGTCATCGGCGTCTTCCACAATGCGCATGCGATGCAAGTTCAGGGTCACGTTCGGTGTCGCTTGAGAGTTTCCATCAAATAAGATCGTCAGCAGCTTCGTGTTTCCACGAGAAACAACATCGCGAACCGTCCCCGTCCCCATGTCTTGGTGGTGAATCCGAACACCAGGCGCAAATAACGTCGAAGGATCGGGTCGCTCCTCTGTCACTGCATCCCGCCAGTTGCCGTCGAACATGAATGACGTGACTTGAGTGGCTGGACTGCGGATGGGGTGAACGCGAATGTGTTCTGGATCAGAAACAAACTCAACTACGTACAGCCAGTAGCGGTCACCGTAATCCTGGGCATTGCTGAACTGGAGCCGTGAAAGACCGACGCCGGTCTGGTTCCACTCACCGTTGACGCCTTTTACTTCGATGAACCGATCCTCGCCAGTAAGCAGGTTGCGACTGATGATGTCGTACCCAGGATGCGTTTGTGCCATCTGCTCCGCGACGCGGCCCCGTTCCTTCTCATAGGCGCACACGGCGCTGCGGGCCACAACTTCGACGGCCAGGTTGTGCTCCGATAGATTGTCCTGGTCATCCGTTTCCGATTCGCCCTCTTGCTTCTGCCGAACATAGGAAAGCAGGCGTCGATCCCACTGTTCTTTGTGCTTGGGACGGGATTTCTTCGCGCGCCGCTCGCCTTCACCGCGGCCTTTGTTGCTATCCACGCCAGTTGCGGAACCATTGCGTTCAGTGACGCCCCGGCGCGGGGCGCCGGATTCCGGTCCACGTCCGGGTCGCTCTGCTGACTCTCCCTTCGGTGGGGTCTCTGACGTATCGGGTTGCTGATTTCCGTGTTTGCCTCCAGGAGCGACGCCAGCCTGTTCGCCAGAATCATCAACGGAGGTAGGTGCTGCCTCGGTTTCCTCGTAGTTGTCTGGCTCCGCTATGCCGCCCATCTCATCGAGGTCCGGTGACGTCAGGTCTTCCGTGTTCCCGCTCCCAGCCTCTGCATCTAGATAGGGAATGCCGGCATCACTCAATTCGCGATGTGCTTCTTCTACCGCCATCCCCATGAGAGGACGCACGCTTAGGGTCAGCTTGGAGATTTCACTGCCTGACTCCTCCGGCATCAACTGGTGGAAAAGTGCATTCAGGACGTGTGCCCAACTCCGGTCACCCACTGGACGGGCGAGAATCAAACGCCCCTTCTCGATATCGTAGAACGCCTGCGCCGAGGTGGGAGGCGCGAATGCCTGATCCCCTCCAACATGCACAGACGCTTGAATGCGAACAACATCGTGGCTGACAGCCTTCATCTCCGAAAGAGCGCTCCGGATCTTCTTTCTGACCGTTGTTGGCTTGTCATGAAGCAAGCGGGCGAGAATGTCCATCCTGTCCATCAGCTTTTCGGCGAGCTGGGTTTCGTCGGCTTCCGGACCATCGACGAATTCGAGGGCTACCTGCGCGCTTTCACTCAGCCGTCTGACACCGACCTTTTCCACGAATGACCAAAGCTCAGGGACGGGTTTGCACAAGGCTTGGTCGAGTTCCCCGCCAAAGAATCCAGCATGCCACTCGCTGTCTTGGAGCAAGACTTCGTCCGGATGAATAAGCTGGCCCCGCAAGTTCAAGACGGTTGGCGCCTCTTGCAGACGTTGAAGGTCAGATGGGGTCAGCTCCTCATGTTCATGGGCGGCAGCAACGCTGGCCAGGCAAACGTTATAGACCGCGCGGTCTGGACCGGTCAGTGGCCTGGACTGTTCGAAATACTCGCCGACGATGTCCAGCAGTATGTCAACGAAGTCGCGACCATCTGGTGCGTTCTTTACCCCGATTGCGTCGAAGAGCGGCTTGAAGGACTCGTAGTTTCCAGGGATCGTGTATGCATAGCGGCCGAGTTGCTGCGGCACCCAGTACAACTGATTCGGACGAACGAACGTCTTTTGGCTCTCGACGTAGATGCACCGTGAGCCAGCGAGTGCCGCAATGAGCGGGTCTGATCGTTGAGCGCGCTCGTTCAACACCTGATACGTCGAGACGTGGGGCTGCACGCCCGCTGTGACGCAGTGCTGTAGATGGGCGATGACGAGCCGGGTCTCCGGGTTGATGGAAACATCAAGCTCCTCCAACAACTCGGTTTTCAGTCGTACCGTGCTTCGGAAGTCAAGGATGTCGGCTTGAGATCGGAAAGCGTCGGCACGGTAAGGGGCATAGAGAGAATCTGCTGTGTGCCACTCTTCGGAATCCCCATCTGCGGGAAAACAGGCAGCCCGCCGAAGATCCGCGATGGCATCCTGAACGACCTTCTTCTCTTTCCAATCGTCGTAGTTGTCGCACAGGACATAGAACGCCTCGCTGCTCGCACGCTTTGCGTCCTCGGTCGGCAGGTACTTCTCGGCAATGGACAGCATGCGATCGACAAGGTGTCTGGCGATCGGCGATCGTCGGATTCCCAGGCTGTCGATGAACGTGTGTACTGATCGCGTATTGGGAATGCGGCTGGCGTCCAGCCAGAGGTGGAGTGCGTCTCCGAGAACCTTCACGAGGTCGTCAGCGCGGCGGTACGTGTTGACCGGGCGCGACCAGCCTCCATCCTGCGTAGGCACGATCGGAAGCGATCCCAGCAACCGACGGATGTCATCGTCGTTTACAAGCGTTGGGTGATTGGCGAGCTCGCTGATGAGCCGTGTGTACTTGGTTGCGTTCAGCGGGCCGTCGTCGTCAAAAAACGTCGGCAGCACGGTCTGCACGAACGCCTCGATCGTCTGCGTCTGTACCGCCAGCTTTGTCGATAGGAATTCCCGGGCTGATTCGGTGAGAACGGATGTGTCTAGCAAGTCCGCCTGACCGGTTGGATCAGTGAAGTTTCCTGGCAGAAGAGCTTGAGTTGCCTTGACCAACCCACGGCTCGACTTCCAGATGGGTAGGTCGCGTAGCTGCTGATAGACCGTCTTTGCTCCGGTGCCCTGGTGGTCGAGGTCTGCGAACAGCGAGTACAGGTCGCGCAGGTCCTTCTGCTCGACGCCAATGACGTCTTCAACCGGCTCGGTGCTGCACATCGAACTGATGTGCGATACCACCACGCCAAGATCGAGCAGCTTTATCAGTCGGGTGATCTTGGGGAACCCTGAAAGAAGACGAGAGGCGATCGCGAGCCTGGGTAGCAGGACCGCGATGCGATCAGCTTCCAGCGCGACCGGTGCGGCGTAGGACTGATTGATGGTTACCGCGAAACGGTCCTCGGTGACCACAAACGGCAAATCCAGCAGGCGTTGCACTGATGGGTTTGTACTCGGATTCGTCGTCCCCGCCTCGGGCAGTAGATCGTTGATGATGCTCCACAGGGGGCGATAGAAATGCTCCAGCTTCTGTTCGTCGACCTCCGTAGCCTCTGCCACCTGCTGTGCCATCGCTGATGTCAACAGCGCAACCAGCCGTTCCAGGGTCAGAATCGGGGCGCCCAGTTGGTTCATCGCCGTTTGGAATGGTCGCAGGTCTTCCGCAACGAGCCTGCCCCCGACCTCCAGCAGTGCCTTTGCCTGGTGCTCATTCAGAGGGCTGCGAGGCAGGAATACGCCGTTGGGACGCTGAAGACTGCCGTCCTGTGCCACCGCAATGTGTGCTTGTGGTGCGGTGGCCTTCAGTTGTTCCCAAAAGCGCTTGAAACACAGCGGATGACCTGACGGCTTGGAGGAGAGGTCATATGCCCGGCCAAGCATCTGCCACAACTGGTGGGGGCCGATCATTTTGAGCAGGCCCTCTGGGTCTCGGGCCAGTTCAGCCGCAGCGGCATCGATGAGCATCTCGTTCCAAGCTTGCTCGTGCTGGTGCCCTGCAAATATCACCGCTTTGCGATCAGACTCGGGGAAGAAGTCTGCGTTGATATGCAGGGGAAGCCCGGTCAACTGTTCGGTGGGCAAGAATGCATAGAGCAAGCCCTCGGATAGCGGCTCTGGATCACTTCGCAGTCCTATGCTTATCTTGGTGCTTCGATGAAGTGTCTCCAGCCTCGGGTGCGTCGCGTAGAGATTCTGAGCGGCATCCGCTGCGTCAGCGCGAAGGATGTGCCAGTGCTCAACTTCGCCGCTTGGCCTGAAGCTGACGATGAGGTCCGAGCCTTCGCTTCTATCGAGGTCGCAGGCTAGCAGGAGTTGTCCATTTCGCCGCACCTCAGCCTTTCGGACATGGCGAAGAAACAGCAGGCTCTTGCGTAGAACGGTCTGGAAGTCGTCTGCGAGCTGATCGATGTGGGCGGGGCTGACGTGCGAGACCCCGAGCACCAGTCGCGCCTCAGTATTGGGGTCGTTCGCCCAAGGCAGAAAGAAAGACGTGCCGTTTGGTTCTTCGAACGCCTCGATGAACCATTGCTCTCGCTCAGGGTAGAGCGCCAGCTTGATGCCTGACGAGCGGATCTCGGGATGGTCTGTAACCTGGTAGGTAGAGACGAAGCCGATGCCAAAGCGACCAATATTTTCGCCACGTGAGAGTTTCCCGCCGCTGCCGACATCGGTTATGCGGTGGTAATCACATTTGTAGTTGCCCTTAGCAAGATACGCACAAGGCTGATTCAGATCGCCGCAGTACGTGAACTGGCCGCTGTTGCGCACCAGCAAGCCGGTGTCCGTGATGTCGAATACGATCTCCTCGGCTTTCGCGTCATCCGCATTCTGGATGAGCTCCAGCGCCATCACGTCGTAGCCCTGAAGTCCCGCCAGGTGGCTTCTGATATTTCCAAGCAGGTTCGCGGTGTACGAGCCGCTGTTGCGAGGTTGGGTCTGTTGATCCATTTTTTATTCCTGTCTTATCCCTGATTTTGGGCACTCACTGCGTATCGTCGCGGCACCTATTCCCGGCAATTGAAGACATCGCCTCCCCCAATCTCTGTTGGTAGTAATCACAATACGTCGTATACAAACAGTATGAGGATGTGTTTTACACATTGTAGAGCGGCTTATATACTGTACGCAATAGACCTAACCAACTGTTGTTGATACCAATGAGCCAGCCACGATGTCGATAGAACAACTTGCCGACTTGACCCAGCCGCAACGCGATCGCCTCGCGTTCATAGAGTTGCGCGTGCGCTTCATCGGGGAGATCCGCCGTCAGGATCTGGTTTCCCGATTTGGCATTCAGTCGGCCGCTGCTACGCGGGACTTGGCTCTGTATAAAGAGCTTGCTCCCGGCAACCTCGATTACGACACCAAGGGCAAGGCCTACGTTCTTGGCGCTGACTTCCAGCCGGTCTTTGACTTCCCCCCGGAGCGGGTGTTGTCGTGGCTGACCCGAGGTTTCGGCGATGGTGAACCCATGCGTATCAAGGCATGGGTGGCCAGCGAGAGTCCCTCGAGGCTCACGTACCCGGCCTTGAATGGACTGGCGAGCGTTACCCGGGCGATCCATCAGGAATGTCCACTTAGCATTGAGTACCACTCCATCTCCAGTGGCCGCATTGAGCGGGAGATCATCCCGTTCGCGTTGATCGATAACGGCCTACGCTGGCACGTCCGCGCCTTCGACCGGAAGTCCCAAGAGTTCCGGGACTTCGTCATCACCCGGATCAATCGCCCGGTCGTGCTCAAGGGCCAGCCAGTAGCACCACACGAAACGAGCGACCAAGACATCCAGTGGACCCGGATCGTCGAACTGGAGCTGGTACCACACCCAGACCAGCCCCGGCCGGAGATCACTGAGATGGACTACAGCATGCAGGGCGGCATCCTGCGGATGAAGCTGCGTGCGGCCACGGCTGGGTACATCCTGCGCCAATGGAGCGTGGACTGCTCGCCCGACCACAGCCTGCGCGGCCACGAATACCGTCTATGGCTGCGCGATGCCTTGGCCTTGTATGGCGTAGCCAACGCAACGCTTGCGCCAGGCTATCGGGCCCCGACACCCAACCCAATCGGCGGAGGGGCAACATGAGTACATCTGATCTGTTGGCCTCCGTCCAACGCAGCATGAAAACCGGTCCCGTAACGCTGGATCAGTTGTGGGTGGACCATGGCACGCAATGGCATCACCTGGGATGGGGTCGTGCGCAGTTGAGCCTATGGCTGGCTTGTACGCCGTCCTTGCAACGCTGTAAATTGCCCAGTGGTGAAGTGGCTTGGTCTCTCAATGCTGGGCAAGACCAGACTACGCCCAGCCTGGCCGATGAAATGGTGGCGCTACTACAAAAGGCGGGCCGCCCTATGCCCTTCTCCCAGCTCATCAGCAAATTACCGGCTGGCTTGGTGGTCACCGAGCCGATGCTGCGCAGCGCGGGGCAACAAGATGCACGAATCGAATTAAAAGGCCCGCTACTCAAGCTGGCTTAACGGATACACAGGATAAAAGAACCCATGGCAACCGAACAAACACTGGATCATCGCTACCAAGCCGTCCGCGCCAAATATAGCGACTACACCGAGCACACCCCGCGCAATAGCGATCACGATTTCGTGAAAGCCGGTTTGATCTGGGGCTCAGTGGGACAAAAAATGGCGTTGAATCTGGCGAAAGCTGTAGTAGGCTATTTCCGGCAGACCGCATTCACCAGCACGCTGGCTGCGGTGCCTGGTGCCGCGTAGAATCTCCCCTCGTGCAAAGAGGCGTTGCCCACTAATTGGTTGTCCATATAAACCGAATCCTGTAGCTCTTTTATCCATCCCTGGGCGCAATTTACTTTGACCAGAGAAACGATCTTGTTGTAAGGCCGCCCTAATGCTTGTTGCGGAGCGGTAAACAGCATCTTCTCCCAGACGCAATCGCGTGGTTGAGCGGGTGCCACCCATAAACGGGAAGCGGAGGTGTGCCCTATCTCCACCCAGTTCGCCCCATAAGCCACACCACTCAGCCCCACAAGTACCAGCAGCGCCAGACTTATTTTTCTCATACCCCACCTCCCAGAATGGCGCGATTTTTTTACCTGCATGATAGCTTGACTGAAATACGCTGACCAGAAGGTTTTTTTTTATGAACCTTATCGAAGTCGTCATATCCGGCGCTGGAACCCTTGGCTCCCTCGAAGTGGGTGCGCTGGCCGCATTGCAGGAGGCCCACCGTTGCAGCGGGTGTTGGATAGTATCCCGCGTAAATCCAGCTGGCTGGTGCATACGCGCCATGCGAAGCCCTATACCGATAGCGGGTTTGAATCCATCTTCCAGCGGATCAAAGCCCGTGCAAAACTAGAGGACGTTCATTTCCACGACATACGGGCCAAGGCGGCTACGGACCTGGATAAATCCAAGACCAGTATCCGGGATGTGCAGACGCTGCTGGGCCATAGCTCCGTCACTACCACAGAGCGCTACCTGAAAAAATTGGAGCAGACGGAATCCGACGACATCAGCGTAGATGTAGACATTGATGTAGACACCCCTTGAATGGGTGCCTACCGTGTACTGCAACGTCTTGATTATTTGGTTGGTTGTGAGGGGATCGAACCCACGACCCGCTGCTTAAGACGGAGATTGCCGAGTGGATTTTTAGTACATATCCCAGCGAGTGTCAGGGAAATCCAATAGTCGCGGTGACTACATCAAAACCGATGGTGATTTGGTGCAGCAGTTGGTCGCGAAAATCAGCTCGCAGCGTCCGCGTTTGCAGAAACGACACCCAGAGTTGAAGACCACCGAGGGAACGCAGCGAGATCGATTGGGATACTGCGAACCGACTGACGACCGAGAACAAAGACTTCCTGAAGTACGTGAAGCTGGTGAAGCAGTTCTACCAGACCGGCGAAGCGCGGCTGGCCGACTGGGATGTGCCCAAAGAGGCGGAGTAGCCACCAGACTATTCGAGGGACGCGGTCACTGCGTATTCTGCCCCACCGTGGGCAGTTTTGCTGGCATTCCAGAATCGGTACCCCCTATGGGGCCCAGAATACGCAAGAACCCACGGATCTTGCCTCCGTCGCCAAAACAGGCGTCCCAGAGGCAGTTTTCTCGTGACCCTGACTACCAGAATTACCTTACCAGTCGAGGGAATAAGCCAATGCGGTTTGCGCGGGCTTTGGCTGTGCGGTGGCGGGCCGCGTCCCCCAGGTCTCCACAAAGGCCAGGGGCGCGTTGGAGCGATGCCGATAGGACAGTCCACCAGTAGCTCCTACCTTGACCGGAATGCCGGCAGCGGAGAGGATGCAGTTCGCATACACGGCATCGCCGTGCAAATGGCCCGAGTTATAGGCTTCAAAGGCATGATAGAGAGCCGTTTGCCCTGGGCCATAGGTGGCGGCGGCCTTGCGATAGTCTGTGGTGAGGATATCCGCACCCACCCGCAGATTGGTGCAGGCATCGAAAGCGTTACCCGGGTTCAGCCCGTAGGACGCAAAGTTTTCTGTATCCACTTGGGCAATGCCCACATCCACCTGATGCCCTTCCGCCATCAGCACCCGTAAAATCCGCTCTGCTACTTTTCGGGTTTTAGGATGGTATCCGTGATGGGCCGTGTTATCCCACAGCACCCAGGGGTTCCCGCCCGACTCCACCTGGACGATGGCGGCCAGGGTAGTGGGCGCCACCTGTGGAGCGCATTGTTGGGCGAGATCGGTCAGGTGCATGGGAGCTGCCTCATTTCGTTTGAATCTTGTCGGTGTACCAATATTGGCTGCCGGGGATGACCAAGGCGGGTCGGAGACTACCCAGGATGTTCTTGGTGGGGACCGGCCCGTAGTAGGCGCTGGTGAAGGCAAAGGTGCCGGGAGCATAGTCCCAGAAATATCCCTTGGGGACGGTCAGTCTGGTGCCAATCGGCATATGGATGACAGGAATCCCGTCTACCTTCGTCACGATCCGGCTATTGGGCAGGCGCTTTCCGTTGGCAATCACGCCTTGCTTCGTGATCTCCACCGTCTGGCCCGCTGTGGCGACAATCTCCTTGGCGAAGGGCATGAGATCGTTGGCACAGTGCCACTTGCCCCGTGGCGCGAAGTCCAGCCACAGTCCCGTTATGGCCTCGTGCATGGCCGGATTGGCGCCTGCGGGGGTATTTACCAGCATCGCCGTCGGCCCCACAAAAGGCACATGCAGGCCCTCGTGGACCGGTGGGCAGAGGTACACTCTGTCGCCGTCCCGGAGATGGGCGGGCGCAGGTCCCCGCTGGTAGAAGCCGATGGGCATGCAGGTTGTGACATTGAGCGACCAATGCTCGATCCGGCCTACGGCAAACAGTGCCGCAAAGGGCAGGGTGAGCGTCGCCGCCGTGATGATGGCGAGGGTGGAAAGCCGCATACCAAAAAATTCCTCGAACAGGTTGCCTGTTCTGGTATAGCTGCTGACAAGGGGATCGGTACCCTATTATTACTAGCAGCCTGTCGGACTTTTACGGGCCAGCCTATTGAGGTATAATTATCTATAATTCAATATGATGAGTGAACGATGGCCCACTTTATCGACCCCGACCGCAAGACCAGTTATCTCCTGCCTCCGT
>Ga0315298_1005591_pt1 | contig 17728 bp, 14 predicted proteins | sample WHS_1_MG_FD_203077 | JGI IMG/M metagenome (GOLD analysis project Ga0315298, IMG submission 203077) | Extremophilic microbial mat communities from Washburn Hot Springs, YNP, Wyoming, USA - WHS_1_MG | ecosystem: Environmental > Aquatic > Thermal springs > Hot (42-90C) | place: USA: Wyoming...
CATGTGGGTACCGACGGGCTGCTGTATGTGGCCTGGCCCGAAGGTGTGACTAAAGATGTGACCCCACGCGTAGACGGCATCGAGTTCTACACATTCAATGTGGGTGCCAATAAGCATAGGCCAGTGATTTTGGCAAACGGTTATGTGCTTAATCCTGACCGTGTGCGTCCGGGGGCAAAATACTGTGTGGGGCAAAAGATAAATTTCGAAGCGGTGTTTTCGCCTTCTGTCCCTGGTCTAAGTTCAGTAGTACCAGCTTGGATTTACACCGTGCCGTATGTGAATGATCACTACACTTCGGACGGCGGATGCGAGATTTATCAGATTGCTCACTACTGGTTGATGCAAAATCCCACGCGCGCTTGGTTTTACAACGGCGCCGAGGTCGGCGACGCCTTTGTCGGCCTTGATTGCAGGTTCAACAACGGGCAGAGAGCCTATGTCACCGCTCGAGGCAAATTCAATATGTATCAGCCACAAATAGAGTTCTCTCGCTATGGACCCTATGAGGTTCATCTAGGCCACTACTTTGGCCTTCCCGCTATTTGTTTGGGAGATGATAACGAAAAGGGAGCGATGGGTTTTCGAGCTGTCGTGACGTCGAGAGTTGAGTTCCAAGGACGGGTGAAAGCGACACAACTGGTAAATAGATGGTGGTCCCGCCTGGTTCTCGGACAGATAACTCAAACCGGTGGCACAGGCGGCTCATTTTGGCTCGACGCAGATCCCTACCCGGACACTCTTGTAGATGTTATACAGATGCCAGGTAGCACACACCCACCGGCCGCTGCAAGCACTCTTTCTGATCGTCCATGCCTCACGATACAAAACTCTTCGCTTGCTTCAATAAATGATCAATTCAAAACCTATTATATGTTCCGCCCTTACGGTGACGACAACATCTGGGTCACATTGGGGCGAGTCGAGTGGAATTGGTTCGGAAACGCACTGCTCACTGGCATTGATTCGTGGAGCATTGATTCATGGACGCTCACGTCCTCGGGTGTGACCGGACCTGATTTCACCAAAACAACTGAGTTTCCATACTGGGAAGAGGCTTATTAAATAATGAAAACGAGATTCTTGATATTGATTCTGCTGGTGGGAATCTCTATCCCCGAGCATGGTCAGACAAACACAAACATCTCTGACAGCCTGCGCTGGCAATACGATTCGATTACTTGGGGGCCCGCAACGAATGGAATTCAACTTGGAGTTGTAAGAGCTTCCCAAACGCCCCCACATGCACCACGCAAGTTTCCCGTTATAGTTTATCTGTGCAATACAAACGCTTCACCCTATTATGGACTGCTGCCCGTTCCAGAAGGTCATCGCTTAGACTTGTCATTACTAGACTCTGCGGGGAAGCCGGTGGAGAGAACTCGCGCGGGAGACGCAAAATGCAAATCCATTACGACGACTGTCAAAGCTCGGTTGGAATCGCAAAGAAAAGCCATTATTTTGCCGCCTTGGACACCGTATCAGTACGATAAGTTCGATCTGCTTGAGTGTTTCAAAATAGAAAAACCTGGAACCAATACTCTGACAGTCCGTGCCAAGCTTTATAAGCTGGCTTCTTATCCTAACATCGAACCGGTCGTACTGCCTGAAGTCTCCATCAAGCTAATCTTAACAGATAGCGATTTGGCAAAACGGTAGGCCAGTTGAGCCAATTGCAAAAGTCGGAACAGCCGACGGCCTGGTTGCTCGCACAAGCCTCAAATCCGGCCTTTCGATTCGTTTTCAGGCCTCCAGCGCACGACCGCCGCCCCGAGAGGCCGATTCTGCAGACACCGCTGGCTTCACGCTCCGGGCGGAGCGCGGGCCGCTCGTCTGACATTAGGCGACGTCAATACAATCGTTGCCAGAGGCCCAACGCCGTGACCACCAACACGCCAAACATCAAATGACACATCACCTTGGCAGCGCCGCCACCCGCACTCGGTGACCAGATGTCTGGGCTCGAGATTTTTGAATACAACTCGCGCGGCTTGACCAATTATACCGACGCGCTGGGTAAGATCACCCGGTTCGTGCGGGACGAATTGGGTCGTGTCCTCTACCAAACCAACGCCAATAATGAAGTGCTGAGCTTCAGCTATAATCCGGCTGGCCAGTTGCTCACGCTCACGGATGGCAAGAATCAAACCACCCGATGGAACTACGACGCCGAGGGACGCGTGACCAATAAACTGGACGCACTCAATGCCGAGATGTTTCGCTACCAGTATGATCCGGCCGGGCGGCTGACCAACCGCTGGCAGGCTGGTGGCATCTCGACCACGTTCCGGTACGATGCAGTCGGCAATCTGACGAACGTGGATTACCCAACCTCGCCAGATATCGTGTTACGGTATGACATGTTGAACCGGCTGACAAACATGGTGGACGGGATCGGCTCGACGGTGTTCAGGTGGACTGACGGGAATCAGTTAGCGAGCGAGGACGGCCCTTGGGCCAACGACATGCTGAGCTACGGTTATACCGCCCGGCAACGCACCAGTCTGATGCTCCAACAGCCCAATGCATCAGCTTGGACGCAAAGCTATGCATATGACGAATACTGGCGACTGACGAATGTGACCTCACCGGCAGGTGTATTCGTGACGCAATACAAGGACGTTTGGGCGAGCGGCGTACAGATGGTGCCCGAGTTGGTTTGGCGGCTGGATTTGCCGGGTGGCAGTTGGATCCAGAACGAGCAGGACGATCTGGGCCGGTTACTCTCAACAGTGCTAAGAAAAACGGACTGGACTGTGCTAAACTCGCACAGTTACGAATACAACCCCGGCCATCAGCGCACCAAACAGACATTTACCGCTGGCAACTATGTGGACTACACCTATGACAACATCGGGCAGTTAAAGACGGCCCGGGGCAAGGAAGCAGACGGTACTGTGCGGTTGCACGAACAGTTCGGGTATGCGTATGATGCAGCTTGGAATTTGAATTACCGCACCAACAATGCGCTGGTACAGACGTTCAACGTGAACAGTCTAAACCAGCTAACAACAATTAACCGCAACGGCACGCTGGCGGTTGCCGGGGCAGTCTCGGCCACCCCAACCAGTGTCACGGTCAAGGACAATGCAAATCCTGCCGTGCCAGCCACGGTGTATTCGGACAATACATTTGCTCGACCGAATGTGTCGTTGGTCAATGGCAACAACACTTTTGTCGCGGTAGCCCAAGACAATTACGGACGCACAGACACCCACAGCGTCACAGTGCACTTGGCGGCCACAGTGACGTGTTTCTATGACACGCGTGGTAACTTGACCAACGACGGGCGGCGCGTGTTTTTCTACGACGACGAGAATCAGTTGGTGGCTGTAATGGTGAGTAACGCTTGGAAAAGCGAGTTTGCGTATGACGGGTTGATGCGGCGCCGAGTGCGCAGGGAATACACTTGGTCAGGTTCGGGATGGTTACTGACAAATGAAGTCAGGTACATCTATGACGGTCGGCCTGTGTTGCAGGAACGGGATAGCTACAATCTACCGTTGGTGACTTACACGCGCGGCAACGATCTGAGCGGCAGTCTGCAGGAAGCAGGCGGTATTGGCGGGTTGCTGGCACGTTCTGAAATGTCCAATCTCCAATCGCCCCACGCCTATTATCACAGTGACGGCAACGGGAACGTGACAGCGCTGGTCAACTCGAACCAGATCGTGGTGGCGCGGTATCAGTATGATCCGTATGGAAATGTTCTGGCGATAAGCGGCCCTCTTGCTGAAGCGAATCTGTATCGCTTCTCCTCCAAAGAATGGCATCCGAACTCGGGGCTGGTTTATTACCTTTACCGCTACTACGAGCCGAGCTTGCAAAGGTGGGTGAATAGGGATCCGCTAGGTGACTTAGGAAGTCACGATTACGCACTTACAGGCTTAACGGCAGATAATGTGGCGGGCGAGAGTGAGGGAATGACTGGAGAGGGGTTCTTAACGGTTTGGGCAAAGATCAACCTGAACGTTTTCGTGTTTGGCCTTAATGCCCCCCCAAAACAACGCTGATCCGTTTGGTGACCACATAATAACTAAAGCCGGATGCAGGGCTGGGAAATTTGCGTTGCGCTCAAAAACCGTCAGGCAACTCCTTCGGAAAGGATATAATCTTGTTATTTATGGTGCCAGTAAGAGGGATATGAAGCGAGAGATCAAGAAAACGTTCCCCGGACGAAAACCGCTTTACCACACTAAAGATAGAATGGCCAAGAACTACGGGGAACATGCGCAGCCGAATGTTAAAGATGTGCCAAAAGGCCAGCATCTGTTTAAAGGCGAAACCTCCAAAGGAATCAGGGAAACTGTTACGAGACTTACGGCAACTTACTACTTGGGTGACAACATACTGGGCCAAGGGCTTGATTTGATTAATCCTCTATCAACACCTGCGGATTTGCTTGAACTGGCCGAAGCTATTGGCGAGTCGGTTTGCTCTGAAGAGTAGGTTCATACGCTGTCTATGCGTCTGTACCGCATTTACAGTCCGGGGGAACAAGAACTTTTGGCATGGTCGCCGGGTGACGACACTGCTCGAGAGCGAATTTTATCACCCCTGCGTTCGTTGGGAAAAACCTCGCCAACCCGGCTTGCTCTGGAGTTCCTGGTAGCGACTCTGTTCGGAAACAAAGTGCGCAGAGGGCCTCTTGAATTTGCGATACAAACCGTCATGAACAGCTTGAAAGACGAGTGGGAATTTGCAGAGGCTGATCCGGAGCTCGAGTTTCGGGTTTCATTTATAAAAAACCAGACGGAGCTTGTTCTCTTTCCTTCTTACAGGTTGGTTTGTGCTCCCAAGACGGCTGGCTGGCTTCAGCGACGGCTTTTGGTTTTGCGCGGCCGCTCATACTTCTGGATCTTTTTGCCAAAACCGTAGTGTGCAAATCATCTTAGTTTGGCCCAGGAAGCAGCCAAGAAGTTATGGGAGAAACAGCAAGAGAAAATGAATACCTCTGACAATGCCAAGCTGGGAGTTGGGGTAAGCTTTCATTCTTAGTGGCACAGGCGTCATCGGTCTTTCTGGAAGTTGGTGCGCTTGATTACATGTTGTTTCGCTAAGGCGGATACGAATTCGGTTAGCCCCGTAGCAGCAATTGCGCGTTGTTCTGCTGGTTTGAGTGGCTGCATAGGTGGCGGGCCTTCGTACTAGTAAAGCTGTGGCAGGGCTTTGATTGTGTGGGCGTAAGGTAGCCGCGCTCGTGAGAGCGCGGAAAACTGGAGGCGGGCCTGGTGCGACAGAGTCAACCCATAAACTCAGCTCTTGGCAAGCGCTCATGCCATTGTCATACTCGATATGATGGATAGCACAGATGACTCGTACCTGGTACGGAGCACTGGGTTTAAGTGAGGTTATCTGCTGGGTCTCTGGTGGTGATGTGGCAAGTAACCGACTGCCTTTTTACTCCACCGCCTTACGGCGGCGGCTACGGGGAAAACTGGATTAATCCACCGTCTTACGACGGTGGCTACGGGAAAAATCTGGTAGCCGCCGACGTGGGTCGGCGGATAAATCCACCCCGCTACCGCGGCGGCTACGTAGGGGTATGATTTGGTATCTATTGGTCCGCACCCTTACGGGTGCGGTTACGTGTGGGTTTGGGTTGGTATTTGGGGTTCCGCTACGGGATGACGGCGCTGTCCATGCGTGGGCTTGGCGGCAATTACCTCTACGCGCTCAAGGCGCAACCGGGTAGGCCATGGAGCGGCCAGATACGACAGCGGGCTCGTAGCCCATAGGCAAACTCGGCCTGCCCTGGAGTAGCCAGCCATCTGACACCGTCGAGGTTTTAGTCTGTGGTTCATCGCGCGCATGCGGGACAATCCTCTCCTAACCTGGTGACGCCCAATCAGTCCACAAACTCAGCCTTTGGCAATTGCGCATCCCCTCGTCATACCCAATACAACTGGCGCCGGTGACAAGGCTACCGGCGCGCGACACGGCACGGTCGAGTCGCCGACCACTTCTTAGTCTATGTCAGAGGTATTACAACCAGCAACGGCTATACAGTACCTTGGGCCAAGAAACTGCTGTGGCGTTTGAGAAGCCACAAAGCTGAACGCCATCATTGCGCGCCGCCATCACAAGGCACCCATCAAATCGGGACAACGCCAAGCCTGAAACATCCTGCTCGATGCAAACCAAGGCTGTTCAGTTATCTCGCGGCGTTCACAAATTCAGTTTTGTGGTCTTGCCTTGACCGGGCCGATTTCATGTATGAAATTGACCGCCGAAGTGTGCATGGAAAAATCGCAAAGGCTGGCCGTGCACGCGCGCATTTAAAGCATTTGAACCATTGTTACAACCAAAGCGTTACGAAAAAAAAATGGATAACTCGACAAAAGCGTTTCTGGACAAATTCCAAGCCGACGTTCAAAAGCTGCGTCAAACCGCGCCGGACACATTGAAAGGGTTCGGCACATTGTTCAGTGCTGTTATGAAAGACGGCGCGCTCACAACCAAGCACAAGGAACTAATTGCACTTGGCATAGCAGTGGCGCAGCGGTGCACTCCGTGCATCATTCTGCACGTGCAGAAATGTCTTGAGGCGGGTAATTCACCAGCCGAAATCATCGAGGCAGCCAGCGTAGCGGTCATGATGCAGGGCGGCGCGGCCTACACGCATTTGCCGGTTGTACTGGACGCAATCGAAGCGCTGGCGCAAAAGGCGTAAGCACCTGCGTCTGGGCGGCGCCGCGTGCACTTGCCCCGGCGTGTCCGCAAGCCCGTGCCAATGAACATGATCGAACACGTCGAAAATACCGGTGGGTCAGGCGGTTGGGTCCTCGTGTTGTACTGCGTATTGGCTTTTGTGGCGGCGTTGTTTGGGGGCGCATTGCCTGACTTGATGAAGCTGACACATACACGGCTGCAGACAGCCGTAAGTTTCGTTGCTGGGTTCATGCTTGGATTATCGTTACTGGGCATGCTGCCGCATGCAGCCGAACAAGTCGGATCAATCACGACAAGTTCAGCATTGTTGATTGCGGGTTTTGTAACGATGTTTGTGTTGCAGCGGTTCACGCCGTTTCATCATCATGACGTTGCCGAAGGCAGTCCACTCGAACCGTGTGGCCATCCGCATTCGTTGGCCGAACGGTCTGCACGCAGCCTGAGTTGGATGGGGGTAGCATTTGGATTGTCGTTACATTCAGTTTTTGACGGCCTTGCAATGACGGCTGCCGTTATTAGTGAAAGCGCGATTGACCGTGGGTTGCTCGGCCTTGGGACAGCGCTTGCCGTTGTGTTACATAAACCCTTCGGCGCGCTTGCGATCATAACACTCATGCGCGCAAGCGGCAGCACTTCAGCGTGGCGCAGGTGGGTGAACGTTGCCTTTGCGCTCGTCACACCTGTTGCTGCTGGCCTGTTTTATCTCGGCTTTCAGTTTTGGGCCGGTGCGATGGTTGGGCTGGAACCACGTTGGGCAGCGTATGCACTGGCGTTTTGTGCAGGGACGTTCCTGTACATATCGAGTGCGGATTTGTTGCCTGAACTACAATTCCACAAGCATGACAGGTTGAAGCTAACAGTTGCGTTGTTGTGCGGTTTGGTGATAGCGATCGTGGTAACGGCGTTTGGCCACACGCCGCATCTTCATCCGGCCGGACACAGTTAGGCACAAGTGTTGCACCCGGCCCGGCTCCAACCCAGGCGCATGTGACACAAGAAAATCTATGGACGCGGTAACACTTGCACGAGTTCAATTCGGCCTGACGGCTGCGTTTCATTACATTTTCCCGTCGCTGACGATTGGGCTGGCGGTGTTGCTAGTGTTTTTTGAGTGGCGCTGGCTCAAAACCAATAAAGCTGTTTACGACCAGCTCGCACGGTTCTGGACGAGGATTTTTGCGGTTGCGTTTGCCTTTGGTGTTGCAAGCGGCGTGGTAATGGAATTCCAGTTTGGGACGAATTGGTCGGCTTATGCGCGGTTTGTTGGTGACGTGTTTGGCAGTCCGCTTGCTGCAGAAGCGATTTTTGCATTTTTCCTTGAATCATGTTTTCTGGGGATAGTTGTGTTTGGCTGGGAAAGAGTCAGCCGGCGCGTGCATTTCTTTTCCACATGCATGGTTTGTCTGGGGGCACATCTGAGCGCACTGTGGATCATTGTGGCGAATTCATGGATGCACACACCTGCGGGGTTTAAGATTGTAACCGGCCCGACCGGCCTGCGCGCCGAGATAACAGATTTTTGGCGGATGGTGTTTAACCCGTCCACATTCGACCGGTTGAGCCACGTGTTGAGCGGCTGCTGGCAGGCCGGCGCGTTCCTTGTGGTCAGCGTGAGTGCGTTTTACCTGTTGCAGAAACGGCATACAGAATTTGCGCGTGCGGGGCTGAAACCGGCACTGTGGCTTGGGCTTGTTGCGGCATTGCTCTCGCTCATTACGGGGCACCAAAGCGCGGTTGGTGTTGCGAGACATCAACCTGCAAAAATGGCCGCATTTGAGGGGTTGTACGAAACAAAAACACATGCGCCCCTGACACTCTTCGGCTGGATAAATGAAGAACAACAACGTGCGCATGTGTTCGGGATACCGGGCATGCTGAGCATTTTTGTGCATGGGAACGCCTCGAAACCTGTAACCGGCCTAAACGAATTTGATCCGCAAGACCGTCCCCCGATCAACCTGACGTTTCAGTTTTACCACGTTATGATTGCAATCGGGCTTGGCATGATCTTGGTTGGGGTAGTTGGGTTGCTCAGCTTGATGCGCGGTCGGCTTGGACAAAACCGATGGCTGCTCAGACTGTTAACTGCCTCGGTATTGGGCCCGCAAATAGCAAATCAAGCCGGCTGGTGTGCTGCCGAGATAGGACGCCAACCCTGGGCCGTTTACGGATTACTTCGGACTGCCGACGCAGTATCGCCAACGGTTGCGCCAAACACGGTGTTGGCATCGCTGCTACTGTTCGTCGTGCTTTATGCGTTCCTTTTGGTACTGTTCGTGTGGATTTTGACGACCAAAATTCTGCACGGACCCGAACCGCAAATGGCCGTCCCGGATGGAACCGCGCAAGATTCACAACAGCCGTGAATTGCAATCCCTGGCAACATGCGCTTGGCTAACCTAACAATCGGCACGGTTCAACGCTGTAACTTTTTAACGTTTCAACGCTTTAACGCTCCGACGCTCCGACGCCACAACGCCCCATGACACCCGACTGGCTTGATCTAAATTCGACGTGGTTTGTTTTGATGGCCGTGTTGGTAACCGGCTACGCTGTGCTTGACGGGTTCGACCTCGGCATAGGCGCGTTGCACCTGTTTGTTAAGGGCGATCACGAAAGACAAACGTTGTTACGCGCCATTGGCCCGGTGTGGGATGGAAACGAGGTGTGGCTTATAACGGCTGGGGGCGCGTTGTTTGCCGCATTCCCAGTTGCATACGCAACCGTGTTTTCAGGTTTTTACGTTGCGATGATCTTGTTGTTGTTGGCTCTGATCTTGCGCGCGGTCTCAATCGAGTTGCGGAACATGCGCCCCAGCGACAGGTGGCGCCGGTACTGGGATGTGCGGTTCAGCCTAGGCAGCATGCTAGCTGCGCTGCTGCTGGGTATTGCGATGGGAAACATAATTTGGGGTGTGCCACTCGATGAAAAGCACGAGTTCACAGGCACACTTGGGACCTTGTTGCATCCGTATGCATTGCTGGTGGGTTTGGCAACACTGCTGCTGTTCACTGTGCATGGGGCAGCCTACGGCACACTGAAGACCGACGGTGCACTAAAAGACAGGTTACACAAGCTCGGTTTCCGTGCCGGAATAGCCGCCCTGCTCTGCCTCGCTGCAGCAATGATTATCGCGCTCGTAGATATTCCACACGTGGCAGCGCGCGTTCGTACATGGCCGTGGCTGTTGATGTTGCCCGCACTGACGTTGTTATGCATGGCTGGCGCGTTGCACGGGCTGGCTCGAAATGCATCACGATGTGCATTTGGTGCCACGTGCACTGCAACTGTCCTGGTTATGGCGCAGGTTGCATTGGGGTTGTATCCGAACCTTGTTGTAAGCCGACCGGACCCTGCCAACAGCCTAACAATTTACAACGCAGCTTCATCACAACGCACTTTGGGCATCATGCTAACGGTAGCGCTGATTGGCATGCCGCTTGTGCTTGGCTATACGGTGATTGTGTACCGGATTTTTAAGGGCAAGGTAAAACTTGGCGAACCTGGCTACTGATCGCTGACGCACCGGCGCGGGCGTTGCGTAGAAACAGAACTATTTGGCATGTGAAAGCACGGCGATTTGCTTACGGATTGCGTCGGTAAGAGCATCGGGATCAGTTTGATCGAGTCTGCGCAAGACGCATTCCCAGCGATAAGCGAAGCTGCCCTCGATGTTGTACGGCCTGTGTTTGAACAGCGTGTCAAATGCGCGACGCCGTTTCCTGTAATCCCCTTGCACACGGCAAAAACCTTCCTTGAACGCATCGAGATATGCCTCGGCAAATTCGCGCGGATTTGGCACGAGATGCAAACGCGAGTTCACAGGTCTGGCATAGTCAGCGGCAAACTCTTGTAGCGGACGCTGGTATTCGTCGAATGCACCGCTGTGGTCGCATACGACAAGGTCGTGCGGCAAACCGTCTGAGCCTTCGATTATGACCTCGTCACCGTCGTCAAACACAACGCGTTTGCCGCGTTCATATGCGCGACCGACGATGATGTTTGATGCTGCGGCTCTGCCCAACAACCGGGCAAAACGCTCTGCATAAGCTGCGTTTGCCAATCGTGCAGCCGGTAACTTGTCGGTTGCAATTCCGTAAACGTACTCACGCTCGAAATATGTTGCCCAGATCAACTGCCCGCGAACCGCTGGATTTGTCCCGTCATAAACCTCGCTGAGTCGGTGCATATTAACCCTGCGCGGCAAGTTCATACCCAACTGTCTGCAGCCGAGCCGCCTGTCGAGTATGTAATCGGTGTATTCTTCACTTTCGATAATGGCCTGGAGCAGGGGTTTGCCTTCATCGAGCCGCTCGCGTATGCCCCATTTTTGCATCCGAATGAACCGGACAATTGGCGTGGCTGAACCGCGCAGCTTCAATTCCGCAATGTAAACGCCTCTGCGCCCTTCTTTGAGCGGGCGACTTGAGAGTGATGTGCCTACCCGCCCCACGTTTACATATTCAATGTCGCCGTACTCGCGAATGAAATTGAATATGAACCCTTTTGCGCATGGATCGCACAACCAGGCAAGCTCAGGGTCGTTCGGGTTCCGTTCGGCTTCGTCAAACACAGCGTCGAAAATGAATTCGCCTTCTTCAAACCGGCCGCCTGGCAACCACTGTACCTGAAGATAGAACTCGGGGCTTAGGCCGCGCAGCAGTTCTTCAGCGAGTGTTTCGTCTTTGCGCCCTACGATGGTCGAGAACATCCGCGCGCACCATGCGTCCGAGTCCAAATCATCGCGTTGCAGGTCAATCGGCACAGCGTCGCGGAACCGCGATTTCAGGTCGTTAAATTTCGCCAGTGCTTCGGCACTGCTCATGCCGGATTTGAACCTGATTTCGGCAAAATCACGTGCACCGAACCGGAGCGGGTCTGCACCGAAAAAGTCAACCTCGGGATTGCCCAGTCGGTTACGCCGACGTGAAAACTCCGCAATTTCCTCCAACTGCCGTACAAGTTGTTCAGGCTCGATATTACCGAGCCGGGCAAACTCGGTATAGGTAACGTATTTTGTGCCTGTAAGCCTGTTTTGGTAATAAATGGGCAGCTCGCGTATGGCAACCTTCGAGTCAACGATCATCTTGCGCATTTCCTCACGCGACTGCGGCAGGGCGGCTATTCGCCAACATTCACCTCGTGCTTTGATTGCGCGTTGGACTTTATCGTTGAGCACAGACAAAAACTTGATCCGACGTTTCGACACCAACTCCTGCAACAATTCGTCCGCTTCGAGTGCAAGGTGCATCCGATCCGGATCGGGCCGGATCAAAATCGCGTCAGGCTCGATCAACAGATCAACCGACTCAGCGCATTCTGTTTCTTCTTCGGCAAAGGTCAATTGCGGCAGGCCAGCAGCCAACCGTTTGCGGTTGACGTGCGCAATAAACTCGGTGCGTTGCCAGGCATGTATGCCTGGGGTAGTGACGAGCGTTTTATGTTTGGGAAAAATCGTTGCTACGCGGGTTTTGAGTTGACCCTGCGCATCGCGCTCAAATGGTAGCGGACCTATGATCTCGAGTGCCATACGATTGCGCTACTGAATTTGCACCTTGCCCGTGCCACGTTCAACAGTGCCGATGAACCAGGCCATGTGTTTTTTGCCCCGAATAAACTGCAGCACCGCGTCTGCAGCCCCGGGCGCAACAATTGCTACCATCCCAATGCCCATGTTGAATACATGATACATCTCAGTTTCGCTTACCCGCCCGTGTTTGGCTATGAGGGTGAAAACATGTGGTATTTCCCAACTGGTTTTTTGTATTACAACGTCGCATCCGACAGGCAACACACGCGGTATATTGTCGAAAAACCCGCCTCCTGTGATATGCGCGAACGCGCGTATGATCTGCGGTTTGGCACTGTCGGTTACATGCTTGTTGAACCGGTTCAACAACGCATGGATAAGCGTGCCGTAGCTGAGGTGGACTTTGAGCAGTTCTTCGCCGATCGTGCACCCGAGCTCCGGCACATAACTGTCCGGGTCGAGCTTCAGCTTTTCAAAAAACACACGTCGCGCCAGCGAATAACCGTTCGTATGCAGGCCGCTAGATGCAATCCCGATAACAACGTCGCCGGGCCGGACCGCACGTCGCCCGTCCAGCACAGCCGATTTCTCGACCACACCAACAATCGTACCACATAGGTCGTATTCGCCGGGTTTGTAAAACCCGGGCATTTGTGCTGTTTCACCCCCGATTAATGCGCAGTTGTTTTGTGCGCAGGCACGCGCCAGGCCACGGATTATCTGGCCGAACACGCGCGGCTCGAGTTTGCCGGTACCAATGTAATCCAGGAAAAAAAGCGGTTCAGCCCCAAGCACAGCAATGTCGTTGACGCAATGGTTGACGAGGTCCTGGCCCACGGTATCGTGTTTGTTCATGGCAAATGCAATCTTGAGTTTTGTGCCCACCCCGTCAACGCTCGATACAAGCACAGGTTGTTTGTAACGTTTTGTGTTCAGAGCGAACAAGCCGCCGAACCCACCAATGCAACCGAGCACTTCGGGCCGGGTCGCTCGCCTGACCAGTCTTGGCAGTCCGGACTTGAGCCGGTTTGCCAGGGCAATGTCAACACCTGCCGCTTTGTACATTTCGCGTTTCATGTCGGAGCACAACAACCTGCACGCGGATTGGGCCTGAAGCCAGCCAAAAACGCGCTTGCCTGCGTCAGCCAAACGGCGTAAATAGCGTCATGAACGGCGTTATGCGCGGGCGCACGATATTGATGTTGTCGGTATTGCTGAACCTGGCGCTGTGCATTGCGTTTTTGCTTTACCACAAGCGCATGACCCAAAAACTTGCCGATGCACTCCAGGCGCAGACAATCATCACAAACCAAATCAAGACAAACGTCGTTGTTCGCCGGCAGTTTTTTTCATGGCGCGAAATCGAGTCGCCTGATTATCCGACCTACATTGCAAACCTGCGCGAGATCGGTTGCCCGGAATCAACCATCCGCGACATAATCGTTGCCGATGTCAACCAATTGTTTGCGCTGCGGCGTGCTACCGAGGTAATTACGCCCGCGCAGGAATGGTGGCGGACCGAACCCGACCCTGAAACAGTCCGCGCCGCTGAAGAAAAACTTCGCGCGCTCGAAGAGGAACGGCGCGCCTTACTGACAAAGCTATTGGGGCCGGGTTGGGAAACTGCCGAAGCTGCCCTGCCACAACTACCCCAACAAGCCCGTGCGAATGTTGTTCTTGACGGGCCAGTGCTTGGGGTGATGCCTGCCGAGGTGAAGCAGGCCGTAATGTCAATTGCAAACCGCGCACAGGAACGCATCCAGGCGTACATCGAAGAACAACGCAAGGCCGGGCGCGACCCCGACCAGTTCGAGCTTGCGCGATTGCGTCAACAAACGCGCGCTGAACTTGCGGAGATTTTGTCCCCGCAACAACTCGAGGAATTCCTGCTCAGGTACTCCGACACTGCACAACGGTTGCGCCAACAACTTGCTGAGCTGAAATTTTTTAATCCAACACCGGAAGAATTTCGTGCGATGTTTCATGCATGGGACAACGTCGAGCAACGGATTTTGCGGGATTACACCGCCGATACACCCGAAGCAGCCCAAGCACGGCGCGCGCTTGAAGCCCAACGCGAAGATGCAATCCGCAACGCACTCGGCCCGCAACGTTACGCAGAATACCGCAAACTGCAAGACCCGGTGTATCGCGATGCCGTAGCAGGGGCGCTCAAAGCCGGTGTCCCAACCGCTGCACAAGCACTTTACGAGATCAGCCAGACTACAGCAGCCGAGCTTGAGCGTATCAAGCAAGACCCGACTCTGACAGACGCACAACGAGAAATCGAGATCAGGAAGGTCGAACTTGAACAGTCAAAGGCGACAGCACTTGCACTTGGCCAGGCCATAATTGAAGAACCGCCCCCAATGCCGCCTGTACTGGTCCAATACAACATGGGACCGTTTGACACGTTGCAAAATGTCGCTGCCAGATTCGGTGTTTCGGTTAACGAGATTGTGTCTGCGAACCCTGGTATGGACCCGAACCGATTAAAACCTGGCGACATGATTTATGTGCCGTTGCCACGTGTAACAAGATGAACCGTTTACATTGGTTGAGGCATGCCGGCTATACCCGGCCAAACCAAGTTGCAATGATCGAATCGAAATCGCCACTGCCATGAGCCAGACACCCGAGTTTGAAAAGTGCGCAAGCTTCATCACATGTCAGATGCAACTGTCTGGCCGGACAGGCCCAGGCGCCGAGGCACCTCCACGCCGAGTTGTAACAATCTCGCGCCAGACAGGCTGCGGCGCACACGCAATTGCAATGCAACTGGCCGAGTACCTTCAAGCACACGATGCAATGCCACAATGCAACTGGGCCGTGTTCGACCGCAATCTTGTGCAAAAAGTGCTTGAAGACCATCATTTGCCGGCCGTGTTCGAAAAATACATGGCCGAGGATAAACGATCCGAGATTGCGGAAATTATGGACGAATTGTTCGGGTTGCATCCGTCGTCGTGGTCACTCGTCCACAGAACGGCTGAAACAATTTTGCGCCTCGCACAGTTGGGCAATGTAATCATTATCGGTCGGGGGGCAAACATCATCACGTCCAGTTTCAAACACGCAGTCCATGTGCGGCTTGTTGGGTCGCTTGAAAAACGTGTCGAGCGGGTGTGCAAACTGACCGGCATGGAACGCAATCAGGCAATCGAGTTTGTGCAACGCGAAGACCTCGGCAGGAAACGGTATCTGAAAGCCTATTTCGATGCCGACATAGACGATCCGATGCTCTACCACATGATCGTCAACACCGATCTTGTCCCGTTCGAGATCGCAGTGCGCATGATTGGTGACGCGGTGCTCGTAATGAGCAACACACATGCCCACATTGCGCAAGTGAAACCGGCCCGGGCTTAAGTTCAACAGGACGCAATCGAGTGCGCGCCGGTCTCTGAGCTCGTCTGCCAATCCAGTAAACGTGCATCCACGCAAAAAGTATCGCTTGCCGGCGCAACGCAGCCGTAAACGGGTGTGGGCGGAATTGGCATTGTTGTTGTTTTGCATTGCTGTTGTTATTGGCTGTGTACGGCTTTGGCGTTTGCAAACCACACGCTCAACTGGAGAAGGTCGCACGACAGAGCAGCGTGTACCGACTGCGGCGCAACCGGGCGAATTTCCCGAAGTGGCCACGCGCACCACGTTAGTCGCGACACAGCCTGTTTCGATTATCACACAAGTGCAACTTGCAGTTCCCCGAGCGGTTTACCGTGAATCTTTCCCCAGACCGGTCCGGACCGTGTTTGAAGCGCAAATTGCCCTCGTGCGGCTCGGGATTTCGCCCGGGTTGATTGACGGTTTATTCGGGCCGCAGACCAGCGCTGCAATTGCAGTTTATCAGCAAAAATACAGCCTGCCGGTGACGGGCCGGCTCGATGAACAAACTAAAGCCGCACTGACACTTACGGCGCCGCCCCTGACCAACTATGTCCTCACGCGCAATGACGTTGCACGTCTCCAGCCGCTAAACTCAACCTGGCTCGGTAAGTCACGGCAAAGCGCGCTTGAGTACGAATCTGTTCTTGAACTTGTGGCTGAGAAAACTTTTTCGCACCCGGCCATCATCCAGCGGTTGAATCCGCAAATTAACTGGGCAAATCTGTGCGAAGGCACGGCCCTTGTTGTGCCGCACGTATGGCATCCGACCAACTCGACCAAGGCAGCGTTCATTCGGATTTCGCTTTCGGCGAGGGCTTTGCAGGCATTCGACCCAACAACAAATTTGCTTGTGCATTTCCCATGTAGCATTGCGCGCCGCGCTGAAAAACGGCCAGTTGGAGAGTTGCACGTAACGAGCATCGTGCCGAACCCGAACTATACATTCGACCCGGCAAACTTTCCTGAATCAATCGAGGCACGCCAACTGACACAAAAACTCATCCTGCCCCCCGGGCCGAACAATCCGGTTGGTGTAGCGTGGATCGGCCTGGACAGACCCGGGTATGGAATTCATGGAACAGCCGCACCTGAACGGATCGGACACAGCGAATCACATGGTTGCTTCAGACTGGCTAATTGGAATGCCGAGCACTTGTTGAGCTTGGTGTGGATCGGCATGCCGGTGTACGTCGAACCATGAGAACAGCCGGCTAAAAGCCATGCACCGAGACGCTCGGACCGCACGAGTCCGGTACGAGACCTGGAGATATTGAACAGAATTCGGGGTGGGTACAGGGATTAGAAACGGTCGAGTAGAGAGATGTCCGTGATGAGGTTAAACTAACCGCAGTTGTTAGTCCTTGCCCGACACCTTTCTACTCTACCACCTCAGTATTAGAAATGCAGGCGCATGATGCCATGCGTCCTTACCGTTGACGTTGGCATGGGCCCCATACAACGCTCGACCAATGTGTCCGCAACTGAAAATGGTAGGGACGCCTCGCCGAAGTGTGCGGCCGGTGTGGTCGTCCAACTGTTTTTGTGCGGTAGCGCGCGGCCATCTTGGCCGCAGTAACCGCCGGTGACTGGGATTGGTTTGAGGTCTTTTGGGGTGTGGAAGCGGCAGACCAGTAGCAACGGTGATGTAGCGGTATTGGCGCAGTGGTTATTTCTACGGGCGTGGACGCCCACGCGCCTTTGGGTAGATTTGGCGCGCGGCCATCTTGGCCGCAGTGCCCTCGAGGTGGATGGAGCGTGTCAGGGGCTTTTTTCGACCAGGAGGGTCGCGCGCCGTAGCCGCGCCCGTAAGGGCGCGGACGGGAGGATTCCAACCCAAGAGGCCGGGTCTGCACGACCCACAGCGGCGCGCAGTGGACTGCGCGCCCTACCTTACTCTCTACGCCTCTGGTGTGAAGGATTGGAGTAGAAGTTTTTGGAGCGCGGTGCTCCAGCACCGATTTCGGTTCGATTGATTGACACGACTTGCGCGTCAGCCAAAGTTTGGTGCATGCCGGACCGCGCTGGGGAGTTGGCTTGGACGACGCGTCGCCTTCCGACGCGCTTTTTTACTGCGCCGTCCGGACTGCTTTTTTGTGGCGCTAATCTTGCAGCCACCAGACTGCCTCATCCACATTTGCC
>Ga0315298_1005592_pt1 | contig 17726 bp, 26 predicted proteins | sample WHS_1_MG_FD_203077 | JGI IMG/M metagenome (GOLD analysis project Ga0315298, IMG submission 203077) | Extremophilic microbial mat communities from Washburn Hot Springs, YNP, Wyoming, USA - WHS_1_MG | ecosystem: Environmental > Aquatic > Thermal springs > Hot (42-90C) | place: USA: Wyoming...
GACGGTTATAGTTACCGCCGACATTGACGAGGGCTTCGGTCGCTCAGCTACCACCTGTTAAAAACAAGCGGTAACCGGCAACGTTGACCTTCTCGCATCGGTCAGGCGTCAGCCCCTATACATCCTCTTACGAGTTAGCAGGGACCTGTGTTTTTAGTAAACAGTCGCCAGAGAGTCTTTAGCTGCGTCCAGCTCTTTTGGACAATAACAACGTTCCATTATTTTGGTTGAGAAATATGCAATAATCAACCAACTAATAATATAAACGCGATCATTGTCCAAAAGAGCTGGAAGGCCTTATCGCGAACTTACGGCCGCTTTTTTGCCGAGTTCCTTAACGAGGATTCACCCGTTCGCCTTGGTGCACTTACACCAATCCACCAGTGTCGGTTTCCGGTACGAGTTCCTATGGACTAACTTTAGAAGTTTTTCTCGGAAGGCTCTTCGCCCGAATTTCCCGCCGAAGCAGGATTTCCTCGGTTTGCGAAGTTCGCCATTGAAGGCAGTTTGCCGGATTTACCTAGCAAACACTTCTTGAAACCAAGGACGCCAAACCATTAAGGCGCTCGGACTTATATCCTTCGTCACTCCATCAGAAATCCATAGGAAGGGCTGGAATATTAACCAGCTATCCATCAGCTACGGCTTTCGCCATTGCCTTAGGCTCGCCTAACCCGTGGATGATTGCCATTGCCACGGAAACCTTGGATTTTCGGCGGTCCGATTTCTCATCGGACATGCGGTTACTCATGCCAACATTCTCTCTTCCTTCCGCTCCATCGCCTCTCGCGAGTACGACTTCACTGCGGAAGAAATGCTCTCCTACCTCCAGCTCTTTAATTAAAAGAGCTGGATCGCGTCTTCGGCACTTGGTTTAAGCCTCGCTACATTTTCGGCGCGATCAGCCAATTCCGACCGAAGTCGGAATATGATAGTGAGTTGTTACACACTCTTTAAATGATGGCTACCTCTAAGCCAACATCCTATCTGTCTTCGGCTGATCACTTCCTTTGACACTTAACCAAGATTTAGAGGCCTTAGACGGCGATCAGGGTTCATGCCCTCTTGACCACGAAGCTTAGCCCCCGTAGTCTTACTGGTCATTCTCGCTTGTGGTATTCGGAGTTTGACTTAATCGCCGAGCTTTCGCCCTTTACGATTAAACCAGTAGCTCTACCCCCACAAGGTGAATGAATGACCGCTAGCCCTAAAGCTATTTCGGAGAGAACCAGCTATTACCAGGCTCGATTAGCTTTTCACTTCTTACCACAGCTCATCCGAAGGTTTTGCACAACCAACCGGTTCGGGCCTCCCCCTATCTTTCGACAAGGTTCACCCTGGCCATGGTAAGCTCGCCTGGCTTCGGGTCGTATGAGTACTACCTTACTATTACTTCCCAAAGAGCCAGAAGGCTTTATTGAGAAGAAATAGTAACCGCTCTTTTAAAGCTCGGTTTCCCTATGGCTTCCCCTGCTGAGCAGGGTTAACCAAAGCAGTACCCATACACTCGTTGGCTCATTCTTCAATAGGCACCCCGTCATCCTGACAAATGTCAGGACTCCGAGTCCTTGTAAGCGTATGGTTTCAGGTTCTATTTCATCGGCCTCACCGGCCTGCTTTTCACCTTTCCCTCACGGTACTTGTCCACTATCGATCTAGAAGGGTATTTAGCCTTGCCAGTTTAGTTCTGGCGGATTCCTCCGAGGTTTTCTTTTCTCGGAGTACTCAAGGACAAATACTAGAGAGATTTTTGGTTTTCGCCTACAGGACTATCACCTTCTTTGGTTAGGCTTTCCAGCCTATTCGGCTAACCAAAAATTTTGTAACTCTCCTCCTCTTTCTATTTTTTAAATACTCGAGTCGAACTTAAAAAATAAGAAAGAGGAACGTATTTGCCTTACAACCCCAATTTTTGCAAATTGGTTTGGGCTCTTTCCTGTTCGCTCGCCGCTACTAAGGAAATGGTGTCCTGTTTTAGCAGGACTTGTTTTCTTTTCCTCCGCTTACTGAGATGTTTCACTTCAGCGGGTATGCTGCTCCTCCCTAATTTTGCGTCCGAAAATTATGCTTTATTAAGTTTTAATGAGTTTTATTACTTAGTTTGGCGGTGCGCTTCGCTCAAAACGGGATGCGGCTGTTCGCCGCCCGCGCACCGCAAAATATTTCAGAAGCAAAATTAGAGAGGAGCTGATTCGCTTTTAGCGAATCGGGTTTCCCCATTCGGAGATCCCCGGATCACAGGTTGCTACGCACCTCCCCGAGGCTTATCGCAGCTACGCCACGTCCTTCATCGCCCCTTCTAGTCAAGGCATCCACCATACGCCCTTAATTTCGTCCCGATAAAAAATGCTTCATTGTACCCCTATTCAGTTTTCAATGTTCGCGGTTGTTATCTGATTAACAACCGAGAGTAAACAAAAATTTTCATTTTTATTTATTCTCGATCGTTAATCTTTTTTAAAAAATCCGCTTTTCAAGGAAGCGGATTTTTTTAGCATAAAATTTCCCCTTTCGAAATTAGCTTCCTTGAATGTTATTTAATGATTGAGAATTAGTACGCATTGTGTTTTGTAAAGATATTTTAGTCAAAAATTATATGATGTCAAGTATTTTTGGTGATAACACGCCCTTCTCATTTTCGAGAAGGGCGTGTTATCTTTTATTTTATCTTTCTTCTACTTTCTCACGAAATCTTTCAATTAAATGTTGTGCATATTCTTTTCCACCTAAACCAAAAGCGATACCACCAGCAATTGCCAACATCGCAATAATGCCAGTAATCACGGTGTTAATAATTGCTACGCCAACACCCAATTGAATCAAAGCAGTCAGAAAACCAAAAATCAAAACAACCCAGCGCGTTAATGAAGATGAGAATTTCGAAGCATACAAATTAGCACCCTTAACAGTTCCTCTTACCAAACCAGCCAAGAAATCGCCAATCACAACAGCCGCTAAAATTATTACAATCGCAATAATGATGTTTGGCAAATAAAGCAAAACATCTTTCAAGAAACCGCTAATGGCTTGCAATTTCAAAATATCAGTGGCCGCCAACAAGAAAACTAAAATGAAGAACCAGCGGACAACCTCGCCTAAAAATTTAGCGGAATTCAAATTCCAACCAGCTTTTTGGCAGAATTTGCCCACGCCTACTTTTTCAAGAAGTTTATCTAATTTGATCGCGGCAATAATTTTAGCAACCAAAGCTGCTAAGCCGGCTGCAATAATTAAACCGACAAGAAAAACGATAAGGGCACCAAGAAAATTTGGTAGGAAATTCACAAACACATTCCACCATGTTTGGAATGATCCCACCAAAATATCTGCCCAAGATTGAACGACCATATTTTTTAAATTTTTGATTAATTACTCGACCTTTTACCCCGTTTTTAACATCTCATTCTTTTAAACTGATTTAAAACCATAAATCTGGGGCTTACTTATATTATAAACAAAAATTATTCCTTTTTAATTATCCTGTGGATAACTAAAAAATGGGGTTAAGCGGTTTTTTACCTTTCAAGACGGCAATAATATTTTTTGCTGCCATCTCAGCCATTTTCGAACGCGTTTCAATACTAGCTGAAGCAATATGAGGCAAAAGAACGGTATTTGGTAATTTAATCAGATCCGGAGTTACTTTGGGTTCAAATTCATAAACATCAAGCGCGGCGCCAGCAATTATTTTTTTCTTTAAGGCAATTGCTAAATCGCTTTCTTTAATCACTGCTCCGCGGGAAGTATTAATCAAATAAGCAGTTGGCTTCATTAATCTAAATTCTTTCAAAGTAAACATGTGTTTGGTTGTTGGCAAAAGCGGGACATGAATACTTATAAAATCAGATGTTTTTAATAATTTTTTAAATGGCACATATTTAATACCATATTGTTTTTCTAAATCAGGATTTCTTTTGGCATCATAATAAATTATCTTTAAATCAAAACCATCATGCATTCTTTTGGCTACTTCAGCGCCAATTCTTCCCAAACCAACAATGCCTAAGGTTTTATTTCTAATATCACTACCCAGAAAAAGCATTGGTCCCCAACCCTCAAATTTTCCTTGGCGAACAAATTCATCAGCTTCAACAATTCTTTGAGCAATGGCAAAAAGCATTCCAATGGCATGTTCGGCGACTGTTTCTGTTAAAACGCCCGGCGTATTGGTTGCATAAATTTTTCTTGCTTTAAAATCATCTAATTTAAAATTGTCATAACCTACGGCATAATTGGCAACAATCTTTAATTGCGGCCCAGCAGCATCTAAAATTTCACCATCAATTTTATCCGTTAAAAGAGATAAAATAGCATCAGCACCTTTAACAAATTTTTTCAATTCCTCGCGCGTTAAAACGCGATCATAAGGACTCACCTTAACATCAAAGCCAGCCTTTTTTAATAATTGAATCCCCACTTCGGGAATTTTTCTGGTAACAACAACTTTATATTTTGGCATAAATTTAATAAATTAACGACGACTTTTAACTTCTTTAATTTTTCTAAATATATAATAGCACAAAAATCCTACAATCACAATCAAAATTAAATAATCAAAACGCCTAAAATAGCTTTCTAAAATCTGCCAATTTTCACCTAAATAAAAACCCAAATAAGCTAAAAAATACGACCAAACTAACGACCCCAAAAAGGTATAAATGCTAAATTTTAATAGATTAACTTTAAAAACACCGGCGGGAAAAGAAATATAAGTTCGAACTATTGGTAAAACACGGGCAATTAAAGCTGATTTCTCGCCATAACGATTAAAAAAATTCTCCGCCTTAACATAATCATGATAAAAAAATTTTGATTTTTCAAAAAACCTTTTCACTCCATCTTTTAATTTAAAGGCAATAAAATATGAAACCAGTGAACCAAATAAATTTCCCAAAGCGCCAATAACTGCCAAAACAACCAAGGAAAAAATTTTTTGATGCACTAAAAATCCTGAAAATGGCATGACTACTTCTGAAGGAATCGGAACATTACAACTTTCCAATGCCATCAAAATAAAAACCCCTAAATAACCTGTTTGATTAATAATGCCTAAAATAAAATTAGCAACCAAAGAGAAAATATGAGCAATCATAAATTATGATTTAAGATATTTAATTCCTTCATCAGGATCAACCGTCGTAATTTCAATACCGGTTGATAATTCGAAGCCAGCCGAAATATTAATTTTGGGAATAATTTCAATATGCCAATGATGGCAATGATATTTTCTTTTCTCAATTGTTGGAGCAGTATGAATAAACAAATTATAGTCAGGATCATTTAATTTTTTCTTTAAACAAGAAAGGCTATGTTTCAAAACTTTGGCAATATCAAAAAGAATGCTATTTGGCGTTTCTTCAAAATAAGGCAGATGCTTTAATGGTGTAATACGAAGAGCAAAGGGCTCTAAAGAAACAAAAGGACTATAAGATATTGCCTTTTTATTTTGGATAAGAATGCGCGTTTTGTTTTTAATTTCAAATTTGTTAATCTCGCAATGGGCACATTTTTTATTTTTCAACCAATAACGATGGCTGCCAGCTAATGAATGCTGAATATGGGGCGGCACAACGGGTATAGCAATAATTTGTAAATGAGGGTGATAAATTGAAGCACCAGCCGTTGGGCCCCAATTGTGAAAAATAGAAATATATTTTATCTTTCTATCCTGGGCAATTTCGCTGTATCGCTCTTGCAAGGCTTTTAAAATAATCAGCAATTCTTTGGCTGAATAGTCAGCTAAAGGTTTAAAATGATCTCTTAAAACCAAAAGTTCATGATAACCATAGCCATTCATTACTCGATAAGGGCCGATTTTTTCCTCAGTAACCGAGACGTCTTTTGGTTGAAAAGCTGGATATTTATTTTCAAAAATTTGTAAAAACCAGTCTTTTTTATTAGGTAAAAACTTGATTAATTCTGGTGGTTTATGACCGCTTTTTTGAGGATTTTCAAAAGGACAATTACTTTTAGGAGAAATTAATCTTTTTGGTTTATTAATAATCAATTGTTCCGGCCGTTTAGCTCTTATTGCCGCAATTGTAATCCAATCTTTAGAGACCGGATTTTGTCTTAATTGCGAAATATATTCTAAGTGATTGTTTTTCTTTTTTGGTTTTTTCATAGTTAATTAAGGCGATATTTTTTTCTCCAAATATTTAATCGAATTTTTACAACCTCAGTTAGAACTTCTAAAAAAGCCGAGGCTTTAACCTTTGAATGCGGATCATTGATCCAGCGCACACCAACTTCCTTAATTCTATAACCCAACAAACGCGCAATAACCAAAACTTCAATATCAAAACCCCACCGCTTAATTGTTAATTGAGGGAAAATTTTTTCTGCCGCTTCTTCAGTAAAAGCTTTAAAACCGCATTGGGTGTCTTTAATATTAGGAACAGCCAATAAACGAATTACAAGATTGCCTAATCGACCCAAAATTTGGCGATAAAAAGGTTGTTTAATAGCTACTTCGGCGTCTTTGGTAGCGCGCGATCCAATAACAACATCATATCCTTCTTTAAAATAAGGGAAAAATTTTTCAATTTGATCAATCGGAGTGGAATTATCAGCATCGGTAAAAAGTCTAATTGTTCCTTTAGCCGCTAACATTCCTTGAGCCACCACCCCGCCCTTTCCTTGATTTACTGAATTATCAATCAAATTTAAATTTTTAATCATTTCGCGCATTTTATTAACCACCTCCGCTGTTCGATCTTTTGATCCATCATTAACAACAATAATTTCATAAGAAAAACCTGCTTGAGATAAATATTTATCAATTGACAAAAGCGTTTTAGGAATGCGTTCTGCTTCGTTATAAGCAGGAATAATAATTGATAAAAATGGTTTGGCCATAAATTAAACAAATAATCGACAATAAAATTATACCAAAAATTTAAAAAATAAAAAAGCGACCTAACAGCCGCTTTATTCATTAAAATATCTTTTAACAACTCCCTTAATCGCGCTCAACTGTTTTTTAGAAACATGCTTAAAATCCCATTTATCCCGAAAGCGATAAAATTTTTCTCTTCTTTTAGTAAAAAATCTAAATTCATCAATATCATATGGTCCTTTACTATCATAAACTTCAACCCGACCAGCAACATAATTTTTATACCTTTTATTAAAAATAAATTCTTCCACAAAAGAAATAAAATACTTTTTCATTGTCTTCTCCTTAAAAAATTTTAAAAGAACAAAAATAAGTAAAAAAGCGCTAATCGCGCTTTTTTACTAATCAGTCACTGAAAAACCTAAACTCTTCATTAGCTTGTCATTAAAATAAAGATTAACTTTATACTGCCCGACATCCTTTGGCATTTCAACACAGCACATCCCGAAATCTCCTTGTCCTTTTTCTATTTTTGTTTTCCATTGATCATTGCTAGCAATCAAATTATCATTGTTATCATAAATTTTAAAAGTTAGTTCTCCGTCTTCGTTAACTTGAATAGTTCCGTATACTCCGAACCATTCATCTTTTTTAAAAACTGATTTCTCTTCGCCTTTCATTCTTTTTTCAATTTTAGCCCCAACGGGAAATCCTTCAAGATGAGCGGACAAAATTTTATCCGCGGTACTCTCTTTGACTCTTTTATAATCAGAGATATAAGCATATAAAAGAATGGCTAAAAGCGCCAATAGAATAACAATGATGATAATTAAAACAATGCCTGATTTTTTCATATATTTAAATTATATCATAAAAATAAAAATTATGCAAGAGAAGAAGGGTCAAAGGCTTTTTAAATAATTTTCAAGAATAATGGCGGCGGCTTGACTGTCTAATTGGGGGCTTTTTAAATAAAAACTTTTTGGTTGATTTGGAGCTTCTTTTTGAATTTTTCGGGCCAATTCAGTAGAAAGCACTTCATTATAATAAATTACTTCTTTATTAAGATTCTTTTTTAATTCTTCACCAAATTTTTTAATTTCTTCACAAATTGGGGTTTGTTCAAAATTAAAAGACAACGGCAAACCAATAACAATTTTTATCACCTCATTTTCATCACAAATTTTTTTAATTTCTTCATAAAGTTTTTCAATTTTTTCCTTTTGATATGAAAGTGGCTTAAGTAAAATCGGGATTTTAATATTCAAATCAGCCACTGCCAAACCGATTCTTTTTTTACCATAATCAATCGCCAAAATAGACGCCATTTTATTTAGTCAAAATAATCGGCCCTTTGGAAGTAATAGCAATAGTATGCTCAAAATGAGCAGCTAAACAACCAGTTTTGGTAGCAAAACTTCCATCAAACAATTCAACGACATCAGAAGTATCAACTGCCACCATAGGTTCAATTGCAATTACTAGCCCCTCTTTTAATCTTAGACCTTTGCCCGGTTCGCCATAATTTAAAACATCCGGATCTTCATGAGGCGCATATCCAACACCATGGCCAGTTAAAACACGAATTTCGTAAAAATTATGCGACCGAACATAATTTTGAATAGCAAAACCAATATCACCTAAAGTTTTCCCTTCCTGAGCGGCTTTAATAGCTAAATCTAAAGATTTTTTAGTGACGCTAATTAATTTTTTAGCTAATGGAGAAATTCGACCAATTCCTACGGTAATAGCCATATCAGTATAAAGCCCTTTGTATTTCATTCCTAAATCCAACTTAACCACATCACCATTCTGCAAAATATAATCATTAGGGATGCCGTGAACTACCACATTGTTTACCGAAACACAAAGCGAAGCCGGGAAAGGATTAATACTAAAATCCGGTTGATAATTTTTAAATGATGGCTGACCACCGTTTTTAATAATTAGATTTTCCGCCAACCAATCCAATTCCCTCGTTGCCACTCCTGCTTTTGCTTTTTTTGCTACCTCTTTAATAATCTTAGCTAAAATGTGGCCACCTTCTTTTAAAATTTTTATTTCTTCCTCTGTTTTTAATTTAATCATTATTAAGGAAATTTACTTTTTTTAATTCTTCAAAAAGATTTTGAGTAACAACATCTGGCATTGGCTCGCCATCAATTTGAATAATTTGATAACCCCTCTCTTTAAAATAATCAAGAACTGGTTTGGTGCGTTCTTTATATTCTACTAATCTTACTTTAATAGTTTCAGGATCGTCTAAAACGCCGCGATCAACAATCTTTCCGCCGCAGAGCGGACAGAATTTCCACATTTCTGTTTCAAAAGAATAAACAACTGGATAGCCACAATTTTCGCAAACACGACGATGGCTATTTCTAAAAATTGAACTTTCGTCTCTTAATTGAATTTCGATTACAAAAATATTTTCTTTTCCATAATAAGATTCCCAAACTGGAATTTCATTCTCTGCTTCATAAAGTGTCCGTGGCGAACCAGTAAAAATTAAATCCTTTTTTTCAGCGGCCAATGCTTTTACTTTTTCATTGATAATTTGAGTGACCCATTCAGGATCACACAATGCCCCACTCTCATAATTTTTTCTCTGTTTTTGAATAATGGAGTCGTTTTGTAAATCAGGATTAAAAATTTTCTCCTCAATTAATTTAGAAGAACTAACAATATAAGCGCCGGTTTTAAAAGCAACGCGCTTTGCTTGGGTATCTTTACCAGCGCCCGGTGGACCATAAAAAATTAAAATTTTTGGTCGCTCCATAAAATTTTAAAAATTATTTAAGAAAGCCTTCGTATTCGCGCATTACAAGCTGCGCTTCAATTTGTTTAATAGTTTCAATGGCAACAGAAACAACGATTAAAATTGAGGTACCACCAATGGTTAAAAATTGGGTACCGGTTACTGTTTGCAAAATATTTGGCAAAATAGCAATTAAACCCAAAAAGATAGCCCCAACAAAAGTAATTCGATTAAGTACAAAGTTGATATAAGCCGCAGTTGTTTGACCCGGCCTGATACCAGGAATAAACCCGCCGTTTCTTTGAAGATTTAAAGAAATTTCTTTTGGATCAAAAGTAACTAGTGTATAGAAATATGTAAAAACCACCACTAAAACAAAATATAAAACAGTATAAATTAAATGATTATTGAGTAATCCCATTAAAAACTTACCCGCGCTAATTGCCCAAGGAGTTTTAATAGTTGTTAAAATCTGCCCAATAAATTGAGGGAACAACAAAATAGAAATTGCAAAGATAATTGGAATAACACCTGCTTGATTGACTTTGAGTGGTAAATAACTTGTAACGCCGCCATACATTTTGTTTCCCCTCACTCTTTTTGCATAAGCAACAGGCACTTTTCTTTCAGCTTCATTGATATAAACAACGCCGGCAATAACAATAAGAGCAACAACAATAAACATTAAATAAGTCGGCAAAGCTGAAGGAGTATAAGATAAAATGGCTGATCTCAAATTCGCTGGCCAACGGCTAATAATACCAGCAAAAATAATTAAAGAAATACCATTACCAACCTTATACTCGGTAATCAATTCACCCAGCCACATCAAAAACATTGAACCAGCAGTCACTACCAAAATATCACGAATCATTGATAATGTAGAAAGATGAGGCAAAACGTGTTGAGAAATCAAAAGATTTAAAAATGCATACGCTTGCAGTATACAAAGCGGCACTGTAATCAAACGAGACCACTGATTAAATTTTCTTCTTCCTGCCTCGCCCTCTTCATAATAAATCTCCTTCAAACGTGGAATAATCATTGTTAAAAGTTGCATAATGATGGTGGCGGTAATATAAGGACCAACACCTAACATCATAATAGATAATCGATCCAGCGTGCCACCCGAAAAGATATTTAAAATTCCCAAAAGCTGATTAGAAGCAAAAATTGCTCTTAATCTTTCAAGATCAATTCCTGGAATTGGCAAACTCGCAAAAAGTCGAAAGATCACTAAAATCAAAATAACCATTAGGATCTTCTTCCTTAAATCTTTAATTTTGAATAATTGGATAGTTTTGCTAATTAATCCCATAATTATTTTTTAATATTTAATTTTTTAAGCGCTGACTGAGAAAATTGGCACTTCTTAAAAATAAGTTTTTTTGTCAATTCACCCCTGCCCAAAATTTTAACTTTTGGCAATTTTCCTTTTTCTTTCTCAATTAATCCTTTTTCAAATAAGGTTTGAGGAGAAACCAACTCACCTTCTTTAAAGCGTTTGTTTAAAACATCAAAATTGATAACAACGGGTTTTGAAGAAAGAGGCTTGTGTTTAATACCTCGCTGTTTTGGAATTTTAATAATCAAATCATAAATAGCGGGTCGGATTTTATGACCAGCACGTGCTTTCTGGCCTTTAATACCTCGACCAGAATAAGTACCGCGTTTGCCCCCGCGACCGATTCTTCTTTTATTTTTTGTTTTATATTCTTTTTTTAATTCGTGAAGTTGCATAATTAATTAATTATTTTCATCTTGTTGCGACACTTTTTCTTGCTTTTCAGTTTGAGATAAAAATTGCTTTAAAATACTAGGTTTAATTTTTTTCAAAGCCTCCAAAGTTGCCATAGCGTTACTTAATTTGTTCGGCGTGCGGCTTAAAATTTTTGAACTTAAATCTTTTATACCTGCTAATTCACAAACGGCCCTCACTGCCCCACCAGCTACAATACCATGGCCACGCTGCGCTGGTTTTAAAACCACCTCCGCAGCACAATATTTTGCTTTCACCTCATGCGGTATCGTATCATTCACAATTGGTACCTGAATCATTTTTTTAATAGCTTGTCTTTTAGCTTTAGCAATGGCCTCGCTCACATCCTTTCCTTTAGCAATACCAATGCCCACCTTTCCTGCTCGATCGCCCACCACCAATGTCGCTCTAAAACTAAATCTTTTACCACCTGCAACCACACGAGTTACCCGTCTTAAATCAAGCAATTTTTCTTCATATTGCTTTTCATTAGTTTCCAGTTTAATTTCTTTTTTATTTGTTGCTTTGCTATTTTCTTTAACCATATTTTTATAATTTAACACCACCCTCTCTTAATCCTTCGGCAATATTTTTAACTCGACCATGATATTTAAAACCCCCGCGATCAAAAATTGCTTTCGAAATTTTTAACTTTTTCATTTTTTCTGCTAAACGTAATCCCATTTCTTTAGCAAGATTCGTTTTTTTATCTTTTTTCTTTAATTCAAAATCAGAAATACTTGTTAATGTCACGCCTTTGTTGTCATCAATTACTTGAGCATACATGTGTCTGTTGGAAATAAAAACTGATACACGCGGCTTGGTAGCGGTGCCAAAAATTTTTGCTCTCATTCTTTTATGCCTTCTTATTCTTTTTTCTTTTTTATTTAATTTCTTTTTCATAGGTCAAATTTTATTAAGCGGCTGTACTAGTAGCCTTTTTACCAGCTTTACGACGAATGTATTCACCAACATAATGAATACCTTTGCCTTTGTATGGTTCTGGTTTTCTAAAGGAGCGAATTTTAGCAGCTGTTTGACCGACTAATTGTTTATCAATACCCGATACAGTAATAATATTTTTATCTACAGAAATATTAATGCCTTCGGGAATATCATAACGAATTGGATGAGAAAAACCAAGATTCAAAACTAAAACCCTTCCTTCAACATTGGCACGATAACCAATTCCTTCAATTTCCAATTTCTTTTCAAAACCCTCTGTCACTCCTTTGACAGCATTATTAATTAAAGAACGCAGTGTTCCCCAAAAAACTGGCATCTTTTTTGATTCCTCAACCGGAATAACTTTTAATTCTTTATCACTGAGCTCTAGTTTAAAACCTTTAAACACAGGAACTCTCATTTCTCCTTTTGGTCCTTTAACTTTCACCTCATTCTCTGAAATATTTATCTCTACCTTATCTGGTATTAAAATTGGTTTCTTTCCGATTTTAGACATATTAGAAAATCTCACAAATTATTTCTCCTCCCAATTTTTTCTTCTTTGCTTCTATATCAGTCATTAATCCTTGGGGGGTGGAAATAATATATCGACCATATCCGCCTTTAATTGGTTTTAATTGATTAGCTTTAATGTATCGTCGGCAACCTGGTTTACTAATACGTTTTATTTCCTGAATTGCCGGAACACCATTTTCATCATATTTTAAATCAATTCTTAACGTTCGCTTTGGCAATTTTCCCACTATTCTTACATCATTAATATATCCATCGTTTAATAAAATCTTTGCAATTTCATGGGCCATTTTTGAATAAGGAACGCTAAGATTCGGTTTTTTAACCGCTAAAGCATTTTTTATTTGAACTAAGAAATCAGAAATTGTATCCATGGAATTTCAATCTTACCACGACGCTTTTCTTACTCCTGGTATTTCGCCCTTTTTAGCTAATTCACGAAAACAGATACGGCATAAACCAAAATCTCTCATATAGCCTCTTTTGCGACCACAACGAAAACAACGCCTCACAATACGAGTTGAAAATTTTGGTGTTTTTTTAGAGCGAGCGATAACAGATGTTTTAGCCATAATTTACTTAAGAGGAAAGCCTAACATTTTTAATAATTTAACGACTCTTTCACGATGTTTATCATTAGTAACAACAGTAATTTGTAAACCAAAAGGATGTTTTAAAACACTATTGGTTACTTCGGGAAAAACACTTGCTTCATAAATACCGATATTCAAATTATTATGTTCGTCAAGATTTTTTTCCGGAATTCCTTTAAAATCCCTGATACGCGGCAAAGCAATATTAACTAAACGAGCAATAAAATCATACATTCTTTGACCGCGCAATGTTACTTTTAGCCCCACCGTTTGTCCCTCTCTAACTTTAAAAGAAGCAATAGATTTTTTCGCCTTTGTTTCTGCTGGCCATTGACCAGTAATTAAGCTTGCATCTTTTTTAATTTCTTTCAATAAATCTTCGGCATTTTTACCTCCGCCGGCATTATTTAAAATTCTACCTAAGCCGACATTAATAACTACCTTTTTTATTGAAGGTACAGCATAAATATTTTTAATTCCAAATTCTTTCTGTAAAGCCGGCACTATCTCTTTTTGATATTTTTGTTTTAAATTAATTGCTGACATTTTTTACAAATTCTTAATTTTTTATCGCCTTCTATGCGATAACCGACCCTAACGCCTTTACCACAAGTTGGACACCACAAAGCAACATTACAAGCATAAACAGCTCGCGGTACAGCAATAATTTCTCCCTTCTCACCTTGTCGTTTTGGTCTTAAATGCTTCTTTACTAAATTTAAACCCTCCACAACAACTTTCCCCTCTTTTGGCAAAACCTTAATAACCTTTCCTTTTTTACCCCGATCTTTTCCTTTTAGCATTATAACCTCATCTCCTTTTTTAATTTTTATTTCATTATTCTCTTTCATGGCTTACAAAATCTCAACAGCTAAAGAAGCGACCTCTTCAAATCCGCGTTGTTTAATTTCTCTTGGTATTGGACCAAAAACGCGAGTACCCCGTGGTTGATTTTTATTATCCAAAAGCACCACCGCATTATCATCAAAACGAATATAAGAACCGTCCTCTCGGCGATAAGGCTTTCTTTGGCGAATAATTAAACAGCGAACAACATCTTTTTTAGCAACGCTTTTTCTTGGTTGAGCTACTTTCACGGAAGCAATAATAATGTCGCCAATTTCTGCATATCGTCTTCGGCTTCCACCTAAAACTTTAAAACACTGCACAATCTTTGCGCCACTATTATCTGCTACTTTTAACATTGAACGTGGTTGAATCATAGCTTATTGATTTAAATTAGAATTAATCGACTCTTCTTCTCCAGCAATTTCTTTATTATCTTCTTCAGGTTCTTCTTGCTGAGCTCTTTTAACAATTTGAACAACTTTCCATCTTTTCTCTTTGGACAATGGTCTTGTTTGCTCAATGATCACAACATCCCCGACCTTGCATTCATTATTTTCATCATGTGCCTTGAAACGTTTCGAAACACGCATCACTTTATGATATAAAGGATGTCTTTTAAATCGTTCAATCTTCACAACCACTGTTTTTTGCATTTTATCAGATACAACCACCCCTTCTAATTTTCTTTTTATTGGATTATTTTTCTTTGTCATTGTTTTGATTAAGTAAGGTTAATATTCGCGCAATTGTTTTTTTAGTTTTTCTGACTTCGCTGATGTCTTTTACTTTACCGAAAGAGAGATTAAAACGCAAGTCTTTTAGTTTATTGCGCTGTTCAGCTAATAATTTTTGAAGTTCTGCTTTTGGTAAATTTTTTAGCTCAGCGAATTTAATCATACTTTTTATTGTTTTTTAACGATTTTGGTTTTAATCGGCATTTTTGAAGCAGCTCGTCTTAATGCTTCGGTTGCAACCTCTTCTTTTACTCCATCAATTTCATAAATGATTCGACCAGCTTTTAAAGGAAAAGCAAAATGATCTAAATCACCCTTGCCACCACCCATTGTTACCTCAGGCGGTCTTTTGGTAATTGGTTTATCAGGAAAAACTCTTAACCAAACCTTTCCTCCTTTCTTTAAATAACCAACAATTGCTTTTCTTCCTGCCTCAATTTGTTTAGCTGTTAACCAAACATTCTCTAAAGCTTGCAATCCATAAGAACCAAAAACCAAAAAAGTTCCTCGTGTATCAAGAGCTCTTTTACGAGATCTGCCTTTCATCATCTTGCGATGTTTCATTTTTTTCGGCATCAACATAGTTTTTCTTATTTATTAATATTTTCTTTTTCGACTGCTCTCTCTTTTTTCTTATCTTTCAAAAATACTTCACCTTTATAAATCCAGACCTTAATACCAATCGTACCATAAGTACAAAAAGCGGTTGCTTCAGCATAATCAATATCTGCTCTTATTGTTTGTAGGGGCATACTACCCCAATCCAGCCATTCAGTTCGAGCAATTTCTGCTCCATTTAAACGACCAGAGACTTTCACTTTAATACCTTTAACTTCTTTATTTTGTTTTGCTTCTTCAATTGCTTTTTTAATCACTCTTCGATAAGGCATTCTCTTTTCAATAGCCGAAGCAATACTCTGAGCAACAATAGCAGCATTCGCCATCGGATTCTTCACTTCTTCAATATTAATTGTTAAAGCGTAATTTAAAGGATATTTCTTTTCGCGACGATGTTTATTGATAATCTTCTCTAAGGCCTTCTTTAAATCTTCAACACCCTTACCGCCTCTACCGATAATTAAACCGGGTCGAGCGGTTTTGATAGTAATATTAATATTATTTTCTAATCTTTCAATAACAATTTCGGCTACATAAGCGCTTCTTAATTTTTTATTTAAATATTCTCGGATTTTAACATCTTCTTCCAAAATTATCGGAAGATCTTTTTTCGAAACCAACCATTTCGCACTCCAATCTTTTATAATTCCTAATCTAAAAGATTTTGGATGAGTTTTGTGTCCCATATTTTTATGCTATTTCTTTTCTTCTAAAAATTTTTCTTACTGCGCCTTCTTTAGCTTTTGATTCAACGACCTTTGGCGCTTCTTTTTTCTTATGTTCTACTTTTTGTTTTTCTTCCTTATGTTTTACAAGAGTTTTTTCTGATTTTGTCACTTTTGCTTTAGGAGGATTATAGCGTTTGAATTCTTTACCCTCAGACAAAATCAATGTCACATGTGACATTTTCTTTTGAATCGGCGTTGCTCTTCCCATTGCCCGCGGTAACCATCTTTTAAGCATCGGGCCTTGATCAACAGTAATTGAGCTAATATAAAGTAAATCGCGATTTAATTTTTTGTTTACTGCATTATTAATAGCAGAATGTAAAAGTTTTAAAAGTGGTTTGGCAGCTCGACGGCGGCAATAAATCAATTGTGCTTCTGCTTCATTAATATGCTTCCCCTTAATCAAATCGGCAACAAATCTCACTTTTCTTGGAGCCATGTGTAAATATCGTAATCTTGCAATTGCTGTTTTTTCGCTAATTTGAGAAGGCATATTCTTTATTTAGTGGGATTAGCTTGAGCGGCTGCCTTTTTCTCTAATTCTCTCTGCATCTTACCGCCATGTTTAATAAATTTACGAGTTGGCGCAAATTCGCCCAAGCGATGACCGACCATTTCCTCAGTTACTTTAACCTCAATGAAATCTTTGCCATTATGAACGGCAAAAGTATAACCGATCATTTCTGGAGAGATTGTTGAAGCACGAGACCATGTTTTAATAACCTGACCAGAGTCGGGTTTTATTTTTGCAATCTTTTTTAATAGTTTCGGATCAATATATGGACCCTTTTTTAAACTTCTACCCATTTTATTTTCTACGTTTCAAAATTAATACATTCGACCATTTTTTCTTCTTTCGAGTCTTATGACCGCCGGTAACTTTACCCCAAGCAGTTTTTGGTCGACGCGTACCGCGTGGCTGTCTACCTTCACCACCACCATATGGATGATCGCAAGGATTCATTGCTGTACCACGTACTGTTGGTCTAATACCTAACCAACGAGTTCGACCAGCTTTACCAATATTCAAGGTTCGATATTCAGTATTAGAAGGCACACCAATTGTTGCATAACATTCGGCTAAAACCTTTCTAATTTCACCGGATGGCATCTTTAAAATACAATATTTGCCTTCAAGACCCATCACTTCCGCCGCTGAACCAGCGCTTCTCGCTATTTTTCCGCCTCCCTTTGGCATCATCTCAATATTAAAAACACTCGTCCCAACCGGAATATTCTTTAGAGGTAATCGATTACCCAATTTAATCGGAGCATTTTCAGCAGTAATAATTTTCTGTCCAACCTCCACTCCTTCGGGTAAAAGTACATAACGATAATCACCATCAACATACGATATTAAACCGATAAAA
>Ga0315298_1005593_pt1 | contig 17726 bp, 18 predicted proteins | sample WHS_1_MG_FD_203077 | JGI IMG/M metagenome (GOLD analysis project Ga0315298, IMG submission 203077) | Extremophilic microbial mat communities from Washburn Hot Springs, YNP, Wyoming, USA - WHS_1_MG | ecosystem: Environmental > Aquatic > Thermal springs > Hot (42-90C) | place: USA: Wyoming...
CGCAAGTCTTGGGCTCAGGCCAGGACCCCACACGTCTTGGCCCAGTTTGCCTAGGAAGCGGTCTCCCCTTGCGCGCCACTCTGTGCAACCGGCGACAGGTGCTTCTTGAGGAAGGGCTCGATAAGATCGATGGGGACGGGGAAGATCGTGGTTGAATTCTTCTCCGCAGCTATCTCGGCCAGGGTCTGCAGGTACCGAAGCTGTAGTGCGGCCGGGGTCCTTGACAGCACCTCGGCGGCTTGCTGCAGCTTCTCTGAGGCCTGGTATTCGCCCTCGGCAGCGATGACCTTCGCTCGCCGCTCCCGCTCAGCCTCGGCCTGACGGGCCATGGCTCGCTGCATGCCCCCTGGGATCTCCACGTCCTTGATTTCCACGATGCTCACCTTGACTCCCCAGGGGTCGGTCTGCTCGTCGATGATCTCCTGGAGGCGCGTGTTCAGTTTGTCGCGCTCGGTGAGTAGGTGATCAAGGTCCGATTGCCCGACAACGCTTCGCAGCGTGGTCTGCGCGATTTGGGAGGTAGCCATAATGTAGTTCTGTACCTGGATGACCGACCGGGAGGGATCAATCACCCGGAAGTACACTACCGCGTTCACCTTGACCGGGACGTTGTCCTTAGTGATGACCTCTTGCGCTGGCACGTCCATGGTGATAGTGCGCAGATCCACTCGCACCACGCGATCGATGATGGGAATAATGAAGAACAGACCAGGGCCCTTAGGCGGGTTGACGCGCCCCAGTCGGAAAATGACTCCCCGCTGGTACTCAGGGAAGACCTTGATTGCCGACGCTAGGATGATGATCACAAGGACCACCACTATTACTACTGCCGCCACTGTACCCGGGTCCATTGCTCCTCCTTGTTTCTTCTAAACAGCCCCAGTTTTCGGTTCTTTCCCATAAAACTGTTTCCTGAAGCCTCGGTCGCGGTCTCGCTCTCTCCCCCTCTTTGCACGATGAGCGTGAGCCCCTCGGTTCTCAGCACCTTAATGGGCTCGCCTTTGAGCAAGTAGGCTCCTTCCACTCTTGCTCTCCACACCTCCCCGTGCACCTTGACCTGCCCTTCGGGAGCAAGCGGAGAGACGGTGATGCCGCTTGCCCCCACTAAGGTTTCTGCGCCCACTGCTGGCCGGCGGCGAAGCACGCGGGCCACCGCTCTGACCACGATGGTGAAGAAGATGACAACAATCACCAGCACGCCGATGAGTGCCGGCCAGCTCACCCGCAGATAAGGGGCTGAGGAGTTAAAAAGTAGAAGACCTCCAGCAATCAACGAGGCGGCTCCTCCCAGGCCCAGAATGCCGTGACTTTGGATCTTAAGCTCCGCTAGGAACAGGATCATGGCTAAGACCACTAAAGCAATACCCACAAGATTCACGGGCAGAACTTGGAAAGCATAAAAAGACATAAGCAGGGCGATCACACCAGCCACCCCGGCCACCCCTATCCCGGGAGAGCTTAGCTCCATGATGATGCCCAGAATCCCGATGGTCATCAAAATGTAAGCGATGTCGGGATTGGCGATAGCGTGAAGGAAGCGTTGCACCCAGTTCATACTCACTTCCTTCACCGTAGCCCCGGCGGTGTGCAAGGTGAGCCCTTTGGGCACGGTGGTGTAGCCGTCCATCGCCTGTAGCAGGGAGGGCAAGTCGGGAGCCACAAACTCGACCACGTCCTGCGCAAGCGCTTCTTCAGCTGGGAGCGAGACCGCCTCGCGCACTGCTTTTTCCGCCCAGTCGGCGTTACGCGCGTGTGTAGAGGCTAGGCTGCGGATGTAGGCGGCGGCGTCGTTCGTGACCTTGGCCTTCATGGTCTCGTCCATCTCCTCGCCCAGGGCGACCGGGGTAGCCGCCCCGATGTTAGTCTGTGGAGCCATGGCGGCCACGTCCGCGCCCATGAGGATGTACAGCCCGGCCGAGGCAGCCCGGGCACCTTGCGGATAGACGTAGAACACGATGGGAATGGGCGAGTCGATCTCCGCCTGGATGATGTCGCGCATGGAGCTGTCCAGACCGCCAGGCGTGTCAATCTGCACCACCACGGCGGCTGCCCCCTCTTCGGCCGCCTTCTTCATGGTTTTGGTCAAATACCCGGCTAAAGCAGGGTCGATGACCCCCTTCACCTGGGTGACCCAAATCGGGGCTCCTGGCACAGTTGGCGCGGTCGGCGCGGAAGTGCCTTGGTTGGCCGCCCAAGTGCTCTGGCTCGGCGCGGAAGTGCTTTGGCTGGCCGCCCAAGCTGGCGAGCTCAGCGCGAGGAAAACTCCGACCAAGAAGAGAGCAAGGCCGAGCTTTCTCGTCACACCGGCGAGTCTGGGTTTTCCTCTTGCCCTCTTCATGCGGCCTTCTCCTCTACGCCGGCGTTCAGGTAAGACGGCGTGACCACGCGGCTGGACTGGGAGCGGGCTCGTTATGCAGCAGCTTTCTCACTGCTGCTTCCACTTGGGCAGCGAGTGCGATCAGTCCGCGCAGGTCCGCGCGCATAAGCACGAGATTTCCGTTAGTACCGGCGACGTGAAAGCCATTTGCCAGCAAGAAATCCAAGGGGAAGAACCGACAGCCTTCTGCCACCTCTCCAGGAAGCGCGTCCACCCTGTTCTCTTTGGCGAAGGCGAACACCTCTTTCACCCCCCGGCTCCTAAGCTCGGCCAGCGACTTATGAAGCAACCGCTTAGGTAGCTGGCGGCCCGCTCCAGGCTCGGTCCGCAGACAAAACACCACCGCGGATTCCGCTGGGAGACAAGGGAAGGAAAGCTCGTGCAAGCGTGGCAAGGCTTCCGGGGGCGAGAAATTGATTGAGCCGATGATCCTGGGCTGAGCATGTCCTTCCTCTGTTCCCCCGTTTGTCTTTTCCAGCAGGAGACCGGTCGTTCCCCAGGTGTGCTCGAGGGCAGTCATCCAGCGGCGCTTTTTCTCTACGAGCGCCTCCTCGGTCAGTCGCTCCTTGCCTGTTGTCTGCCACCATGTGCATCTGCGGCAGGCGGGCGGCAACAGCCCTTCCCGGAAAGCACAGAGAGGAAGGTAGGGGCCCATGACCTAACTCTCCTCTTGAGCGGCGGCCTCCGTCGGTCCGGTGATCTCGTCCACGAAAAGAGTTACCCTTCCCAGCTCGATGCTAAGAAGCGCAGAGACTCTTTCCCGCACTTTTTTCTCCACTTCGCGTGCTAGCTCGGGAATGACTGTTCCCCAGGCCACCCGCGCGTGGATCTCTACGTCAACCGTGCCGGAATCATTATCCCTGATGACCACGCCGCCTGAGTGAGTCTCACGCGTGCGTGGGGAGAGACTTTTCCAGGGAGAGGAGTGTAAGCCCACGATCCCTGGCGTTGAGCGAGCGGCGTCGGCCACGTAGGTGGCGACGACCAAGTGTGAGACCGCAGGGCCCTCCTCTTCTCCGAAGCGCGTCTCCACATAAGCTGCTGGAGCGGCAGGGAGGTCTCCAGAGAACTCTTCATCCACGGGTCCGGGCATCAACACCCCCTGTCAAGTCCGTTCTTACCGCGCCTCAGTCTTGGGCGGAGTTTGTATCAAGAAGTGTATACCAATCTCCACAAGGTGGCTTCTGGGCGGGTGAAAAGCCGCAGTGGCAGGAAACTTGTGCCTATCCCAGCAGAAACCACCAGCAGTCCGTTTCCCCAGTGATAAATGCCTGCTAGGTAACCATCCCGAGGCATGTGCGGCGGTTTGAGACCCAGGCGGCTGGGAAGCCGCAGTTGCCCGCCGTGGGTGTGCCCGGCGAAGACCAGCGGAAAAAAAGCCGTGAGCGGGGAGTGAGGCGGGGGAGGCTCGTGGCTGAGTAAGATAGGAAAGGGCCGGGTTCCGGTCCTGGTTATGGGTGGACCGGGGGCAAGCCCGAGCTCTTTTGCCAGCTCGAGCAGTGCAAATCCGCCACTAAGGTAATCGGCTCCGCAGAGGACCAGACGAAAACCGTTCCTGGCGGGTAGCTCTACGCACGAGTCGTCAAGGAGCGTGATGCTTGTTCCTGCGTAGGCTGCTTTGGCCGGGCGGGCTTGAGCGAGGAGCCCTTTGGTAAGGCCGTACTCGTGGTTCCCGGTGACAGCAAACGTGCCCAGCCGAGGCTGTAGCTTTTCCAGGAGGGCAAGACAAGTCTTACTTCGTCGGGAGTGACCGAGGACGTCCCCGGTCAGGAGGACCAGATCCAGAGTCCGTTGCCTAGCCCAGCGCACGACTTGGGCAAGGACCCAAAGGTTAGAGGGAAAGCTGTCGGGGTGGACGTCTGACAGGTGAAGCACGGTAAGACCTGACCACGGCTGCGGTAGGCCCGGCACAGGCAGATCCAGCTCGCGGCATCGAACCCACTGAGCCTCAAACGCCATGTAGGCCAGGGAAAGCCCTGCCGCAACAGCCAGGCCGCGGGTGAGACTGGCAGCCGAACTGCGACGGAGCGGGGAACGGGCGGCTTGGGCACTCTTCTTCAAGAGTCGAGGGGGACCCACGGGTGAATGCTGTTCGTGGCATGGGCTCATGACGACTATGGTACCGTTTGCAGCAAAAAGCATGAGCGAGGAAAAGCACACGGTCAAGAACGGCGCCTCCCCGGGTCTTCAAGGAAGAGTTCGTACGCTCACTCTGCTTGAGGAGCGTTGGTTGAGCTGTGTGGGCCATATGGCGGCTGCCGGGAAGCAGGAGGCTGAGAAGCTTTCGGGGAAGGCGGCAGCGCGGGTGGTCCATGGCCGCGGGGCGGGCGGGGACCGTACCCTGGAGATCGACCAGGTGTGTGAAACCGTCATGCTAGCAGTGCTGGAGCGAGAAGCCCCGGCACCGTACCTGGTGGTGTCGGAAGAGGCGGGAGTATTGGGGGCGCAGGAGGCAGCGTGGCGGGTGGTGGTGGACCCGGTTGACGGTAGCCTTAACGCGAAACGGGGGCTGGCGCCCTTTGCGGCCTCGATCGCCGTGGCAGGTGGCGACACGATTAAGGACGTGGAGATCGGGTATGTGGAGGAATACACCCGTCCGCGTTACTTTGCCGCCGTCAAGGGAGCGGGGCTAGTGGTGGCCGACCCAGCGGGGAATGGGCGCTGGTTAGCGGTGGCAGCCACGTCCCAGACGGCCACTGAAGGTCTGAGCCCTCAAGGTGGCCGGCTATCCGAAGGGCGGGTGGAGGTGGTTTTGTTAGAGGCTAGCCGGCCAGACCGGCACCACTTCTCCTACCGCGACCTCGGGATGCTGGTGTCGGGGTGCAGCGAGCCCGAGTTACGGGTGCGCCAAATCGGCTCCCTTGCGCTTTCGCTGTGCTACGTAGCAGTGGGAATAGCCGATGTGCTGGTGGCGGCAGTGCCTTCCCGGTCGGTGGATGTGGCGGCAGGACTAAGGATCCTTGCTGAAGCCGGGGGAGGGGCAATGGCGCTCAATGAGGAGTACTTGTGGGATCAGCCGCTCGACCTCGAGAAGCGCTGCGCGTTTGTAGCCTGGAGGGCAGGACTTGAAACTGCCGAGCTGCTCGAGCGGTCGAGACAGCTGGCAAAGACTCTGATCGCCGATTTGACCTAGTCGCCCGTTCCTAGTAGCCGGTCTGCTGCCTCCAGGGCATGTACTTGGACTGCGGGGTCGGGGTCGTCCAAGCAGCGGCGAATGATGTCCAAAGCCGCCGGGCTTGCCAAATGCTCCAGTTGATCGATGATGGCCATCTTCGTCCGGGCGTCAGAAGCCCTTTCGAAGACCTGAGCCAGCTCTTCCGGCTCTAGCAAGGCCAGTTTCTCCAGGTCTTCCTCCACTGGCACCGGTTCGACGGGCAGCTCCTCCGCCACTGGCGGGGTCTCGACGGGCAGCTCCTCCGCCCGGACTTCTTCTAGCGGCTCTTCTTCGACGGGCACCTCCTCCGCCAGTGCTCCCTCGGTGGCCGATTCATCCGCGGGCTGTTCCGGGCGTCCGCCCTCGGTGCCCGAGTAGGCTGCGACCGAGGCAACTGCCGTCGTTGGTTCTCCCGGCGCTAGTGCACCCTCGCTGCTGGGAGCCAGCACCTCCGCGGTCTTCTCAGGGGCAGCCGCTTCCTCGACCGGTCCCGGCTCCTCCGGACCCTCTTCAAAGGGGGCCCGTCCTCTCGGTGTCTCGTCCCAGAAGCTGTCTCCCGCCCTTTCTGCGGCCGAAGTGGGCTCCTCGGGCACCGTCCCGCTGCCTTCGCGCAGAGAGGCGGCATAGGCTCGCAGCTGGTTCAGGCGCGACTGGGCGTGCCGGGTGCCTTTAAGCTCCTTAGGAACCTCGAGGGCGGCGATGGCGGCCAGCACTTTCTCCTTGCGGAAGACCTTGAGGCGATTCAGATCTTCGGGAGTCAGATCGCCCCAGCCTTCAAGAATGCGCTCAAGCGCTTGCTTCAGAGGATCAGTCACTGGTTGAGGTCGCGCAGCGTCGTCTATGGGCCGGGTCAGGGGCTTGGCGCTGTGCGAGGGCAGGGTACGCTTGCTGCGGGGCGACGAAACTGCCGGCTGTGCGGCGGGTGACGGGACCGTCGGTTCTCCCTCAGCTGACAGAATGCCTGGTTCCCTAGGACGGGCGCGCTCCACGTCCTTTTGCCTCTTAGGGCCAGGTGCCTCAACGGGTACCGCGGGAGCACGCCGGCGTTGGCGCAGCATCAGGAAGAGAAGAACAAGAACCAGGATAACGACAACAATGATCGCAGGAAGAATATAAGGGCTTCCGAAGAGCTCAGGGAACTCAAGCATCCGATCACCCCTCCCGGAGCGCCGCGGGTCTCACACGCTACCCGAGGCCATGAAACTCACGTGGCTTACCTCTCAATACTAGTAGTAGGGACGGCCTAGGTACAGTCTGTTGTCGGCGGGGAAGCCCCGGGGCTTTAGATATCTTATAAAACAGCCACGCCGTTTACCCGGGACTCACGTTCACAGGGCCGTTTACCCGGGGCCCGCATTTCTTATAGAATGTTACCCTGGCATGGGAGACTGTTACCGTCCGGCTACGCAAGTGTCCGGTGTGGCCTGAGGACGGGCGGCAAGGCTGCAAAGGCCGTGGGTTTTCTCGTTTGTTATGGGAAGGGAGGGGAACGTGAAGATCAAGGGAGCCGTCCTTCGCGAGGTAGGCAAACCGTATAGTCTCGAGGAGCTCGAGCTTGACGACCCGCATGCCAATGAGGTGCTGGTCAAGTGGCTCTACACCGGGTACTGCCACAGCGACCTAAGCAACCTAAAGGGCCGCACTATGATGGCTCTACCGCTGGTGGCTGGCCACGAATGCGCGGGCATTGTCGAGGCGGTGGGAGAAGGAGTCACCCGGGTAAAAAAGGGTGACCACGTGGTCGGGACCTGGATGATTCCCTGTGGTCATTGCCCGGAGTGCCGTCGTGGCATGGGCACGATCTGCTCGGGCAACTTCAGCGCGTTTGTCTCCGGCACCATGTTGGACGGCACAACTCGAATCAAGGACGCAAATGGAGAGCCGGTGCTCCACGGCAACTTCGTGTCAGGGTTTTCCACTTACACTGTCGTCCCCGAGGGAGGAGTGGTCCCTGTGCGCAAGGACATTCCTCTCGACTGGGCCTGCCTGATGAGCTGCTGCATTCCCACCGGCTGGGGTTCGGTGACCAAGGTGGCGAACGTACAAGCCGGCGACCGGGTGGCCATCTGGGGACTTGGAGGCGTGGGTCAGAATGTTCTGCGGGCCGCCAAACTGCGTCTTGCTAACCCCATCATAGTGGTAGATATCGAAGAATCTCGCCGAGAGAAGGCCCTGGAGCTGGGGGCCACTCACTTCTTGTGCAATGCCAAAGAAGATCCTATCCCCGTGATTCAGGAGTTGACCGGCGGCGGGGTAGACTTTGTGTTTGAGTGCGCCGGCGACGTGGGCGCCACTGAACAGGCCTGGTGGGCGCTTCGTCCAGCGGGCAAGCTGGTCATGGTTGGCATCATCCCGCAGCAAGAGCGGGCCAGAATGCCGCTCACCTTCTCGGTGTTCCATCAGAAGTGGATCATCAGTGGCTTGTACGGCTCGGTGTCGGTGCAGGATGACATTCCCAAGCTGGTCGACCTGGCTGTGAGTGGCGAGCTCATGGTGGACAAGATCATCGAGGGCTACTTCACGCTTGATGAGATCAACGACATCGCGGAGCGGATGGAGAGACGAGAGCTCGGCGGCCGCTGGATATGCAAACTGGACTAGACGTCCCGGTCGGCTGACGATCGATCGGCGTTTTAGTGGAGGTCATGAATGGACATGCAGACTGATCCGAGGCTGGCTTCTGATCTCGGTGATGCCTCCGGAGAGGAGCTCATGGTAGTGGAGAACCCCGGAGAGGAGCCCCTGGTCCTGGAGGAGATCGAGGTCGAGGATCTAGCTGTTGATGGGATCTGCGGGGTCTATTGAGACGTCCGGACTGGAGCCTGCCTCGCCGAAGGAGTCTTCCCCCGGTCGAAGGGTCGAGTATGTGGTCCCGGAGTGGGTGCGCGTACGGCAGGAGAGTTTTGGGCTGCTGTTCTTTGATGTACGCACCACGAAGCTGACCTTCGTTCGTTCGGGCGATAGCCTTGCTGCCCCGCCCTTTGTGGGAGAGCGAAGAGTGTTGCGTGTGACTCAGACGGGTGAGGAGAAAGGCGAGGTGATCTCGCGGCTGCTAGACAAGCTGGTAGCAAGGGGGCTGGTTGTTGTCTCTGAGGCTGAGTAGCTCCCAGCTGAGCGCCCCGGTCAATGTCACCTGGGAGATCACCCGGGCCTGCAACCTGGCGTGTCGCCATTGCCTGTCCGCGGCCCTTCCTTGCGCAGAGGAGGAGCTGGACTTTGACGAGTGCTGCGCTTTAGTCGACGAGCTTGCTCGGATGCAGGTTTTCCAGGTGAACTTTGGGGGTGGGGAACCCTTTCTCCGGGAAGACTTCCTAGACATCCTTCGTTACACGTGCTCTCGGGGGCTCACTGCCTGCGTGAGCACCAACGGGACCGTGCTAACCGAGGAACTGGTGCGTGAGCTACTTCGCATTCGCCCCGTCTATCTCCAGGTCAGTCTGGACGGAGCTTGTCCCGAGACTAATGACGCCATCCGCGGCCGGGGCACCTTTCGGCGGATCCTTCGCGGGGTCGAGCTGTTGGCCGCGTACAACTACCCGGGACTGAGTCTCAACCTGGTGGTGACCCGCCTGAACGTGGGGGAGATCGGCCACTTTGACCGGCTGGCCCGGCGCTACGGGGCCAAGACCCGGCTCTCCCGCTTCCGGCCCGCCGGCAAGGGGGCAGAGGTCTGGGAGGAGCTACGTCTGACTCCTGCCCAGCTGCGGGAGCTTTCCTCTTTTCTTGGAGCGCACCCTGAGATTCTCACCGGTGACTCCTTCTTTGCCCTCACGCCCGCTGGGCGGCGCAACCTGGGTCTTAACATGTGCGGCGCGGGCAAGATGACCTGTGCGGTGACACCTAGTGGTGACGTCTACCCTTGCGCTTTCCTATGTGCGCCGTCCTTCTGGGCGGGGAACATAAGAAGCGAACCGCTGTCCAGCATCTTTCGCTCCTCCCCCGTGCTGGAGCGCTTTCGCCGCCTGGAGGTCGAATCTTGCCAATCGTGCGACCGCTTCTCGCTGTGCCACGGAGGTTGCCCTGCGGTGGCCTATTTCTTGACGGATTCGCTGGACTTTCCTGACCCTGAGTGCTTGCGGTCGGCCGCTTCTGTGGAGGAGGTGCTCTAGGCCATGCAGTTTCCTCATCTTTTCAGCCCCTTGAAGATCGGCCGGGTGACAGTGCCCAACCGCATCTCTTTCTCTGCACATCTCACCAATCTGGCCGAGCACGGGCTACCCACCCCTCGTCTCGCTGATTACCTGGCGGCTCGGGCTCGGGGTGGGGCGGGGCTCATCATCACCGAGGAGCAATCGGTTCATCCCACCGACCGTGCCTACGAGCACCTGATGGAAGCGTTCAAGCCAGAAATTGTTCCCGCCTATCGGCAACTCACCCGGGCGGTGCATGCCTACGACACCCGTATCTTCGCCCAACTCAACCACAACGGGCAGCAATGTAGCGGAAGTCTTTCCCGGCTGCCTGTCTGGGCCCCTTCCGCCGTGCCAGACGTCATGTACCGCGAGGTTCCCAAGGTGATGGAGATCGAAGACATCCGGGAGGTGGTGGAGCATTTTGCTCTTTCGGCGGTACATGTGCGCGAAGGCGGTTTTGACGGGGTCGAGCTGCAGTTTGGTCATAGTTCCCTGGCGCGGCAATTCATGTCGCCGCTCACCAATTTCCGGAACGACGAATATGGCGGCGACTTTGAGAACCGCATGCGCTTTCCTTTGCAGGTGCTTGCGGCGGTGCGGGAGGCGGTGGGTCCGGACTTCACCGTGGGCGTGCGGCTATGCGCAGATGAGCTTATCCCTGGAGGGCTCACGCTGGAGGACAGCAAACAGATAGCCCGCCGCTTGGAAGAGACCGGTCTGGTGGACTACTTCAACCTTACTCTAGCCACTTTCTACAACCTTTACATGGTGGGCGGACCCATGCATGTCCCGCTCGGCTACGCGGTGCCGCTCTCAGCGGGCATCAAGGAGGCGGTCTCTCTGCCGGTGTTTGCGACCGGGCGCATTAACGATCCGGTTTTGGCGGAGCGCATCTTGGCCGAAGGCCGGGCGGACATGATTGGGGTGGTGCGCGGTCAGATTGCCGACCCTGACTTTGCCCGCAAGGCCCGGGAGGGGCGGACGGAGGAAATCCGCTACTGCATTGCCTGCAACCAGAACTGCTATGGCCGGGTGGGGTTGAACAAGACCATTGGCTGCGTGCAGAACCCGGCGGTGGGTCAGGAGGCCACGGAAGGCGAGCACAACCTGCGGCCCGCGCTGCGCAAGAAGCGGGTCATGGTGGTCGGTGGGGGCCCGGCTGGCATGTGGGCGGCCAAGATCGCCACCCTGCGGGGTCACCAGGTGACTCTGTACGAGAAGGAAGAGGAGCTTGGGGGCCAAGTGTTGCTCGCCGCCCGCGGGGCGGGGCGGGAAGAGTTCGGCGTGATTGCAAGAAACGAGCGGAACCAATTGGCTCGGCTCCGGGTACCGGTCCGGCTGGGGGTGGAGGTCACACCTGAGTTTGTCTTGGAACAGCAGCCCGACGCGGTGATAGTGGCCACTGGGTCCAGGCCCAAGCCCAGGCCGGTTCCGGGGGCGGAGGGGCCGCGGGTTTTCAACGTCTGGCAGGTCTTGCGCGGCGAAGCCGACCTGGGCGAGAACGTGGCGGTGATCGACTATGACGGCCACCACCAGGCCACCTCCACAGCGGAACTTCTGGCTGAGCTTGGCAAGCGCGTGCACATGATCACCTCCAGCCTCTTCATAGGGGCTGAGCTTGGGCCCTCGCAGGATTTGTATCTGGCCCGCCAACGGTTGCTGCAGAAAGGCGTGACCTTCACCGCCGACTTTGCCGTGATGGAGATAAAGGGTACGGAAATCCACGGTTTCAACGTGTACTCCAATGTCTGGGACGTGCTGGATGGCTATGACAGTGTGGTCACGGTCATGGGTAATGAGGTCTGCGACGAGCTCTACTTCGCCCTCAAAGGCAGGGTGCCCGAGTTGTACCGAGTAGGAGACTGTGTTGCCCCTCGTAAGGTGGACATGGCCATTTACGAGGGCTACATGGCGGGGAAACGGGTATGAGCCTAACAAGGCAAGGAAGTGCGGGCGGCGATCTCCCTGGCGGACGGTCCGCTGACGCCGGGGGAACGCTGGACCCCAGGCGGTCGGCTGACTCCGGGGGAACGCTGGTGGTCGTGGCGGAGCCGCCGTGCGCGACTAGCGTTGCGGGCCGGACGGTGCTCAGTGAGGGTGAGCGGCTGGCTGCACGCCTAGGGATGAAGGCTCGCTTCATTACCTGGTTGGACCAGGGGGCGATGTGCGCGGAGCAGGCTGCCCGGGGTCTGGCGGAGGCAGCGACCAAGTGCCAAGCGGCCCTCGTGCTGCTGGCGGACACGGATCTCGGCCGAGAAGTGGCTCCCCTGCTCGCTCTGCTCCTTGGCGGGGATGCCATCCTCGGGTGCAGCGACATTCTGGTCAAAGAGGAGCGGCCAGGTGTTGGCAGTGCCAGTCGGCGCGTGCCCGTCTTTGTGAAGCCGGTGTATGGGGGCTGGCTAGAGCAGGATCTCCAGGCGGTGGATGGACAGGTGGTCGTCGCCACCCTGGCGGTGGAGGGTCTAGAGGAGCCTGCCGAGGCTATCACTCTCCCAGAGCCCGAACCAATCGAGATCCTGCCGGCAGCGGAGCCGCGTGTTCGCCGCCTTGAGTTGATTCCTCCCGATCCCCGGTCGGTGGATCTGGTCCACGCTCGGAAGGTGGTCACCGCTGGTCTAGGCGCGGCTGATGAGGATCTTCTGCAGGCCGTGCGCGAGCTCGCCGATTTGCTTGAGAGCTCGTTGGGGGCAACTCGGCCAGTAGTGGACGATGGCTGGCTTTCCAAGGAGCGCCTGATCGGGCAAACTGGACGCACCGTGACCCCCAAGCTCTACCTGGCTCTGGGGGTTTCAGGCTCTCCCCACCACCTGGCAGGAGTGCGCAAGGCACAGAGGATACTCTCTGTCAATCGTGACCCCCGCGCCCCTATTTTCCAGTTCTCTGATGTGGGATACGTGGCTGATCTGAGGTTGGTGCTTCCTCTCTTGACCCGGAAGATTAAGGAGTGGCGCGATGGCGGCGCCGAGCAGCTTTGACGCCATAGTTGTGGGTGCTGGTCCGGCTGGGACCACGGCGGCGCTTGGTCTTGCTCAGAAGGGCGCGAAGGTGTTGCTCCTAGAACGGGGCGAGTACCCGGGTGCCAAGAACATGTTTGGCGGGATGCTCGCCTATTGCCCAACGCCGGAGCGGCTGATCCCCAATTTCTGGGAAAACGCGCCGTGGGAGCGAGCAGTGACCAAACGCGTGCTTTCAGTGGTCGGGGGGGAGTCCTCTACTTCGCTTGTGTTCCATGCCTCATCAGAGGGGCGGCTTCAAGGTGAGGTCGGGGCCACCGTGGTGGCCGGGGCAAGCTTTGACAAGACCCTCATCGGCTTTACGCTCTTCCGCCCGCTCTTTGATTGTTGGTATGCGGAACAGGCAGTTGCCCAGGGTGTGACGTTGCTTAGCGGATGTCGCGTGGAAGGTCTTGTGCAGAAGGCCGGCGCGGTGTGCGGGGTAAGGGTCGCCGGAGAGCACGACGTGGTCGAGGCGCCTCTGGTCATTGCCTGTGATGGGGTGCTTTCTTTTCTTGCCCGGGAGGCCGGACTGCATGCGGGGCGCGAGCCCCATCAGGTTGCTTTGGGAGTGCGGGCCCTCTACTTGCTAAGCGAAGATGAGATCAACGAGCGCTTTGGGCTGAAAGGGAGAGAAGGGGCCAGCTACGAGTTTCTCGGGTGCACTCGGGGAATCCGAGGTGGTGGTTTTCTCTATACGCAAACTGATACCGTGGCCGCTGGTCTTGTGGTTCACCTTGATTCCTTGAAAGAAAAACAAATCCCTCCTTACGAGCTGCTTGAGCATTTTGTGGCTCAGCCTCCTGTGTCGCTCCTCCTGCGGGGAGCGCAACTAGTTGAGTACTCGGCTCACCTTCTTCCCGAGGCAGGTTTGCGGATGGTCCCCAAACTCTATGCAAATGGGCTGCTGGTCGCTGGGGATGCGGCCGGTCTCTGCTACACGAACGGCCTTACTCAAGAGGGGATGAACCTGGCCATGACCTCGGGCTGGTTAGCTGCAGAGGTGGCTGCGGAAGCTTTAGCTGCCGGCAACGTATCTGCCGCTTATCTTGCTCGTTATGAGCAGGAACTTAAGAACAGCTTTGTGCTTCGGGACCTAAAGACGTTCCGGCGGGCCATCGACTTCCTCCATCGGGACCAGCTTTTCACGGTATATCCTCAGGTGGTCGCTCGGCTGATGGAGGATGTTTTTCGCTCCGACGGCCATCCCAAGAGGAGGATCGCTGCCCTACTACGGCAAGCCATGAAAGGTCGGGTGTCTTTGCGCCAAGTGGTGAGGGACGCGCTAGAAGGAGGGAGAGCGTTTCTGTGCTAGTAGATGAGCTGTTTTCTCTTGTCAGCTACCGCAGGCATCCCGAGGCGCATATCCGCCTGCAACGCGAGGCATGCCAAGGGTGCGACCACCGAGCCTGCACCTTTGCCTGCCCCGCGCGCTGCTACGTGTGGAATGAGGAAAGGGAGAGGGTGGAGTTTGCCTACGAGGCTTGCCTTGAGTGCGGCACCTGTCTTTTGCTCTGCGACCGCGGGGCACTTGAGTGGGCCTACCCTCCGGGGGGCTACGGAGTGCGCTTCCGTTTAACCTGAAAGCAAAGGGCTTGCTTTGAGAGCACTGGTGTTCATTGGTCAAGCTGCGGATATGGCGGTACCGCCGGTCCGGGACCCTAGGAGCGGGCGGGTCCGCCAGGACTGGCTGGTGCCTGAGACCGATCCGGCCAGCGCGGGCGCCCTTGCTCTGGCCTTGCGGCTGAAGGGGCGGCATCCCTCCACCCAAGTGACCGCGGTGCACCTAGGAGGACCGGGAGCAGAGTCGTGGCTGCGCTGCTTCCTTGCCCAAGGGGTTAACCGCGCGGTGCGAATCTGGGATGACACGGTCGCGGGCGCCCGTGCCGGGGGCAAGGCCGTCATAGCAGCGGCCTGCGCCGAGGTCCTGGGCTTTGAGCTCATCCTGGCGGGAACGGTGGGGGTGATCAACGCCGCTGGGCAGTTTGGGAGTCTCCTCGCCTCGCATCTTTCTTTGCCCTGTGTCACCCAGGTCCTGGAAGTGCAAGTGGGCAGCGACAGCGGCGAGTTGGAGGCGGAGCGCGTCTTAGCAGGAGGCTTTCGGGAGCGGGTGGCGGTGAAGTTGCCCGCGGTCTTGACTGTGCTTCCGGAAGCAGGGCGGGAAGAGGGGGAGACTGGTCTCGGGGACGACGGGAGGGTCGGTCTTGCGGGCTCCGCCGGGGCGAGACTTGCTGCTCAAGCTGCTGACATCCCCGTGTGGTCCTTGGCCGACCTGGGTGTACCAGAGGCATGGGTAAGGAGAGCGGACAAACGACTCAAGTATGGGCAGCCACGCCCTGTGCGCCCTCGGTTTCGACCGCTTGCCGCACCTGATCCATCGCTCCCTGCGTTTGACCGCATCCTAAAACTCCTGGAAGGAAGGGTGGAGCGGCGCGAGGGTCGGTTGGTGAGAGGGTCTCCCGAGGACATCGCGCAGGAAATCTTCCAGGTCTTGTTGGCCGAGGGGTGGCTGGACCACCTGCGGTCATCAGGCGCGGATACCGGTCAATCTGTGTCCGAGGGCTTAACCGGCCACCCGCCTCCGGGGACTTAAAGCACCGCCTTTTGCCACCTAGAGTGATGCCACAGTGATACCGCTTGCCTACAGGCTGCGCGACCCGGTTCAGCTTAAGCGCGCTCCCCAGGGCAACTGGTTAGTCATAAGTCCGCTGCCTCTGGCCGTTCTTCGCATCAATGACGCAGGGGCGCGTCTTGTGGAAAGCACACGGGGCGGCGCCTCGGTGCCGGACATGGCGCGCAGTCTCGGGCTGTCAGAAGAGGCTGTACTTGGCTTTTGCGAGCGACTGCGCGAGCGAGGATTCCTGGAGGTCAGCCGCGCTGTCTTAGAGTCCACTCCCTGCCCCACGGTCACGGTCATCATCCCCACCCGTGACCGCGCTTTGGAACTGGATGAATGTCTGGCTGCCCTTTCCCGACTTGACTATCCGCGGGAGAAGATCGAGGTTATTGTGGTTGATGACGGGTCCAGCGATCCCGCGTCCGTGCGGAAGGTCACGGAACGGCGCGCTTGTCGCCTGCTTGTCAACGAGAAGAATCGCGGGCCTGCCTATTCCCGCAACCGAGCCGCCCGTGAAGCAAGCGGGGAGATCCTTGCCTTCATTGACAGCGATTGTGTGCCAGAGCCAAGCTGGCTTAAAGAGCTTACCCCGTACTTTCTATGGCAGCGAGTGGGAGCGGTGGGTGGGCGTACCCTCGGGTATTACAACCGCTCTTTTCTGGACCGTTATGAGGAGGTGGCCTCTCCGCTCGACATGGGGGGACATCTACGCTTTGAGGGCAGAAGTACAAGCAGCTTCTACGTGCCCACCTGCAACCTGCTTGTCCGCACCTCTCTTTATCGGACTCTCGGCGGTTTCCGCGAACACCTGCGTGTGGGGGAAGATGTTGATCTCTGCTTACGTCTACGAGAGTCCGGAGCGTACCTTCTCTACGCGCCTGAAGGGGTCGTGCGGCATAAACACCGGCGCAGGCTATCCCAGTTGCTGCGTCAGCGGGCCGACTACGGTCGTTCAGAGGCCGTGCTCTACCGTCTGCACCCTGAGATGCGCAAGTCTTTGCCGCACGAGCTAGGGGCGTTGACCACGACACTTGCCCTTACTTTAGGGGTCGCTCGCAAGGATCCTCGTCTGCTCTTGCTCGCGGGGACAGTAATGGCTGGCAGTGTGTTAGAGAAGAGACGGCGGGTGCGGAAGGCTGGCCTGGTAGTGTCCTTGCGGCAAGCTTCGCTCTCGGTGCTGCGCGGCCATCTCTCCATGTTGTATTTCGTGAACTTCCACCTAGTTCGTTATCACCTCTTGACCTTGGCGCTACTGGGTCTGCCGTTCAAGAGAGCTTGGGCTGTGGGCGGATTCGCGACGGCGGTGTCAGGGACGGTCGACTATGTGGTCCGCCAGCCACGCTTGCCGTACCCAGCGTATCTCGCCTGCTACTTGGCGGAGCACGTGGCCTATCAGCTGGGAGTAAGCGTCGGGTGCCTGAAGGAGCGGACTCTTCGCCCCTACGCGATAAGAGTCGCACGGGGGAGTTAGGCAAGCCGACTTGCGCCAGGAACATGGGCGGGCCGCCTTGTGCTAGAAAGCTAGGCAAGCTAATATCTAGGCAACCTAACTAAGTGGCCGAGTGGGGATCTGGAGCGCCCGATCTGGGGCGGCCGTAGGAACCCTCTCGCGCTGTTAACGGAGGCTTGTCCAATGATGGAGGACCGCGACCGAATCGTAAGTGAGGTGCTGAAACTGCTCCCCGATCTAGCCCGGGGACTACGCCGGGGGCTTGCAGCCCACGGGACCCTGCTCGATTCGTGCCGGGACAGTACGGCTTCTGGGATGGTAGGCGATACCAAGACCATCGGAGCCGAGGGACGCGGCGCCGCCGTACCGCGAGGCGACGCGCACTCTAGCAAGCCGGAGCGAAAAGTCACCCCGGCCATGATGCGGACCTGGATACATCTTGCCCAGTATGGCTCTCAGACCATGGGCGAGCTGGCTGAGGGGCTCAAGATCAGCACTGCTTCCGCTACCGACATCGTTCAGCCACTGGTGGAGCTGGGGTACGTCAAGCGCTCTCGCGATCCGGGCGACCGACGGGTGGTGCGGGTGTCTCTCACCGAGGAGGCGCAGGCTCTAGCCGACCAAATCCTGGCTGAACTGCGGGCCGAAGTGCAGAGTGCTCTTGCCGATCTGGACGACGAAGCCTGCCGCTGCTTCTTGGCTGGCTTGGAGAGGTTGGCGGCCAGGTGGAGGTGACATCCATGAGTGACGACATCAGGTACAGCCGGGCGCGGTGGGGGGTCCTTGCCATCCTCTGCCTGGGCGTGTTCATGCTGCTTCTGGACGGGACCATAGTCAACATAGCCATTCCTAGCATCCTCACCGCGTTCCAGACTGGGTTCTCCGAAGTAGAGTGGGTGATGAACGCCTACCTACTCGTTTTTGCCGTGCTTCTTATCACCACGGGTCGCCTTGGCGACCTCTACGGGCGAAAGCTGGTGTTTGTTGTTGGCCTGTGCCTCT
>Ga0315298_1005594_pt1 | contig 17722 bp, 13 predicted proteins | sample WHS_1_MG_FD_203077 | JGI IMG/M metagenome (GOLD analysis project Ga0315298, IMG submission 203077) | Extremophilic microbial mat communities from Washburn Hot Springs, YNP, Wyoming, USA - WHS_1_MG | ecosystem: Environmental > Aquatic > Thermal springs > Hot (42-90C) | place: USA: Wyoming...
GGTATTCTAAACAACTAAAAAGCCACCTAGTTGTCTACCGGTCTACTTCCCACAGGGTCTGCGTCCCGGTTCAACTAGCCGGCTTACTCAGGCTTTTACACCTAGACTAATGGCTAGTAGACGCTGACGTGAAACTATAGCAAACTATTAAGCCGTTGTCAACAAGGGCATACTAGCTTACGGAGAACCATCACCTTCTAGTGCTCGTCCGCGCTTACCTTATTCCACCTCCATCCCCGGGGTTAAAACTCGCTAAATACACTTTCTGGCACCTTTTCCCATGCCTTACGCTCCTCATCGTAGGGCGCTTCTACCAGCCGACAATCCTTTCCCAAAATCATAGTCTCCCTGCGTTCACCGTAAGTCCTCCAGTCACCGAGGCTGGGGCAGCTTGGGTCCCCATTACGGGCAAAAGCCGTCCAGGCATCTTGCATCTTCTCCGACAGAGCTCGAGCCTCTTCGGTGGTGCCAGTGAAGTTGTCATCCAGAGTGCCAAAAACAAACCCTAGTTCCAGGGCGTGGCATGAACCAAGCGCACCCTCTTTCAAGGGCGATACCCAGTCAAACAGGTACATATAGCCGGGTTGCTTACGATGGGTATGAGCCTCGATAAGCTTTATAGCGGGTATGCGGAAAATTCTGTCCGATTGGATGGCCACGAAGATATCCGCTGGCCTAACCGGCCAGCCGCGCCTGGCGCGTGCCTCACGATACGCTTCCACAAGCGCGGCAACATCCGCCCCTGGCATCAGGCGCTGACAGCGACGGAGCAAAGCAGCATCATCCATCTCAGCTAGTCTGCTGTCTAAAAGGGCAAAGAGCTTCCATTCATCCAGATTGGTGCCAGCGAGGACGGGTATATTGTCTGCCGAGCCATCGGTCATGGCCTGAATCGGTGGCTTGGGGAGCACCAAACCATCAACGGTGGGGCGCAAAGGCAGGTCCCCGAGCCCTGCCTTGGGGTCGCGCGCTCTGTTACCGAGCTCTTTGTGAGCTTCCAAAAGCTGTTCTGTGCTCAACGAACGCAACTTGTCTGCCTCGTTGGGTCTAATATCAAGGATATCAAGGAATGTTTTTGCCACTTTAATGGCACGCTCCATGGAGTTGACATGATAGGCAGCACCGCTCTGCAGAATGGCCCTGTGAAAAAGCCCCTTCGCCGCGGGCATTCCAAGCAACGTACCTACACTCATGGCACCAGCAGATTCGCCAAAGATGGTGACATTGTTCGGGTCACCACCGAAATTAGCGATGTTTTCCCGCACCCACCGCAGGGCAAATACCTGGTCGAGCAGCCCCTCATTGCCTGTGGCCGGGATTTTGCCTCCGGTCACCTCCTTGAGGTTAATGAATCCAAAAACATTGAGCCGATAATTTATGGTGACCACTACCACATCCCCACGGGTCGCCAGACGACGCCCATTATAGATGAGCCAGGAACCAGCGCCGGTGGTAAAGCCACCGCCATGAATCCATACCATCACCGGACGCCTCGCATTGTCAAGCCCTGGCGTCCAGATGTTGAGATAAAGGCAATCCTCGCTCTGCGGTTGCTGCTCGGGCGGGTTTAGCAGAGAAATCTCCATAGGCACCTGCGGACAGGTCGGCCCAAAGGTCACCGCCGGCCGCACGCTAGCCCACGGTTTAACTGGCTCCGGTGGCAGCCAGCGCTTCTCACCCACAGGCGGTGCCGCATAGGGCACACCTCTGAAGATGTATAGCCCCTTTCTGAAAACACCCTCTATCTTTCCATAAGCGGTCTCAACGGTTGCCGGCGTTCCTTCGGTCATCGCTCACCCTCCGGGACAGACTTTTCGGCTAATTGTAGTAGCTTTCCAAGTTAGCGTCAACATGTGACCCGACAACAGTTTCTCGAGGCCATCTACCGTATTAATTTTCCGGCCTGTAGCCATGATTACGGCACAGGCGTACCAGAAACGGGAGTGAGACACTCTAAAAGCAAGGAGGCCCGCCCGGCAACGGGCGGCCTCCTTCCCCAGTCCTATAATCTGGGCTACAACAATTCCTGCTATTTCCCCAGTATGGACTGTTTCAACTCTTGGTCTATCCACACGTACTTGGCGTAGTTGTACACGTTGTAGTAGCCCATCGAGGCCTCGCCGCTATAGTTCTTCACCCAGGGCCACCAGAAGCGGTAGTAAATGGGTCCCGGCATCGGAATGACATAGACCTGCTCCATAAGGTATGGCAGCATCTCGCGGTGTATTTTGTCCACCACAGCCTCATTGGGATATGCTGCCATCATATCCTCACGTGCCTTGTTCAGCACCGGGTCGTTTACATAACTGCCATTGTACATACCCGGGCCAGTGAAGTTTATCGCCTTGAAATAGGTACCGATGCCAGAGTTACTGCCTTGGAACATCTCATCATATGCCCTTCTCACAAAGACGCTGAGCCAACTGCTGTAGTCCTTGGGCTCAATTTCCACCTGCACACCCACTTTTGACCACATGTCCACCATCATCTGCAGGACATCCATGACCAAGCGGGTATTGTAGGCTATTACTTTAGCCTTAAAGCCGTTGGGGTAGCCAGCCTCAGCCAGAAGCTGTTTTGCCTTCTCAGGGTTGTAACTGTACAATTCCTGTACCGATTTCGGCATCTGGTCCAGCGGCAGATAGGCACCGGCATATTCCTTTACGTAGATGATAGGCCACTTTATGGCAACGCCGTAACCGCTAAAATACCGCTGAACGATACCATTATAGTCGATTGCCAGTGACAGAGCCTGGCGCACCCTTTTATCGGCAAAAGGCGAGTCCTTCTTGTCGGTCCTCATGAAAATGCAGTAGGTGGCATCCTCGACATATTGTATATGCCTCAATTGCGGTATGCGAAGGAACTCCTGCGCCATCTCCCACTCAACGCCGCTGGCTATATCGATTTGTCCGGTGCGGAAAGCGGCATAAAATGAAGACTCGTCAGGCATGACCAGTAACTTGAAGGCATCGAGGTAGGGCAATTGGTCACCTTTCCCGGGGCCGATGGGGTTCTTCTCCCAGTAATTAGGGTTGCGAGTCAGGGTGACCACACTGCCAGGCACGAACTCGGTGAGTATAAATGGGCCGGTGCCGATGCTGTTCTTCCAGTCATTCAAATTGCCGAACTGCTCCACCGCGTCCTTGGGGAATATGCACATGTAATCGGGTACTAGAGTGATGACATCGCCGAAGTACTCCGGCTTAGTCTTGACCACTACAGTGTAAGGGTCGGGCGCAGTTACCTCCAAGGTTTCAGCTGCTTTGGGATACGTTTGCTTAAAATAAGCAGTCGGGAGAGTACACTGTCGCTTGATTGAGAAAACGACATCTTCCGCAGTGAGCTCCCTGCCCTTGGTCGGCGGCTTATTATGCCATTTCACTCCTTTGCGCAGATGGAAGATTATGGTGTCCTTACCCTGTATCTCCCAGCTCTCAGCCAAACTCCCTACTTTATGTTCCAGGCGGTTCAGCCCACCGCCGACAAACCAGTCACACTCTCCAGTGCCGTAACCACCGGCTCGCCCTTTTGTCCAGTCGCCTGTCCAGAGCTCGTCGTTGGTTAACTTCAGGGTAGTACAATAAGCGTGACCCCGCACCGCGTCGTCAAAGGCAGGTGGGTCAGCGGCGATCCTCGTAGTGAGCACGCCACCATAGACCGGCTTTTCCTTCTCTACGGTAATCGCCTCCCTACCGCCTCTAGCACAACTGCTAATCACCAACCCGGCAATGAGTGCTGAGACCAAGATTGCTACTACCGCTGTCCTCTTCACCATGTCTCATTCCTCCTTATATCTCACTATCTCAACGCTCGAGACGCTTGCCCCTCACAATGAGACTTCCATAGCCTTCACCCCCTTCTTCTTTCACTTAGCATGCTAGTAAACGCTCAGCATGACGGCCTACAACAGCCACAGGTGCCTTATGGAGAAGAATGATGCTCCCTGGGCTGGTCTTATGCCCGGCCCCCGCTGTTCCCATTATCATTCCAGATAACTCCGCAAAGTGAGCAAACAAAACAAGACGTGGAAGCTAAAATAAAGTACAACAAACTTGTTCGCACCTACACCTTCGTGCGAAGAGGTTACCTTTCACCCCCTGAAAACCGGCGCTGCAAACTACTCTATCAGACGCTCCACACCCTGTCAAGAGCGTTTACTCGTCCAGTAGATTAATGACACATGTTCTCATCGTTTTCGGGACGAGAGATTGCTTACTAGCGCCCTCGCCTAACCTCCCCTTCACTCTAACCCTCTCCCCGGTTGAACGGTGTAGGTGATTCTCCCAGGAAGAGGAGAAAAAAGCAGCCTGCTCCTTCCTGCTGTACTCTAGCCAGTATGTGTCAGCCATCCATCTGAACGAGCTCAGGGGCACCAGCTGGAATTCCCAACTGAATTCCAAAATATAGCAAGCCATCGACCGTCCCGAAGTCGACTCGATAAGAGGGCATAATATACATCAAACATGGTACCAATAAAAGGAGCCCGAGGATGTTATTCCATCGGGCTCACATTTCTCGAAAGCCACCGCGGGACTTTAATTTTTACCGTTGTCAGCGGTGCACTTTACCTGCCCAAAATCGACCGCTTCAACTCCTGGTCAATCCACACATATTTGGCGAAGTTAAACGTATTATAGTAGCCGAGCCCAGCCTCGCCACTATAGTTCTTGACCCAGGGCCACCAGAACCGATAATAGCGCTGTCCGGGCAACGGGATGGCATAGCATTGCTCGAAGAGGTAGGGCAGCATTTCCCGGTGTATCTGGTCCACCTTAGCCTCGTCGGGATATGCTGCCAGCATTTCGGCAATCGCTTTGTTCAGAACCGGGTCATCAACATAACTCTGGTTGAACATGCCAGGACCGCTGTAGTTTATCCCTTTAAAATAGGTGCCTACGCCAGCACCGGTCCACAAAACCATATCCTCATGAGCTCGCCTGATGACCACTCCCAACAAACCGGCATAGTCCTTGGGTTCGAGAACCAGCTCCACACCGATCTTTGCCCACATGTCCTTCACCATCTGCAACATGTCCGCATAGAGACGCTGGTTGTAGAAGGTTATCTTGGTTTTGAAGCCATTGGGGTAACCTGCCTCAGTCAGAAGCTGTTTTGCTTTCTCCGGCTGATACTGGAACACCTCCTGTGCCGACTTGGGCAACTTTTCCAGCGGTACAAATGCATTGGCATACTCCCGGGTATTTGGCACAGGCCAGCCATACAGCCTGCCCTTACCGCCAAAATAGTCGTTCAGGATCCTGTTGCGGTCAATAGCCATCGAAAGGGCTTGACGCACCCTCTTGTCGGCAAAGGGGGAGCCTTTCTTGTCCGTCCTCATGAAAATGGCCAGACCGGTATCTTCTTCAAACTCGACGTGTTTTAATTGCGGGTTGTTTAGGAACTCCGTCGCCATCTCCCAGTCTACAGTAGCTATGTCGATCTGACCGGCACGGAAAGCCGCATAGTAAGTTGACTCATCCAGTATAATCATCAGCTTCACGCTGTCCACATAGGGCAACTGGTCGCCTTTTCCCGGACCAATGGGATTGGTCTGCCAGTAGTTGGGGTTGCGCGTATAAGAGATGATGCTGCCGGGAAGAAATTCAGTGAGCATAAAAGGACCAGTGCCGATATTGTTTTGCCACTCGTTCATGTTGCCGAATTGCTCTAAAGCATCTTTGGGAAAGATGTGCGCATAGTCAGGTAGCCCGGTGAGAACGTCGGCGAAATACTCTGGCTTGCACTTGATGACCACAGTATAGGGGTCCGGGGCCGATATCTCTGTGGTCTCGGCTGCCTTGGCATATGTCCTCTTGAAATAGGCAGTGGGCACCGTCAGCATGCGCTTCAAAGAAAACACTACATCATCGGCAGTTAGCTCCCGCCCGTTGGTCGGGGGCTTGTTATGGAATTTAACCCCCTTGCGCAAATGAAACACTACGGTGTCTTTGTCCTGTATCTCCCAGCTCTCAGCCAAACACCCTGCTTTGTGCTCCAGACGGTTCAGTCCGTTGATGAACCAATCACACTCCCCGGTGCCGTAGCCGCCAGCTTTTCCCTTTGTCCAGTCCCCCTCCCATAGTTCGTCGTTGGTCAGCTTCAGTGGATAAGTGTTGTAGTGGGGCTGTATGGCATCATCGAAGTATGGCGTGAGTTCTGCCCTGAGGGTGAGGGTACCACCGTAAACAGGTTTTTCCTTCTCAACGGCAGTCTCTTTGACCCCTCTGGCGCAACTGCTGCTCACCAGGGTAGCAATGAGAACCAAAGTGAGAAGGCAGAGTAGTATTCGGTACTTGGTCATTTATGGTTCCTCCTTTTCCGTTCTAGGGTTCGCTGACAAGCGGGATAATTGCTTTTTAACCGTAATTCCTGTGGCTCTCACCTCCTTTCTGGCAATGTCCCTAAGGACATTGGCACGTCTTGCTCAGTCCAGGCGCAGGCTTATGTTTATCCAGACATTCACCAAGCCGTTACGCCCTATAAGCCGACCGACTTGGGGCATGCCGTGATAGAAAAGCCTTGACTGCGTTGTGTCAGCGCTCTGTCCGGGAGCGTCTCATGACGAACTGGTTTCAAGGGGCGTCTTCCTCCTTACCATGCCAGACCAGTGTACGATGTCAAGCCCCTCTCCTCTTGCTATGTCTGCCAGCGACTCCATAGCCTCTGCGGTAAGCAAGTCCAAGCCCTCCAACGGCCACTGGTGACCTAGACGGCGGTACTTCGCCGAGCAAGTATTATTAAAAGCGAGCAGGTCATACCTCTCCGCGGTGGGCAGATTATGCTTGATGAAACGCGCTATCCCTCTGATGTTCTCCTCGCCATCAGTATATCCCGGTATGACTGGCGTCCGTATCCACATCGGCTTGCCCAGCTTCGCTATCTCGCAAGCATTGCCCAGCACCATCTGAAGCGGGACCCCTGTATGTCCGGCATGACTCTCGGCGTCTATCATCTTGATATCATAGAGGATCAGGTCGGCTAGCCTGACAAGAGGCTCCAACTTTGACCAGCTCACTCCTCCACTGGTGTCCAAGGCGATATGCAGCCCCTCTCGATGCAATGCCTCCATGATAGCCAGCGAAAACCCGGGCTGCATGGCCGGCTCACCGCCCGATAGGGTAACCCCACCACCAGACTTTTCATAGAATACTCTATCGCGCAGCGCCTCTCTAACCACCTCCTCCACTGTGACACGCCGCCCCAGTATTTCCAGTGCCCCTGCAGGGCAGGCCTCGACGCAGTCACCGCAGCAATCACACAAATTCCTGTCGATGAGCATACCTCCGGCAGTAAGAGTGAGGGCTGATTTAGGGCAGGCTTTTAGACATTCCATTGCCCCAATGCAGCGATTCTCATACCACACCAGCTGTGGCTGCGTCTTCATCCCTTCGGGATTATGACACCAGGGGCACCGCAACGGGCAGCCCTTGAGAAACACTGTGGTACGGATCCCCGGACCATCCTCCGTGGAGTGGCGCTGTATATTGAATATCATGCCGGTCAGGTTGCCCGGTTCAAGCAAAGTAGTTCATCCGCGTCTGTACAGTGCTCAGCTTGCCTGCGCGAACAGGGCCAATGATATGACCCTATATTTGGGCAAACTCTGTTCTGGCGATAATGTCGTCCTGGACACGCTTGGGCAGGTCAACAAATCGGAAAGAGAAACCGGAGACTTTGACTATCAGGTCAAGGTAGTTCTCCGGATGCTGCTGAGCGTCCAGCAGTGTTTCCTTGCTTAGCGGATTGAACTGCACTTGCCTCCCGCCAAGAGCGAAATAGCCTTCCACCAGTGCAGCGAATTTGCTCAGACCCTCCTCGCTCCTGATGGCCAGCGGGTTCACAGTAGCATTAAGAATGGTGCCATCGCTTATCGGCACAGCACACACCTTTGCTACCGAGCATAAGACCGCCGTCAGTCCATTGCGCTCAGTGCCATTTGAAGGGGTGACCCCGCTGGATAGCGGCGTGCCAGCGAGTCTGCCATCGGGAGTAGCGCCTACAGTGCCTCCCCAGGCCACGTGGGTCGCCGAAGAAAGCATGTACGGTCTATGCACACCACCCATCCAGAACTTGTGTTTTCGGACCTCCCGGTTGTAAATGTCACTTACCCACACCGCCAGCTCATCAACCGTGGGGTCATCGTTACCAAACTTAGGCGCACGGAGCAGCCGTTGCCTGATATCTTCCTTCCCCCGGAAATTGTTGCGCAGACAGTCTACCAGCTCCTCCATCGTGAGCAGCTTCTGGTCAAACACCGCCCATTTTATCGCAGCCAAGGAATCAACTACAGTGGCCAGCGAGCAATTGCCGATGGCGCAGTGATTATAGCGGGCTCCACCACGAGTTACATCCTCCCCGGACTCTACACAGCCTTCTATCGTCGCTGAAAGCAGCGGTAGAGGGAAATACTCCGCAATCACCTGGTCCTTCAAATACCCCGCCCTGACACACGCCTCTACCGAGCGGGAAAGCTGTTCCTCTATCGCCTTCTTCAAATCTTCAAAAGTCTTGAACGATGACACAGGTGCCACCGGCGGCACCACCTGCCTCCAGCCGGCAGGGTACCTTCTCCCCTCGTGTAACACGAGCTCCAGAACAGCCGCCAGCAGGACGCCGTTGGTGGCGGTATAGCCATTGTTGTTACCCGTGCCCGTGGGCTCGGCACAGCCCACGATGGAATAGTTACGCGCGTCTTCCAGTGAATAGCCATCTTCCAGCAGGCCCTTGATCACCACTTCATCGTTCAGGAAAGCCACACCGGCACAGTCCCGATGAACCTCACAGGCCTTCAGCAGAAATTCCCGCGGCGTCTTCCCCGGATAAGTCCTCACTGCCAGTCCTAAGCGCCCGCAACCCTTAAGCCTCCTGTGGGCTTCGAGGAAAAGGTAGCTAACTTCGTTAACCGCGTTCTCACCGTTCTTGTCAACACCACCGATGGTGACATTGTTGGGGCCGAAGTAGACATTGGTGGCAAGCTTCACCAGATATTCCATTATGGCTTCGAGTGCTTGTTCGCGAGTGAGCCGCCCCTCCTCAACGTCGCGCTTATAGTAGGGATACAGGAACTGGTCAACCCTTCCTGGGCAAGTGATAGAATTGCCGCCGTAACTTATTAGTACCACCGCCTGAGTGAGCCACACCGCCTGAATGGCTTCCATAAAGTTCCGCGGCGGCTCCGCAGGCACATGTCGCAAGCGTTCAGCAATTTCGAGCAGTTCCCGTTTCCTCTGCCCCTCAGCCTTCTGCGCCATCTCTTCAGCTAGCCGGGCATAGCGCTCAGCAAAATGGCATACAGCCTCCGCCACAATCTGCACTGACTCGAGAAAGTCCTTCTTCCGCAGGTAGGCTTTCTCCTCTAACTTGCCCTTCTCAAACTCGTCTCGAAATGCAGCCAGCCTCTCAGCAGCCTGCCGGGCGATGCCCCTGAAGCCCATATCAAGTACCTTTTTAATCCCCACAGTCACATGGCCCTGTGGTGGGACATCGCTGACAAACCAGCCCTCCAGCGCCCTGGCACCGCCATCCTCGGCAACAATGCCATGTTCCTTCCAGATAGCAAGCTTACGGGCATGGACAGTCTTGTCCTTCCAGTAGGGCACTATTTCTTCCTTTAGCTCCCGGTATTCTTCCTCTAAGATGTTGGGCATCTCCTTCCAGAAGCTAGGCCCCCTCGCACCAAGAGCACCACCACGGACTTCTGCAGCCTCGGCTACCCACTCCTCCACCGTCCTCCCCGTCCCGTACAGGGCCAGCGCCAGTATGATGTGCGGTTGACCGGTAGAGGCCTCCACATAAATCGGGTCAGCCCAGTCCTTGCTCGACTTGGAACCTACAATGAATTCCTCGTCCTCGATCCTGATGGGCATATTGCGCAGCGTCTCCTCCAGCCCCTTGGCAGCACGATAGCAGGGAGGTTTCCCTTCAGTCGCTTTGTACGCCCTGGTGTAATACTTTGCCCTCTCGATGTCGAGCTTGAAGGTAGTGCTTAGCAACCGGTCCCGCATCCTTCTAATGCGCTCGGGCACATAACTGCTCTCTGTAGCAACCTTTCTTTCGTCCTGCGCTGCTACGACTTTTGTAACTTCCATGGTGCTGACTCCATCAAAATTCGTATTTAAGGCACTTGCCGCCTGGCGCCTATTATAGCACCACCACCCGCGGAATAAAATCACCGCATTGATGCCGCTATTGATTTCGTTCTGACATCCGTAAAAGAGTCACCCTCACCTTAGTCCCCTCCCGTCTAGGGAGAGGAGATCCTTGGCAGTTTTTGCACAGCCGCTCGAAAGCTTAGTCCTCTACCGTCTAGGGAGAGGAGAGAAAGGAAAAATTCTCTCATCAACGAAAAGGAAGAAGGAAGAAAATCTGCTGTCAGGGTAGAGGGAAGAAGGGGAAAAATCCCCCGTCATGGAGGAAGAGGAGAAACCCTCCCATCAAAAGAGAGGAGAAAGGGAAAACCCTCCTGTCAGGGGAGAGGACAGAGGAAAATTCCCCCGTCAGGGGAGAGCAATACTTCGGGTAGGTATGAAGGGACGCTGATGGCGAAAATTCTACCGTCAGAGGGAGCGGAAAGATAAGGGAAGTCTCTCCCCCTCGCGGAAGGATGGCATCTGTCACCTATCCATACCCTGTTTCCTCGGGAAGTCCTTCTACCTCGCGGGGGAGTGCCTTTGCCCTTTAATGGCTCTAGAAGACGGATTACAACTCCCTCTCTCCCGCGGGAGAGTGCCACCTGGTCAGGTCTAGCTATTTCCAGCCCTGGTATACCCCCTTCTCCCTCGCGGGGGTGCCCCACCTTTTTATCCCTCTCCCCTTGCGGGAGAGGTTAGGTGAGGGGACTAATCAGCCTTTCTTTCGTCCCGGAAACAATCCGAGTGTCTGCTGCTAATCCACGCCATAAGTACAGTGATTTGACGCCAATTTAGTCGTATGCTATATTACTGCCTGTGTCCTCCTGTGCTTACAAGCCTCGGGCACACAGTTAATGCAATGTCGAAAGGAGCGAGCCATGATTTCCTTCAGCCCGACAGAAGAGCAACAGATGATAGTGAATATGGTGAAGCAGTTTGCCACCGATGAGATGCGCAAGGTCTATCGGGAATGCGATGAGAGCGGTGAAATACCCCAGAGGCTTATCGAGACCGCTTGGGGGCTGGGATTGGTCTCCAGTTGCATACCCGAGGCCTGTGGCGGCGCTGGCGGCGAGCGCTCTGTTCTCACCGGTGTGCTCATCGCCGAGGAGCTTGCCTGGGGTGACCTGGCGATGGCAATGCACATCCTCTGTCCATCGCTTTTCGTTCTGCCCATCCTTGAGATGGGCACCGAGGAGCAGAAAAGGAAATACCTGCCTATGTTCTGTGGCGCCAAGTTCACCGCCGCCACCGCAGCCCTCATCGAGCCGAAATTCAATTTCGACCCCAATGCCCTGGCTACTACGGCAAGAAAGGATGGCAACACCTATATCCTCAACGGCGAAAAGTGCTACGTCCCGCTGGCTGCAGAATCAGAGGTAATTCTAGTCTATGCTGCAGAGAACGGACAGACCCAGGGGTTCATCGTGGAAAAAGGGACGCCCGGACTGGAGATAAAGGAGCGGGAGAAGAACATGGGTATCAAAGCGCTAGCTACCTATGAGCTGGTGCTTAAAGACTGCCGCGTGCCCAAAGAAAACAGGCTCGGCGGTGACAAAGGCTGTGATTTCAACCGCCTGCTCAATTGCTCCCGCGTAGCCCTGGCGGCGATGGCGGTGGGCGTAGCCAAAGCATCTTACGAATATGCCCGCGAGTATGCCAAGACTCGTGTTGCCTTCGGCGAGCCCATAGCTTCAAGACAGGCTATCGCTTTTATGCTTGCCGAGACGGCCATCGAGATAGACGCCACCAGACTGATGGCCTGGGAAGCAGCCTGGATGCTGGACAAGAAGATGGACGCCACTAGAGAGGCCTCCCTGGTCAAGCTCTACGCCGACGACATGGTGATGACCGCCACCGACAGGGGAGTGCAGATTCTCGGTGGCCACGGCTATATCAGGGACCATCCCGTGGAGCTCTGGTTCCGCAACGGTCGAGGCTTCGCCACCTTTGATGGCATGGCCATGGTATAACACAAGGAGGTAAAAAATAATGATAGACTTTGAACTTTCACCGGAAGAGAAGGCAGCCATAGAGGCGGCACACAAATTCGCCGAAGAGTTTATGCGCCCCATCAGCCGCTACTATGATGAGCACGAGCACGAGGAGCCCGAGGAGTTCATTCAAAAGTCAATGGGGTTGAGGTCGCAGGGGGGCGTCTTCGGACTGGGTGTTGCAGCGGCGCTAAGGGTGGAGGAGTTCTGCTGGGGCGATGCCGGGCTCATGCTGGCCATGCCCGGACCGGGACTGGGCGGCGCCGCCGTCTTCGCCTCCGGGACCAGGGAACAGATAGAAAGATTCCTCAAGCGCTTCGGTGAGGACAAGCCATGCTGGGGTGCTATGGCAATGACCGAGCCTCACTGCGGCTCGGACACCGCCGCCATCAGTACCACCGCCGTCCGCGAAAACAATGAATGGGTGATCAACGGCGAGAAGATTTTCGTCACCGCCGGCAAGAGGGCGATGGAGAAGTCCAACGGTCTCACCGTTGTCTGGGCAACTGTGGACAAGTCCGCCGGTAGGGCCGGTATGAAGCCATTTGTCGTCGAAGCCGGCACCCCCGGGGTCAAGGTGGAGAAACAGGAAAAGAAGCTCGGCATCAGGGCCAGCGATACCGTCACCCTGGTGTTCGATAACTGCCGCATACCTTTCGAAAATATCCTCGGCAGCCCTGAGGTGAGGAAAGTTGACAAGACCGATACCGCTGGCTTTAAGAAAGCCATGGCTACCTTCGATGCCACTCGCCCCATCATCGCCGCCATGGCAATAGGCGTCGCCAGGGCAGCCCTTGACTTTGTCAAGGAGACCCTGGAAAAAGAGGGCATCAAGATACGCTACGGCCTCCCTCGCCAGAAGCTCACCGCCCTGGAACGCGACGTCATGGAGATGGAATCGCAATACAAAGCAGCCAAAATGCTTATGCTCAGGGCAGTGTGGATGATGAGCCAGTTCAAGCCCAACAATCTTGAATCGTCCATGGCGAAGGTTAAAGCTGGGCTGGCTGCCACCAAAATCACCCAGAAGGCTGTGGAGATACTGGGCCCTCTGGGCTATTCGAGGAAATACCTGGTGGAAAAGTGGATGCGCGATGCCAAGATAAACGATATCTTCGAGGGCACCGGACAGATAAACATGCTTGTGGTCGCCCGCCGCATCCTCGACTTCACCAGAGAGCAGCTTAAGTAATACAAGCCAAGACCACATCGGGCATTAAAGGGGCTGTGCAATGAACGTGGTATTCCACCCGCGGTACCTGGAGGTCTACGCCTCCAACCCTGCCGCCAGCCCCGGCAGGCTCGAGGCCATCCTCGAGGAACTGCGCCATCTGCCGTTCGTGGAACCAGAAGCTGCCAGCGAAGAGGACCTTCTGCGGGTGCACACGCAGCAACACATCGAGTCCATCAAGCATGACCGGCACCTATTTGAGGTCGCCAGCCTCGCTGCCGGGGGCGCTATTAAAGCCGCAGAAATAGCCATAACGGGCGAGCCCGCCTTCGCCCTCATCAGGCCACCCGGGCACCACGCCAGCCCCGACCATTGCTGGGGCTTCTGCTACTTCAACAACATCGCCGTCGCACTGGCGAAACTAAAGGCCGAGAACAAGATCCGGTCCGCTTTAATCATAGACTTCGACCTGCACTTTGGCGACGGCACCGCCAACATTTTCACCAGTGGGCCCATCGTTTACTTCCACCCCTCAAGCCACTCCCGAAAGGACTTCATGACTGCCATCGCTGCCAGACTGGAACGGGAGAGCGGTTACTCAGTGCTGGCTATCTCCGCAGGCTTCGACCGCCATGTCGAGGACTGGGGAGGTGAACTCACGACCGAGGACTATACCACCATCGGCAAGCTCGCCAAGGACGCAGCCGAGAGGAACTGCCAGGGGAGAAGGTTTGCCGTGCTTGAAGGTGGCTACAACCACCGGGTGCTAGGCAGGAATGTGAAAGCTTTCCTCGAAGGCCTCGAGTGAGCAACTTACGGCGGGCACTTGGCACAGATGGAGCGGAACAAGGTGGTACTGAGGTAACGGTCACCGCGGTCCGGCAATATAACTACAATGGTACCGGAGCGCATCTTCTTCGCCAGCCGTAAAGCCCCCGCAACCGCTGCCCCACTGGACATACCTACAAATAGCCCCTCCTTCACCGCCAGCAGCCTGGCGGTGTCAAAAGCCTCGTCGTCTTCGATAACCACCTTGTCGTCGCATAGCTCTGGACGGTAGATCTTGGGCACAATAGCCTCGCTCAAGTTCTTCAACCCCTGTATCGCGTGACCCACCGTGGGCTCCACAGCTACTATCTTCACCTCAGGCTTCTTCTCTTTAAGGTACTTCGCCACCCCCATCAAAGTCCCCGTCGTCCCGATGCCGGCCACAAACACATCCACCTCCCCGTTCGTCTGAGAGAAAATCTCGGGTCCGGTGGTCTCGTAATGGGCGAGGACATTGTTCACGTTGTCGAACTGGTTGGGCATGTAGTACTTCTCCGGCTCTCTTTCCACCAGCTCCCACGCCCTCCTGATGGCGCCATCGGTACCCTCGTCGCCCGGCGTCAGCACCACCTCAGCACCGAAAGCCGATAGCGTCCGCTGCCTCTCTACGCTGACGCACTCGGGCATGAAAAGTTTCACCTTATAGCCCTTTGCCGCTCCTATCATCGCCAGGGCAATACCCATGTTACCCGAAGTGGGTTCCACAATGGTCTTGTCGTGTGTCAGCTCGCCACTCGCCTCAGCCTTCATTATCATGTAATAGGCCGGCCTGTCTTTTACCGAACCACCGGGGTTGGCACCCTCAAATTTGCCCAGAATGCGTACCTTCGGGTTGCCATTCAGATTGGTGAGCTCCACCAGCGGGGTATTGCCGATGGCATCGAGCAGGCTGAATTTTTTTGTCGCAGTCTTCACACCAGTCTTGTTTTTCAATTCGTCACCTTGCCCTGGATGGAGTCTTCTATCCTGACAGGGCATACCAAGTTTACGACAAACAACACCTCTACATCAAGCTTGATGTCGGCGAACCCTGTCAACTGGCCCCGGCCACTGGCAGACAGCCTGCGCCGCCATTTACGCTCCGGCAAGCTTCACCGCGGCATATACCGTGAAGGCTACGACAGCGATTAGGATGACCACACCCATGGCTATCGCCAGCTTCACCCTCCCTACCCGCGCGCCCAGGAAGTCTCCGAATAACATCGCCACCGCCACACCGATGACTATCTCCACAATAGTTATCGCGGTCTTAAGTTCGGGCATATATCTTTCCTCCTGTTAAACACACATTATACTATAACCCAGCACAAGAACAAGCCTTTACGTCGGGGCTAGCTTCTGCTATCATCACAAAGCCATGACCCTCAAGCTCACCTTTTTCGGTGCCGCCCGCAGCGTCACCGGCTCTTGCTATCTCCTTGAAGTGGATAACTTTAGGTTGCTCGTGGACTGCGGACTCTACCAGGAAAGGCCTCTTAGAGAACGGAACTGGGCGCCCTTCCCAATCCCGCCAAATACCATAGACGCCGTGCTCCTCACTCATGCCCATCTTGACCACTGTGGACTCCTGCCCAAGCTGGTGCGCGATGGCTTCCGCGGTCCCATCTACTGCACCCCCGCCACCCGGGAGATTACCGAAATCATGCTTCTGGACTCTGCCACAATACAGAAGGAGGACGCCGAATTCAAGAAGCTACGCCACCAGAAGGAGGGAAGAAAAGGTCCATACCCCGAGGTACCATTGTATACGGTTCGCGATGCTGAAGCGACCATACCCCTGCTGACTCCAGTGGCCTATCAGAAGACCATAGAGATAGCGGACAGCGTCTCGGCCACTTTTTTTGATGCCGGGCATGTGCTCGGCTCAGCCATGATAGAGATAGTTGCCCGTCAGGGAACAGGACGACGGAAACTGCTCTTCTCCGGCGACATCGGCAGATGGAACAAGCCCATCCTGCATGACCCCACGGTGTTCACCGAGGCGGACTATGCCATCATGGAGTCCACCTATGGAAATAGAGAGCTGGAATCGCCCGAAGAGGCCGCTGATAGACTCGCCGCGGCGATAAACGCCACCGTCAAGGCCGGCGGCAACATCGTCATCCCCAGCTTCGCCCTGGAACGCTCTCAGGAGATGCTCTTCTACCTTAACAAATTCCTCATCGAAGACCGCATCCCTCACCTCCTGGTCTTCTTCGACAGCCCCATGGCAGCAAATATCAACGAAGTGTTTGCCCATCACATTGAGCTTCTCGATGACGAGATGAAAGAGCTGGTACGCCAGAAAAGGTCGCCTTTCGACTTCCCCGGGCTGAAACTGGTAAGGACTACCGACGAGTCAAAGGCGATAAACCATATCAGTGGCACCGTAATCATCATCGCCGGCTCCGGCATGTGCACCGGCGGCAGGATAAAACACCACCTCGCCAACAATATTTCCCGGCGGGAAAGCACCATCCTTTTTGTGGGCTATCAGGCAGAGGGGACGCTGGGCAGGGAAATAGTGGACGGTGCCAGGAAGGTGAGGATACTGGGAAAGCGTTACCGGGTAAAGGCAAGAATTGTCCAGATAGAGGGCTTTTCTGCACACGCTGATAAGAATGAGCTCCTGAAATGGGTGCTAAATCTCAGGAGACCGCCAAGGCAGCTCTTCATCACCCACGGCGAGAGCCAGTCAGCAGAGCACCTCGCCACCGCCATCAGAGAAAAAACTGGCTGGAATGTGGCAGTCCCCGAATACAGGCAGGAATTCCTGCTCGATTGAGCCCGCCTTTCATTTGACCACCGCCCGCTTGCCCACGATCTCATGCCTGATGTACCACCGCTCCACGGTGGTCGCCACCTCCTCCGGCGTATCACACACCCGCACCAGATTGAAGTCCTCCTCTGAAACAAATCCCCGAGCCAGCGTTACCGTCCGCAGCCAGTCCAGGAACCCCTTCCAGTAACTGCTATCGTAGAGTATCACCGGGAAGGGCTTTATCTTGTGCGTCTGCATGAGGTTGAGCACCTCGGTTAGCTCGTCCAGCGTGCCGATGCCACCGGGCATGATGATAAAGGCGGTGGCATATTTCACCAGCATCACCTTACGCACGAAGAAGTGACGGAAGGTAAGCGCCTTGGTGGTATAAGGATTGCAGGGCTGCTCCTCGGGCAAATCTATGTTCAGCCCAATGGATGCCACCCCTGCCTCGAGCGCCCCCTTATTGGCTGCCTCCATCACCCCGGGGCCGCCCCCGGTTATTATGGAAAAGCCCATCTCACCCAGCCTGCGCGCCACCTCGACCACCTGTGAATAGAGTTCGTCATCGGGCTTGAGCCGTGCTGAACCATAAATGGTGACCGCAGGCTCGACGCCGGCAAGAGCATCAAAACCAGAGACGAACTCGCCGATGATGCGGAACATCCGCCAGGCCTCTTCTTTTACCAGTTCGTTGATCTCATATTCGTACGGCATATTACCCTCCATCGTGCCGCTACTTGCACATACTATACTATCATGAACTGCTGGCCCTCACCACCTTGACACCACCAGTAGCAGAATCTACACTGGTAATCATTGCGGAGCAGTGGCTTATGATATGCCCCGTCTGCGA
>Ga0315298_1005595_pt1 | contig 17722 bp, 11 predicted proteins | sample WHS_1_MG_FD_203077 | JGI IMG/M metagenome (GOLD analysis project Ga0315298, IMG submission 203077) | Extremophilic microbial mat communities from Washburn Hot Springs, YNP, Wyoming, USA - WHS_1_MG | ecosystem: Environmental > Aquatic > Thermal springs > Hot (42-90C) | place: USA: Wyoming...
GGCCGTAACGGGCGTCCGGTGGGACAAGCAGGGCCAGGGCGAACAAGGTGGTGGCCAGGGGGCTGTCGGGGACGAAAGGCCAGGCGTAAAGCGGCGTGGCGGCCAGCTGGAAACGGTACCAGTAATAGCCGTAAACGGAACCGAGCAAATTGATCAGCAGCAGCGGCCGCATAAACCGGGCCCGCCAGGGATCCCGCCGCAACTCCCGCCATAAACGCAACAGCACAGAAAAGACTCCTTACCTGCAACGGTAATTCTTTAACAATCTTTAGCCGGACCGCAAACCAAAAACCGACGGCGCCAAAACCGTTACGGGTGGCGGGCACACCCCGCCGCCCGGGGCGTGGGACGGCCATCACCCTTGAAAAAAAGCTCGTTTTCCATGCAACACGGTCAGGTTACTTTCCGCACCCCGGACTGCCGGCATCTGATCCGCGCCGGCACGCCGGCCGCCAGCACCCCCGGCGGCACGTCCCGGTTGACCAGCGAGCCCGCGGCCACCGTGGCGCCGTCGCCGATGCGCACTCCGGCCAGAATGGTGCAGTTGGCCCCGATTAAAACGCCGGAACCGATTTCCACCCGCCCGATACGGTATTCCGGAACCAGAAATTCATGACAGAGAATGGTGGTGTTATATCCTATGATGCTGTTGTCGCCGATGGAAATATAGTGCGGGAAAAAAACATCCAGCATCACCATCAGGCCCACCGAGGCGCGCCGGCCCACCCGCACGCCCAGGCAGTGTCGATAGAGAAAATTTTTCACGCCCAGAAAGGGCAGGTAACGGCACAGGGTGATCAGAGCAAAATTGTACGCCACCCGCAGGGGGTGGACCAGCCGGCTCCACAGGCGCATGGAATTCATATCCGCCGGGGCCGGGTAACATTCCAGGCGCCGGGGGCCGTTCGCTGAACCGGACACAGAAAATCTCCTCCGTCGGACGCCGGCACGGCCTGCCGGCTCACAAACCGGTTATTTTCCGCATGGGTTCTGCAGGCGGGCGGCGATTTCCGCCAGCCGGCGCATACGGTGGTTGACGCCGGATTTGCCCACGCGGGGTTCGAGCAGTTCGCCCAGTTCGCGCAGGCTGGCGTCGGGGTGCTGCAGCCGCGCCTCCGCCACCTGGCGCAACCCCGGGGAGAGCGCTTCCAGGCCGATCGTCCCGGCGATCAGGCGGATGTTTTCCACCTGCTGCATGGCCGCATCCACCGTTTTGTTCAAATTGGCCGTCTCACAGTTGACCAGGCGGTTGACCCGGTTGCGCACGTCCTTGTACACGCGCACATTTTCAAAATCCAGCAGGGCGGAGTGCGCCCCCATCAGGTTCAGGCAATCCACGATCTGGGCGCTGTCCTTCAGATAAACCACATACCAGTTTTTGCGCGCGCTCAGCCGGGCGCTCAGATGCTCCCGGCGCATCAGGCGGCCGATGTCCCGGGCGTGCGCCCGATCGGCGGTGATGATCTCCAGGTGATAGGTCCCTTCCGGATTGTTCACCGAACCGCCGCCCAGAAAGGCCCCCCGCAGGTAGGCCCGCCGGCAGCATTCCCGGTGAATGAGCTCTTCTTTGATCCCGGCGTACAGGCGGTCGTTCTCGTCCACCATACCCAGCCGGCGCAAAATTTCTTTCGTCCCCTCCCGCGGGGGCACCCGCACCAGGTAGACGTTGTTCTTGCGCAGGCGCACTTTGCGCTGCACCAGCACCTCCATCTGCACGCCGAAAAGTTGTTTGAACAGTGTAAAAATTTTGCGGGCCACGGCCGCGTTTTCCGTAACCACGGCCAGGGAAAGCTGGTGCCGGCCGCTGATGCGCAGGCTGCCGTCCATTTTGACCAGGGCGGCCAGTTCGGCCAGGCGGCAGCACTCCTTTTCCCCCACCGTCCGGGCCAGCTCGTTCTTGGTTACTTCGGAAAAAGACAAATCGGTTCACCACTTTTTATTATATCACAACCGGCGCTCCGGAAAAACCGCGCCCCTTCAGGCGGCCCGCCGGCCCGCCGGGCGGGCCGGCGCCGCGCGGCCGCCGGACGGCCGGTAATACCTGAACAACTCGCGCACGAATTTCGGCATGTCGTAGCTGCCCATGATGCGCACCCGCTTCAGGAGAAAGGGATTGGTGCGGGGGCCGTTGATGCCCTGCACGGTGGTTACCGCGGCCAGGTAGCCGCTCTGCTCGACCAGTCCGACCACCCGGGCGTTGAAACTGCCGTAGGGATAGGAAAAAACCTGCACCGGCCGGCCCAGATGCTTCTCCAGCACCATTTTGCTCTCCTCAATCTGGCGCCGGGCCTCCGCCGGCGATACCTTCGCCAGATGCGGATGGGTCATGGTATGGGAGCCGATGGTGATGCCGTAGGCGGCCATCTGTTTCAACTCCGCCCAGTCGGCCATCCGGTTCACCGGCTGCAGGTGCTTTCGCACATCAAAAGAGTTGATCCCGCCCACCGTTCCGGCGACCACAAAGATAGTGGCGGTGAAATGGTATTTCTTTAAAATGGGAAAGGCGTAGGTGTAGTTGTCCCGATAGCCGTCGTCAAAAGTGATCACCACCGGTCGGGGAGGCAGCGGCCTGCCCTCCCGGAAGTGCGCGACCAGATCGGTGAGGGAAACGGTATGAAAGCCGTTGCGGTAGAGGAAGGCCATCTCCCGGTTGAATTTGTCCGGGGGCACCCGCAGTCCCAGCCCCCCCACCCGGGGATCGGGGTTCACCTTGTGGTACATCAGCACGGGCACTTGATTGCCCTCGTCAACGGCAGCCGGTATATTCGGGATGAACCTGTCGGCCATGGCGCTGTCGGCGCTGCGCCAGCCGAACACAACCACCAGGATGGATAAAAGTATGCCCCCCGCCGCCAGAGTAAATAACCTGCACATAGAACCTCATCTCACTCCGTATTCTTTTTATAAAGAAAATAGAACAATCAACAGCCAGGACATCCGGGCCCGTCCCCCCGCCGGACGCACCGCGCGGCGGACGCCGCACAACTGTGCCGCACCGGCGCGGCAAAGGGCTCAGGTGCCCACACTTTTCCGCCCGGCCGGCCCCTGCCCGGCCACCGCCCCGGGCGCCCGGCCGCGCTCCGTTCTGCGCTCCGCCAGCAGCAGTTCCAGGATCAGGCGGGCCAGTTTATCCGGATGATGGCGGACCACATTGCTCTCCTGCACCAGATTCCCGCCGACCAGTTGAACGCCCATTTTTTCTATTTCCGCGCGGTCCACAACCACCGGCGCGGCGCCTTCCCGGCGGTAGCGGGAGCGCAGACGGGCGGGGATCTCCTCCTCGTTGACCACCATGTAATCCACCACCGGTCCGGCATGGGACAAAATGGCCTGCAGATGCTGGCCGGCCGTATAGCCGTCCGTTTCCCCGGGCTGGGTCATCACATTGCAAACGTAAATTTTAACCGCCCGGGAACGGTCCAGGGCCTCGGGCATACCCCGCACCAGCAGGTTGGGCAGGATGCTGGTATACAGGCTGCCCGGCCCGAGCACCACCGCGTCGGCCTCCCGGATGGCTTCCAGGGCCTCGGGCAGGGGGAAGCAATCGGCGGGTTTGAGAAAAACCCGTTTGATCCGGCGGCGGCACAGGGGGATGCAGGACTCGCCGTAAACCAGCGTGCCGTCGGAAAGCTCCGCCCCCAGCACCACATTCTGCAGGGTGACCGGAAGCACCCGGCCGCGGATGGCCAGCACCTTGCTCAATCCTTCCACCGCCTCATGGAAACCCCCGGCCACATCGTTCAGGGCGGCCAGCAAGAGATTGCCCAGGTTGTGGCCCTTGAGCTCACCGCCGCGGAAGCGGTACTGCAGCAGTTCCTCCATCAGCGATTCCTTGTCCGCCAGGGCCACCAGGCAGTTGCGGATGTCCCCCGGGGGCAGCATGCCGTAATCACCCCGCAGCCGGCCGGAGCTGCCCCCGTCGTCGGCCACCGAAACGATGGCCGTCAAATTGCTGGTGTACTGCTTCAGGCCGCGCAGCAGCACGGACAGCCCGGTGCCGCCGCCGATGACCACGATGCGGGGGCCGCGGCGCAGGTACTGACGGGTGTAGAGAATGTCCACCAGCCGGTACTGATCTTCCGGAGCGATGGCGGCCACCACCGAGCGGAAGGCACGCAAAATACCGTAGATCAGGGCGGGCAGACCGAGCAGCAATAAAAAAAGACCGCCCGCCCAGGCCCGGTGGGGACCGAAAATCTCCCCGCTCCAGGTGAGCGGCAGCACCCGGTGGTCGCCCAGCAGCGCGCGGGCGAGCAGGGCAATCCCGCCCGCGGCCAGGAAGAGCCCGCCCAGGGCCACGGCCAGCCAGCGTTTGAAGTGCAGTCCCGGATAAAGCCACTTGAGCAGTTTCACTGCTTTCACCCCTGTTTCACCGCCATGTCCCGGTGCCTTACCGTCACCCGGTAACCCTTCCCGGCCAGGGCGTCCCCCAGCAGGCGGGCCAGCATTACGGAACGGTGTTGACCGCCGGTGCAACCGATGGCGACAGTCAAAGTGGTCTTGCCCTCCCGGACGTACTGGGGAATGAGGAACTCCATAAACCGGAAGAACCGCTCCATAAATTCACCGGTAACGGGGGAACGGCAGATGAACTCCTGCACCCGGCGGTCCTCGCCGGTGAGCGGGCGCAGCTCCGGATCGTAATGGGGATTGGGCAGAAAGCGTACATCGAAAACCAGGTCGCTGTCCAGCGGAATGCCGAACTTGAAGCCGAAGGAAACCACCGTGATGCGCAGGGCGGCCGTCCCGGCGCCCTCCCCGAACAGCCCGGCCAGTTCCTCTTTCAGCCGGTGCACGCTCAAATGGGAGGTGTCGATAATCTTGTGCGCCCGGCCGCGCAGTTCCCGCAGCCTGGTCCTTTCCTCCCGGATGCTCTGCAGCACCTCGCCGTCCATGCTCAAAGGGTGGCTGCGGCGGGACTCCTTGAAGCGCCGGACCAGCGTTTCATCGGAGGCCTCGAGAAAAAGGATTTCGTACCCGGTGCCCTGCCGGTCCAGATCCGCCAGCACCTCAAAGAGGGCGTCGAAGAATTCCCCGCCCCGGATATCCACCACCAGTGCTATTTTATTAATCCCCCGGGAAGATTGTGCGCACAATTCCACAAACTTGGGCATCAAAGCCGGAGGCAGATTGTCCACACAAAAAAAGCCCAGATCCTCCAGGCTGCGCAGGGCCTGCGTCTTGCCCGCCCCGGACAGCCCGGTGACAATCACCAGCCGGGATAAAGCCATAAAAATCATCCCCAGCGCAAGTGTTCGGCCGGAGGGCGCGCAGCGGCGTCCCCCGGGCGCTCATCAATACTTTTGAAACCGTGTTTTGCTTCCGGACCGCAAAAAGCTCACGCCGCCGGTACGACCACCATCTTCAGGGGCGCCTTTTCACGTTTAATATGTTCTACGCCCGGCGCCGGTTCCCTGCCGGAACCCCCGCGCCGGGCGTTTTTATTTCCTTCCGCTCTTACTCTTCGGCCAGCCGGGCTTTTAAATGATCGATTACCTTCACCGGCCCCGGATCGATGCCGTAAAGCGCGGCCAGATAGACGCTGGCGTAATCGCCGAGATAAATCAGGGAATAGATGCGCGCCAGTTCGCCTTCCCCCGTGGACTGCACCTCGGTGATCCCGGCCACGGCCCCGCCCATGATTTCCCTGGTGATGGCGTACCGTTTCTGCACCCGCGGGTGATCGTGGGCGTCCCGCAGGATGACAATCTGCAGCCGGCGCAGCAATTCCTCCGGCTCCTGAAAACCGACCAGTTCGTTGTGGTTCAATTCGGGAAAGACGTTCCAGTAGGCCGGCGCCTTGGCGTTTTCATTAATCTGTCCTTTCCAGCGCTGGGCGACCACCTCGCTGGTGCCGGAAGCCCCCCAGATCACCGGCAGGCACCGGTAAAACCGGGCGGCGATTTGTTTGGCCCGGTTTTCCTCCCGGGGGATTTCCGGTTTGAGCTCTTCCCGCATCCCGGCCAGGTGCCGGATCAGTTCGTCCACCTGCCCGTCGACGGGGTCGATCAGCCCCAGCCTTTGCAAAACGGCCACGGTGGGAAGAAACAGGTAACCGGTGGCCGCCCGGGGGGAAATGCCGCCGGGGACGGTGATCACCGGCACCCCGTCCCGATCGGCCATTTCCTTTAATTTGCCGCCCGTGGTCAGGACCACCACCTGCGCCCCTTTATCCTGCGCCTGCCGGTAGGCGCTGAGGGTTTCCTCCGTGTTTCCCGAATAGCTGACGGCGAAAACCAGCGTCCGCCGGCCGACAAATTCCGGCAGCACATAGTCGCGGTTGACCGTCACCGGTACGGGCAGGCGCCGTCCGGCAAAGACGCGCAGCAGATCCCCGCCGATGGCCGAACCGCCCAGTCCGGTGACCAGCACCTGGCGGATTTCGTCCCGGGCGGAGACGGTCAGAGCCGTACCCAGTTCCCAGGCCCGGCGGCACTGTTCGGACAGGTGGTAAAGGGCGTCGAACATGCCGAGGGAATCGAGACGGTACAGACTTTGCGGCTCATCCAGTATGCGTTCGCTCATTCCAACACACTCCCCGTTCTTTTTTCTTCCTGTTGCTGCGGCTTGATTTCCAGCACGTCCTCCACGTAAGCGCGCAACACCTCGGCCACGCTCCAGGCCTGGGCGATGCACCCCCGGGGGAGGAGCGGCTCATTGCCGTCGAAAATTTCAGAAATATAACCGACCCCGTGATCACGCAGCTGATCGCGGAAGGGGTTGATGAAGCGGAGCGCCTGCAGGCGGCTGGCCGGCGAATAGTTGTGCACCCGCCGGTAGGCGGTGATAAAAGGACCGATCAGCCATCCCCAGACGGTGCCCTGGTGGTAGGCCCCGTCCCGCTGCACCCGGTCGCCGGCGTAGACGCCCCGGTAGTCGGGATGGCCGGCGGCCAGACTGCGCAGGCCGTAGGTGGCGTAAAGTTCCAGCCACACCCGGCGCAGCACCTGCTCCGCCGGCTCCCGGTCGAGCATGGTATGGGGCAGATAAAGGGCGATGATCTGGTTGGGGCGCAGCGAAGCATCCTTCCCTTCCGCGCCCACCACGTCGTAAAGGTACTGCCCCTCTTCGTACCAGAACTGGCGCAGGAAATTTTCCTTCACCCGCCCGGGCAGCCGGTCGTACGGAAAGGCTTCCCCGTAGCGGGCGGCCAGTTCGCGCAGCACACACAGGGCGTTGTACCACAGGGCGTTGATTTCCACCGGCTTGCCGTGGCGGGGGGTGACCACCCAGCCGTCCACTTTGGCGTCCATCCAGGTCAGCTGCAGTCCGGGCGAACCGGCGGCGAGCAGGCCGTCCGCGGCCATTTTGATGTTGAAACGGGTGCCCTCCACATACCGGCGGATGATCTCTTTCATGACGGGATAAAGCTCGTCGCGGACGAAAACGTAATCGCCCGTGTACTGCAGATACTTCCACACCGCGTGAAAATACCACAAAGAGGCGTCCACCGTATTGTACAGCGGTTCTTCATCCGCATCGGGAAAGGCGTTGGGCAGAAGGCCGTCTTTACAGTAGCGGGCGAAAGTGAGCAGGATTTCCCGCGCCTCGGTGAAACGCCCGGTGACCAGGGTCAGGCCGGGCAGGGCGATCATCGTGTCGCGCCCCCAGTCGTTGAACCAGTGGTAGCCGGCGATGATGCTTTTGGCGCCGGTGGAACGGCGGTGAACGATGAAGGCGTCCGCCGCCTGCACCAGCCGGCCGGCCAGGTCGTCCCGGTAGCCGGCCCGTTCCACCAGCTGATGCTGGCGTCGTTTCTCCAGTTCCAGTAGCGCCGGTCCGTCCAGGGTGAACACATCCTCCGCGGTGGCGATGAAAGTCACGGTCGTTTCCTGCTCCGCAGCCAGGGAAACGGAGAAAACGCCCGGGATGAAATGATCCTCCAGGTGGTTTTCCCCCCGCTCCTTTTCCCGAATGTAAAACATGCGTTCAAACCAGTTCTCGCCCGGCTGGTAGACGCCGGCGCTGCAGCTCAGGCGCAGGGGCGGCGCACCGGGGACACCGGACACCATGGTGCCGTGGGGAAGTTTTTCCTGCCGGAAGGAAAGCTGCCCCCGCCGGGTGGTCCAGTGAAAGTCCCGGCAGTTGATTAAAGGGGTGAGCTGAAGAACGGCCGGCGCGGCCCCGTTGAAAAAACGGTAAATGATCACCGTGGTGTTTTCGCCGTAAACCATAAAAATTTGTTTCTGGAGGGTCATATCGCCGAAACTGTACACAAAGGAAGGAAAGGGATTCAGACTCACCTGCTGCAGGTGAACGAACCCGAATTCCGTCACTCCGCCGTCCGTCTGATTGGTGGCCAGGTTGTAGATGCGCCCGCCGGCCGCCACCCGCTCCTCCAGCTTGGCCAGAAGCAGGGTGCGCCGGACGGGCGGGCTCAGGGAAGCCACCAGCAGGCCGTGATATTTGCGGGTGTTGGCGCCGATAATGGTGGCGGAGGCATACCCTCCCAGACCGTTGGTGACCAGCCATTCCTTCTCGATGCCCCGTTCGAAGCTGCGCCATTCCCCCTTGCCGAAACGCAATGCACGCTCACCTCTTTTACCTTTGCCGGCTGCCGGTCCGTCCACCCATATCATAATCCGCGGGCCGGACGCTTATGCGCCGGCGCCGCCCCCCGGCGCCGGGCCCGGCCAGCCGGCGGGATGAAATACGGAAAGGTTTTCCCGCCGCACCGCCCGGCACGCTTCAAGAACCGCTTTTCGCCGGCGGGGCGGCTTCCCCGTCGGCCCGCCGCAGGGCCAGGGCCACCGCCCCCAGCACCCCCGAACGTTCGCCCAGGGCGGCCGGCACCAGGCGCACCTGCCCCAGCGGATGGGCCAGGGCGCGCCGGCGGAGTTCCTCTTCCATGGCCCGCCAAAAAACCGGCCCCACCCGCATGGCCCCGCCGCCCAGCACCAGCAGTTCCGGATTGAGCAGGTTGATCACGGCGGCCAGACCGGTGCCCAGGGCGCGCCCGGCAGCGGTGAGTATGCGCGCCGCTTCCGCGTCGCCGGCGGCGGCGGCCTCCGCCACCGCCCGGGCGGTGATCGCCTCCGCGCGCCCGCCGGCCGCGGCCAGAATGGCCCGGCCCCCCCCGGCGGCCACCAGTTCCCGGGCCGCCCGGGCCATGGCCGTGCCCGAGGCCAGGGCCTCCAGGCAGCCGCGGTTGCCGCAGCCGCACGGCGGACCGTCGGGAGCCACGGTGATGTGCCCGATCTCCCCCGCCGCGCAGCCCGCGCCGTGATAAAGCTTACCGTCCAGGATCAGGCCGCCGCCGACGCCGGTGCTTACAGTGACGTAAACCATGTGGCGCACGCCCCGGCCAGCGCCGTAACAGTGCTCGCCCAGCGCGGCCAGGCTGGCGTCGTTGTCCACCGCCACCGGCACCCGGAGAAGCCTTTCCAGCTTTTCCCGCAGCGGCACGTCACGCCAGCCCAGGTTGGGCGCCTGCTGGACGACACCCGTCACCGCGTCCAGGGGGCCGGGGGCACCGATGCCCAGGGCGCTTATCCCGTCTGCGCCGGCCCGGCGCAGCACCTCCCCGACCGTCTCCGCGATGCGCGCCGCCACCCGTTCCGGGTCCGGCCCGCCGGTGGGCACCTTCAGTTCGGCCAGCAATTTTCCCCGCCGGTCGGCCAGAGCGGTATAAATTTTCGTTCCGCCCAGATCCACCCCGGCGACGAGATCTTTTTCACGTCCGTGCTCCGGCAAACCATTCCCTCCCGCCGAAAAATTTTCCCACGCCGGGCGGACGCGGGCCGTCGCAATCCGCCCGGCGACAACAGTTTGCAAGCGAACCCCGCCGGAAATGCGCCGCGGCTCTTTAAGCGCGGGCCGTCCGGCTCGTGGCAGCGCCGTCCGCCAAAACACGGGAGCTCCTTTCCATCCACCCCGCGGGCGGGGTGGTTTTGAGGAGCCGTTTTCTATAAATTCGACGCCATGGGATAAACTTCCTGCCCTGGAAGCGCACTATTTTTCCCCCAGGATGAACTTTTCCACCACCCGGGCCACTCCGCCCTCCTCGTTGGAAGCGGTGATGAAATCCGCCCGGGCGCGCACTTCCGGACGCGCGTTGGCCATGGCCACCCCCAGGCCGGCCCATTCCAGCATTTCCAGATCATTGTAGCTGTCTCCCACGGCAATCACTTCCTCCGGACGCAGCCCGTAGTACCCGGCCACCGCGGCCAGGGCGCGCCCCTTGTCGGCCAGGGGGTGGGAAAACTCCAGAAAATGCAGTTTGGATCTGGTTACGTGCAGGCGGCCGGCGTAAAGCGGGCGCATTTCCCGCAGCAGCGTTTCGATTTCATCCTCCCGGGCGATGGCCAGCACTTTGGTCGGGTCCCGCCCCACCCGGCGCAGAAACGCCTCCAGCGGACCCACCGCGCGCACCGGCACGCGGGACATGGCGGCGTACCGCCCGCTTTCCGGCGTGTGTTTTTCCACATAGAGCTCGTCATCGAGATAAATATTGAGATGAATCCCCCGCGCCCGCACGCGGGAAATCACTTCCAGGGCCAGCTCCAGCGGCACGGGCCGGTGCAGAAGCACTTCCCCCGTGCGCGGGCTTTTTACGTAGGCCCCCTGGTAGGAAATCAGCGGCGCGTCGATTTCCAGCTCGCGGGCGTAAGGCAGGGCGGCCCGGTACATGCGCCCGGTGGCCAGAGTGAGCACCACCCCGGCCCGGCGGGCCAGCAAAAGCGCCCGGCGGTCCTCTTCGCGTATGTGCAGCCGGTTGTCCAGTAATGTATCGTCCAGATCCATGGCCAGTAAACGATAAGCCAAAAATATTCCCCCTCATTGCCGCCTTTATTCCGGCTCTGACGCCGCGGCGTTTTCATCGTGCAGAAAACGGTAGACGGCCTCCGCCGCCGGGCGGTTCATTCCCGGTACGGCGGCCAGTTCCTCCGGCGTGGCGCAGGCCATTGCCTCCAGAGATGGAAAAGCCTTTAAGAGCGCCCGCCGGCGGGTCGGCCCGATGCCCGCCACCTCGTCGAGCAGGGATTTTAAATTGCGCCGGGTGCGCAGCTGCCGGTGATAGGTGACGGCGAAGCGGTGGGCCTCATCGCGCAGACGCTGTACCAGCTGCAGCGCCCGGGAGTCCCGGGGCAGCCGGATGGGCTCCGGTCGGTCCGGGGCAAAAAGCAGTTCTTCCTCCTTGGCCAGGCCGAAGGCGGGGATGTGGCCGAAGCCCAGACCGCACATCACCTCCCGGGCGGCCGCCAGCTGCCCCCGGCCCCCGTCGATGATCACCAGGTCCGGCAGGCGGTGGAACCGGGCCTCCCGGGTGGACAGCCGGCCGGTGTTGATCATCTCCCGCTCCTCCCGGGCGCGCGTGAAGCGCCGCCGCAGCACTTCCTGCAGGGAGGCGAAATCGTCCGGCCCGACCACGGTGCGGATCTTGAACCGCCGGTACTGATCCCGGGCCGGCCGCCCCTCTTCGAAAACCACCATCGACCCCACGCTTTCCGTGCCCTGGGTGTTGGAAATATCATAGCATTCCATGCGGTAGGGCGCCCTCTCCAGCCCCAGGGCGCGGGCCAGTTCCTCCGGCGCCTGCGCCGTCTGCTGCCCGGACTGACGGATCAGGCGGGCCTCCTGCAGGGCAAGCAGGGCGTTTCGCGCCGCCATATCGACCAGTTTCTTTTTTTCTCCCCGCAGCGGCACGTTAATATGCACGCGCCCGCCCCGGCGCCCGGACAGCCACCGGCCGATCACCGGCATCTCCTCCGCGTCGATCTCGGAAAGCAGAATTTCCGGCGGCACGTATTCGGACCGGTGGTAATACTGCTTGACGAAGGCGGCCGTCACCTCCCCCCGCTCCATACCCGCCGTGTCCGTAAGCAGGAAATGCTCCCGGCCGATCAGCTTGCCCCCGCGGACGAAGAAAACCATCAAAGAGCTTTCCCCGCCTTCCCGGGCCAGCGCGATCACATCCCTGTCTTCGGCCTGGGAAGAAACAATTTTCTGACTTTCCAGCACCTGCTCCACGGCCCGGATCTGGTCGCGCAGGCGGGCCGCCCGCTCGAACTCGAGCTTTTCCGCCGCTTCCTCCATCTGCCCTTTCAGCCGCCGCACCAGGTCTTCGTGGCGCCCCTCCAGAAAAAGGCAGATCTCCCGGATCAACCCCCGGTATTCCTCCCGCCCGATCAGACCGGCGCAGGGGGCCGGGCAGCGGCCGATATGGTGGTTCAAACAGGGGCGGCGCGCCGGCGGCGCCGCGGACCGCCCGGCACCGTCCCGCTCCGGCCCGTCCGCGGCTTCCAGCTTTTGCTTGCAGGTGCGGAAGGGAAACAGACGGCGCAAAAGATTTAATGTTTCGTGGACCGCCCCGACCACGGTGTAGGGCCCGAAATAGCGGGAACCGTCCCGCACCACCCGGCGGGTGATGAACACCCGGGGGAAATCTTCGCCCAGGGTTACTTTGAGGTAGGGATAACTCTTGTCATCCTTCAGGCAAATATTGTAACGCGGGCGGTGCTCCTTGATCAGGTTGGCTTCCAGGATGAGCGCTTCCACTTCGTTGTCGGTGACGATATACTCAAAATCGACCGCCCGGCTCATCAGGGAGCGCACTTTGACGCTCTGCCTGGCGCCGGGCTGAAAATAGGAACGCACACGGTTTTTCAGAGAAACGGCCTTGCCCACGTAGATAATCTCCCCGCCGGCGTCGTGAAAAAGATACACGCCGGGACGGTCGGGCAGATGCTGCAGTTTTTCCTCCGCCGTCACGTCAAAACCTCACCCTTTGCAGGCATAGAGTTTAGCGGCTGAAACCCGGCCCGAAACGGGCCGGAGGATTGGTCACCCCGGTTGCGCACGGCCGGCGGCCCGCTTAAAACCGGGGTCTTACATCCGATCCCGGCTTCAACCGCAGGGCCGGGGGGTTAGTCGCCCATCCGGGATGCATTGCGCGGCCTTCTTCGACTTAAAGGCATCCGCTCATCCCGCGGGCGACGCCGTGCCCGCCGCCCGGCGGCAATCCCCGGCGTCAACCGGGGCCGTCATATCCGCGGCCAGCGGCGCGCTTTCCAGCACCCGGCGCAGGAAACGGCCGGTGTACGACGCTTTCACCTTCGCCACCTGTTCCGGCGTACCCGCGGCCACCACCCGGCCGCCCCGGTCGCCCCCCTCCGGCCCCAGGTCGATGATGTAGTCGGCGGTCTTGATCACATCCAGGTTGTGCTCGATGACCACCACCGTGTCCCCCGCCTCCACCAGCCGGTGCAGCACCTGTAAAAGGCGGTGTACATCGGCCATATGCAGGCCGGTGGTCGGCTCGTCCAGAATATACAGCGTGCGCCCGTTGGAGCGCCGGGACAGTTCGGTGGCCAGCTTCACCCGCTGCGCTTCCCCCCCGGACAGTTCCGGTGCGGGCTGCCCCAGGCGGATGTAACCCAGGCCCACATCCTGCAGCGTTTTCAACCGCCGGTGAATCCGGGGCAGGTGGCGGAAGAATTCCACCGCCTGATCCACCGTCATGTCCAGCACATCGGCGATGCTTTTGCCCTTGTATTTCACTTCCAGGGTCTCCCGGTTGTAACGCCGCCCCTTGCACACTTCGCAGGGGACATAGACATCGGGGAGAAAGTGCATTTCGATCTTGATAATGCCGTCCCCGGCGCAGGCCTCGCAGCGCCCGCCCCGCACGTTGAAGCTGAACCGCCCCGGCTTGTACCCCCGCACCCGCGCCTCCGGCGTCTGGGAGAACAACTCCCGGATATCGTTGAACACCCCGGTGTAGGTGGCCGGATTGGAGCGGGGCGTGCGGCCGATGGGCGACTGGTCCACATTGATCACCTTGTCCAGATGCTCGAGCCCCCGGATCTCCCGGCAGATCCCCGGCTGCTGGGACCGGGCGCCGTGCAGTTCGCGGGCCAGGTGCCGGTACAGGATCTCGTTGACCAGGGTGCTCTTGCCCGAACCGGAAACCCCGGTCACACAAATAAACAGCCCCAGGGGGAAGGCGACATCAATTTCTTTCAGGTTGTGCTCGGCCGCCCCGACCACCTCCAGCATCTTGCCGTTGGGCGGCCGGCGCAGGGCGGGCACCGGAATCTGTTTGCGCCCGCTCAAATACTGGCCGGTAATGGAGCGGGGCTCTTTCATGATTTCCGCCGGCGGCCCGGCGGCCACCACCTCGCCGCCGGCGGCCCCGGCCCCCGGGCCGATGTCGATGACGTAGTCGGCGCTGCGGATGGTGTCCTCGTCGTGTTCCACCACGATCACCGTATTCCCCAGGTCGCGCAGGCGCACCAGGGTATCGAGCAGACGCTGGTTGTCCCGCTGGTGCAGGCCGATGCTCGGCTCGTCCAGGATGTAGAGCACCCCGGTCAGCCCGCTGCCGATCTGGGTGGCCAGACGGATGCGCTGGGCCTCGCCGCCGGAGAGCGTTCCGGCCGCCCGGTCCAGGGTGAGGTAGTCCAGGCCCACATTGACCAGAAAGCCCAGGCGGGCGTTGATTTCCTTGAGCACCTGGCGCGCGATCAGCCGCTCCCGCTCGGTCAGCTCCAGCCGGGCGAAGAAATCGCGCGCTTTGAGCACCGTCAGCCGGGTCAGCTCGACGATGGACAGCCCCCCCACTTTCACCGCCAGCGCCTCCGGGCGCAGCCGCGCGCCGCCGCAGGCCGGGCAGGGCCGGGCGCTCATATAGCGCTCGATTTCCTCCCGCATGAAACTGGACGAAGTTTCCTTATAGCGGCGGGCCAGGTTGTTGAGCACGCCTTCGAAGGGCACATGGTAGGTGCGCAGACGGCCGAAGGTGTCCCGGTGCGGTATGTCCAGCGCTTCCTTCCCCGTGCCGTAAAGAATTTTATCCAGGTGTTCCGGCGCCATCTCCTGCACCGGAATATCCAGGCTGAAACCGTATTTTTCCGCCACCGCTTCCAGACAGGCGTAGGCGTTGCTGCCCTTGAACCAGCCCTCGATGGCCCCGCCGGCGATGGACTTGCGCCGGTCCGGAATGACCAGATCCGGGTCCACCTCCTGCCGCACCCCCAGCCCGGTGCAGGTGGGGCAGGCTCCGAACGGGCTGTTGAAGGAAAACAGCCGGGGGGAAATCTCCGGCAGGCTCACACCGCAGTCCGGGCAGCCGAAATTCTCGTTGAACAGGATCTCCGGCCCGTCCGTCACCGCGGCCAGAGCGATCCCGCCGGCGTTCTTCAGCGCCGTCTCCAGGGAATCGGCCAGCCGCCGCTGCGCGCCCGGGCGCACGATGATGCGGTCGACCACAATTTCAATGGTATGCTTTTTGTTTTTATCCAGTTTGATGCTTTCCGCCGCTTCCAGCATCTGTCCGTCCACCCTGATCCGGGCGAAGCCGTTGCGCCGGATTTCCTCCAGCACCTTCTGGTGCTCGCCCTTTTTGCCCCGCACCACCGGCGCCAGAATGGAAAGGCGGGTGCCCTCGGGCAGGGCGGCGAGCTGATCCACCATCTGCTCCACCGTCTGCCTGGCGATCGGCCGGCCGCACTGCGGGCAGTGCACCCGGCCGGCCCGGGCGTAGAGCAAGCGCAGGTAGTCGTAAATCTCCGTCACCGTGCCCACGGTGGAGCGGGGATTGTGGCTGGTGGTCTTCTGGTCGATGGAAATGGCCGGGGAAAGTCCTTCGATGTTGTCCACATCCGGTTTGTCCATCTGGCCGAGAAATTGACGGGCGTAGGCGGACAGCGATTCCACATACCGCCGCTGCCCCTCGGCGTAGATGGTGTCGAAGGCCAGGGAGGACTTCCCCGACCCGGACAGCCCGGTAAGCACCACCAGTTTGTCCCGGGGGATCTCCACATCTATGTTTTTCAGATTATGGGCGCGCGCACCCTTGATAATGATTTTGTCGGGCATTAAAAACCCTTTCCCTCCAAACGGTCATGATTTGAGCACACACCTGCACTTGAAAACAGCCGATCACACCCCGCCCCCCCGGCCCGGGAAAACACCGCCCCGCCGCGGGGCGGACCCGGCGGCGCTCCATAACGCGCGCGGTTGACGTTCATTCCCGCCTATCCGACTGCCACCAGGCGGCCGGGCAATGGGAAGCATCGTTCGGCGCGCCCCGGGCCCGCCGTGTTTCGTTTGCCGACCGCGGAGGCCCACCCTCCGGCAGGGCGGCCGCTTGCAGGGACGGCTTTTTTCTATGAATTATACGCGTGATCATGCGCGTTTTCAGCGCGCCGCGGTAAAAAGGCGGCGGGGCCGCCGCACTCCGCCCGAAGTCCCGCCGGGGGCGGCGGATGCCCGCCCTACCCCCCCGCCGTCTCTCCCACGGGCACCAGGCGCGGGTCGCGGCCCCGCATTTCCAGGCGCAGTTCGATCAGCGCGTCGCGCAGCTCGGCCGCCCGCTCGAATTCCAGGTGGCGCGCCGCCTCCCGCATCTCCTTTTCCAGCCGGGCGATGAGCTGCTTCATTTCCCGGCGGGAGAGCTTTTTCTTCTGCTTTTCCCCCGCCGCCCGGTAAGCGGCCCGCGGTTGTGCCGCCCGGGTGGCCTCAATCACATCGCGCACGCCTTTTTGCACCGTCTGCGGCACGATGCCGTGCCGCCGGTTGAATTCCAGCTGCAGCCCGCGCCGGCGTTCGGTTTCTTCAATCGCCCGGGCCATCGAGCCGGTGATCCGATCGGCGTACATGATCACCCGGCCCTCCACATTGCGCGCCGCCCGGCCCATGGTCTGGATCAGGGAGCGCTCGGAGCGCAGATAGCCTTCCTTGTCCGCATCCAGAATGGCCACCAGGCTCACCTCGGGCAGATCCAGCCCTTCGCGCAGCAGGTTGATGCCCACCAGCACATCAAACTCACCCAGGCGCAGATCGCGGATGATCTCCATGCGCTCGATGGCGTTGATGTCCGAGTGCATGTAGCGCACCCTGACCCCCATCTCCCGGAAGTAGTCGGTCAGGTCCTCGGCCATTTTTTTGGTCAGCGTGGTCACCAGCACGCGCTGGCCCTTCGCCGTGCGCTGCCGGATTTCCCCCAGCAGGTCGTCGATCTGCCCGCGGGTGGGCCGCACGAAAATCTCCGGATCGACCAGGCCGGTGGGACGGATGATTTGCTCCACCACCTGCCGGCTGTGTTCCAGCTCGTAGTCACCCGGAGTGGCGGAGACAAAAATCACCTGGTTGATTTTCCGCTCGAACTCGGGAAAAGTGAGGGGGCGGTTGTCAAAGGCCGAAGGCAGGCGGAAGCCGTATTCCACCAGCGCCTGTTTGCGCGAGCGGTCCCCCTCGTACATGCCCCGCACCTGGGGCACGGAGACATGGGATTCATCGATAAACAGCAGAAAATCCGGCGGGAAATAATCAAGCAGGGTGTAGGGCGGCTCCCCCGGCGCCCGCCCGGTCAGATGGCGGGAATAGTTCTCAATGCCCTTGCAGTAACCCATTTCCCGCATCATTTCAATATCGTAATTGGTGCGCTGCTCCAGGCGCTGGGCTTCGAGCAGTTTGTCCCGGGCGCGCAGTTCGGCCAGCCGTTCGGCCAGCTCGGCTTCTATGGAGGCGATGGCCCGCTCCATGCGCTCCCGGGAAACGGTGTAGTGGCTGGCCGGGAAGATGGATACGTGCTGTCGCTCGCCTAAAATCTCCCCGGTCAGCACATCGAACTCCAGCAGGCGTTCGATCTCGTCCCCGAAGAAATCGACCCGGATGGCTTTTTCGGTATAGGAGGCGGGGAAAATTTCCACCACGTCCCCCAGCACGCGAAACTTGCCCCGGGTGAAGTTGACGTCGTTGCGCTCGTACTGAATGTCCA